>Ga0181525_10000380_pt1 | contig 39435 bp, 33 predicted proteins | sample PEATcosm2014_Bin_48_FD_121100 | JGI IMG/M metagenome (GOLD analysis project Ga0181525, IMG submission 121100) | Peatland microbial communities from MTU Mesocosm Facility, Houghton, MI, USA - PEATcosm2014_Bin06_10_metaG | ecosystem: Environmental > Terrestrial > Soil > Wetlands > Peat | place... | reverse complement strand
GACTTTGCCAAGGCCACGTGCGACCCGATCATCGATCGCCGCGGGCGCAATGGCCAGAACGGAACAGATGGAGACGATGGCAAACAAAATGGCAAGCCAAAACACCGCAGGCAATCCGTACTTCCAGCCAAGAAGGCCCGAAAGACCCGCACCGAAGGCGTTGCCCGCGTGGTTGTAGGCTTGATTGATGCCATTCTGGCGATTGAAGCCTTCCTGGCCGAACATGCCCAGAGTGATCCCCGTGACTGCGGGCCCGATCGCCGCGCCCGCAACTGCTGTCGCGCCTTGCGACAAGGCGACCGGCCAAAAGGACTGGGACACGAGGATCGCCGCGGAAGCCAACACGGTGCAGATTCCCGATATCGCGACCAGCCATCGTTTATGGCGGCTGACGTCAACCCAGGCACCCGCCGGAACGGTCGAGACCATCCCGGCGAGGCCCCCGATCGTCATGACCGTGCCGATCCAGCCGCTTTGCCATCCGGCTGCGAGCAGAAAGACACCGAGAAAAGGACCCACGCCGGCCTGGATATCGGCCATGAAGAAGTTGAGCGCCTGGAGTGCCCACCGGCTGGAATCGTTCGAAGGCCGCATGTCGTCCGTTTTGACCGTCCAGGACCTTCGCAATTCGATCGATTGCCGGCCGGGCGCATGGCGCGAATGCGCCGCGCGAACGACGCGGATTTGGCGGCGGCTCGCTGGATCAGACGTTGAAACGGAAATGCAGGACGTCGCCGTCCTTGACGATGTAGTCCTTGCCTTCGAGGCGCATCTTGCCGGCTTCCTTGGCGCCGTGTTCGCCTTTGCAGCGGATGAAGTCGTCGTAGGCGATGGTCTCGGCGCGGATGAAACCCTTCTCGAAATCGGTGTGGATCACGGCCGCGGCTTGCGGGGCGGTGGCGCCCTGCGCAACGGTCCAGGCACGCACTTCCTTTTCACCGGCCGTGAAATACGTCTGCAGCCCCAGCAACGAGTAACCGGCGCGGATCACGCGATCCAGGCCCGGCTCGGTCATGCCCATGTCCTGCAGGAAGACATCCTTGTCTTCGTCCGAGAGGTCCGCGATTTCGGCCTCGGTGCGCGCGCATACGGCGACAACCGGCGCGCCCTCCTTTGCCGCGCGCGCACGAACGGCGTCGAGCAAGGGGTTGTTCTCGAAGCCGTGGTCCTCGACGTTGGCGACGTACATCGCGGGCTTCATGGTGAGAAGGAAGAGCGGCCGCAGCACGGCGCGTTCTTCCGGATACAGATCAACACTGCGCGCGGGTCTGGCCTGGTCCAGCGCGGGCTGGATTTTCTCCAAGGCCGCCACGAGGCGCTGCGCTTCCTTCTTTTCCTCACCGGCGGCTCCGGTCTTGGCAACCTTGGAGTAGCGATTGAGCTGCTTTTCCACCGTCTGCAGGTCGGCCAGCGCGAGCTCGGTATCGATCACGTCGATGTCGCTGATGGGATCGACGCGGCCCGCGACATGGATGACGTTGGGGTCGTCGAAGCAGCGCACGATATGCGCGATGGCATCGCACTCGCGGATGTTGGCGAGGAACTGGTTGCCGAGGCCTTCGCCTTTGCTCGCGCCGGCCACCAGGCCGGCGATATCGACGAATTCGACGGCGGCCGGCACGACGCGTTGCGGGTGGACGATGTCGGCGAGCGCCTGGAGGCGTGGGTCCGGTACCTCGACGATGCCGACGTTGGGCTCGATCGTGCAGAACGGATAGTTCTCCGCAGCGATTCCCGCCTTGGTGAGCGCATTGAACAAGGTGGACTTGCCGACGTTGGGCAATCCGACGATTCCGCATTTGACGGCCATGGGGTGCGACTCCTGTCCTTATCGATCGCGCGAAGCGAAGAGAATCCTGCCGCCGCGCCGCGTCTCCAGCCGCTGGAGCTGGTCGCGGATACTCGCGCCCACGAAGATCTGCGGTTGCGAGGGTGTGAGGTTTTCCTTGCTTTCGCGCTCGGCAATGTGCCGGCTGGCGATACGGAATGCGCCTTCGAAGGACCCGGTCTGCGCAAGCGCCTCATCGAAATACGCGCGGCCGAAATCCGTCCATTGCGCGCCGTCACGGCAACCAAACGAGGTGCGGTCGGCGCTGGAAGCCGTGATGACCATGGTATCGGGCGATGAAAGTGCCTCGACAAAACCGCCCGAGTAGCACGAGGAAACGATGACGATGCGATAGCGGATGCCCGAATCGTCGAGCAGCCCGCGCAGGCGATCGGGCGTGATCTGCTCGAATTCGTAGGGAGACAAGGACACGACCAGTTCATGCGCGGGCGTGCCGTGCGAAGTGAGAAACAGCGCGAGGATGTCCTCGTCGCCATTCATGCGATCGGCGACCGTCGCAAGGGCCCGCTGCAAGGCGCTCACGGTCGCAAAGGGCCGCTCCTGGGGACGCGCTTTGCTGTTGGCCAGCACGATGCTGCGCGTCGAGCTGTCGAAGGCATCTGCCATGATGGAATCGGCGCCGTTGGCTTCGTTCAGGAACACGTCCTGCGAGCCGTCGCCACCAAAGCTGATCGTGAAGAGCTCCGTGACTCCTTGCTGGGCGGGCGCGACCGCGTCGAGCGCATCCTCGAGCATATCGGCCTGGCCGTACAGGGTCTGTTCGGCTTGCGGCGAGTCGGGGCCGGTCGGCTCGTCCTCGTCGGCTGCAACGACGCCATTCCAGATGCGTTCGTCGGGATTGACCGCCCATTGCGGCAGGAGAAAGAGCAAAGCGGAAACCAGGAAAATCGCGATGCGCCGGAACAGTCCGGTCTGCGTCATGCGCGCGGCCCCGACACCGTAGGCGAAGCTCAGCCAGACGAGCGGCAGCCAGGAAAGAGGCGCGTACACCCGGTCGAGTGCGGGTGAAAGGTCAGCTGCGACGGCCAGCAGATAGGTTGCGATCGTTTCGCCGCACACGAGGGCGAAGCCGGCGGTAGCAAGGGGCAGGAAGAGGTCTTCGCGCTTGGCAATGCCCGCCGCAATCCACGCGGAGAACAGTGCGGCCGGAGCCCAGAAGCTGACGACCGGCAATGCGTATGCGTCCCACGCCCCGCCCTGCCAGCCGTAGACATACAGGTCATAGAAGAAGCCGACGGCGAGGACCGCCAGGTACAGGAGGAACAATTGGCGACCCGTCGCACGAAAGTCGCCCGGCATGCGTGGACGCAACACGGCCAGCGCAAACCCTGCGCGGGCGTTGCGCAGGAGTCCGCCGAAGACATGGCGAAACGGTCGGGCCAGCAATGTCAGCGAGCGCACGAGGAAATTCACGAAGCGGCCCCGGTCGGTGGCGACGTGTGCAACTTCGTCATCGCCTTCATGAATTCGCCCGCAACGGCCATGCCGACGACCGCCAGGCCGCGCTCGATGGCGTCGTCGATGGCCCGTTCCTCCTCGCGGCGCGGCGGATGCAGGACAAAGTCCGCGACGTCCTGGCGCAAGCCAAGTTCGCGTGGATGCCCGATTCCGATGCGCATGCGCCAGAAGTCGGCATTCGACAGGCGCGCGCGAATATCCTTCAGACCGTTATGTCCTGCCACCCCACCACCCTGTTTCATGCGAACGTCGCCAGCCGGCAGATCGAGTTCGTCGTGCGCGACGAGGATCTGGTCGGGCAAGAAGCGATAGAACAGCGCAAGCGCAACCACGGCTTGCCCCGAGAGATTCATGAAAGTCTCGGGTTTGACGAGCCAGACATCCTCGCCGCCAAGCGTCACGCGTGCCACTTGCGCCTGGAACTTGCGCTCGATGCGGAACGAGGAACCGCCTTCGTGCGCGAGACGATCGACGAACCGGAATCCCGCGTTATGCCGCGTGCGCTCGTATTCGGCCCCGGGATTGCCGAGGCCGACGATCATGCGAATGCCGGGCGAAACCGGTTTGGACGAAGCCACGTCTCGCGTTGCCTTCCCGATCCCTTTTCGGTCCACGCGCATCGTGCGACCGCGGGCTTGCCGCGGCCGCACTCCGAGCGCGAAGGCCGGAGATCCGAGGGTTGCGCCGGATTACTTCTTCTTGGCGGCCGGAGCCTTGGCGGCCGGTGCGGCAGCCGCGGGAGCCTTGCCACCCGCGGGAGCAGCCTTGCCCCCAGCCGCGGGCGCAGCCGCGGCCGGTGCCTTGCCGCCCGCAGGAGCTGCCCCGGCAGCCGGCGCCGCTGCCGCCGCTTCTGCCGCGGGAGCGGTCTCTTCCTGCTGGACGCTCGGCATGCTGACCGTCACGACAACCGGGTTGTCCTTGCCGCGGCGCACGGATGAGACGCCCTTGGGCATCTTGATATCCGAGACGTGCACGGTCTGCTGCGCGGTCAGCCCCGAAAGATCGACCTCGATGTATTCGGGCAGGTCGACCGGCAAGCAGGAGATTTCGATTTCGGAGAGCACGTGGCCGATGATCGCCGACGACAGCTTCACCGCCGGCGAGTTCTCCGCGCCGTGGAAGTGCAACGGGACGCGCATGTGCAGCGGCTGGTCTTGCGCGACGCGCTGGAAGTCCACGTGCAGGACGAGCGAACGATAGGGATGCATTTGAAAGTCGCGCAGCAGTACGCGCTCGCTTGCTCCGTCCAGATCCAGGTCGAGGATCGAGGCGTGGAACTTCTCCTTGCGCAAGGCGTGGAACAGGGGGTTGTGGTCGACCTCGATGTTCACCGGCGCCGTGCCCGCGCCATAGAGGATGCCCGGCACTTTGCCCAGGTGGCGCAGGCGGCGGCTCGCACCAGTGCCTTGCGCGCTTCGTTTGTTTGCGACGACTTTCATTGCTGACTCCGATCCGTGGTTCGTTGACCTGCTTGCGCCCGCCGTGCGCGATCGCGACCAATCGCGCGCAGCGGGACCTCTTTACTCGATGAACAAGGAGCTCACCGAGTCCCCGCGCGCAATGCGCGAAATCGTTTCCCCCAGCAGGCCCGCGCAGGACAACTGGCGGATCTTCGGGCATGCCGCGGCATGCTCCGTGAGCGGAATGGAATCGGTCACGACGACTTCGTCGAGCACCGAATCCATGATTCGTTCCACCGCGCGCCCGGACAACACGGGGTGCGTGCAGTACGCGAGTACGCGCGACGCACCCGCCGCGCGCAACGCCGCGGCGGCCTGGCACAGCGTGTTCGCCGTGTCGATCATGTCGTCCATGATGACGCAGGTGCGTCCCTGCACTTCGCCGATGATGTTCATCACTTCCGCGACATTGGGACGCGGGCGGCGCTTGTCGATGATCGCGAGGTCCGCGTCCATGCGCTTGGCCAGCGCGCGTGCGCGCACCACGCCGCCGACATCGGGCGATACCACGACCAGATTCGTGAAGTTGTGTTTCCACACGTCGCCCAGCAACACCGGGCTCGCATAGACATTGTCGACGGGGATATCGAAGAAACCCTGGATCTGGTCGGCGTGCAGGTCCATGACGAGAACGCGGTTCACGCCCGTCACCTCGAGCATGTTCGCCACCACTTTCGCGCTGATTGCGACCCGCGCCGAACGCGGCCGCCGGTCCTGGCGCGCGTATCCGAAGTAGGGAATCGCCGCGGTGATGCGCCCCGCCGAAGCGCGCTTCAACGCGTCGACCATGATGAGCAGTTCCATCAGGTTGTCGTTCGTCGGTGCGCAGGTCGGTTGCAGCACGAACACGTCCTTGCCGCGGACGTTTTCGTTGATCTCCGCCATGATCTCGCCGTCGGAAAAACGCGAGACGACGGCGCGCCCGAGCGGAATGCTCAGGTGCTGGACGATGGCGTGCGCGAGCTTCGGGTTCGCATTGCCCGAGAACACCATCAGGTTGTCTGGCACCAACGCCGACATCGAAGCTTCCTAGTGAAATGCGCGCTCTGGTTCGCGCGGCGAGCGGCCCGGACGCGGTCGGTTGCAATGGCTGGGGAGGAAGGATTCGAACCCTCGAATGGCGGAATCAAAATCCGCTGCCTTAACCAGCTTGGCGACTCCCCAGCACGAACCTGTACGCCTGTCCGGACTCCTGTATTGCCGTTGCGCGCCGCGGGTTCCAACCCGCGGCGCGCGGGTGACGCATTTTCTACCAATCCGCGAGCGGCAGCGTGGCCAAACCCGCAACGATCCAAGCCTTCCATCCGGTACCGAAGCCGCCGCGCACGCGCTCGAGAATCGAGTGCGCCTGCTCGCGACTTGCGGTGACACAAAATACCGCAGATCCCGATCCGCTCATTCGTGCCGGCGCCTCGTTCGCAAGCAGGCGCAGGGCCGCATCGACTGCTGCGAATTTGCGCCGCGCCACGGCTTCCAGGTCGTTTTCGCCGAACAACGGCGAATTCCCACCGAGGCCCAACGCCGACACGGAAGCAGAAAAGCCTGCGATTGTCGTTTGTTTGGTGGTTCGTGTCAATTTGGGGTCGGAGAAGATTTCTGCTGTCGAAACATGAACTTGCGGGTAAATCACGAGGTACCACGCGGGGGGCGTGACGAGGACCGTGCAACGCTCGCCGGCGCCCTCGACGAATGCCGATCCGGTGCCCAGGAAGAAGGGAATGTCGGCCCCCAAGCGGGCGCCCACCTGCGCGAGGCGCTCGCGCGGCAGGTCCAGGTTCCAAAGTCGATTCAAGGCGATCAGGGTGGTAGCTGCGTCGGAGGAGCCGCCGCCCAGGCCCGCACCCACGGGGATGCGCTTTTCCACGCTGATGCTCGCGCCGAGGCTCGCCGCTCGTGGATCCGCGGCCTGCAACGCGCGGGCCGCGCGAACCGCGAGGTCCTGCTCGGGCGGTCCGGTCAGGTCGCCGTCCCGCTCGATGCGCCCGTCGTCGCGCAAGCGCACATCGACGAGGTCCGCGAGGCCGACGGGAACGAACACCGACTGCAGTTCGTGATAGCCATCCGCACGCCGGCCGGTCACGTGCAGGAAGAGATTGATCTTGGCCGGCGCCGGCAGACCGACGAACGAGCGCGCAACGAACGCGCCCAAGGGCGCACCGTTCACGAAGCGGGCGCGTCGAGCACGACGCGCAGGGCCATTTCGGGCGACGCGCCGTCGGCCTGGTGGTTCATCTGCAAGCGCAGGCCCGCGCGATTGCCATCCGGCCGTTCGACGGTCACGGTCCATCCGTCCTGCTCAAATCGATCCTTGCCATCCTCCTGCGGCAACGTCCGGTAGGGCCGCGCGGGGGCGGGGTGCCCCTCGACCCAATCGGGCATGCCGGCGATCGGCAGGGACCAGCCCAGGACCCTTTGCGATAGCGCCTGCGCGTCGGTGCCGCGTTCGACGCGCACGCTGCCGTTATCGGGCACCAGCAAACGCGCTTCGTGCGAATCGGTTTCGATGCGCGCGATCGTCGACCCCAGCGGGGAAACGAGATCGAGAGTCAATGCCTGCGCTCCGACGGCGAGCGAAAAGCGGCCGCTCCAGGCGCGATGCCCCTCGTCGTCGTTCGTGGCCTCCCGCGTCACGGCGAGTGAAAAACGCCCCGCGTAGTTGCGCTCGGCCGTCGCCTGCGGTGGCAGGCTCGTGCAGGCGCCCAGCAATAGCAACGCGAGGGCGGCGGCCGGTCGGCGCACGGCTGGTCGATCAAGGCTGGATGTTCAGACGCTGCAAGGTCTCGCGCAGGGTGTCGCTATCGCCGCCGTCGCGCCTTTGCGCATTCAGGAGCAGTTCGCGCGCGCCGGTATGGTCGCCCGAGGCCCACATCACTTCGCCCAGGTGTGCGGCGACGTCCGGGTCCGCCTTCAGGCGAAACGCGCGGGTAAGCGCCGCGCGCGCGGCATTGAGGTTGCCCATGCGGTACTGCACCCAGCCCAGCGAGTCGACGATGAAGCCATCGTCGGGCGCGAGCGTCAACGCATGGTTGATGAGCTGGTAGGCCTCCGGCAGGCGGATGTTGCGATCGGCAAAGGAGTACCCCAGCGCGTTGTACGCGTGCGCGTAATCGGGCCGCAGTTCGAGCACGCGGCGCAGGCGCTTTTCCATGATGTCGATGCGATCGAGCCGCTCGGCGCTCATTGCGGTCTCGTACAAAAGGCTTGTGTCGTCCGGGCTTGTCGCCAATGCCTTGTCGAGCAGGTCGTAGGATTCCTGGTAGCGCCGCGCATCGCGCAGCAACTGGCCTTCGGCGAGCGTGCGCTGGGTGCGCTCCTCGGCCGTGCCGTCGGGCAGCTGTTCGAGCAGCTTCATGCCATCGTCGACGCGATTCATGTGCCCGAGAATGAAGGCCTCGCGCTCGCGCGCGTTCTCGACCTGTTCGGGACTGCGCACCTTGTGCAGCCACTCGAGGGCTTCGTCGAACTGATGCTGGCCCTCGGCGACGCGCCCCATGTTGAGGTACACGAGATCCAGGTCGCGATCGGCCGAATTGCCGACCGCGGCCAGGTAGCGCTGGAAGTATTCTCGCGCATAGCCGTAACGCTCGGACTCGAGCGCAAGGACGCCGAGCGCGAACAGCGGGTCGGGGTTCTGCGGGTTGTGCTCGAGCAGGTTCTCGAACTGCTGGCGCGCCTCGTCCAGGCGTCCGTCGCTGACCAGCAGGCTCGCATAGGCCTGGCGCACCTCGGTGGCCCCCGGGTGCGCGACAAGGAAATGCACGAGGATCGACACCGCTTCATCGTGCAGGGGATCGACCGCTTTTGCCGTTTCCTTCGCGTCCTTCGCGTCCGCCGCCGGCGTGTCCCCGGAATCCGACATCGCCTGCTTGGGCGGACCTTCGACCAACAGGCGCGCGACGGTGACCACCGCGAGGTCCGAATCGGGGCGCAGGGCAAGTGCGGCACGAGTGTGCTCGAGCGTCTTGCGGTCGTTGCCGGCCGCATGGGCGCCGCGCGCGACGATCACGTGCGCATCGAATGCCGTCGCGGGTGCGTCCAGGAGCTTGCGCCCGAGCGACTCGAGCATGCCCAGGCCTTGCGAGGGGTCCGGTGCATGCGCCAGGACCCGCTCCAGGCGGTCGAGCATTTCGATCGGGTTGGGCGATTCGGCGAGTTGACGTTCGAGCATGGGACGCGCACGCTCAAAACGACCATTGACCACGAGCAACGAGGAGTACGACTGGTCGGCCTCCACGTCGTGTGGTGCGAGGGTATGCCACAGCTCGACGGCCTCGAGTGCCTGCGCAAAGGCACGCGCGTTGATGGCGACTTCCGCGGCGCGATGCGCAACGCGCGGATCGCGCGTCTGGCGCGCGACGATCATGAAATTGCTGTAGGCCTGGCCCGACTCGCCGCGTTGCATGGCGATCTCGGCAAATACGAGGCGAAACAGCACCTCGCGCGTGAGCGGAGCGTCGGGCAGCGGGTCCGCCGCCGCGGACGGGTCCGCATTCGGATCCGCGGCCGCGTCGGGAGCGCCATCGGCTCCTGCATCCGCCGGGGAGTCGGTGCGCGCCTGCCCTTGCGCGGAACCCTTGCCCAAGGCCTGCTGCGCCTGGTCGCCCGGAGCCGCGGACGTCGCGGATCCCGCGTGCATCGTCGAGCAGGCGGCCAGGACGCTCAGCGCACCCGCCACGCCGGCATTCGCGAACACGCGCTGCCACCCGCGAAGCAGGATTGCCAATTGCAAGGAAACAGGCGTCAAGGAAGAACGGGGGGCGCGGGGAAGCTGCATCGGAAAGGGCCTTGCGGAGAAGCGGAAGATCGGTTCGCCTATTATCCTCCGCGCCTGCCCCCGAAACGCAGCAATTTGGCCGCGAAATTGCCTGGAAATCCGGCAGGAATTTGCAACCGTTCGTACGGTCCCTTGGGAGTGGCATGCCGGAACTGCCGGAAGTCGAGGTCACGGCGCGTGCGCTCGCGCAGCGCTTCGACGGCAAACGCGTCGAGACCCTGAAAATCCACAACCGCAGCCTGCGCTGGCCGGTGCCGCGCAGCCTGCCGGCGGCGGTCAACGGGCAGGCAATCGAGCATATCGGCCGGCGCGGCAAGTACCTGCTCTGGCAACTGCCCACCGGGGTACTGATTTCGCACCTTGGAATGTCCGGATCCTGGCGCATCCACGAAGGCGGGGCGGTTCCGCCCCGCCAGACGCACGACCATGTGGAACTCGAAGGCGATGGCGCGGTCGCACGCATGAACGATCCGCGGCGCTTTGGCGCGCTGCTTTGGCACTCGCATCGCGACGGCGACGTGAACCGGCATCCCCTGCTGGCCGAACTCGGGATCGAACCCTTCGATGAACGCTTCGACGGGGACTGGCTGCATGCCGCCACGCGCGGGCGCAGCGCCGACATCAAGGCGGTGCTGTTGGCGGGCAAGGCGGTCGTGGGCGTCGGCAACATCTATGCGACCGAGAGCCTCTTCGATGCACGCATTCATCCGCGCACGCCGGCGCAGCGCATTGGCCGCGCACGCTATGCGCGCCTTGCCGACGCCATCCGCCGCGTGCTCGGTCGTGCGATCGAGGCGGGCGGATCCACCCTGCGCGACTTCAGCGACGTCGACGGCGTCGCCGGCCGCTACACCGAATTCGCCCAGGCCTACGACCGTGCGGGCCTGCCGTGCCTGCGTTGCGGAACAAGGGTCCGGCGCATCGTCCAAGGTCAGCGCGCGACGTACTTTTGCCCGCGATGTCAACGCCGATAGCGGCCTGCCAGACCCGAAAACCTCACGCCGATGGGGCGATTAGGAGGGCAAAACGGTGGCAATGCCGCGACATGAATCGGGGCCTTCCTATGTTAGTGTGCCAAGCGCCGGTGAATCCTGAGTCGCGATCTTCGCGGCTCGGCGGATGCCAAGCCAGCGCGCGGGCCTAATGCCCAGGTAAGCGCCCATGTCTGAACTCGCCTCGACCTTCCAGCACTTTGGTGCCTGGCGGGACGCCCTGGCAACGTCAATCGACAAGTTGCGCCGCTGGCTATTGGCCGGGCAATTGCTCGACAACGACGCCGAGCGCCGGCTGGACCTCGCACAGGACCGGCTGACCGGGGACAAGCTCGTCATCGCCTTCGTCGCCGAGTTCTCGCGCGGCAAATCCGAACTCATCAACGCGATCTTCTTCGCCGACTACGGCCGGCGCATCCTGCCGTCCTCGGCCGGACGCACGACGATGTGCCCGACCGAATTGATGTACGACGAGTCGCTGCCGCCGTGCATCCGCGCGCTCCCCATCGAGACGCGCGCGCGCATCGGCAATACGAACGATTTCAAGCGCGCTGCAGTCGAGTGGCGCGTGTTCCCGCTGAACACGGATTCGACCGAGGGCATGCTCGAGGCATTCAAGCTGGTTGCCGAGACCGTGCGGGTTCCGGCCGACGAGGCGCGCATGTACGGCCTGTACGACCCCGCGGACCCGGATTCGGCGGCGGCGGTCGACGAAGGCGGCTCGGTGGAGATCTCGCGCTGGCGCCACGCCGTCATCAATTTTCCGCACCCCCTGCTGCGCAGCGGCCTCGTGATCCTCGACACCCCGGGCTTGAACGCGATCGGCACGGAACCCGAACTCACCCTGTCGCTCGTGCCCAGCGCGCATGCCATCTTGTTTGTGCTGGCGGCCGATGCGGGCGTGACCCGCAGTGACCTGAGCGTATGGCGCCATATCGTCGGCAGCGATTCGCGCGACGCCAATCACCTGGCGATCCTCAACAAGATCGACGGGCTGTGGGATTCGCTCAAGAGTCAGGCGGAGATCGACGCCGAGGTCCAGAAGCAAGTCGCCAGCGTCGCCGAAACGCTGCGCATCGCACCGGGTCGGGTATTCCCGGTCTCGGCGCAAAAGGGCCTCGTTGCGAAGGTCCACCACGACGAAGCGCTGCTGCGCCAAAGCCGCCTGCCCGAACTGGAGGCGGCGCTCGTCGAACTGCTGGTGCCGGCCAAGCGCGACCTCGTGCGGCGCCAGACGATCGCGGTGGTCGAGCGCGTCATCACCGAAGTACGGCAAACCCTCAATGCGCGCGAGCGCGGCCTGGTCGAGCAGCTCTACGAGTTGCGCGCCCTGCAAGGCAAGAACCAGAGCTCGATCGAGCGCATGCTGCAGCGGGCCCAGACCGAGCAGGACGAGTTCGAGGAAAACGTAAAGAAGATCTTCGCGGCGCGCTCGGTGCTCATGCGCCTGGCCGAGGATGCCTACGCGAACGTGCGCCTGGATGCGCTGCGCACGGTCGTGGTGGAAACGCGCGAGCGCATGCGCAAGGCGCGCCTTACGCCGCAGTTTGTCGGGATCACCCGCGACTATTTCGCGACGCTGCGCCAGCTGCTGCAAAAATCCAGCGGCACCATGGCCGAGATCGAGCGCATGATGCTGGGCGTCCAGCGCATATTCGCCGAGCAGGTCGGTTGGAGCCTGCCGCCGCCGATGTCTTTCTCGCTCGATACGTACTCGATGGAAGTCGAGCGCCTGGAAACCACGTACCGCAATCACTTCGGCACGATTGCACTGCTCACCCGCGACAAGTGGTCGCTGATCGAGCGTTTCTTCGACACCGTGGTCGCGAAGTCGCGCTCCATATTCGCCGCGGCCGAGCGCGACGCGGAGGCTTGGGTGCGCTCCCTGTTGCCGCCGCTCGAGATGCAGGTGCGCGACCAGCGCCTGCAGCTCAAGAAGCGCACGGATTCGGTGACGCGCATCCGCGACGCCCAGGGTTCGCTGGAAGAGCGTATCGGTCAGCTCGAGGACGCCTTGCAGGAGGTGCAGAACAGCCTTGCCGAACTCAAGCGTCACCAGGATCGCCTGCGCCTGCCCGATGATCCGGCGGCGCGCCTGATGCGCAAGGCTCCCGTGGCAATTGCGGACCCCGCGCTCGCCTTGCCCGCCGCGCTTGCGCCGGCGGAACATGCGCAAGCCGAAGCGCCGGCTGCGACGGACGGACCAACGTCGGCGGGGCCGGCTTCGGCGCAACCAAGCTCCGGCGCGCCGGACGCACCGCAGGCACCGGCGAGCGCCGATACCGAACCTACGCCAGCCGAGATCCCGCTGCGCGTCGCAAGCTGAACGCCCGCACGAATCGCGCCGCAGGTCGAAAGACTGGCGCCCTGGGTGCCGCAGGTTTCGCGCGTGCACTGGTCGAATGGCAACGCCAGCACGGGCGTCACGACCTTCCCTGGCAGAAATCGGCCGATCCCTACCGGGTCTGGCTCAGCGAAATCATGCTGCAGCAGACGCGCGTGGCGGCGGTCATCCCTTATTACGAGCGCTTTCTCGCGCGCTTTCCGGACGTCGCGTCGCTGGCCGCGGCTCCCCGCGAGGAAGTGATGGAGCGTTGGGCGGGTCTCGGGTATTACGCCCGTGCCCGCGCGCTGCATGCATGCGCCCAACTCGTTGTGGCGGAGCACGGCGGCCGCTTTCCTTCCAGCGCGGCCGCTCTGCAGGAGTTGCCCGGAATCGGACCTTCAACGGCCGGCGCGATTGCGGCATTTTGTTTCGCGGAGCGCGTCCCGATCCTGGACGGCAACGTCAAGCGCGTCCTGGCCCGGCGCTTCGCGGTCGCGGGCGACCCCGCGGCGCCTGCGGTGGCCCGGGTGCTCTGGGAGCACGCGCGCCGGCTGCTGCCTGCGGCCGCGGATATCGGCGCCTACACGCAGGCCATCATGGATCTGGGCGCAGGCATTTGCACCCGCGCGCAGCCCGACTGCGATCACTGCCCCGTGCGCAGGGGCTGCCAGGCGCGCCTGCGGGGCAATGTCGAGGATTTCCCGGGACGCCGGGAGGCCGGGCAAAGGCCGGTGCGCAAGGCGCATTTTCTCGTCGTCGTGCACCGCGATGGAGTTCTTGTGGAACAGCGGCCGGCGCGTGGCATCTGGGGTGGACTGGTCGCGCCCCCGCAATACCCGACGCGGCGCGCGCTGCAGACGGCGGCCAGGACATATGCCGCGCAGGACCCATCGGCGCTGGCCCCGCGGCGCCACGGCTTCACGCACTACACGCTGGATTTCACGCCCTACATCGTCGCGCTCGGCAAGGCCGCGCGCCCGGCTGCAAGCGAGCCATTGCGGTGGCTGGACTGGACGGCGCTGGAACGGGCCGCCCTGCCCGCCCCCATTCGCGTTCTACTGCGGGAGGTGCAAACGGCGTCGCAGGGGCGGGGCATGGAATCCCGGTACTAGAATCGCGGGTTTAGCCCCAGTCAAAAGGACCTTCATGTTCTCCCGTCCCTTCGCCGGCGCCTGCGCCGGATTGCTTGTCTTGACGCTTTGCGCCACGAGCGCAATTGCGCGAGAGGACAAGGCGGTACGCGACACCCCGTATCCGGGAACAATCTCCCTCGCCGTCGATCTGCGCGACACCTCGCACCGGATCTATCGCGTGCAGGAGTCGATTCCCGTCGCGAGCGGCCCGGTCGTGCTTTTGTACCCGCGCTGGATTCCGGGTGAGCACATGCCTTCGGGGACGATCGACAACTTCGCCGGCCTGACCATTCAGGGTGACGGCAAACGCATTGCGTGGCGTCGCGACCTCCAGGACATGTTCGCGATTCATGTGGACGTGCCGGCCGGCGTCAAGACGCTCGACGTCGCCTTCCAGTTCCTCTCCCCAGGTGCCGGCAAGCAATTCGGTGCGGGAGCATCGGCAACGCCCGACCTCACCTTCCTGGAGTGGAACCAGGTCGTCCTGTACCCGGCGGGGTACAACGCGCGCGGCATCACGGTTTCGCCGAGTGTCGCGACACCTTCGGGGTGGGGCGTGGCAACTGCGCTCGAAGCGGCCGGTGCGGCCGACGCGAATGGCGTCACGAAGTTTCACGACGTGAGCCTGGAAACTCTCGTCGACTCGCCCTTGGGGACCGGCCGGAATTTCCGCCAGATCAAGCTTTCGGACTCGCCCGTACCCGTGCGCCTGGACCTCTTTGCCGATCGCGCGGAGAACCTCGCCGTCACCGACAAGCAGATTCACGATCACGAGCGCCTGGTCAAGGAAGCGGCTGCGCTGTTCGGCTCGCATCACTACTCGCACTACGACTTCCTCTTCGTCCTGTCCGATTCGACGGCCCACTTCGGCCTGGAGCATCACCAGTCCAGCGACGACCGGATCGATGCGGACTACTTCACGAATGCCGAGCAATACATCGCCGGCGGCGAACTCCTGAGTCACGAGTACACGCACTCATGGAACGGCAAGTTCCGCCGTCCGGCCGGCTTGATGTCGGCGGATTTCCGCGAACCGATGAAGGGCGACCTGCTGTGGGTCTATGAGGGACAGACCGAATACTGGGGCATGGTTCTCTCGGGCCGCGCCGGCATCCACAACGCCGAGCAACTGCGCGACAGCTTCGCCATGACGGCCTCCGACATGGAGATCACCAGTGGACGCACCTGGCGTCCGCTGCAGGATACGGCGGACGAAGCGCAGGTCCTGTATCTCACGCCCGACGCTTGGAGCCACTGGCGCCGCAGCGTCGATTACTACCCCGAGGGCGCCCTCATCTGGCTGGACGCCGACACCTTGATTCGCGAGTTGAGCGGCGGCCAACGCTCGCTCGACGACTTTGCCAAGTTGTTCTTCGGCCGCGACGACGGCTCGTTCACACCGGAGCCCTACACCTTCGACGACGTCGTTGCAGCCCTCGACAAGGTTCAGCATTACGACTGGGCGCGCTTCCTGCGCGAACGTCTCGATACGACTGCGCCCGCGGCGCCGTTGGGCGGCCTCACCCGTGCCGGCTGGAAGCTCGTCTATACCGAGGAGCCAAGCGAACTCTTCACGGCGACCGCCAAGGAGCGCAAGCGCGCCGATTTCAACGCGTCGCTCGGCCTGTCCGTTCAACTACCGGATGAAAACCAATGGAGCGACGACGAAGGCAACGTTCTGGACGCGATCGTGGGCGGCAAGGCCTTTGAGGCAGGGATAGCGCCGGGGATGAAGATCATCGCGGTGAACGGCCTCAAGTATTCGGCCGATGGCCTGCGCGACGCGATCAAAGCCGCGAAGTCCTCGCCGGACCCGATCGAACTGCTGGTGCAGGACTTCGATCATTTCCGCACGCTGAAGATCGACTACCACGGTGGCCTGCGCTACCCGCACCTGGTACGCATCGATGGCACCGAAGACCGCCTGAGCTTGATTGGCAAGGCACACGCACAGTAAGTGCTTTCTCCCCTCTCCCGCTCGCGGGAGAGGGGGCTAATGCCTCGCGTACGCGTCGAACGCGTCCAGGCCAAGCAGGAAGGCAAGCACGAACATCGTGAGGCCCACGATCGCATCGAGCGCCCGCCAGGCGGCGGGCCGCTCGAACACCGGCGCGAGCAGGCGCGCGCCGTAGGCGAGGCCGAAGAACCACAAGGCGCTTGCACTGGCGGCGCCGAACAGGAATGAGGGCGCCGTCCCGGGCGCCTGCCCCGCACCCACCGAACCGATCAGCACGACCGTATCCAGGTATACGTGCGGGTTCAGGAACGTGAACGCCGCGCATTGCACGAGTGCGCTGCGCAGGCTGAGCGCGGCGCCGCCATTTTGCGAGTGCATCGCCCCGGGCTTCAAGGCGCGGCGCCAGGCATAGACACCGTAGCTGAACAGGAACAGGGCGCCGCCGCCGCCGAACCAGATGCCGAGGCTGGGGTTGCTCTTGACCGCAATACCGAGGCCACCGATGCCAGCGGCTTCGAGTACGAGGTCGAACAGCGAACAAGCCAGCGCGATCGCGAACACGTGCTCGCGCCGCAGGCCCTGGCGCAGGACAAAAGCATTCTGCGCGCCGATCGCGACAAGCAGGGTGGAGGCCAGCACGAAACCCGTGCCGAACACGGAGACGTTCATGGTCGCGGGTCCTAGCGTTGCAGACCGCGATGGCGGATCAGGACGTGTCCGTGCGCGGAACTCAACGCATGCCCGGGGGCGCCGATGCGCGCCGCGAGTTTTTCCACGACATAGGGCGAGCGGTGCTGGCCGCCCGTGCAACCGACCGCGATCGTCAGGTACTGGCGGCCATCCGCGCCGTAGCTCGGCAGCCACTTCTCGATGAGCTTGGCGATGTCGTCGATCATCTCGGCGACGATCGGCGAACGCTCCAGGAACTGCGCCACGGGAGCATCGAGCCCGGTGGCGGCACGCAGGTCCGGTTCGTAATACGGATTGGGCAGGTTGCGCACATCGAATACGAGGTCGGCCACCACGGGCACGCCGTTCTTGAATGCGAAGGACTCGAAGGCCAATGTCAGGTTGCTGGGTGCGCCATCGACGAAGTCGCGCACCCATTGGCGCAGCGTGTTGGAGCGCAGGTGGCTCGTGTCGATCACGTAGCCGAGCGAATAAAGCGGGTCGAGCAGTTCGCGCTCGCGCTCGATCGACTCTTCCAGTGTGGGCTCGTGCCCGGCGCCCGGCGTTGCGCCCGTCACGCGCGGCGACAGGGGATGGCGCCGGCGCGTTTCGGAGAAACGTTGCACCAGCGCTTCCGTCGACGCCGTGAGGAAGAGCACCCGCACATCGTGGCCCGCCGTGCGCAGGTCTTCGAGAACCGCTGGAGCGCCCGCGAGCGATGCCTCGGAGCGAGCGTCGATGGAAACGGCCAGGTCGGACTGCCCGGATTTGGTGAGCTGCGCGATCACCTGGGTCAGCAGGGGCAGCGGCAGATTATCGACGCAATAAAAGCCCAGGTCTTCGAGCGAGCGGATTGCGACCGACTTGCCCGAACCCGACATTCCGGAAACCAGAATGAAACGCATGTCCCTCTCGCAATTGCGCGCGGCGCCGCATGCCAGCGGCGAAGACGCGCCCGGCCCGCATTGCCAGTCGGGCCTGGGCGCGCTACTGCGCTATTACAACATGCGAGGGGAAACTTCAGCTGGCCGGTTGCGCGGCTCCGCTGCTTGCCTTGGCTTGCTTGGCGCTGCCCAGGCAAGTGGACATGTATTTCTTGCGATCGTCCCCCTTCAAACCTTTGGCGTGCGCCTCCTTGCTGCACGTACCGAGCTTGGAGGTGCGATGCGCTTCCTTCTTGGTGTCGTCCGCCGCGGAAGCGGCCAGGGGAAGCGCAAACAGGGTGCATGCGACGCCCACTGCAATGCCGCGGGCCATGCCGGTGGAAATACCTGATGGAACGTTTGTCGGAAGCCTTCTCATTTCCCTTCTCTCCATTGGAATCACGGGAGAGGGAATTGAAGCACCGGGGCCTCGCATCGCCAACGCCGTGCACGGTAGGCGCGTGCGCGGGCAGCCCTCAGGAATCCATCGCGCGGCGCTGGCGGTCGAGAAAGTCTTCCATCGTGTCGATGCCGCGCAGCTTCAGAATCGTGTTGCGCACGGCGGCCTCCAGCAGCACGGCAAGGTTGCGGCCGGCCGCCACCGGGATGATCACCTTGTGAATGCCCAGTCCCAGCACGGACTGCATGGAGCCTGCCAAGGGCAGGCGTTCCATCGTATCGGCGGCGCTGCGCCGCATGAGTTCGACGATCAGGCGCAACTTCATCTTGCGGCGCACGGCCGTCTCGCCGAAGATCGACTTGATGTCGAGCAGGCCGAGGCCGCGCACCTCGAGCAGGTTCGACAGCAGCGGCGGGCAGCGCCCTTCGATCGAATCGGGCGATACGCGCGCGAAATCGACGACGTCATCGGCGACTAGGCCGTGGCCGCGGCTGATGAGTTCGAGCGCGAGCTCGCTCTTGCCCAGACCCGATTCGCCGGCAATCAACACGCCCATGCCCAGCACGTCCATGAACACACCGTGCATGGAGCAGTGCGGCGCGAGCACCTTTGCCAGGTAAATGCGCAGTACGTCGATCACTTCGGCCGATGGGCGCACCGTCGCAAACACGGCCAGCCGGGCATTCTCTGCAGCCGCGAGGAGTTCCTCGGGCAGCTGGCGTCCATCGGCCAGGATCAGGCCCAGCGGACCGCCCTCGATGAGTTCATTCGTGAAATGGGCGCGCCGCGCGACGCTCATGCCCTCGACGTAATCGACTTCGCGCGCGCCCAGCACGTGGATGCGCCGCGGGTGAATGAGATTGAGGTGGCCGACCAGTTCGGATGCCTGGACGCTTTGCACGGGCGTCTCGGGCAGCGCCCACATCGTTTGCGGATCGCCGATCACCCAGCGCAGCTCCAAGGCGGCCTGGTTTTCCTCGAAGAGCGAATTCAGCGTTTGCAAGGAATCCCGGCTCCCGGCGGAGTGCGTGTCATGCGGATCGCCTTACGCTGCGGGACGGATCGGTTCCCAGGCTGCGACGTGCGCGCCCAGGGTATCGCCGGTGGTGGCGAGCAGGAGCCGCTCGCGAAATTCGCGATCCGACAGCATTTGCGCCAGCTCGGACAGGACTTCGAGGTGCTCCTGCGTGGCGAACTCCGGCACCAGCAAGGCGACGAGCAAGCCCACGGGCCGGCCGTCCGGTGCGTCGAATGCAATGGGGCGGACGAGCTTGAGGATCGCGGCCACGGCGCGCTTGATGCCGCGCACACGCCCGTGCGGAATGGCCACACCCATGCCCAGACCCGTGGAGCCCATCTGCTCGCGCGCAGCGAGACTCGCCCGGATCTTTTCCTTGTCGAGCCCGGTGGAGTTTGAGAACACGGCCGCAGCAGCTTCGAGGGCGGCGGACTTGTCGCGGACTTCCAAGGCAACGACGATGTTGCCTGCAGGCAAAAGCTGTGAAATTCGGTTCATCGGTGCGCGCCGTGAAACGACCGACGCGGATCCTCCCTTACCGTGGACCTGTCATTGCGAGGAAGTATACGCGCGGCGCCCGGATTTCGCGCCGCATCAAGGGGGCGGGAACCCCCTCCCGGCGCGGCATGCGCAACCCTATATGGGCGTTCAATCCGCCTCGGGTTGCGGGGTGTGCTTGAGGGCGGCGTGGGGGAAGTTCTTCTTGACGCGATCACGGTGCTTGATGACCTGGCGGTCGAGCTTGTCCATCAGCAGGTCGATCGCCGCATACAGGTCGCCATCGATGCATTCCGCATGCAGGGCGGAACCGCTGACGCGGATCGTGACCTCGGCCTTCTGCTGCAGCTTCTCGACCGAAAGCTGGACGTCCGCCTCGATCACGTGATCGAAATGCCGGCGAACCTTGTCGAGTTTGTCTTCGACATATTTGCGCAGGGCAGCGGTGACTTCGATGTGATTGCCGTGTATCGCGAGTTTCATGCGCGTTCCTTTCCCGGTCCGGAGGCAAATCAAATATTCCTGCGCAGCGCCGCTGAGGGGATCTGCATCAATTCCCGGTATTTCGCCACGGTGCGGCGCGCGACGACCATCCCCTGCGCGCCGAGCATTTCGGCGATCCTGCTGTCGGAGAGCGGGTTGGTCGCGGACTCGGCTTCGATGAGCTGCTTGATCAGGGCGCGGATCGCGGTGCTCGAAGCTTCGCCACCCGCATCGGTGGCGACGTGGCTGCCAAAGAAGTAGCGCAACTCGAAGACACCGAAGGGCGTCGCCATGTACTTGTTCGAGGTGACACGCGAAATGGTCGATTCGTGCAGGCTCAGCGTCGCAGCGATCTCGCGCAGCACGAGTGGGCGCATCGCGATCGCGCCATACGTGAAAAACCGGCTCTGGCGCTCGACGATCGCCTGGGCGACGCGCTCGATGGTCTGGAAGCGCTGGCGCAGGTTGCGAATCAACCAGCGCGCGTCCTGCAGGCGGGTCGACCAGTCCGTGACGCCGTTGGCCGCGGCACTGACCCCCGCGTTGGCTCCCATAGCGCCCGCGTCCCCTGCTGGGGTCGACTTGGCTAGGGTCGCGGCCTGCTTGCCGCCTTCATTTTTCAAGATTGCTGCGTAGGCTTGGTTGACACGCAGTCGAGGAACGACGTCGGGGTTGAGTCTGGCCACCCAGCGACCTCCCAAGCGTTTCACCAAGATGTCCGGAATTACATAGTCCGGAGCCGATGAGGCAAAGCCTACGCCGGGATGCGGATTGAGTCCACGTATGCGTTGATGGGCCGCACGCAATAGCGTGTCGTCTGTATCCAGTAGCTTGCGCATCTTCGCAAAATCCCTCGTCGCCAGCAGTTGCAAGTGCTCGCAAACCATTCTGCGAGCGAGCAAAAGGACTCTGCGCTCATCACCCGAATCTGACCGAGGAAGACCGGAGATCAGTGCATCCAGCTGCAATTGCATGCATTCGCCGACGTTGCGCGCCGCCACACCAGCGGGATCGAAGCTCTGCAAAAGCCGCAGTGCGGTCTGCAGCTCCTCGATTTCAACGGGGTTTTCAGTCCCGCACAGGTGCTGCAGCTCCTCGGGGCTGACGCCGAGGTACCCGTTTTCATCGACGGCGTCGATCAGCATTCCCACAAGCGCGCGATCGCGGTCGGTGACCGAGGTCGAGCCGAGCTGCGAACGCAGGTGATCGCGCAGATTCGGTGCCGCGGTCGCCCAATCCTGCGGACCTTCGGAAGATTCGTCGCCGCCGCCTGAGGATCGACCCTCGGAACTCCAGGGTCCCGAGTCCGCGCCGCCATCGTCGAAGCCGTAATCGTGCTCGTCGCCGCCCGTCGCCTGCGGCTCGCCCTCTGCCGTCGCCGCGGGTCCGGCGCTGGTGCCGGCGTCGGGCGCGGTCGAAGGCAGGTCGTCCACCGAGCCCTGCGCGTTCAGGCGAAGGTGTCCGGCGAGCGGATCGTCATCGCGCTCGAGCAGCGGGTTCTCGTGCAGCGCCTGCTCGATCTCCTGATTGAGTTCCAGCGTCGAGAGCTGCAACAGCCGGATCGACTGTTGCAGTTGCGGCGTCAGCGCGAGCTGCTGCGAGAGCCTGAGGTGGACGCCCGTTTTCATCTGGACCGAATCATCGCGACCGCCGATGGTGCGCCAGCGACTGCCGGCAATCGCGTAGGCCTTGCATCGCCCGCCTACATCCGGAAATGATCGCCGAGGTAGACCCGCCGCACGGAAGGATTGTCGACAATCTCCTCCGGTCGGCCCGCGGCCAGCACCTGCCCCTCATTGATGATGTAGGCGTGATCGCAGATGCCCAGCGTCTCGCGAACGTTGTGGTCGGTCACAAGCACGCCGATGCCACGCTGCTTGAGAAAGCGCACGATGCGCTGGATCTCGATCACCGCGATCGGATCGACGCCCGCGAACGGTTCGTCGAGGAGGATGAAGCGCGGTCGTGCGGCCAAGGCGCGCGCGATTTCCACGCGCCGGCGTTCGCCGCCGGACAGGCTCAGTGCCGGGTTCGTGCGGATCTCCGCGATCTGCAGGTCCGACAACAGTTCGTCCAGGCGCGCCGCGATCGCATCGGAGGCCAGCGGCTTGCCGGCCTCGTCGATCTGCAGTTCCAGGACGGCGCGGATGTTCTCCTCGACCGTCAGCTTGCGGAATACGGACGCCTCTTGCGGCAGGTAGGACAGGCCCATGCGGGCGCGCCGGTGGATCGGCAGGTGCGCGATCGACTTGCCGTCGAGCGTGATCGTGCCCGAATCCATCGGCACGAGTCCCACGACCATGTAAAAGCATGTCGTCTTGCCTGCGCCGTTGGGCCCGAGCAGGCCGACGACAGTGCCGGATTCGACGTGGATCGAGACGTCCTTGACGACCTGCCGCTTGCCGTAGCGCTTGGCAAGGTTCTCGACCTCGAGTTTCGCACGGCGCGTGCCCTCCTGGGCCGCAGTGCCGTCGGCCTGCGCGATGCCATTCGTGATCGCGTCGAGCGCAGCGGGCGGCGCCTTCGAACCCAAGGGACTCACTGCGAACCCCCCGACAGATTGCGGTCCGGTCGCAGGGGCGTCGGGCCATCGAGCGGCGAAGCAGGCGTGCGCGTGCCGGGCGGCAGCTGCACGGTCGCGCGCGCCGTCGCCGGCGTGGCGGGCGCCGTTGCGCCCGGTCCATTGCGCGGTGCGATATGCATGATGACCCGGCCGCCGCTGCCGTCGGCGGACTTGCCGTCGACTTCGTAACTTGCCTTGCGCGAGTCATAGACGATCTTCGACCCGCTGATCTCGTCGCGCTGCTCGCCGTTTTCGAAGCGCTTCACGTCGGCTTGCCTGATGAGCGTGACGACCTCGGATTTGTCGTCGTATTCGATGCGCTCGCCGACGCCATCGAGGGTCTGTTCAATGCCTTCGCGAACCGGATCGCGCCGCTCATGGAAGGTGGCGAGTTGGTCGGGGGCCGCGGTCACGACGTAGAACTGGTAGCCCTTCTCGTCCTGGTGATGTTCCATGCGTTCGCCCGTCAGGCGCATGGTGCCTTTGATCAGCACGACGTGCCCGGTGAGGATCTCGACCTGGTGCAGGTCGTCCAGCGTCGAATGGTCCGCGGTGACGTTGGCCGGCTTGAGCTTGTCATCGCGCTCGGCCAACGCCGACTGCGCGGCAAGCGCCGCCAGCATTGCCGCGCAGGCCAGGGCGCCGCCGCGCATCAAGGCTTCTCCTTCGGCGGGAACAAGCCCTTGACGTCCGCAAGCAGTTCGATATGCCGCGATACGTTGTCGTAGTCCATTCCGATCCCCGTCATGACCGTCGCGCCGCTCGTCAGGCGCACCGGGTCCTTCGTCCAGAAGTGGTCGTCGTCGGGCACTACGGTCATCTCCTGCGTCTCCAGTTTCATTGCCGGACGTTGCGCATCGGGCGCGCGCGTCACCACGACGTCCCCGACCATTTCGATCGTCTCGGCGTTGTTCTGGGCGTGCGCCGACTGGGAAACCGCCTGCACCTGCGGTTGTTCCGGCCGCATGCTCAGGAGTTTCGGCTGCGTGAGATCGACGTCGTCGCTGTTGCCGTAATGCGTCATGCGGTCGGCAAACAAACGGTAGCGCGGCTTGCCCAGCGCGTCGAATCCGGTCAGTGCGATCTGCTCGGCGAAAAAGTCGACCGTGCCCACCCGCCCCGAGTCGTTGTTGCCGCCGCGCAGGCTCTGCGCGTACCAGTAGCTGGTTGCCAGGACGCCCAGCATCAGCACGATGGCGAACCAGGACGCGAGGCGCTCACCCATGGGCAAGCTCCGCCGCGTTCGCGACGCCGCCGGGGCGCAGTGCCTCCCGCAACATGGCGTCGAAGCGCCCTTGCGCGCGCAAGACCAGCCGCGCGAGGTCGCGCACCGCGCCGCGACCCCCTCGCGAGGGTGCCACCCAATGCACGTGACGCTTGATTTCGTCCGGTGCATCGGCAACCGTCGCAGCAAATCCGACAAGCTGCAAAGCCGGCAGGTCGGGCCAGTCGTCACCCATGTACGCGCAGGTCTTTTCCGCCAGGCCGGTTTGGCGCATCAGTTCCTGCAGGCCGGCGAATTTGTCGTCCTGCCCTTGGAGCACGCGCTCGATACCCAGTTCGCGGGCGCGCGTTGCGACGATCGGCGAGGATCGTCCCGTGACGATGGCAACCTCGATGCCGGCTTCCCGCAGCAGGCGGATGCCCAGGCCATCGCGCACGTCGAAGACCTTGAGCGCTTCGCCTCGATCGCCGTAGTACAGGCGGCCGTCGGTCAGCACGCCGTCGACGTCGAGCGCGACCAGGCGCACGCCGGCGGCACGGCGCGTCAGTGCGGACCCGGTCAATCGAGGCATTAGGGCCTGCCAAACCTATAACGGTGGAACGCGTTGGCCCGCAATCGGGATGAACGCGCGGCGGAGGGCGCAGCCAAGGGCCTTCCCCTTGGCAAGCCCGACAACAAAGCGGGCGCCCGATTTCGGGCCAACCCGCAGGGAACGGACGAATCGTGCGCATGGCGTTGTTGCGACGGACTCGTTGAGGAGTACTCAACGTCGTCCGCCGCGCCTAGCCCTGCATCCCGATTCGTCACGTTCGCGTCCATCGCTATAGGTTTGGCAGGCCCTAAATCACCTTGGCGGCCATGAGGTCGTGCATGTGCAGCGCGCCCACGACGCGACGCTCGGCATCGATCACCAGCAACTGATTCTTGCGCCGCGCGTCGAGCAGTTGTGCCGCATGTGCCGCGAGCGCCTCGGCCTCGATCGTCAGGGGCGTGCGCGTCATGACATCGGCAAGGCGGGTGCCGCGCACGTCGGCACCGCGCTCCAGCAGGCGCCGCAGGTCGCCATCCGTGAAGATGCCGGCAAGGCGCCCCTGCGCATCGAGGATCGCGGTCATGCCCAGCTGCTTGCGCGAAATCTCGTGCAATCCATCCATCACATTGGCTTCGAGTCCGACCGTGGGGATCGCGTTCCCCGTGCGCATGATGTCGGCGACCCGCGTCAACAGGCGACGCCCCAGCGCGCCGCCGGGGTGGGAGCGCGCAAAATCCTGGGCGCCGAAGCCGCGCGCATCCAGGCAGGCGATCGCGAGCGCATCGCCCAGGGCCAACATCGCCGTCGTCGACGACGTAGGTGCCAGATTCAGGGGGCATGCCTCACGCTCGACATGGCAGTCGAGGTGAATGTCGGCCGCCTGCGCCAGGGGCGACTCCACCGAACCCGTGATGGCAATCAGTGGCGTTCCTTCGCGCTTGAGGATCGGCACGATCGTCGCCAATTCGGGGGATGAGCCCGAATTGGAAAACGCCACGAACACGTCTGCGGGTGTCACCATGCCCAGGTCGCCATGGGCCGCCTCCGCGGCATGGACGAACATGGCGGGCGTGCCGGTCGAGGCCAGGGTCGACGCGATTTTGCGGGCGATGTGACCGCTCTTGCCGACGCCACTGACGACGACCCGCCCGCGGCAGGCCAGCAACAGGTTCACGGCACGCAGGAACGTCGCGTCGATCCGCCCGGCCAGCGCCGCGACGGATTGCGACTCGATTTCGATGACCGTTTTGGCCAACGCCAGTGCGGAGGCGCCGGCCTGCGCAGACGCGTGCGGCTGCGTGGCCTGGGGCGCGGAATCTCGATACGGGCTTTCGGGCAAGGGAGGTTTTTTCATCGCTGGCGGAGGGCGCCGATGATACTCTCCAGACTGAAAACCTTGGCACGGGAATTGCTCCCGCATTGGCTCCCGCGATGATGCCGACCGCGCTGGAACTTGTCCTGCTGCTGCTCGCCGCCTCTGTGATCGCGGTCGTGACGGTGCGGATGTTCGAGCAGCCACCGGTCCTGGGCTACCTGATCGTCGGCATCGTCGCCGGCCCCCACGCACTGGGCCTCGTACCCGACAGCGAAGGCACGGACCGCCTCGCCCAGTTCGGCATCGTCTTCCTGATGTTTTCGGTCGGCCTGGAATTCTCCTTGCCGCGCCTGCACAGCATGCGGCGAATCGTCCTGGGACTGGGCGTGGCACAGGTGAGCCTGACGCTGGTCGCCGCCCTGGCGGCGGGGCGCCTGGCCGGCGCACCGCTGGGGATCGGCATGGACGGCGCCTTCGCCCTGGGCGCCGCCCTCGCGATGTCCTCGACCGCCATCCTCATGAAGTTGCTGGCGGAGCGGCTCGAACTCGAGACGGAGCACGGGCGGCGCATCGTCGGTGTCCTGCTCCTGCAGGACCTGGCGGTCGTGCCCCTGCTCATCATCGTGCCTTCGCTGTCGTCGGAACCGGCGCGCCTGGGCGCGGCCCTGGCGATCGCGGTGGCGAAGGCCGCCCTGCTGCTTGGAGTCCTTCTGCTCGGCGGACGCGCGGTCCTGCGGGCGTGGCTGCGCCTGGTTGCAAAGCGGCGCTCGCAGGAGCTGTTCATGCTCAACCTGCTGCTGATCACGCTCGGCCTGGCATGGATCGCCGAGACGATGGGACTGTCGCCGGCGCTGGGCGCCTTCGTCGCGGGGATGCTGCTGTCCGAAACGGAATTCCGCCATCACGTCGAAGAAGACGTAAAGCCCTTCCGCGACGTGCTGCTCGGGTTGTTCTTCGTCACGATCGGGATGGCGCTGGACCTCAAGGTCGTCTTCGCGCATTTCGGCTGGGTGCTGGCCGCCCTGGTCGTGCCCGTGGCCTTCAAGTTCTTCCTGACGGTCGCCCTGGCGCGCGTATTCGGCGCCACGCCCGGGACCGCGATCAAGACCGCGTTGCCGCTGGCGGCGGCGGGTGAGTTCGGCTTTGTGCTGATCAACCTGGCCTCCGCGCAGCACCTGCTGCCGGCGCCGGTGCAGCAGATCGTCCTGGCGGCGATGCTGCTGTCGATGATCGCAACTCCCTTCCTCCTGGCCTTCGCGCCGCGCGTGGCCTTGCGCTTCGGCGGCTCGGAATGGATGGAGCGCGCGCTCGAGCTGCATCGCATTGCGGCCCGCTCCATGTCCACGGAGCGCCACGTCGTCATCTGCGGCTACGGTCGCAGCGGCCAGCATCTGGCGAAGATGCTCGAGCAGGAAAATATTGCTTACGTCGCCCTCGACCTGGACCCGGACCGCATCCGCGAAGCGGCGGCGGCCGGTCACGCCGTCGTGTACGGCGACGCGGGCCATCGCGAGACCCTCGTGGCGGCGGGCATTGCGCGCGCGGCCGCGGTCGTGGTGAGCTTCGCCGACCTGCATGCGGCCATGCGCATCCTGTCCTTCGCGCGCGAGCTCAATGCGCGCGTCCCCATCATCGTGCGCACCCAGGACGACAGCGCGCTCGACCGCCTGCTCGCGGCGGGCGCGACGGAGGTCGTGCCGGAGGTTTTCGAGGGCAGCCTGATGCTCGGTTCGCACGCCTTGGTGCTGCTTGGCGTGCCGCTGTCGCGCGTGATCCGGCGCGTGCGTGACGCACGCGATTCGCGCTACAGCCTGCTGCGCGGCTACTTTCACGGCGCCGACGACGCGGACCTCGGCGTCGAGGAGCCTTTGCTCGTGCGCTTGCATACCGTCGTCCTGGAGCCGGACGCGCCCGCGATCGGCAAGAGCCTGCACGAATCGGGCCTGGCCGCCACCGGCGTCGAGGTTACCGCGGTGCGCAGGCGCGGCATTCTGGGCGACAATCCGAGTATGGACCTCGTCCTGCAAAGCGGCGACGTCGTTGTCATGCGCGGTACGGCGGCGGCGCTGGAAGCGGGCGAGCAGGTGTTATTGCTTTCGCGTTGAGCATCGGGCCGCGCGAGCGAACCAGGAGAGCATAAGTGGCCGAGGCACCGATCCCGACTCCGCAGACCCAGCCCACCGTCGATCCCCCGCATCGGCACATCGATGCCGGCCGCGGCTTCACCTGGTGGGCCGACTCCGCGTCGTGGATGTTTCGCGATCTTTCGACCCTCGGACTCTGGATCGGGATGATCATTACGGGCCTCGTGATCAGCCTGGTCCTGGGCGTCATTCCGCTGGTGGGACACATGGCGGCCCACGTGCTCTGGTTCGTATTTGCCGGCGGGCTGGCCCTGGCCGCGCAAAAGACGGCGATGCAAGCCAATCCTCAATTCAGTGACATGTTCAGCGGCTTCGGCCCGCGTGGCGGCGCCCTCCTGGGTGCAGGACTGCTCCTCCTGCTGGCCTTGGTCGCGGTGTTCGCCTTGATGATGGTGATTGGCGTAGTTGCCTTCTTTCACACGGTCTGGATTGCCATCAGCGCGTCGCCGCTCGATGCCCCGGACAGTTACCTGGGCGGCCTGGGCGGAGCCCTGGCGGGCCTGCTCGTGTGCGTGCTGTTGCTCATCCCGATCTCGATGGCGGCCTGGTTCGCGCCGGCGCTGATCGTGTTGCGCGGCGCCGCGCCCGTCGATGCCTTGCGCGCGAGTTACCTGGGTTGCCAGCGCCACTTCGGCGCCTTGACCGTCTATGGCCTGATCTGGCTGGGCCTGGCGTTCGTCGCGACTTTGCTGCTTGGCCTGGGCTGGCTTTTCCTGCTGCCTTGGATGTTCGTATCCACCTACGCCGCGTTCGTGGACATCTTCGGCGACGCTTCTTCCTGACGCGCGGCCCCCAGGACTCCGCGCAGATACCGCCCCGTCAGGCTGCCGGGTTGCGCCGCGACCTGTTCGGGTGTCCCGGTCGCGACAATGCGCCCGCCGTCGCGTCCCCCTTCCGGTCCCAGGTCGATCACCCAATCGCAGGTCTTGATCACATCGAGGTTGTGTTCGACGATCAAGACCGTATTGCCGGCGTCGCGCAAGCGCCGCAGGACGCCCAGCAAAAGCGCGGTGTCGTGGAAATGCAAGCCGGTGGTTGGTTCGTCGAGCACGTAGAGCGTGCGTCCGGTGTCGCGCTTGGACAGCTCCTCCGACAGTTTGATGCGCTGGGCCTCGCCGCCCGACAGGGTCGTCGCACTCTGCCCCAGGCGCAGGTAACCCAGGCCGACCTCGGCGAGCGTTCGCAGCTTGCGCGCGATGACCGGCACCGCGTCGAAAAACGCGAGCGCCTCGTCCACGCTCAGGTCGAGCACCTGCGCGATATCGCGCCCCTTGTAGAGGACTTCGAGGGTTTCACGCTTGTAGCGTCGGCCATCGCAGGTTTCACAAGTCACGTACAGGTCGGGCAGAAAATGCATCTCGACCTTGATCAGGCCTTCGCCCTGGCAGGTCTCGCAGCGCCCGCCCTCCACGTTGAACGAGAAGCGGCCGCTGCCGTAGCCGCGCTCACGCGCGGTCACGGTACCCGCATACAAGTCGCGGATCGGGCCGAACATTCCGGTGTACGTGGCGGGATTGCTGCGCGGCGTGCGTCCGATCGGCGCCTGGTCGACGTTCACGACGCGATCGAAGAATTCCAGGCCTTCCAGGCTCTCGTAGGGAGCCGGCTCTTCGCGCGCATCGTGAAAGTGGCGCGCCAGCGCCGCAACGAGCGTGTCGTTGACGAGGGTGGACTTGCCCGAGCCGGACACGCCGGTCACGCAGATCATGCGGCCCACCGGAAGCGCGAGATCGACCGATTGCAGATTGTTCCCGCTCGCGCCATTCAGGCGCAGCCAGTCGTCTCCGGGAGCACGGCGCGGCCGGGGGATTTCGATGCGCAGCCGGCCGGCGAGGTAGTCGCCCGTGCGCGATTCCGGATTGGCAATGATTTGCGCGGGCGTGCCTTGCGCGACCACCTTGCCTCCGCCGCTACCCGCGCCCGGCCCCATGTCCACGACGTGATCCGCGCTGCGGATCGTCTCCTCGTCGTGTTCCACGACGATCAAGGTATTGCCGAGGTCGCGCAGGCGCCGCAGGGTTTCGATCAGGCGCTGGTTGTCGCGCGCATGCAGGCCGATGGAGGGCTCATCGAGCACGTACAGCACGCCGGTCAGGCCCGAGCCGATTTGCGAGGCCAGGCGGATGCGCTGCGCTTCGCCGCCTGAAAGGCTTTCGGCCGGGCGATCCAGGCACAGGTAGCCGAGCCCGACGTCGCGCAGGAAGCGCAGGCGCGCGACGATCTCGGCCGCGATCGGTGCGCCGATGTCACGCCGCACGCCTTCCAGTTCCAATGCTTCCATCCAGGCGCCCGCATCGGCGAGGGGCATCGCCTCGATTTCGTGGATGGCAAGGCGCCGCGATGCCGTCCCGACGAACACGTGGCGCGCTTCGCGCCGCAGGCGCGTGCCGCCGCACTCGGGGCATGGCCGCATCGTGCGCAGGCCCGACAGCAACTCGCGCACGGTCGCCGAGTCCGTTTCCCGCCAGCGCCGCTCGAGCATCGGAATGATGCCCGCGAAGAAGGCGGCGCCTTCGCGATCGCGCGCCTGGCTGCCGTGCAGCACCTGGTCGCGAAAGTGTGCCGGCAGAGATTCCCAGGCGCCGTCGAGCTCGACGCCTTGCGCATCGGCGAATGCGCGCAGGCGCGCGTGCGCCTGGCGATTGCGCGCATCCCAGCCCACGATGGCGCCGCCGGCGATGCTCAGGTCCGGGTGTGCGACCACGCGCTCCGGATCGAAGAATGGAACCTTGCCCAGTCCGCTGCAGCCCGGGCACGCCCCGGCCGGATTATTGAAGGAGAACAGGCGCGGCTCGAGCGAAGGCGCCGCATAGTCGCACAGCGGGCAGGTCGAGCGGCTGGAAAACGACGTTGCCTGATCGCGATCACGGTCGAGCAGCATGAGCTTGCCGCCGGAGATTCGCAACGCGGTCTCGATCGACTCGGCGAGGCGTCCGCGCATGTCGGCACGCACGCGCAGGCGGTCGACGACAACCTCGATCGCGCGTGTCCCCGCACCGGCTGCCTCGCGCGGCAGTTGTTCGCCTTCGACGATCTGTCCATCGACCCGAAAGCGCACGAATCCGCGCCCACGCAGCTCGCCCAGGCGCGCATCGACGTTGCCGTGCCGCGTTTCGATCGGCGCGAGAACGGCGAGCGAAGTTTCGGCAGGCAGGCCGGTCGCGAATTCGATCATCTGCGCCAGCGTCTGTGCCACCAGCGCCTGGTCCGGGTGGTTGGGGCAATAAGGCACGCCGGCACGCGCGAAGAGCAGGCGCAGGTAGTCGTGAATTTCGGTCACGGTGCCGACGGTCGAGCGCGGGTTCGAATTTGCCCCGCGCTGCTGGATGGCGATCGCGGGCGAAAGGCCTTCGATCGAATCGACGTCGGGCTTTTCCATGATCTGCAGGAACTGGCGTGCATAGGCCGAGAGCGACTCGACGTAGCGTCGCTGGCCTTCCGCATAGAGCGTGTCGAACGCGAGGGAACTCTTGCCGGACCCGGACAGGCCCGTGACGACGATCAAGCGCCCGCGCGGCAGGTCCAGATCGATGTTGCGGAGATTGTGCGTGCGCGCGCCGCGCAGGCGGATCATTTCTCCTGGCCGGTACCCGCGGTGGCGCCGGAACCCGCCGGCGCAAGATGCTCGAAGCGCTCGGCCCGTCGGGCGCCGCGCCCCAGCTCGACGCCGAGCTGCTTGAGCTTGCGGTACAGGTGGGTCCGCTCCAGCCCCGCGCGATCGGCCACACGCGTCATGCTGTAGCTTTCCTTCGAAAGCTGGTATTCGAAGTAGACGCGTTCGAACTGGTCGCGCGCCTCGCGCAGCGGCTGGTCCAGGTTGATCGCGAGGGCCTGCATCGTCTGCGTGCCCGAGTCGCGATGCACGACGTCGTTGGGTACGGCGCGCGGTCGTGACGGCGCCGCGTCATCGACGGGCGCAACCGGTGCGAGCGCCGGCGGCTTGGTCGAGCCGCGCGCCCGCAGGCCGTATTCGAGGCCCGTGCGCACCGCACCGAGAAGGCGTGCCAGCGCGATCGGCTTCTCCAGGAAATCGAGCGCGCCCAGGCGCGTCGCCTCGCCGGCGGTTTCGAGAGTCGCGTGCCCGGACATCATGATCACCGGCGTCGTGAGCTGTCCGCCGGCCACCCACTCCTTGAGCAAAGTGACGCCGTCGGTATCGGGCATCCAGATGTCCAGCAGGATCAGGTCGGGGTTGGACTGTCGGCGCAGGACGCGTGCGCTGGCGGCGCTTTCGGCGGCCGTGACGACATGCCCCTCATCGGACAGGATTTCCGAGAGCAGTTCGCGTATGCCAATTTCGTCGTCCACCACCAGTATGTTTGCCATGTCTACTTCTGCTGCTTCAATGCGCATCGGCCGGTGACAGGGACAATCGATGCAAAACTATCGTCACGGTTGCGCCGGACCCGCGTTCTCGATTGACGATCTCTATCCTGCCGTTGTGCTCGTCAATGATCTTTTTCACCAGGGCCAGCCCCAGGCCGGTCCCGCGCGGCTTCGTCGTGATGTACGGCTCGAACGCCCGCCTAAGTATATTCGCCGGGAACCCGGGGCCGTTGTCCTCGACCGACAGGCGCACCGCCTGCGGGGAGCCCGCCGGGTCGGAAGGCGATTCGCGCCCCGGATGGTCGATGGCAACCAACTCCGTGCGCACGACAATCAGGCCAGGACCCGAGGTCCTCTGTCCCGCTCCAGCCGCGGGACGCTTGCCGGCGGGTTCGCTTTGCGCGCCGGCGATCGATTCCATTGCATTGCCAACCAGATTATGAATCACTTGGCGCATTTGTCCGGCGTCGGCCTCGACCAGTGGCAACCGGGGCGCGAGGCGCAGTTCGACGCGTGCGGCCTGGGTGCCCTCCCCGCTTTCGCTGCGCGCGGCCGCGGAAGGCCGCGGCGCAATCCCCGGGGACTCGTCGATCCGGCTCCCGGTGCCGGATTCCGCTCCGTAGAGCGCCCCGATTTCCTCGACCAGCGCGTTCAGGTCCAGCGGGGCAAGGCGCGCCGCCGGCAGCCTCGCGTAGTCGCGAAACTCGTCGACCATGCGCTTCATCGCGGCGACCTGGTTCACGATCGTCGAGGTCGCGCGCTCGAGCACTTCGCGTTGTTCCTCCGGAAGGGCGCCGCCCAGCTTCATGTGCAGGCGCTCCGCCGCGAGTTGGATCGGGGTCAGCGGATTCTTGATCTCGTGCGCCAGACGCCGGGCAACTTCGCCCCAGGCGACCGCGCGCTGTGCGGAGATCACCTGGGTGATATCGTCGAAGACCACGACATATCCGAGGCCATCCTCGAGCGGCAGTCGCGATCCGCGCACAAGCAGGGCCAGCGGCTCCGCACCGGGTGGCGAACCGATGCGCGGCAATTGCATCTGGTGCTGCCAGGAGTCCTTGGGCGTCGCGACCAAGGCCTGGTCACGGAACGCGCTCGACAACGCCTGCGCCAACTGCGGCACTTCGTCCTCCAGGCGGCGGCCCGCGCGCGTGGCCAGCGGCACGCCCAGGATGCGCCCGGCGCCATAGTTGGCGGTGACGATCGCAAAGCTCTCGTCGAGCACGATGACGCCGGCCGAAAGATTCGCGAGCAGGCGTTCGAGGTAGGCGCGCGCGGTTTCGAGCTGGCGCGACCGCGTTTCGACCGCGTCGCGCGCATCCGCGAGCTGGCGCGTCATGGCGTTGAAGGATCGCGGCAGCAGGTTCAATTCGTCATTGCCGCGGAACTCGCGCACCGGGCGGAAGTCGCCTTCGGCCACCGCCTTGGTCCCCGCCGCAAGCTCCACGAGCGGCGCGGTCATCGAGCCGGCCAGCAGCACGCCGGTCGCGATGGCAGCGAACACGGCGAAAAGCAAGGTGAGCGTAAGCGTCAGCCGGTAAATGCTCAGCAGCCCCGATCGCGCCAAGGACAACTGCTGATACTCCCCGTACCCGGTCTGCAGCGCCTGCGCGTTGGCGGCGACCGCTGCCTGCACCGACTGCGTGAGCTGGAGAAAGCGCGGTTCTTCTATTCGGATCGGGTTCGCGCCCGGAGGGTGCAAGACCGTACCGGTGCGCGCAAGCGCGTCGTCGAACGCGAGCGAGTTCAGCCCCCGCGCCGTCGAGCTCAACGGAATCGGCACGATGGCGCGTGTGCGCAGCCCGCTGACCGGTTCATCCGCGAGTTCATCGCCCTCGATCACGGCGTAGCCGCCCGCCGACATCACGTTGCGCAGCATGCTCGCGCCGGGAATGGTCGGCGCGATCGAGAAGCCCGGCGCGCTGCTCGACCAGATCAAGTTGCCATTGGCGCTGACGATCGCGGCCTGGTCGACGCCAACGCGCTCGCGCAGGCGCTCGAGCACGCGCGGCTGGTCGGCCTGCGGCGCATCGGCCAGTTCCGATGCGAAGGAACGCGCTTTCGCCTTGAGGTCGTCGCGCTGCGATTCCAGCACAGCGCGGCCCAATGCCAGGCCCGATTCCAGCGCGCCTTCCACCTTCACGTTGAACCAGGATTCGATCGAGCGAAACAGGAATTGCGACGAAACCACGTACACCAGCACGCCGGGCACGACACCGATCAGGGCGAATGCCACCGCGAAACGCGACATGAGGCGCGCGCCAAAGCGCTTCGCGCGCACCCGGCGGACCAGGCGCAAGGCTAGGGCGGTCACCAGGACAAAAAGCACCAGCGCGATGGCGCCGTTCGCGGCCAGCAGGATCGGGTAGTTGCGCTCGAAGGCGCGCGAATTGCTGCTCGCCGTCGTCAGGACGAACAACAGCACGCCGCCGAGCGCGAGACCCCCGATCAGGCCATAGCGGATGAGACGTGACATGGTAGGGCCTGTTAACGCGTTACCGGTGGCACGCGCTCGCGCCGCCCGTTTACTTCTCGGTCTCGGTGACGAAGTCGAGGTTGAACCAGGACGATGCCATCGTCCAGTCCGGGTCGGTCAGTGCGCTCACCTGGAAAGGCTTGGGCAGCATCGACGTATCCAGCCGCAGGCGGATCCGCGCGCGCGGCTTGCCGCCATCGAGCAGATTCGAGTCGCCCACACGCCAGTTCGAAACGCGCCGCAGAGTCGCCATGGCCTCGTCGAGCGAATCGAAAGGAAGCGCGAGCCCCCCGCGCGCCAGGCGGTACTGGCGCGTCAACGGGCTGTAGCTCAAGCGATATTGGATCGAATCGTCCACCAGGCGCTTGTCGAACCAGTACCAGCGGCTGCGGGAGATCTCGAGATCGATCATGAAATACAGCGCGATGCCGTGGTCGACCGCGTCGCGCAGCGACGGTGGCAGGTTCAGGTCGAACAGCGCTTCGACGTAGGTACCGGGGTCGGCGCCCGTGCGCGTGGTGACGCTGGCATGCGAAACCTCGATGCGATCGTCGGCACGTGCCGGTGCGACGAGCGGCGCGAACAGGACAAGCGCCACTGCGCATGCGACGGCAAAGGAGACAAGCCGCCCGGGGAGGTCCGCTGCGCGCATGTTGGAGTTATGTTTTTTCGAGCAGCGCGTAGAAAAAGCCGTCGTGCAGTGTGGGCATAGCACCCGGGTCCGCTTCCCGATCGGGGAAGGGGGGGCCCCTCTCTTCATCGGACGCGGGCGCGACCGAATTCGGCAGTAGTTGCACACCGGCAGGATCGCCGGCCGCCAACCGAATACAGCGCACGCCAGGCTGTCGTCGCACGAACGCCGCTACCTGTCGCCGCCCCTCCTCGGCAAACACCGAACAAACAACGTAAAGCAATCTACCAGCCGGAGCCAGCAGCGGCCAAAGGGTTTGGAGCATTTTGGCTTGTTGCGTTGCCAATTTCGCAACATCACCGGATCTTCGCAACAATGTGACATCCGGGTGGCGTCGAACCACCCCCGAGGCAGTGCAGGGTGCGTCCAACAGGATCCGGTCAAAAGTCACATCGTCCCAGAAGGTTTTGGGACGCAGGGCGTCGGCGACATGGACGCGGATGGACCCGTCGTCCAATCCGAGGCGCGTGAGATTCGAGCTTATGCGCTGCGCGCGTACGGGGTCGATCTCGACCGCATCGATCGTGCAATCGGCGAGCTCGCGCAGATGCGCGGTCTTGCCGCCGGGTGCCGCACAGGCATCCAGGACGCGCATGCCGTCGGCAGCACCGAGCCACTGCGCGGCCAGCTGCGCGCCCGCGTCCTGGACCGACACTCGGCCAGCCAGGAATCCGGGCAATTGCTCGACGGGGCACGCGTGCTCCAAATGGATTGCACAAACGCCGACGCGCCGTGCCGCCATGCCGGCGGCGGACAGGTCCGCAAGCACCTCCTGCACGCTGGCGCGCCGGCGATTGACGCGCAGGACCATCGGCGGCTCCTCGCATTGCGCGGCGAGAATCGATTCGGTATGCGCGCCATACTCTTCGTGCACGCGCCGGTACCACCAATCCGGAACGTTGAAGCGGCGCGCCGGATCGGCGCGCGCGCGCTCCTCCCACTGTGCGCGATCGCGCAGGAAATTGCGCAAAATGGCGTTCACGAAACCCGATGCCGATTCGGTTTCCGCCAGTGCGCGCGCGGCACGCACCGCCTGGTCCACGAGTGTGAAGTCCGCATACGTGCGCGCCAGCAGCTGGCCGATTGCCACTCCCAGCAGCGACTGCACCGGTGGCGCGGGCGGGCGTGTTGCCAGCGCGCCGATCACGTAATCGCACATGCGCGCACGGCGCACGGCGTTGGACGCCACGTCGCGCACGGCCCCGGCCAGGCGCGGATCGCGCGCAAGTGCGGGAACCAGCTGCGGCGCCAGGCCCGCGCGTGCCGCATCCAGCGCGGCATCGAGCGACTCGCCCGCGCGCAATCGCGCCCACGCGCCAGCAGCAATGCAAAGAACGGCGTACAGCGGCGGCGCGTTGGGCTTGGATTGGGCAGGCACGCCTTGCGGCGAATCCTCGTTCATGTTTGGGGGGCGCGCTCCCAACGCGAACCCGGTTCGATCGGCAGGCCGGCAAGGAACGTGCCGGCCTCGAGCCGCTTGCCGCCCGCACGTTGCAATTGCGTCACGCGCAGTGCGCCCGACCCGCACGCAATGTCGATGCCTTCCGGGCCGGCGCGCAAGACGGTCCCGGGCGCAGGCGCAACATCGCCCCCAAAACCGACTGCATCTGCGCGCCAGATCTTCACGACATGACCGGCAATTGCGGATCTGGCGCCGGGTACGGGATCGAAGGCACGCAGGCGCGCCGCGATTCGCGCGGCCGGTTCGCTCCAATCGATCGAGGCCTCGCGCTTGTCGATCTTCGCCGCGTACGTCACGCCGTGCTGCGGTTGTTCCGCAGCGCGCGCCTCGCCGCGATCGATCGCGCGCAAAGCCGAGACGATGCAACGCGCTCCCAGCTGCGCCAGCTCGTCCGTGAGCGAGCCGCCGGTCGCATCCGCTGCGATCGCGACTTCCTCCATCTGCAGGATCGGGCCCGTGTCCAGCCCCGCGTCCATTTGCATGATCGAGATGCCGGTACGCGTGTCCCCCGATTCGATCGCGCGCACGATCGGGGCGGCGCCGCGCCAGCGCGGCAGCAGCGACGCGTGGATGTTCACGGCACGTACCATCCCGCTGGCGATCGCGCGGCCGCGCGGCAGGTCCAGCACGGACTTCGGAAGCAGCAAACCGTACGCCGCCACCACGAGAAGGTCCGGCGCCACGCCGCGCAGGGCTTCCAAGGCCTCGACGGTTGGCGCGCCGCCACGTTCGGGCCGAAGGCTCACGGGCGTAAAGACGGCGATGCGATGTTCGAGCGCGACTCGCTTGACTTCGCTCGCTTGCAGGCGCTGGCCGCGTCCCGCCGGGCGGTCCGGTTGCGAGAGGACGAGATCGACGGGGTAGCCCGCAGAAAGCAAGCCCTGCAAGGCGGTGGCCGCGAATGCGGGAGTACCTGCGAACGCGATGCGCATGGTGCGGCCGTCGTCCGGGTCTTAACGACGCACGCGCCGCTTCTTGAGTTTGGTGCGAACCCGCGCCTGCTTGAGCAAGGACAGGTGCTGGACGAAAACGGTGCCGTCCAGGTGATCCATTTCATGTTGCACGCAAACCGCAAGGCGGTCGGTGCAGTCGAGTTCGAAGGTTTCGCCGTGTTCGTCTTGCGCCCTGATCCGCACGCGCGCCGGCCTGCGCACCAGGTCGAAAATGCCCGGAACCGACAGGCACCCTTCTTCGCACTCGATCAGCTCGTCCGATTTCTCGAGGACCCGCGGATTGATGAATACGCGGAATTCGTTGCGCTCCTCGGAAAGGTCCATGACGATCACGCGCCGGTGCACGTCGACCTGGGTCGCCGCCAGGCCCACGCCCGGCGCCGCGTACATCGTTTCGCGCATGTCGCGGACCAGCTCCCGCAGGCGCTCGTCGAATTCGGTGACAGGCTGCGCGTGCTTGTGCAGCCTCGGGTCCGGGTACTCCAGGATCGTCAGGATGGTCATGCTCGGGATTCGGTCGCGCGGCTGACGGTCCTTGCAGTCGCCAAGTGCCGGTTCCGTTTGGGTTGCTCAGCTCAATTGCTTGAAAAGAAGGCGAATAACACGATCCGGGGAGCAAACGAAAGCCAAACATCCGTTGCGACCGGGCACTATTCAGTGGAAAATTTCGCTTTATGCTGAAGTTTAGCGTCCCTTCGGAGATCGCAGTGCCCGCATCTCGAAAAGCATTTGCCTGCACCCTCGCAATCCTCGGCGCCGTGGTCGCCGTATCGGCTGCCGCGCCCGCGTCGGCGCAGCGTTTCCCGATCACGCCGCAGCAGCGCGAAGCAGCGGAAAAGGTCGCGAGCGGCGTCGCGTTGAGCGATCTGGCTCCGAACGCGCCCTCGAGCTACACCATCAAGCGCGGCGATACGCTGTGGGGCGTTTCGACCCTGTTCCTCAAGTCGCCGTGGCGCTGGCCCGAGCTCTGGGGCATGAATCGCACGCAGATCCAGAATCCGCATTTGATCTACCCCGGACAGACGCTCGTGCTCGTGAAGACGGCGGATGGCCGCGCGCAGCTCGTGCTGGCCGGCTCGGCTGCCGCTGCGGCCCCGGCAAGCAATGCGCCGGTGACGACGAACGTAGCGCCGGTGACGCCGGTCGAAACGGTGCCCACGATCCATGTCGCGCCGCACGCGCGCGACCTGGGCCCCGAGGCGGCGGTCGCGATCCCCAGCATCCCGAACAACCAGATCGAGCCTTTCCTCTCCAAGCCGCTGGTCGTCACTGCGGAAGAACTTGAGCAGTATCCGCGCATCGTCGCGACGCAGCAAAGCCGCGTGTACCTGGGCGCCGGCGACGAAGCGTATGCGCGCGGCGTGACCGATACGTCGGTCGAGACGTACCACGTCTTCCGTCCGGCCAAGGCGCTTTACGATCCGGATGACTTCAGCCGCCATCACCCGATCGGCTACGAGGCGCTGTACCTGGGAACCGCGCGCGTCGTCAAGGCCGGCGAAGTCACGACCTTGCGCGTGCTCGATGCCAAGGAAGAAATCGGCGTGGAGGATCGGCTGGTTCCGATCGGCCACCAGGAATTGATCAATTACGTTCCGCGCGCGCCGGAAAAGGCGATCGAAGGCCGCATCGTCGCGGTGTACGGCGGGGAGTATTCCGTGGGCTCGGGCAACGTCGTAGCCTTGAACCGCGGCGCCAAGGATGGCCTCGAGATCGGCGATGTGCTCGCCGTCCTGAGCAATGGCGATACGATCGTCGATCGCACGGTATCCGGCCACGACAAGGTCAAGCTTCCCGATGAAAACGTC
>Ga0181525_10000379_pt1 | contig 39458 bp, 33 predicted proteins | sample PEATcosm2014_Bin_48_FD_121100 | JGI IMG/M metagenome (GOLD analysis project Ga0181525, IMG submission 121100) | Peatland microbial communities from MTU Mesocosm Facility, Houghton, MI, USA - PEATcosm2014_Bin06_10_metaG | ecosystem: Environmental > Terrestrial > Soil > Wetlands > Peat | place... | reverse complement strand
GGCCGTGGTTCAACATCCACGTGCCGAACTTGACCCATTGAAACTGGTTCTGGAAGCCGTAGGGCTCGCCCGCTCCGACGGGTGAGCTGACCGGATCGGTAGCGAGCAGCACGGCGCGCTCGAAATCCTTGGTGAGGCTCGGGTTGAAGCTCGCGAGCGCCGCTGCCGCCGCCTGCGGATTGGCGCGTGCCGCGCTCTCGCCTCGTGTCAGTGACTGCAGGAACGCGCGCAGCAGGGCGCCGTCGCGATGCGCCTCGCCAAGGCGGACGACGATCGCCAGCTGTGTGAACGCCGGCACCCCGGCCGAGTCGATCGGGATCGCCTTGTTCGTGTGGTGGGAGAGCGCCAGTGCGACGGCGTCGTAGTCCCACAGAGCGCCGACCGTGGCTAGCGCCTTGTGCGTCGTCAGCGCGTTATTGAGGTTGCCCGGCGTGATCGTGTGCACGCGCGAAATCGGGATGTTCGCCGTGCTGAGATAGGTCGCCAGCTCCGCCGTGGCGAGGGGCGTGCCGGTCGTCGCGACTGTCTTCCCGATCAGCTGCGACGGCCTGGAGACCGGTCGCGAGCTGAGCGAGATGATCGCGTCGAGCGGTGCGCGCTCGAGCGCGCCGATCGCGACGAGCTGCTCGCCGGCGTCGCGCGCGCTCAGCAGTTCGGGCTCGGAAGCGATCGCTATCGACGCGTTTCCGCTGGCCAGCGACGACAGCGGCGAGCTGGTCGAGGTGGTGCTCACCGACAGGGCGCCGCGGGCGAAGTCGCCGTTCTGCATCGCCTCGAAGATTGGTGCGTAGAGCGCGCTCGCCGGGCCGGGGAGTGCCACTACGACGCGGCGTGCTGGCCCCAGGCTCGTGTTCGTGTGGACGGCACCGCAGCCGACGCAGACGGTGAGGCTGATCAGGCTTGCGGCGAGCAGCGCACCGCGCCCGCGAAGGGTTCGCGTCGGCATCGGACCGGGGGGATCGTAGCTGACAGCTAGGCAGGGGCCGCCGAGGTCAGGGACTTGACGAAGTCCTCGAGTTGGCGGGTCGTCCAGCACTCGAAGACCTCGCAGAAGGGCGCATAGGCGGCGATCACCGAATCGCCGTAATTCCAATAGAGCCGGGGTTCCGGGTTCAGCCACAACATGCGGCGTGCCCTGCTCGCGAGCGCCGCGAACTCGGCCGGGCGTGGGTCGCGGCCGTTCGTGCGCGCGTCACCGAGGACGATCACCGTCGCGCGCGGGTCGAGATCGTCCTCGACGAGTGCGCGGAACTCCGACCAGACGCGTCCGTAGTCGGTGTAGCCGGAGACGTCGGCGACGCCGGCGTCGCGCGAGATCGCATCGCTGACGGCCTTGAACGAGCGCTCGCGCGCAAACACGTCGGTGACCTCCGAGACGCGCTCGATGAAAACGAACGAGCGCATTCTGCGGAACGAGTCGTGCAGGGCGTGGAGCACCGAGAGGAAGAAGACCGACGCGGAGGTGACGCTCGTCGAGACGTCGCACAGCACGTAGAGCTCGGGCCGGCGCGGGCGGCGCGGGCGCTGGCGGATCACGATCGGCACGCCACCGGTCTGCAGCGACGCGCGCATCGTCCGGCGGATATCGATGTGGTCGTGCCGCCTGCGCCCGCGCAGCTCGCCGCCCTGGCTCGCCAGGCGCCGGCGGAGCGCTGCGACGACGCGATGCACCGCAACGAGGTCGGCCGCGGGGCCGCTCGGCAGCGCCCGGTCGAGCTCGCCGAGCGGCCGCGCCGGAGTAAGGGTCTCTGTGCGCTCGATCTGTGCCCGCTCGAGCTCGCGTCGCAGCATCTCCTCGAAGCGCAACAGCGCCGCACGCGGCAGACCCTCTCGACGCGGGTCGCCCGCGCCGAGCTGCGCTTCGCTGCGCAGCCCGAGCGCCCGGCGGATCCGCTGCACGTCGACGCCGAGGATGCCGCTGCCCGAGGATTCGTGCCGGCCGAGCGCAGCCACTGCAAGTCGCGCGAGGTCGCGCATCCGTGCCTCGTCGAAGTCGGCGAGCGCCTGGGCGATCTGCGCGCGTAGCTCCTCGAGATCGATCTGCGGCCCGTCGGCGAGTGCCGCCTCGCCGCCGTCATTCCCGGTCCACTCTCTGACGCCTTCGCGAAGCGCCGCCGACTCGACAGCGCGGAAGAAGAAGCGGTCGTAGACGAGGTCGAAGATGCGGCGGTCCTCTGGCGACTTTGCGAGTGTCGCCGCGAGCGCGCCACGGAAGTCCTCGCGAGCGGTCCAGTCGACCACTGCGAGTGCGGCGAACGCGTCGAGCAGCTCCGATGTTCCGATCGCGACGCCTTCGGCCCGCAGCTCGTCGCCAAGCTCGAGCAGGCGGGCATCGATGCCGCGAGCGGCGGACTGTGGGGTCACTGCGCTGCGGGTGCCAGCGCGAGGCCGACCCGCGCGGCGACGATCTCGAGGTCGGTGCGGTGCTTGACGATCACAGACATCGTTTGCGCGAAGGTCTCCTCGTTGATCTCGTCCGCGCCAAGCAGCAGCAGCGCGCGCGCCCAGTCGATCGATTCGGCGATCGACGGCGGCTTCTTCAGATCGAGCTCGCGCACCATCCCGACGATCTCGACGAGCTTTGCCGCCACGGTCTCGTGGAGCTCTGGCGCGTGCAGGCGCACGATCTCGAGCTCGTGTTCGAGCGACGGGTAGTCGAGCCAGAGGTAGAGGCAGCGGCGCTTCAGCGCCTCGGTCAGCTCGCGCGAGTTGTTCGATGTCAGCACGACGACCGGTTGCGAGCTGGCGGCGATCCTCCCGAGCTCGGGGATCGTGACCTGGAAGTCCGACAGCAGCTCGAGCAACATCGCCTCGAACTCCTGGTCGGTCTTGTCGATCTCGTCGATCAGCAGCACGACCGGCTCGGTCGCGGAGATCGCGCTCAGCAACGGCCGCGCGAGCAGGAACTCGCGGCCGAAGATGTCGTCCTGCACCTCATTCCAGCCGGCACCGTCGGCCTCGGCCTGGATCCGCAACAGTTGCTTGCGGTAGTTCCACTCATACAGCGCTTTGGCCTCGTCGAGGCCTTCGTAGCACTGCAGGCGAATGAGCTCGCGCCCGAGGTAGGTCGCGAGCGCCTTTGCGAGCTCGGTCTTGCCGACCCCGGCCGGTCCCTCAACCAGCACCGGTTTGCCGAGGCGTAGCGCCAGGTAGGCGACGAGCGCCGCGGAGGCACCCGGCAGATAGTCCGCGGCGCGCAGACCGTCGGCGAGCTCGTCGACCGATTCGGGCAGCGCGTTCACTGACATGAATGATAGGAGCGCCGCTTAGCGGCCACGCGCCGCTGCGACGGTCACCGTGACGGTCTGGGACTTGCGGTTGCCGGCGAGGTCGACGGCGGTGAGTGTCAGCAACCAGGCGCCGGCGCGGCCCGGTCGCCAGGTGAAGTAATCGGCGCCGTGGTGCTCGAGCAGCGTTCCGTAGGAGGTCGTGCCGCCGCCGTAGGTCGCGGTCATCGACACATTGGAGATCTTTGAGAGCTTGAAATGGATGTCGCTGACGCGGTGTGCATGCGCGCCCTTGACCGGCGCGATCGTCAGCTGCGGCGGCTGCTTGAGGTCGGCCTGGAAGGCGCTGGCGGTCGTGCAGTAAACCGCGTTCGGTCCCGCCGGCGCCGTGGAACCGGTCGGTCCGCTGGTCCCTGTTGTCCCGCTCGCCCCTGTGGTTCCGCTCGCGCCGCTGGAGCTCGTGCTCGATGTCGCGCCGGATGAGCCTGAGGTGCCCGACAGGCCGGTGCCACCCGCTGCTGTCCCGCCGGTACCGCTCGGCCCCGTTGTGCCCGAGCTGCCACTCGAGCCGCTGCTCGGCGGCGGCTCGCCAAGAACCCACAGTGCCTGCGTCGTCGTCTCGCGCGTCTGGGAGCAGATCGTCTGGAGGAACCCGGTCAGCAGCTCGTGGTAGTTGAGAGTCGACTCGCCGTACTGGTCGTACAACGACCAGTAGCCGGTGTTGTAGCTCGGCAACGCGGCGCGTGCCTCGGCGTTGCCGGCGGTGAACAACTGCTGCGCGAGCGGGTCGCCTTGATAGGCCAGGTCGAAGAGGCCGATCAGCGACTGGACGAAAGCGTTGATCACGTAGTCGTGCGGCGCGAAGCTGTAGATCAGGTACCACGAGCCGTACCTTGCCGGCACCGCGATCCCCTGCGGCGGCGCTGCCTGGAAGATTCCGAGCGCGTTGTGGGCGTCGGTCAGGTAGACGCTGTCGTGCAGCCTCACTGCGGCGTTGCTCAGCGCCTCGACGGCTGTGCCCTCGGTGATCGCGCTGACCCACGGCGGGCTGCCACCGTCGAAGCTGAAGTTGTACTCCCAGGCGATGCCACCGCCGCGCGACACGGCGAGGCTCAGCGCCTGGTTCAGCAGCGCGGCGAGATTCGCTGACTGGTGGGTACCGTAGAGGCCGTTGGCAGCGCCAAACGTGCCAAGCCACTGGATCTGGAGTCCCTGACCGGGGTAGTACTCCCAGACCAGGCTGCTGCCTGGGAAGCCAACGCGCTGACCGGAGGCGAGCAGCGGTCCCGTCGTCCACCACTGCTCGTTGTTCTGCAGCGTCAGCACGAGGCCGGGCAGCCGCGACGGCGAGATGCCGCCGGAGCGCGCAATCGCTGTCAGCGTCCCCAGCACCGACCCCAGCTGCGACTTACGGGTGCCGTAAAGGTGCTTGTCCGCTTTCACCGCCGTGGTCCAGGCAACAGTGTCGGCGGCGGCCGAGGCGGCGCTGATCTCGGCCCGCTTGGCGAGCTGCGCGATCGCCGCCGGGAAGCTCAGGCGTCGTGCGGCTGCCGCACCTGGAGCCGGTACGACGGGGGCCGTCGGCGTCGCCGGTGCAGCGGTCGAGCTGTGGCCGGCGATGTTGGCGCCGGGTGCGACGGCGCGCACGCCACCGTGCTCCAGCACCAGCTCGAGCTGGGTGTAGGGGATCTGGGCAGGCGGATTCGGGCGGTTTGTGGCAGACGCGCCAGCAACGCCGCAGAGGCCTAAAAGCACCACCGCGCAGCCCGCCATGGAGAGCGGCCGCACGGCTTCCATGGTACTGTCGGACGTGCCCGTGAGCGCCAGTCGAGCCCCGTTGCAACGCCACTTGCGCCGAGCATCGCTCGGAGCGGCCGGCGTCCTGGTGGGCGTCGCCATCGGGGCTTGTGGTGGCGGCTCGTCGAGCAGCTCGACGGCAGCTCAGCTGCTCTCGCAGACCTTCAGCGCAAACATCGCAAAGATCCACTCCGGCGATCTGGCGCTGACGATCGACGCGCAGTTGAAGGGCTTCAAGACGCTCCACGGGCAGCCGGTCGAGTTGCAGCTCTCGGGCCCATTCAGCGAGAGTGCCGGACACGGGACCGAATTCGACTTCAGCGCCACCGCGACCGTCGAGGGAAGCACGATCCCGCTGGCGGTGCTCTCGACCGGCACCGCGCTCTACCTCGAGTTCGGCGGGACCTACTACTCGCTGCCCGCGAGTGTCAACTCCGCGCTCGGCCGCTCAGCCGCGTCCCAGGGCTCAACGGGCGGCTCGTCGAACGTTCTCTCGAAGCTCGGCATCGATCCGCTGTCGTGGCTGACGAGTCCGAAGATCGTTGGCACGACGACTGTGGGGGGTGTCTCGACCCAGCACCTCACAGCCCAGGTCGATGTCGCCGGGCTGCTCGGCGACGTGGGCAAGATCGCCAGCAATGCCCCCGGGATCGGTAAGCAGGCCGCGAGCGAGCTCAGCAGCGCGAACCTCCAGCAGGTCGCCTCGGCGATCAACTCCGCCCAGGTCGACATCTACAGCGGCGCCAGCGACCACATCCTGCGCGAATTTCGCCTGGCCGTCGCCTTCACGATTCCCGGCGCGGACCAGCAGACCCTCAGCGGCCTGACCGGCGGCTCGCTGGCGATCGACGCCACGATCAGCAACCTCAATGCCGCCGAGACAATCAAACCGCCGTCGAGCTCGCAGCCGTTCAGCGACCTGCTGGGCGGCGGCGGTCTCGGCTCGCTCTAGCGGCTGCGCGGGCCGCGACCCCGGCGCCCGTGGTCGACTTCACCCTCACAGACGAGCAGCAGGCGCTGCGCGGGCTGGCGCACGACTTCGCGACGAGAGAGATTCGACCAGTCGCCTGGGAGTTCGACCGCGACAGCACCTTCCCGGAGGGAATAATCAAAAAAGCCTGGGGACTCGGCCTGATGAACGTCTACATCCCCGCGGCCTACGGTGGCGCGGGGCTCAGCTCGTTCGAGGGCGTGCTGATCGAGGAGGAGCTGGCCTGGGGCTGTTCCGGAATCCAGACCTCGATCGGCTGCAATGCCCTCGCGACGACGCCGCTGCTGCTCGCCGGCTCCGAGGCGCTGAAGCGGCGCTATCTCGAGCCGCTGATTGCGGAGCCGCGGCTCGCATCGTTCTGCTTGACCGAGCCCGACGCCGGCTCCGACGTCGCCGCGATGAGGACGCGCGCCGTACGCAGGGGGTCCTCGTACGTGATCAGCGGCTCGAAGTGCTTCATCACCAACGGCGGCTACGCCGACTTCTACACCGTCTACGCCAAGACCGATCCGGACGCCGGTCACCGCGGGATCTCGTGCTTCATCGTGCCACGCGACGCCGGCGTCGTCGTCGACGGCCACGAGGACAAGATGGGTCAACGCGCGTCAAACACCGCCACGGTCACCTTTCCCGACGTCGCGATCCCGGCCGACCACCTGGTTGGCGAGGAGAACGCCGGCTTCAAGATCGCGATGCAGACGCTCGATCGCACGCGACCGGGTGTCGCGGCGATGGCCGTTGGGATCGCCCGAGCGGCCTTCGAGTTCGCGACCGAGTATGCGAAGGGGCGCGTGCAGTTCGGCGTACCGATCGCGATGCATCAGGCGATCCAGTTCATGATCGCCGACATGGCGACCGAGATCGAGGCCGCTCGCCTGCTCGCTTGGAAGTCTGCGGTCCTGCTCGACCAGGGCCAGCGCAACACGCTGCTCTCCTCGCACGCCAAGCGCTTCGCGGCCGATGTCGCGATGAAGGTCGCGACCGACGCGGTCCAGGTCTACGGCGGCTACGGCTTCATCAAGGACTACCCGGTCGAGAAGCTGATGCGCGACGCAAAGATCATGCAGCTCTACGAAGGCACAGCGCAGATCCAGCGGATCGTCATTGCGCGCGAGATCTTCGCCCCGCGCGGCTGATCACTGAGGCGCGGGGGCGACGAAGGTCGCTGGATCGGGCCCGATCCGGCGCGGGGCACTGATCGCACTGATTGCCGCCATCTCGGCGTCGCTCAGCTCGAAGCCGAAGACGTCGATGTTCTCGGCCAGCCGTCCAGCCGATGAGGCCTTCGGGATCACCACGGCACCGAGTTGGATGTGCCAGCGCAGGATCACCTGAGCCGGCGTCCTTGCGCGGTCGGCGGCGATCCGCATCAGCGCGGGATTCTCGAATAGGACCGGGTCGGCTTGGGCCAGCGGACTCCACGATTCGGTGACGATCCCGTGCTGCGCATGGACTGCTCGCAGCTCGGCCTGGGGAAAGCCTGGGTGGAGCTCGACCTGGTTGACCGCCGGCACGACGCCGGTCGCGGCGATGATTCGCTCGAGGTGCTCGGGCAGGAAGTTCGACACGCCGATCTCGCGCACGCGGCCGCTGCCGGCGAGCTCGATGAACGCCTCCCAGGTCTCGACGTAGAGGTCGGTCGAGGGGACCGGCCAGTGGATCAGGTAGAGGTCCAGATAGTCGATGCCGAGCTTCTCGAGGCTCGTATCGAACGCTGCCAATGCCTGCTCGTGCCCGTGCTCGGGGTTGCGCAGCTTCGTCGTGACGAAGAGGTCGCGGCGGTCGAGCCCGCTCGCCGCGATCGCCTGACCGACGCCGACCTCGTTCCCGTAGGCGGCTGCCGTGTCGATGCTCCTGTAGCCCGCCTCGAGTCCCGCGCTGACGATACGCGCCGTTTCGGCCGGCGGAACTTGAAAGACGCCGAGGCCGAGCCGCGGGATCGTGCTGCCTCCCGCGAGCTCGACGCTCGGTACCGCTGTCTCCGGCTCAGTGCTCACTGAGTCGTAATCCTATGCAACCGCTCAGGAATGCCCGCGGGCCGAAACCGGCGCGCTGAAGCTCTCGGCGTTAGCCCCCTGGACACTCCCCACGAAGACGCGGAAGAAGCCGCCGTGGTGGAAGCGGACGACGACCGAGAACGTTGCCTGCCCGCTGGCGTTGTCGCCGTTCTTCGTGATGCCGCCACCGACGAGCTTCCAGGTGTGGCCGATCAGCTCCTGGATTGCGAACTTTGCGTCGGTTTCGCTGCCGGGAGCGACGGTGCCGCTGAAGCGCGTCGCCGGATGCGAAACGCTGCCGATTCCCTTGGTGTGGACGGTGACCGCCACCGAGTCAGTCTCGTCGACGACCGGCGACATGATCGTCGGCTTGTTGACATTGACGACGCGGTACTGGGTGCTCATGTCAAGCGAGGCGATCGTGAACGAGTAGGCACCGGTGGACGACGTCAGCTCCGAGTTGCCGACCTGCGTGAATCCCGCCGTATACGGATAGGGGTTCTGCTGGAGCTCGACCGGTTGGTCGGCATTCCCCGTGCCGGCGAGCGTCCCCGCGATCGTCAGCAGACCACCGTAGGGAATCGGATTCGGGCTCGCGTCGATCTGTAGCGACAGAGGGATCTTCGCGGTCTTGAACGTGTGGTTCGATCCGCGTGTGGTGCCGTCCGCATTTACGGCGACGACCCGGTAGTCGTAGGTCGTGTAGGCCGCGAGGCCCTGGATTGTCGCGCTGACGGCTGTCGTGGCGCTACCGCTGCCGAGCGGGAACGGCGCCGAGGTGGAGCCGTAGCTGGTGGTCGTTCCGTACTGGAAGTAGACCTCCGTCGCGGCGCCGCCGGGATTGGCGCTGCCGCCGATCACCGCCGACTGGTAGGTCACCTGCGTCGCTGCGCCCGTCGTGGCTGTCGGGGCTGTTGCTGCCAGCGCGGCCGTGCTGCCAATCGCCAGCGCAACCAGCGACACCAGAATCACCGCGTTGAATAGCTTCACTTTTCTTTTCTGCATTGCATCGCTCCTCCTGATCCACGAGTCGCCGATGGCGACTCACCCACTCGCCGTAACACCGATACCCAACGGGAGTTGCCGGTAATCGATGCGGGGGCCGGCACTTAATCCGCACTCAACCTGGCCTTCACGCGCGTTACGCGCAATGCCCTACCCTTATCAGATGGCCGACGCCGAAGAGGCTCGTGGAACAGGCGATTCCGCCGCCGGGCGCGCCGAGCAGCTGCTTGGCAAGCTGGCCGGCGAGGTCCTCGAGAGCGAGCGCCTGGGCAAGGCATTCGGCCGCCTGCTCGGGGCCCGCGCCAGCGCGACCCAGGTCCAGGAAGCGGCGATGGGCCTGCTGAACGTTCCCACCGCGGGAGACATCGAGAAGCTGACGCGGCGGGTCCGCTCGCTGTCCGATCGGCTGGGCGGGATTGAGGACTCGCTGACGCGGATCGAGGGCAGCCTGCGCCGCCAGGGCGACAACATCGCGCAACGACTTGACACGATCGAGAAGGAGCTTGCCGGGGCGAGCCGCAAGATCGCGGATCTCGAAGCCGCGCGCCAGCCCGACGAGCCGGTCTCCGTTTCGCGCGATCAGGAGGTCCTGTTGCGCGCCACTGGCGGCTAGGACAACGCTGCGAGGCCGAGCCGTCCGACGGCAAGGCCCGCCTGCGCCAGCGCCGCGTCGCCGATGCGCTCGCGCCCGCTGCCGAGCACATCGCTGATTGCCAGTGCGCAGGCGACCTGGATGCCGCGCAGCGCGCCGATCGCAAGCACCGTTGCCGCCTCCATCTCGACCGCCAGCGCGCCGGCCTGCGCCCACCGCTTGAAGCGCGGCTCGCCAACCTCGTAGAACAGGTCGCTTGTAACGACCGGACCGGCGCGCGTTTCGGGGGCCGCGGCTCTGAGGGCCGCCGTGACGGCAGGATCGGGTCTCACGCGGTCGGCGGCTCCAAGCGCCCGACTCGTCCCATCGGCGCTGATCGCCTCGGTCACGATCAGCAGCTCGCCGAACGCTAGCGACGCCTCGAGTGCACCGGCTGTGCCGATCCGGATCGCGCGCCGCGCACCGAGCTGGATCAGCTCTTCGAGCACGATTGCCGCTGACGGCCCACCCATCCCGGTCGACTGGATCGTCAGCGGCTCGCCGTCGGGAGCGGTCCCTGTGTAGCCCCATAGTCCGCGGTTGTGGTTGAACATGAGCGGACCCTCGAGCAGCGCTTGCGCCAGCGCCAACGCGCGGCCGGGATCCCCCGGGAGCAGTACGCGCTCGGCGAGGGGCGCGGTCGGATGGATATGGATCGCGCGCGGCGGGTCGCTCACCTGGCGCATTATTTGACAGTGGGCTGCGCGCGCGTTAGAGAAGCCGGGTGAGCGAGGTCTCGCAACCGACGGTCGAGCGCGTCCTCGGTCGCCTTTGCGACGGGCAGCTGGTCGAGCCTGGCGAGCGCTACGTCGCGCTCGTTTCGGGTGGTCGCGACTCGGTCTGCCTGCTCGACGCCCTGGTAACGATCTGCGGCTCCGAGGCAGTTGAGGTGCTGCACGTCAACTACGGCCTGCGCGGCGGCGACGCGGACGCCGACGAGCTTCACGTGCGCGGGCTCTGCGAAGGCTACGGGGTCGGTGCTGCCGTCCTGCGGGCCGGTGAGCCGCCGCGAACGGGCAACCTCCAGGCTTGGGCACGCGACCTCCGCTACGGCGAGGCCGCCAAGCTCGCTCTCGCGAGCGGCGCGCGGATCGCCACCGGGCACACCGCCTCCGACCAGGTCGAGACGATCCTCTACCGCCTCGCTGCCTCGCCCGGCCGCCGGGCACTGCTCGGCATGGCCGGCCGGGACGGCCGGCTGATCCGCCCGCTGCTCGGTAGCACGCGCGAGGAGACAGCCGAGTACTGCCGCGAGCGCGGCCTCGCCTGGCGCGAGGACGCGACGAACGCCGACGAGCGGTTCGCGCGCGGGCGAATCCGCCATGGCCTGCTCGGCGAGCTACGCAGGGTCCACCCGGCCGCCGAGCAGAACATCCTCGCGAGCGTCGAGCAGCTGCGCGCCGAAGCCGCCGCTCTCGACGCGGTCGTCGCCGGCGTGCTCGACGGCCGCAACTCGATCTCGATCGCCGAGCTGACCCAGCTCGACCCCGCGATCGCGCGGCTCATCCTCGTCCGCCTCGCCGAGGACGCCGCAGGCAAGGCGGTTCCGGCAGCGGCCGCCAGGCTCAGCGAGCTGGCGGCGCTTGCAACGAAGGGCGGCAGTACCGAGCTCCACCTGGCGGGCGTCACGGCGCTTATCGAGTACGGGGTCCTCCACTTCACAGCCGGAGCCGCGGGGCCGCAGCCCAGCGAGGTCGCCCTCACGACACCCGGTCAGGCAGCGTTCGGTGTGTGGCGCCTCACAGCCAGCCTCCACACCGACCTCCACGGCACGGACGCGCTCGAGCACCTGAGCCCGGATGGCAGCATCGGCGTGCTCGACGCCGACACGCTCGAGCTCGACAGGCTCACTGTGCGCGGCTGGCATAGCGGCGACCGGTTGCGCCCCATCGGCCTCGACGGCTCAAAGACGCTCGCCGACCTCTTCGCCGATCGCAAGCTTCCCCGGGCCGAGCGCGCCAGCACGCCGCTCCTGACGTCGGCCGGCGAGATCGTCTGGATTCCCGGCATCGCCACGGCCCAGCGCGTCGCCGTCGGGCCGCAGACGACACGCGTCGTCATGCTGAGCGCGACCCGCGCGCGAGCGGGCAATACACTCCGGCCGCGCATGGACGATCCGTTGCTCGGCGAGGTGCTTGTCAACTCTGAGGACCTCCAGCGCCGCGTGCGCGAGCTCGGCGCCGAGATCTCGCGCGATTACGTCGACCGCGACCTGCTTCTGATCTGCGTGCTGAAGGGCGCGGTCCTCTTCCTCAGCGACCTGATGCGGGCTATCGAGGTTCCCTGCCAGGTCGACTTCATGGCTGTCGCCTCCTACGGCTCGGCGACCGACTCCTCAGGTGTCGTGCGGATCCTGAAGGACCTCGACGCGCCGATCGAGGGGCGTCACGTGCTGATCGTCGAAGACATCGTCGATTCGGGGCTGACGTTGCAGTACCTGCTGCGCAGCCTCGGCGCGCGCGACCCGGCCAGCGTCGAGGTCTGCGCGCTGCTGACGAAGCCCGAACGCCGCAAGGTCGATCTGCCGACGCGCTACGTCGGCTTCGAGATCGACAACCGCTTCGCAGTCGGCTACGGCCTCGACTACGCGGAGCGCTATCGCAACCTTCCATTTGTGGCTGCTCTGGCCGATAACTGACCTGCGATCGCCGCGACGAGGCGCCGGGTGCGCCCTAGGCGCCATGGTACCCTTGAGGGCCTTGGCCGCCCAGCCTCCAAACCTTACGAAGCCGGCAGGGAGCCCGCTATGAACCGCGTTTTCAGAGGAGCCCTCTTCCCGATCCTGATCGTGCTGCTGCTGGCGTTCTTCGTCACGCGGCTGATCCCGGGGTCGAACTCGGGCGCGCCGGTTCCCACCTACCAGACGCTGACGCAGACCTACCTTCCCCAGGGTCAGGTCAAGACGCTCACGGTCAAGCCGAACTCCAACGAAATCGACTTCACCTTCTACCACCAGTACTTCGGTGGCAAGAGCTACTCGGTCGGCTTCGTCGGAGCCAACCAGATCAACTCGATCATCTCGACGGTCGACAAGCTGAACGCATCGACGCCCGGCAGGACTGCGTACAACATCGACGCCACGAGCAGCAGCGAGTGGCCATCGCTGCTGATCTCGATCCTGCCGTTCATCATCTTCTTCGGGCTCTGGTTCATTGTCATGAACAACCTCCAGGGCGGCGGCACGAAGGTCATGTCGTTTGGCAAGTCGCGCGCCAAGCGCCTGTCGGCCGATTCGCCGAAGATCACCTTCCGCGACGTCGCCGGGGTCGACGAAGCCGTCGAGGAGCTCTTCGAGATCAAGGACTTTCTTGAGAATCCGAAGAAGTTCCAGGCGCTCGGCGCCCGGATACCGACAGGAGTCCTGCTCTACGGGCCGCCAGGGACCGGCAAGACGCTGCTTGCCCGGGCCGTCGCCGGCGAAGCGGGCGTGCCGTTCTTCTCGATCTCGGGGTCCGACTTTGTCGAGATGTTCGTCGGCGTCGGCGCATCGCGCGTCCGCGACCTGTTCGAGCAGGCAAAGCAGAACAGCCCCTGCATCATCTTCATGGACGAGATCGACGCCGTCGGTCGCCACCGTGGCGCCGGTCTAGGCGGCGGTCACGACGAGCGCGAGCAGACACTCAACCAGCTGCTCGTCGAGATGGATGGCTTCGAGGCGAAGGACAACATCATCATGATCGCGGCCACCAACCGGCCCGACATCCTCGACCCGGCGCTGCTGCGCCCCGGTCGCTTCGACCGCCAGATCGCGGTCGACCGTCCAGACCGCAAGGGGCGGGCGAAGATTCTCGAAGTCCACACGCGTGGCAAGCCGCTCGCCAAGGCGATCGACATCGACGCGCTCGCCGGGCAGACGCCGGGCTTCACCGGCGCTGACCTCTCGAACCTGATCAACGAGGCGGCCCTGTTCGCAGCCCGCGGCGGCAAGCGCGAGATCACCCAGGCAGAGCTCGAGGAGGGCATCCTCCGTGTGATCGCCGGGCCTGAGAAGAAGACCCGTGTGATGAGCGAGAAGGAGCGCCTGATCACCGCCTATCACGAGATGGGCCACGCGATCGTCGGCCACTACCTCGAGTTCGCCGATCCGGTGCACAAGATCTCCGTGATCTCCCGGGGGAGGGCGCTCGGCTACACGATCTCGATGCCGAGCGAGGACCGCTTCCTCACCACGCGCGCCGAGCTGCTCGACACGATGGCGATGACGTTGGGTGGCCGCGCCGCCGAGGAGATCATCTTCGGCGAGATCACGACCGGCGCCTCCAACGACATCGAGAAGGTCACCGCGACCGCGAAGCAGATGGTGATGCGCTTCGGCATGAGCGAGAAGCTCGGGCCGCGCGTCTTTGGCCACGACCACGGACAGCCGTTCCTCGGCCGCGAGTTCTCAACCGAGCCTGACTACTCCGATGAGATTGCGCTGCAGATCGACGATGAGGTTCGCAAGATCATCGAGGGCGCACACACCCGCGCGACCGAGCTCCTCACCCAGCACCGCGAGCGACTTGACACGATGTCGGAGATCCTGGTGCGTCGCGAGACGATCGAGAAGGAGCAGTTCGAGGCGTTGCTCGCCGGAGCCAACGAGGCGCAGGCATTCGGTGATGACGAGGAGGGCGCCCCCGCCCCCGCCGATGGCACTCCCACGAAGGAGCCGCAGCGGCCGCGTCCCGAGGCGAAGCGCCCGCTCCGCCGCCCCGGTCTCGCCGGGGGTACAGCCGAGCTGCGCGGCACCGACCCCGAGCGCCCAACGCTCTAGCGTCGCCGGAGTTTTCGCTCCGCCAAAGCTCTTCCTCCGGGGCTTCCTGCAACGATCCGGTGGTGAACGCGCTCTACCGCGTAATGGGCGTGCTCAACGTGACGCCGGATTCATTCTCTGACGGCGGTAGGTTTGTCGTGGCCAACGCAGCGATCGCCCACGGGCTTGAGCTCGCCAGTGACGGTGCGGACATCATCGATGTGGGTGGGGAGTCGACCCGCCCCGGCGCCGAGCCGGTCAGCGCGGCGGAGGAGCTGCGGCGCGTGGTTCCTGTGATCGAGGGCCTGGTCGAGGCCGGCCTCGATGCCGCGATCTCGATCGACACCTCGAAGGTCGCGGTCGCCGCCGCGGCGCTGGATGCCGGGGCGAGCATCGTCAACGACGTGACGGCGTTCCGCGCTGAGCCCGAGCTCGCGGCGCTGGTCTCCGAGCGCAATGTCGCCTGCTGCCTGATGCACATGCAGGGCGAACCGCGGACGATGCAGCGCTCGCCGCGCTACGACGACGTCGTTGGCGAGGTCAAGGCGTTTCTGGAGCAGCGTGTCACCCATGCGCTTCACGCGGGCATCGCCCGCGAGCGGATCATCGTCGATCCGGGCATCGGCTTCGGCAAGACGCTCGAGCACAACCTCGAGCTGCTCGCGCGGCTCGACGAGCTGACGGAGCTCGGCCTGCCGATCCTGATCGGGACCTCGCGCAAGTCGTTTCTCGGCAGGATTGTCGGGCGCGAGAACGCCGATCTGCTCGCCGCAACGATCGCGACCTGCGTGATGGCGTTCGAGCGCGGGGCCAGCATCTTCCGCGTTCACGAGCCGCGACCGGTCGCCGACGCGCTCGCTATCGCGGCTGCTACGGTCAGCTGACGATGGACGACGACGCAGACGAGATCGACGACGCCGAGGAGCTGGACGGCGACAGCGACGAGCTCGACTCTCACGCCGGCATGCAGACCGTCGTCACGATCGAGATCTCCGGCCTTTCGTTGTTCACGCACATCGGTGTCAGCGCCGCGGAGCGCGAAGTCGGTCAGCGGCTGCTGTTCGACATTCGCATCGATGTCGGAGAGTCAGACGCGACCGAGACCGACAGGATCGAGGACACGATCGATTACGGCGAGGTTTGCCAGCTCGTTGCGCTCGTCGCCCAGCAGCGCAACTACAAGACGCTGGAGCGTCTCTGCACCGTCGTTGCGGACAGGATCATCGAGGACTTCGGTGCCGAGGCGGTCTGGGTCAAGGCAGCGAAACCAGAGCCGCCGATCCCGCTGCCGCTCGAGGAGGTCTCGGTCGAGGTCTGGCGCGAGCTGCCGGAGTAAGCAGTGCTTTGACTCTTGTAAGTCATCACTTACAATGATCCGATGACGGCGCCCCGAGTCCGCAGCACCGCCGAGCAGCGCCGCGTCGAGCTGATCGCCGCCGCAGTCGGCGAGTTCGCTGTGACCGGGCTGCACGGAACCTCGACCGAGGTGATCGCGAAGCGCGCTGGCATCTCCCACGCCTACCTCTTCCGCCTTTTCGGGACCAAGAAGCAGCTCTTCATCGCCTGCGCGGCGAATTGCTTCGAGCGGATCAGCGCGCTGTTCGAGAACGCCGCCGTCGGCGAGACCTCGACCGAGCGCCTGCAGTCGATGGGCGTGGCCTATGGCGAGATGCTCTCCGACCGCGAGCTGCTGCTCGCCCAGATGCAGCTCTACGCGGCCTGCGACGACCCCGAGATCCGCGACGTGGCGCGCGCCGGCTTCCAGGCGCTGCGCGAGCAGGTTGCGCGGCTGTCCGGTGCTGGGCCTGAGGATCTGTTCGCATTCTTCGCGACGGGCATGCTGATGAACGTAGCGGCGTCGATGGACTTCCTCGCCCTCGCCGACCCAGAGCTCTGGTGAGCCAGTCACGGATCGGCTACCTCGGTCTCGGTAGCAACGTCGGGCAGCGGCGCGAGAACCTCCAGCGTGCTGCCGACGGCCTCGCGGCCCACGCCGTGACGGTGCTCGCCAGCTCGTCGCTCTACGACACCGATCCGGTCGGGGAGATCCTCGACCAGCCGTCGTTCCTCAATGCCTGCCTGCGGATCGAGACGGAGCTCGATCCCGAGCAACTGCTCGACGCCTGCAAGGCACTCGAGCGCGAGCTTGGACGCGAGCCGGAAGCGGCGCGCCACAGCCCGCGCCCGATCGACATCGACGTCCTGCTGCTCGGCGATCTGACCCACGAATCCACACGCCTGCGCCTGCCCCACGACCAGGTCCTCGAGCGGCGATTCGTCCTGATCCCCTTGCTCGAGCTCGACTTCGAGCTGATGACCCCGGCGGGAAGCGGTCTCGCCGACGCCCTACTCGAGCTGCCGCTCGCCGAAGGCGTTCGTCTCGCCGGCCCACCGTTGCGCCTGGCCCGATAATTCGCAGCCAATGCTTCTTGTCGTCGATGTCGGTAACACCCAGACCCACTTCGGCGCGATTCGCGACGGCGAGATGCTCGAGCGCTGGCGCTTCGCGACGGAGCGCGAGTCGACCTCCGACGAGCTCGGCGCAGCGTTGCGCAACCTGCTCGCGCTGCGCGGTCTCGATCTCTCCCAGATCGACTCCTCGATCGTCTCCTCGACGGTCCCCGAGCTAGGCCCGCAGTGGTCGCAGATGGCGCGGCAGTACCTCGGCCACGAGATGCTCGTCGTCGGCCCCGAGATCAAGACCGGCATCCCGATCCGCATCGACAATCCGCGCGAGGTCGGCGCCGACCGCCTCGTCAACGCCGTCGCCGCCTACGAGCGTTACAAGCGAGCTTGCATCGTCGTCGACTTCGGCACCGCGATCACCTACGACGTTATTTCCGAGACCGGCGATTATCTCGGCGGGATCATCGCTCCGGGCATGGAGATCTCGCTCGAAGCCCTCTGGGAGAAGGCCGCCAAGCTGCCGAACGTCGAGATCGCGGAGCCGCGCTCGCTGATCGGCAAGTCGACGGTCGACGCGATCCGCTCGGGGATCGTCTACGGCTTTGCCAGCCAGGTTGACGGCATCATCGCCCGCCTGCGCGCCGAGCTGGGGACTGACGCGCCGGCGATCGCGACCGGCGGTCTGGCCCACCACATCGTCCCCGCCTTCACCGAGTCGATCGGCGAAGTCGACGAGCTGCTGACCCTCACCGGCCTGCAGCTCGTCTGGCAGCGCAACCAGTGAGGGCTACGCTTCGCTGATGGCGGAACTGACCGATCGCTGGACGCTGGGCGGCCTCGAGCTGCCCAATCGGGTCGCGCTCGCGCCGCTCGCCGGGATCGGCAACTGGTTCGTCCGCCTGCAGGCCCGCCGCTACGGCGCCGGGCTCGTCGTGTCCGAGATGGTTTCCAGCTGGGCCGTCCATTACCGCAACGAGCGCACCTGGCGCGAGCTGCTCCGGATCGATCAGCGCGAGCGCTCGGGTGGCCCTGTTTCGGTTCAGCTGTTCGGCGCCGATCCTGATGTCACGCGTGACGCCGCGGCCCACGTGGCCGCTGCTGGGGCGGACCTGATCGACTTGAACATGGGCTGCCCGGTGCCAAAGGTCTGCAAGACCGGTGCCGGCGCGGCGCTGCTCGACGACGGCGATCGCGCCGTCGCGATCGCTCGCGCGGCGCGGGAGGGCGGGGGCCTCCCGGTTACCGTGAAGCTGCGGTCCGGGCGCCGTGCCGGGGACGACTCCGGCGTACGCCTCGCGCACCGTCTCGTCAACGAAGCCGGCGTCGCCGCGATCGCCTTTCACCCGCGTGCGGCGGTCGCCGGCCACACGGGCGCGCCCGACTACGCGCTTGCGGCCGAGCTTGCACGTACGCTCGACGCGCCGGTTATCCTGAGTGGCGGGCTGCATACGGCACAGGCGACGCGCGAGGCCTTCGAGCTGACCGGCGTCGCCGCGGTCATGATCGCGCGCGGATCGCTCGGCAACCCCTGGATTTTCGAGGAACTGCTCGGCGAGCGCAGCGCCCCGCCCGCCGTCGAAGAGGTTCTCGCCGAGCTCGACTGGGTGACCGGTTGCGCTGTCGAGCACCTCGGGGCGCCGCGGGCGACCCGCTATCTGCGCCGCTTCTATCCCTGGTACGTCGATCGTCTAGAGCTGGATCGCGCGCACGCGCGCCGGCTACAGTCGGCCCTCCAACAGGCCGATTCGTTAGAAGCGGTCGGCGCGCTGCTGTCCGGCGCCGTTGCGCCGGCGCTCGCGTAGCGCACAACAACAAGCCCGCTATACTGCGCGGCCGCCGACGCCAGGAGAGGTCGCGGCACGCCACAGCGACGGAGAACGCAACCAAATGCCGAAGGACATCATCCTCACCCCCGAGGGGCTCGAGAAGCTCCAGTCGGAGCTTGAACTGCTCTCGACCGAGCGGCGCCGCGAGGTTGCCGAGCGGATCAAGGAGGCGCGCGAGTTCGGCGACATCTCCGAGAACTCGGAGTACGACGACGCAAAGAACGAGCAGGCAATGCTCGAAGCGCGGATCGCCGTCGTGCAGGAGAAGCTGCGGATGGCCACGGTGATCGAGGCCGATGACATCTCGACCGACATCGTCCAGGTCGGCTCGATCGTACACGTCAAGGACGAAAAGACCGGCAAGTCCTCGAAGTACACGATCGTCGGCTCGGCCGAGGCCAAGCCGGCCGAGTACAAGCTCTCCAACGAGTCTCCGGTCGGTCGCGCCCTGCTCGGGCACAAGCGCAACGAGACCGTCTCGGTCCAGGTGCCGCGCGGCCCCGCGCGCAAGCTCAAGATCACGAAGATCGACGTCGGCCTCAAGTAGCCTCCCCGCGATGAGCGGGGAAGATCACGGGCTTGCGGACCTGCTCGCCGCACGGCGCGCGAAGCTCGAGCGGCTACGCGCCGACGGCATCGACCCGTTTCCCCACGCCTTCCCCGGCGTCGAGCCGCTTGCTGCCGTAACCGCCGCGCACGCCGATCTCGAGGCGGGGCAGGAGACGGAGAGCGCCCACCGCGTCGCTGGTCGGATCACGGCGCGCCGCGAGGCTGGCCGCGCAGCCTTCATCGACCTTGTCGATCGCTCGGGACGCCTGCAACTTCACGCGCGCGTCGACGAGCTCGGCGACGAGCGTTTCGACCGTCTCGTCAGCCTCGATCTCGGCGACCTGATCGGCGTCGACGGCGTCGCGATCCGCACGCGCCGGGGCGAGCTGTCGCTGCGCGTGTCCGACTACACGCTGCTGGCCAAGTCATTACGGCCGCTGCCCGACAAGCACCACGGCCTCAGCGATCTCGAGACGCGCTTTCGCCAGCGCGAGCTCGACCTGATCGCGAACGAGCAGGCCCGCGAGCTGTTCACCACCCGTGCGAGGATCATCAGCGCGGTCCGCGCCGCGCTCGACAGCGACGGCTTTATCGAGGTCGAGACCCCGGTGCTACAGCCGATCTACGGCGGTGCGCTGGCGCGCCCGTTCACGACCCACCACAACGCTCTCGATCGCAAGCTCTACCTGCGAATCGCAACCGAGCTCTACCTCAAGCGCTGCATCGTCGGCGGCCTCGAGCGCGTCTACGAGCTCGGCAAGGACTTCCGCAACGAGGGCCTCTCGCCAAAGCACAACCCCGAGTTCACGATGGTCGAGTGGTACGCCGCCTACTCCGACTACGAGGACGAGGCGCGGCGCCTCGAGCGCGTCGTCGCCGCCGCGGCAGCCGTCGCCGGTGAGCCCGCGATCGACTTTTCGGCACCTTGGCATCGCCTTACGCTCCGCGATGCGATCCGCCAGGAGTCCGGGATCGACTTCGCGGAGCTGCGCGAGCGCGAAGCGCTCGCGTCAGCGATCCGCGAACGTCGCATCCCGATCGAGACCGACGGCGCCAGCTGGGCAAAGCTCGTCGACGAGCTGCTCTCGACCTGCGTCGAGCCGAAGCTGCAGGAGCCGACCTTCCTCTTCGACTACCCGGTCGAGCTGTCCCCGTTCGCCAAGGCGCACCGAACGGAGCCAGGTTATGTCGAGCGCTGGGAGGCGTTCGCAGGCGGGATTGAGCTCGCGAACGCGTTCAGCGAGCTCAACGATCCCGACGAGCAGCGCGCGCGCTTCGTCCAGCAACGCGAGCAGGCCGCCGGCGGCGACGATCAGACGCAGCCGTTCGACGAAGCTTTCCTCGAGGCGCTCGAGCTCGGCATGCCCCCGACCGGCGGCGTGGGACTGGGTATCGATCGCCTTGTGATGCTGCTGGCAGGAGTCAGTCCGATCCGCGAGGTCATCCTGTTTCCCGCAATGCGCGACAGATGACCGCAACGCGGCGACCAGCGCGCCTGCCACCGGGAAGGCCAGCCGGCCCGCATTGGTAGAATTGCGTCACGCGCGATCAAGGGCGGAGGCTCAACAGTTTTGGCGCGCTGCGCCGACTACTTGAGCAGGCTTGTTGCTTCGGCGTCCCTGTAACCGACCAGCACCAGCAGGACCGAAATAGACAGAGCGCCATCAGCCGGGAAGGAAGCTGCGAGACATGTTTGAGCGATTCACAGAGCGGGCCAGGCAGGTCGTGGTTCTTGCCCAGGAAGAAGCACGCACGCTCAAGCACAACTACATCGGCACCGAGCACATCCTGCTCGGCCTGCTGCGTGAGGAGGAGGGTCTCGCCGCGCGGGTTCTCGAGAGCCTTGACATCACCGTCGAGCGCGTCCGCGGTCAGGTCGTCCGCATCGTCGGTTCCGGTGAGGAGGTCACTTCCGGCCAGATCCCCTTCACGCCGCGCGCCAAGAAGGTTCTCGAGCTCGCCCTGCGAGAGGCGCTCAGCCTCGGACACAACTACATCGGCACCGAGCACATCCTGCTCGGTCTGGTCCGCGAGAACGAAGGCGTCGCCGCGCGCATCCTGCTCGATTTCGACGCGGACTCCGAGAAGATCCGCAACGAGGTCATCCGGATGCTGTCCGGCCCGAGCCGCGGTCGCGGCGGCGGTGCTGCCACAGCCGGTGGGCCCGCGGGCCCCGAGGGCAAGAAGTCCTCGAAGCTGCTCGACCAGTTCGGTAGAAACCTGACAAAGCTTGCCGCCGACGGCAAGCTCGATCCTGTTGTCGGGCGCGAGACCGAGATCGAGCGGATCATGCAGATCCTCTCGCGCCGGACGAAGAACAACCCCGTCCTGATTGGTGAGCCCGGGGTCGGCAAGACGGCGGTCGTCGAGGGGCTCGCGCAGCGGATCACGAACTCCGAGGTCCCGGAGCTGCTGAAGAACAAGCAGATCTACACGCTCGACCTGGCGGCGCTGGTCGCCGGGTCGAAGTACCGCGGTGAATTCGAGGAGCGCCTGAAGAAGGTGATGAAGGAGATCACCCAGCGCGGCGACATCATCCTGTTCATCGACGAGCTGCACAATCTTGTCGGCGCCGGCGCCGCCGAGGGCGCGATCGACGCTGCGTCGATCCTCAAGCCCGCGCTGGCCCGTGGCGAGCTTCAGACGATCGGCGCGACGACCCTCGACGAGTACCGTAAGTACCTCGAGCGCGACGCCGCGCTCGAGCGCCGCTTCCAGCAGATCCGCGTCGACGAGCCGTCGGTCGAGCAGACGGTCGAGATCCTCAAGGGCCTGCGCGACCGCTACGAGCAGCACCACAAGGTGACGATCACCGACGAGGCGCTCGCCGCCGCCGGTGAGCTCGCCGACCGCTACATCGCCGACCGTTTCCTGCCCGACAAGGCGATCGACCTGATCGACGAGGCTGCCTCGCGCATGCGGATCAAGTCGATGACGGCGCCGCCCGCGAACCGCGAGCTCGAGCTCGAGATCGAGACGACGCGGCGCGAGAAGGAGGCGGCGATCGAAGCACAGGAGTTCGAGAAGGCAGCGAACCTGCGCGACAAGGAGCGCCGCCTGACGAATAAGAAGCGCGAGCTCGAAGAGCAGTGGGAAGCCGGCGAGACAGGCGCTGAGCGCCCGTCGATCGGCGAGGAGGAGATCGCCGACATCGTTTCGATGTGGACAGGCATCCCCGTGTTCAAGCTGACCGAGGCCGAGACGGCGAAGCTGATGCGGATGGAGGAGGAGCTCCACAAGCGCGTCATTGGCCAGCACCCCGCGATCGAGGTCATTTCGAAGGCGATCCGTCGCTCGCGTGCGGGCCTCAAGGACCCCAAGCGCCCGACCGGCAGCTTCGTCTTCCTCGGCCCATCCGGCGTCGGCAAGACCGAGCTCGCCCGTACCCTCGCCGAGTTCCTGTTCGGTGACGAGGATGCGATGACGCGGATCGACATGTCCGAGTACATGGAGAAGCACGCCGTGTCGCGGCTCGTCGGCTCACCCCCGGGCTACATCGGCTATGACGAGGGGGGTCAGCTGACCGAGGCGGTCCGCCGCAAGCCGTACTGCGTGCTGCTGCTCGACGAGATTGAGAAGGCACACCCTGACGTCTTCAACATCCTGCTGCAGATCCTCGAGGACGGGCGCCTGACCGATTCGCAGGGCCGGACGGTCGACTTCCGTCACGCGATCGTGATCATGACCTCGAACATCGGCGCCCAGGAGATCGCGCGCAACACGCCGCTCGGCTTCGCCGTGTCCGACGACGAGACGGGCATCAGCTACGACGACATGAAGAACCGCATCATGAGCGAGCTGAAGAAGGTCTTCCGACCCGAGTTCCTCAACCGCATCGACGACGTCGTCGTCTTCCACAAGCTGCAGCGCGAGGAGATCAAGCAGATCGTCGAGCTCCTGCTGGTGCGGATCCGCCACTCGATGGCCCAACGCGAGCTGCAACTCGACCTCACCGAAGAGGCGAAGGACATGCTCGTGGAGAAGGGCTGGGATCCGGCGATGGGCGCCCGGCCGCTGCGCCGCGCGATCCAGCGCTATATCGAAGACCCGCTCGCCGACTTCGTGCTGCGCTCAGAGCTCCCGCCCGGATCGACAGTCGTCGTCGATCCGGCACCCGAGGGTGACGAGGGCCCCGACGTTCGCCTGACGGTGGTGAAGCCAAAGCGCGCCAAGACGCCGGTCGCAGTCGGCGCCGGCAGTGGCAGCGACGACGACCCGGGCGAGTCGGCGCTCAGCGACGACGACGCCGTCGAGGAGCCGGAAGCGGACAAGTAGTCGCGGACGGCAGCGCTCGCTCCGTCGGTCGATCGCCAAGGCCGAAGCCGGGGGCATCGCCGTCTGGCCGGCGGCGCGCCACGCGAATTGCGTCCCCCTGTGGACGTAGGCTTGGGGGGATGGCGCGCTCGGCGACGATCCACACCTGCTCTGAGTGCGGCCATCAGGAACCGCGCTGGCACGGGCGCTGCCCGGGCTGCGGCGCCTGGAACTCGCTCGTCGAGGAGGCCCGGACTGCGGTGGCGCCACGGGGTCTCGGCCGGGCTCCCGGATCGGCGCTCAAGCCGGTGCCGCTGGCCGAGGTCCACGCACCCGAGGCGCCGCGCCTGCTCACCGGTATCGGCGAGCTGGACCGCGTCCTCGGCGGCGGCCTCGTGCCGGGGTCGGTCGTGCTGATCGGCGGCGCGCCAGGGATCGGGAAGTCGACGCTGACGAACATGGTGCTCGGCAACCTCGCCGCCGCCGGGCGGCGAACGCTCTACGTCTCCGGCGAGGAGTCGACGGCACAGGTGCGTCTGCGCGCCGCGCGCCTGCCGGCGGGAGCCTTGGCAGTCCCGGCGATCGCCGAGACAGACCTCGAGACGGTCGTGGCGACGCTCGAGCGCGAGCGCCCCGAGGTCTGCGTGATCGACTCGGTCCAGACGCTCGACGCGCGCGAGCTGAGCGGCGGTCCTGGCTCGGTCGGGCAGGTCCGCGAGGTCGCCGGACGCATCGTCGCCGTGGCAAAGCGCGAGCGGATCGCCGTGCTGCTCGTCGGTCACGTGACGAAGGAGGGGGCGCTCGCGGGACCGCGTGTGCTCGAGCACCTCGTCGACTGTGTGCTCGCCTTCGAGGGCGAGCGCGAGCGCACCTACCGCACCGTGCGCGCGATCAAGAACCGCTTCGGCTCGACGAGCGAAGCCGGCGTCTTCGAGATGCGCCAGGACGGGCTCGTCGAGGTGCTCGACGCCTCGGCGCGCTTCGTCGGTGCCGCGACGCGCGCGCCGGGCAGCGTTGTCCTCGCAGCGATGGAGGGAACGCGGCCGTTGCTCGTCGAGGTCCAGGCGCTCGTCACGCCATCGGAGTTGATGCCCCCGCGCCGCGTCGTCAACGGCTTTGACCGCAATCGGCTTGCACTCGTGCTCGCTGTCCTCACGCGCCACGGTGGTGTCCCGCTTTCGAGCGCCGATGTGTTCGTCAACGTCGTCGGCGGCGTGCGTGTCGACGAGCCCGGCGCCGACCTCGCTGTCGCGCTCGCCGTCGCGAGTGCCGCGCGTGGCACCCAGCTCGGACCCGAGCACGCGGACACACCACTTGCGGCGTTCGGCGAGCTCGGACTTACCGGCGAGCTCCGCTGGGTTGGCCATCCCGAGCGGCGCCTCGCCGAGGCGCGCAAGTTCGGTCTCGAGCTTGTGATCGCTCCGCCTGGAAGCGGGGGCAACGAGTTGGCGACGCTGCGCGAAGCGCTCGCGTTGGCGCTGCCGCGGAGCACTGCGCCGCAGCGGCCGCGGGTCGCCGCTTGACGCGATCCAGCGATCCGCGGTGCGCCGAACTGCTGATGCCTCCGCTCGACGTCGGGTCTGTCGTCCAGTGGACGGATTCGCCCCGACGGTAAGCCGGAACTAAATCCCGCTAGAATGTCTGGTGATGGCAGCGACTCGATCTGATGATGTAGGCGAAATCGAGCCGCTAACAGAGCCAAGGCTCGTCAAAGCCCTCGAGATGGTCGCGCCCGGCACGGCGCTGCGGGAGGGCATCGATCACATCGTCGACTCGCGCAGTGGCGGGCTGCTTCTGGTCGGCGAGCTCGACGAGCTTTCGTTTCTCTATTCGGGCGGAATCAAGCTCGACATCGACTACACGCCGGGCATGCTCTACCAGCTGGCAAAGATGGACGGCGCGATCACGCTGAACGCCAACGCGACGAAGATCGCGATGGCGAACGTCCAGCTGATGCCCGATCCGACGATCCTTTCGGTCGAGACCGGTACACGCCACCGCACAGCGGAGCGCGTTGCCAAGCAGACCGACGCCCTCGTGATCGCGATCTCCCAGCGGCGCGAGGTCATCTCGATCTACCTCGACGGCGTCAAGTACGTGCTCGAGGACATACCGGCAGTGCTCGCGAAGGCAAACCAGGCGCTCGCGACCCTCGACAAGTATCGCGCCCGCCTGGACCAGGTCTCGACGCGCTTGACCGCGCTCGAGTTCGAGGGTGGCGGCACGCTCCACGATGTCCTGACCGTGCTCCAGCGTGCCGAGCTCGTCGCGCGGATGGCTGTCGAGATCGAGCGCCACATCGTCGAGCTTGGTAACGAGGGCCGGCTGATCGAGATGCATCTCGAGGACACGATGGTCGGCAGTGCCGCCGAAAAGGCGGCGCTCGTGCGCGACTACACTGCCTCTGGCAGCGACGAGCAGTTCGCCGCGGTGCTCGAGCAGATCGGCCGTCTCGGCCATCATGACTTGCTCGACTTCGGCCAGCTTGCCGAGCTGCTCGGTTACGGACGCAAGCTCAACACACTCGACTACCCGGTGACCCCGCGGGGCTATCGGATTCTCGGGCGTATTCCGCGGCTGCCGAAGCTGATCGTCGCGAGCATCGTCCATGCCTTTGGCGGCCTCGACGAGATGCTTGCCGCGAGCGATACCGAGCTCGAGAACGTGGAGGGGGTAGGGGAAGCGCGCGCGAAGGACATCCGCGAGGGTCTTCGCCGGCTGCAGGAGATCAACCTCGTGGATCGCTACTTGCAAACCTGACGTGGTCCGCCCGCCGGGGTGAGCGGGCGAAATCAAGGAGGACACCATTCCTGAAACAGCTGAAGCCGACCTGCTCGAAGATGAGCTCGAACCCGACGCCGACGTAGGAGCCGAGATCGACCCGGAGCTCGACGATGAAGTCGATGACGAGGGCGAGATCGACGCCGAGATCGACGTGGAAATCGAGGTCGAGTACATCGAGTTCGAGCTCGGTGACAACGTCGTCTACCCCCATCACGGGGCCGGCAAGGTGTGCGCGAAGGAGGTCAAGGAGGTGTTCGGCGAGAAGCGCGAGTACCTCACGATCAAGATCCTCCACAACGACATGACGGTGATGGTGCCGACCGAGAACGCGGCGCTCGCAGGACTACGGCGCGTGATCGATGAGGAGACTGTCAAGAAGGTGCTCGACGTCCTGCGCGACGACGTCTCCGACATGCCGAAGAACTGGAACCGCCGCTTCAAGCACAATCGCGACAAGATCAAGACGGGCGACATCTACGAGCTCTCGGAGGTCGTCCGCAACCTCGCCCTGCGCGAGAATGAGAAGGGTCTGTCGAGCGGCGAAAAGCAGATGTACACCCGAGCGAAGAAGATCCTCGCCTCGGAGCTGATGTACGCGCTCGACAAGAGCGAAGACGAGGCCGAGGCCTACCTCGACGATTTGCTGTCGCGCTCTGGCGAGGCCGAAGCGCTGGCGAGTCGCCGGTAGCCGTAGCGGCAGGGAGAAGCTGATGGCAGTCGCGCTCGTCGTGGCTGCCGGCCAGGGCGAACGCCTGGGGTCGCTGGGGCCCAAGGCGTTCGTCCAGCTTGGTGGCAGGCCAATGCTGGAATGGAGTGTCGCTGCGCTCCGCTCGGTTCCCGAGGTCGAGGCGATCGTGGTTGCCTTGCCGCCGGGGGCGGTCGCGCCGGACGGATGCATTGGCGTCGCGGGAGGGGCGAGACGCTCCGCCTCGGTGCGGAACGCCTTGGCGGCTGCCCCCGACCACGCTGATCCGATCCTGATTCACGATGCGGCGCGACCGCTCGTCACGGCGGCGCTGATCGAGTCGGTCCTCTCGGCGCTTGATGGCGTCGAGGCAGCGATCGCGGCGGCGCCCGTAACGGACACGACGAAGGAGTGCGACGCTGATGGTCTTGTGCTCCGCACTCTCGACCGCTCCCGCCTGTGGGCGATCCAGACGCCCCAGGTCTTCAGGCGTGCGGCGCTCGAGCGGGCGTTCGCGAACCGTCCTCCTGAGGAGGTCGCGAACGCGACCGACGAGGCTCTGCTGATCGAGCGCGACGGCGGCGTCGTGCGCGTCGTGGCGGCGCCGGCGGAGAATCTCAAGGTCACCACCCCGCTCGACCTGCTGGTGGCCGAGCAGCTACTCGCGCGGCGAGTTGATTGAATCGCCCTGTGCTGACTGATTATCACGTCCATCTGCGCCCCGACTCGCCTGACGCCACGGCCTCCGAGTACTTCACTACCGCCAACGCCGAGCGCTACCGCGAGGCGGCGGGCGAAGCCGGCATCTCCGAGCTCGGGGTCTCTGAGCATGTCTACCGCTTCACGCAGGCCTTGACGATCTGGGACCACGAGCTCTGGCGAGAGAGCGCGCTCGATGATCTCGAGGACTACTGCCGCTTCGTGCGGGAGGAGACCGATCTGCGACTCGGGCTCGAGGTCGACTTCGTTCCCGGTCGAGAGGACCGCATTCAGAACCTGATCGACGGCTGCGATCTTGACTACGTCGTCGGCTCCGTGCATTTCCTTGGTGCGTTTGCGGTTGACTACGAGCGCTACGACATCTGGGAGACCGGCCGAAGCCCCGAGGAGGTCTGGCGTGGCTACTTCGAGACGCTGGCCGAAGCGGCGCGCAGCGGCCTCTTCGACATCCTTGCCCACCCGGACTTGGTCAAGATCTGGGGCGACCCGCGCCGGCTGCCGCCCGGCGACCTGCGCCGTTATTACGAGCCGGCGATCGAGGCGATCTCCGAGTCGCGGATCGCCGTCGAGGTCTCGACAGCCGGCCTCCGTAAACCTGTCGGCGAGGTTTACCCTTCGCGGTCTTTCCTTGAGGTTTGCCTTGAGACTGATGCGCCGATTGCCTTGTCGAGCGACGCGCATGCCCCGGAGCAGATCGGCTTCGGTTACGGCGCCGCCCTCGAGTTGCTCGACTCGCTCGGCGTCAGCGAGCTCGCGACCTTCGATCGGCGCACCCGGCGGCTCGAGCCGATCGGCCGGGCGTGAGCACGCGCAGCGGGATCGGCTACGACTCGCACCGCCTGGCGGCAGGGCGGCGCCTCGTGCTCGGTGGGGTCGAGCTCGAATCGGAGCTCGGCCTCGACGGCCACTCCGATGCCGACGCCCTGTCGCATGCGCTGATCGACGCGCTGCTCGGCGCAGCGGGCCTTGGCGATATCGGCGAGCATTTCCCCGATAGCGACGAGCGCTACCGTGACGCCGATTCGCTTGGACTGCTCGAGCGAGCAATCGAGCTCGTGCGCGAGCGCGGGTTCACGCTTGTCAACGTCGACGCGACGATCGTCATGGAGCGCCCCAAGCTGGGCCCGGCGCGCGCGCTGATCCGTGAGCGGCTGGCGGGTGTGCTCGGCCTCGCACTCGCCGACGTCAACGTCAAGGCGAGCACCGGCGAGGGGATCGGCTTCGTTGGTCGCGGGGAGGGCGTCGCCGTGCTGGCGATCGCGACGCTCGAGCGTTGAACGCGGTCCGCCTGTACGACACGCGCAGCCGCACGGTCCGCCCGCTCGAGCCGCGCGACGCCGGCAAGGTCGGGATCTATGCCTGCGGCCCGACCGTCTACGCGCGGATCCACATCGGCAACGCACGGCCGTTCGTCGTCTTCAGCCTGCTTGCGCGCTTTCTCGAACACACAGGACTCGATGTGACGCTTGCCGTCAACGTCACCGACGTCAACGACAAGATCTATGCAGCTGCGGCAGCGGCCGGCGGCTCCAGCGTGGCGCTGGCCGCCGAGATGACGGCGGCCTACCGCGCGGACACCGATCGGCTAGGACTCGGCCGGCCCGACCACGAGCCGCTGGCGAGCGAGTCGATCGAGGCGATCATCGAGTACATCGAGGCACTGATCGAGTGCGGGCACGCCTACGTCGCCGACGGGGATGTTTACTTCCGCGTTCGCAGCGACGCTGGTTACGGCTCGCTGTCGCGGCGCGAGCTCGACACGATGGATCAGGCCGAAGGGGTCGAGGGCGCGGCGCTGAAAGAGGACCCGCTCGACTTCGCGCTCTGGAAGGCGCAGAAGGCTGGCGAGGACTCGTCCTGGCAGGCGCCCTGGGGGCGCGGGCGGCCTGGCTGGCACATCGAGTGCTCGGCGATGGCTGAGGGTCTGCTCGGCACCGGCTTCGACATTCACGGCGGCGGTCTCGACCTGTTGTTCCCCCACCACGAGAACGAGGCGGCGCAGACGCGCGCCGCGCGCGGCGTCGAGCTCACGCGTCACTGGGTCCACAACGGGATGCTCGAGCTGGGCTCGCAGAAGATGGCGAAGTCGGTCGGCAACATCGCGCCGCTATACGAGGTTCTCGATCGCTACGGGCGTGACACGTTGATCCTGTTCTTCTGCGGCGCCCACTACCGCCAGCCGATGGATTTTGCCGACGGGCCGCTGAAGCAGGCAGGCGCCGGCATCGCCAGGCTCCGCGAGCTCGCCCGCAAGCTCGAACCGGGCCCCTCGCCGGCGGATCTGGGCCCGCTGCGCGAGCGCTTCTTCGCCGGCCTCGCCGATGACTTCAACACCCCCAGTGCGCTCGCGGCGATGTGGGAGTGGGTGCGCGAGGCATTCCGCCGCGACGGCCCCGTCGGCGGCGACGATCTGCGCGAGATGCTCGAAGTGCTCGCGCTGGCGAACCTGCTCGACGCCAGCGACGCTGAGGCGCCGGCCGAGGTCGTGGCGCTCGCGGTCGCGCGTCAGGAGGCGCGGAGCGGCGGCGACTTCGCGCGCGCCGACGAGCTGCGGGCAAAGCTCGCGCTTGCCGGCTGGAGCGTGCGCGACGTCGACGGCGGCTTCGAGCTGTTGCCGGTAGATCCCCCCTGATGGTCGTCTACGGTCGCAACGCGGTGCGCGAGGCGCTACGCGGGCGTCGCGCCGCGAGCGTCTCCGAGGTCCTCCTCGCCGCCGCCGGCTTGGCGCGCGAGAGCTGGCTCGAGGGGGTCCCGCACCGGGTGGTTGACGCTGTCGAGATCGAGCGCGCCTGCGGCTCGCCCGAGCACCAGGGCGTCTGCGCCACGCTGAACGAGTTCCCCTATGTCGGCGCCGCTGAGCTGCTCGGCGACGGCGCCTTCATCCTCGCGCTCGACGAGGTGCAGGATCCACAGAATCTCGGCGCGATCTGCCGCACCGCGGAATGCGTCGGCGTCAGCGGCGTGGTGATCTGCGAGCGCCGCGCCGTTGGTGTCACGCCCGCGGTGTGCCGGGCCTCGGCAGGAGCGGTCGAGCACCTGCGGATTGCGCGCGTGCGAAACCTCGCGGACTTCCTTGCCGCGGCCAAGCGCGCTGGCTGCTGGTGCTACGGAGCGGCTGTCGACGAGCGGGCTATCGCCTACGACGTCCCGGACTACGGTGGCGCCGCCGTCCTCGTGCTCGGAGCCGAAGGTCAGGGGCTGCGACCGCGCGTGGCGGCGAGCTGCGATCAGCTCGTGATGCTGCCCCTACGGGGCCGGATCGCCTCGCTCAACGTGAGCGCCGCGGGTGCGGTTCTCCTGTACAGGATGTTGCAGTCGCGCAGCAGCCCTTGACAGAGCTCCATAACTCCGACTAACCTCCGCCGCACACGCAACCTTAACCTCAAGTTTAGGTTGACTCCAATATCCGCAGTCGACGCCAGGGGAGGAGCGCGTCACTGAGCCCACCTGCCGTAAAGGCAGAAAGGACAGCTCGTGGCCCTCACCTCACGCCAATCTCATCCTCAACCCAAGGTCGAGGATGGCTTTTTGATCGCGCTGGCGAAGCAGGGCGATCCGACTGCGTACAACCGCATCGTTTCGCGCTACCAAGGGTTCGTCCGGCTCAAGGCGTCGTCGTACTTCCTCGCCGGCGGGGACTCGGACGATCTGATCCAGGAGGGCCTGATCGGCCTCTACAAGGCGGTCCGCGACTTCCGCACCGACCGCGAGTCGAGCTTCCGCAACTTCGCGGAGCTGTGCATCACGCGCCAGATCATCACGGCGGTCAAGACAGCGACGCGCAACAAGCACAGCCCGCTGAACCACTACGTGTCCTTTTCAGCGCCTGCCGGAGGTAGCGTCGACGAGGACGCGCCGACACTCGATGAGCAGATCGCCGGGCCGTCGGTCAACGACCCCGCGAGCCGCGTCGTTTCGACCGAGGAGCTGCGCTCGCTCGTCGGTTGCCTCTCGACCGCCCTCTCGCAACTCGAGTCGAGCGTGCTTTCGCTCTATCTCGACGGTCGCTCCTACGAGGAGATCGGCGGTCGCCTCGGCTGCGACACGAAGACCGTCGACAATGCCCTGCAGCGCGTCAAGCGCAAGGTCGGCATCCACCTCAGCGAGCGCGCGGTGCTCGTCTAGGTCAGAGTTCCAGCGCGCCCCTGGCATGGCCGAGGGCGTCATCGTCGCTGGCAGCCGCGACGCCGAGCTCGAGCTGCTCCTGCGCCGCCCAGTTCTCGAGTGCGAGGTCGAGGGCAGCGACCGGGACGGCGGATGCCGCGGCTAGCTCGCGAGCGCGACGCTCGAGCGTCAACCGGTCGCCGATTCCGAACACGCGCTTCGCCGCACGGTTGACGGCGTCATCCTCGACTAGCAGCAGGCTCGCCGCGCGCACCGGGTAACGCCCGACCGAGCCCAAAGTCGTCAACAGATCGAAGCGCGCCCTGCGGTCGAAGGCCGGCAGCGCGAGACGCTCGAAAACGCGCTCGAATCGCTGCGCCTGCGACCAATGCGGCTCGTCGGTGAAGGCCGCCGCCTGCGATCCCGACCGCTCGGCCCATCGCCGGTACGCCACGAGCGTCTGCCCACCGCGCGCCTGGTCGAACGAGCTCCGCGGGCCGAGCTGGGCGCCCGCGAGGTTGGGAACTTCGCCACTGCTCCAGCTCGTGCGCACCCGCTCGATTTCGGCGAAAGGCTCGTCGGTCTGTTCGAGCGGGCCGATCAGCACGATCAGCAACGCGAGCCAGCTCGCCTCCTCGAGGTCCGCCTCGCTTGCGACCTCGGCGTAAAGGCCGGGCGGATCGGCCGCCAGTCGCTCGAGCCGCGCGGCAGATCCCGCGATCGCGGCGGCGAGGCGCTCGGCGTCGCTGCTCGAGCGCAGTCCCGGTGCGAGCTCCGCGCGGTAGCCGTCGTCGGCTGCGCGTAGCTCGTGGCGGATCGTCAGCCGGCCGCCGCGCCGCCCGCTGGCGGCGCGCGGGCGCGGCGCCTTCGTCGAGCTCCGCGGCGGCTTGTGGCGCAGTGTCTGTCGGTCCGCCTCGCGCTGGGCGGTCTCCGCGCTCGCGCGACAGATCGGGCAAAACTCAGTCTGGGTTCCGTGTCGGCAAAACGTCGCGATCGACCGAGTCTAGAAGCCGACCTACCGCGGCGCTACGAGCCGTCCGCGTTCGCAGGTCGCCGCCGGCCCGTGGCGGCCTGCCAACGTGCAAGTCGCGCTATCCCCTGCGCCCGAGGTCTGTGCGGCCTTCGTCCGTGGTGCCCGCAGCCGCCGCTCAAGTTTTTTCATGCGGCTTTTCGGAGCTGCCGATACAGCTCGCAGCGGGGATCCGTGCCCAACGGCGGGAACGCCAGATGAGCACGTGCGGGCCGCGGTTCGCGGCAGGTCCGAGGCCCTCGCACCGAACTATGCCTGCGCCGACAGCCACCCGAGGCAGTGCTCTCGACACAGACGTGCTGCTCGCGGTCCTGAACGATGTCAAGGCCGGCAATCTCAGCGCGCGGATGCCGATCAACTGGACCGGCGTGCCGGGCAAGATCGCGGATGGCCTCAATGAGATCATCGACGCGAGCCAGCAGCTCGGGGTCGAGCTCGAGCGCGTCAGCCGGGTCGTCGGCAAGGACGGCAAGCTCTCCCAGCGAGTGACGCTGAAGGGGGCCGATCACGTGTTTGGCGGCTGCGTCGAATCGGTCAACGACCTGATCGAAGATCTCGTGCGACCGAGCAGCGAGATGCAGCGCGTGATCGGCGCAGTCGCGAGCGGGGACCTGAGCAAGACAGTCTCCGTTGAGGTCCACGGCGAGATGCTCGAGCTCAAGAACACGATCAACGGCATGGTCGGACAGCTCAATGGCTTCATCTCGGAGCTCACACGTGTCGCACGCGAGGTCGGCACCGAAGGCAAGCTGGGACAGGCAGCGGCCCACACTGTCGAGGTTGGAGGAGTCTGGCGCGAGCTGACCGACGCGGTCAACGTCATGGCCAGCAACCTGACAGGCCAGGTCCGCAACATCGCGGACGTGACTACCGCGGTCGCCAACGGTGATCTCAGCAAGAAGATCACCGCAGACGTACGCGGCGAGTTCCTCGAACTGAAGACCACCGTCAATGCGATGGTCGACCAGCTGAACCGCTTCGCCGGCGAGGTGACGCGCGTCGCGCGAGAAGTCGGCATGGAGGGCAAGCTTGGCGGTCAAGCGCAGTCCAAAGAGGTCGAAGGCGTGTGGAAGGACCTGACCGACGACGTCAACCAGCTGGCCGCCAACCTTACGAACCAGGTGCGAGCGATCGACGAGGTGGCGACCGCAGTCACCGAAGGTGACCTGACGCGTCAGGTGACGGTGGCGGCGAGCGGTGAGATGGCGGTGCTCAAGGACAAGCTCAACGAGATGATCCGCAACCTGCGCGAGACCTCGCGAGTGAACACCGAGGAGGACTGGCTGAAGACGAACCTCGAGCGCTTCACGCGCATGCTGCAGGGCCAGCGCGACCTCTCGACGGTATCGCACATGATCCTGTCCGAGCTCGCACCGCTCGTCTCGGCGCAGCACGCCGTGTTCTATGTCCTCACCCAGCTCAACGAGGGTGGCGAGCCCGTGCTGCAGTTCCAGGCGGGCTACGGGTACAAGGAGCGCAAGCACGTCGCGAACTTCTTCCGTCTCGGGGAGGGCCTTGTCGGACAGTGCGCGGTCGAGAAGGAGCGCATCCTGCTGACGGACGTGCCGGGCGACTACGTCCAGATCAACTCTGGTCTGGGCGAGGCGCCGCCGCTGAACATCATCGTCCTGCCGATCCTCTTCGAGGGAGCTGTCCGTGCGGTGATCGAGCTTGCTTCGCTTGCTCCCTTCAGCCGCACGCACCAGTCGTTCCTCGACCAGCTGACCGAGAGCATTGGCCTCGTGTTGAACACGGTCGACGCGACCTCCGTCACCGAGGCGCTGCTCGAGCAGGCACGCTCGCAAGCACAGGAGCTGCAGTCGCGCCAGGAGCAGCTCGGCCAGTCAAACGCCGAACTCGCCGAGCAGGCGGCCTTGCTTGCTGACAAGAACGCTGAGGTCGAGACAAAGTACCTCGAAGTGGAAGCGGCAAAGCGGCTCGTTGAGGAGAAGGCGACTGAGCTCACCGTGTCGTCGAAATACAAGTCTGAGTTCATCGCGAACATGTCACACGAACTCCGCACGCCGCTGAACAGCCTGCTGCTGCTCGCCGAGCAGCTACAGGACAATCCAGACGGCAACCTCACGTCGCGTCAGGTCGAGTACGCGACGGTCATACGATCCTCGGCGCTCGATCTGCTGGCCCTGCTGAACGACATTCTCGATCTTGCCAAGGTCGAGTCGAACACAGTGCGGCTCGAGCTCGAGACGCTCGCGCTCGGTGAGTTTCGAAACAGTGTGCTCCAGACCTTCGAGACCGTTGCCGCAAAGCAGGGATTGGGCTTCTCGGTGGTGCTCGACGAGGAATTGCCGGCGACGATCGTTACCGATTCACATCGCCTGCGCCAGGTCCTCAAAAACCTGCTCGCAAACGCATTCAAGTTCACTTCGAGCGGCGAGATAACCGTGCATTTCGGACAGAGCACCAAGAGCTGGGACCACGACCACGACGGGCGGCTCGCGCGCGCCGACGCCGTTCTCGCGATCAGCGTCACCGACACCGGCATTGGGATCAAGCCCGAACAGCAGAAGATGATCTTTGAGGCCTTCGCCCAGGCCGATGGCACGACAGCGCGGCAATACGGAGGAACCGGATTGGGGCTATCGATCAGCCGCGATCTCGTGCGACTACTCGGCGGCGAGATCACAGTGGCCAGCGAGCCAGAGCAGGGAAGCACGTTCACGGTGTACCTGCCACTCGAAAACGACACCCCTGTCTCGGCCCAGGAGGGTGCCTCGCCGCGGCGAGACGGGGCCGTGGGGGCTGGGAGCACGGTCCCGGTGGCGCCGTCCGCCGGCACCGACGACGCAGATGCGTCGTGGGGGGCCGAGCCGCTCGTGACGGTGGTCCCCGTCGGCGCGCCGCACGATGCCGAAGCGGGGTCAAATGGTACGAATGGCGCCTCCCCGGCTGACATCGAGGGCCCTGCGTCGGCAATCGCGCCCTCGGCAATCGCGACCGCCGTCGCCGCAGCGGTGACGAACGGCAAGCGCACTGCGAAAGCCGGAGCAAGCGTGGAAAACGGGCATCGGGACCCGACCCCCAGCGCCGGATCACGCGCAGTCGCGTTGGTCGTCGACGATGACTTCCGCAACATCTTCGCGCTGACGGCCCTGCTCGAGCGCGGCCAGCTCACCGTGGTCGCCGCCGAGAGCGGCGCCGCGGGAATCGCGATCCTTGCCGAGCGATCGGACATCGACCTCGTCCTGATGGACATCATGATGCCGCAGATGGACGGCTATGAGGCGATGCGCGCGATTCGCGCCATGCCTCCGTGGGGCGAAATACCGATCATCGCCGTGACCGGCAAGGTGGTCGGCAGCGAGCGTGAGCGGTGCATCGCGGCGGGCGCCTCCGACTACATCCCCAAGCCTGTGGACTCGGCCACGCTGCTCGCCGCGATCGGGAAGTGGCTGCCGTCCGGACGACCCGGCGAGGGGCTACGGGCCTGAGCATGGCCGTCTCGACGATCCCGGAGAACGAGGAAGGCACAGCGCTCCATCCGCCCGCCGCCGTCCTGATCGTCGACGACAACGCCGGCAAGCGGTTGGCGACGCGGGCGATCCTCGAACCGCTCGGATATGCGGTGGTCGAGGCTGATTCCGGACAGGCCGCGCTGCGGCTACTGATCGGGCTCTCGTTCGCGGTGATCTTGATGGATGTCCAAATGCCCCAAATGGACGGTTACGAGACGGCGAAGCTGATCCGGATGCGGGCTGAGTGTGAGCACACACCGATCATTTTCGTCACTGCGCATGCGGAGGATGAGGCCCGAATCCCGCTTGCCTATGCGAGCGGCGCAGTCGACTTCATCTTTGCGCCATTGAATGCCGACATCCTGCGCGCCAAGGTCAAGATTTTCGTCGAGCTGTTCTGCGAGTCGCGCGAGCTCGAAACCGCCCGCGCCGTGGCGATGGATGCTTCGCGGGCGAAATCGGATTTCGTCGCCACGATCAGCCATGAGATGCGCACTCCGCTGAACGGCGTCATCGGGCTGACAAATCTGCTGCGCAACACCAAGCTCGACGCGACTCAGCGCGAGTACGTTGAAGCGGTGGCGGCGTCGGGCGAGATCCTGCTCGCGGTGATCGGCGACGTCCTCGACTTCTCAAAGATCGAAGCTGGACGGTTGGAGCTCGATTTCACCGACTTCGACGTGCGCCAAGCCGTCGCGGAGTCGTGTCAGCTGCTCGCAGAGCAGGCTCGCCTCAAGGGCCTGGCGTTGGTGCACACGGTGGCCGACGACGTGCCGGAGTTTGTGACTGGGGACCGGGCACGACTGCGTCAGATTTTGCTCAACCTGCTATCCAACGCAGTCAAATTCACCGACGCCGGTGAGGTTTCCGTGCGCCTCGCGCGCGCCGAGGGATCGATGCTGCGCTTCGCGGTCGAGGACACGGGCGTCGGGATCGACACCGACCAAGCCGAGAAGCTGTTCGAGGCGTTCGTGCAGGCCGATCAGTCGACCACCCGACGATACGGCGGGACCGGGCTTGGGCTTGCAATCTCCAGTCGGCTCGTCGAGTGCATGAGCGGTGAGATCGGAGCCGACCGGCGCGAGGCCGGCGGCAGCGTATTCTGGTTCACTGCCGATCTGCCAGAGGTGGAGGGTGCCACGCCGGCAGAGGGCCCCCCACAGGCGAGGCCCGGAACGCATCGCGCCTCGCTCGAGGGAAGCAGACTGGTGCTGGCGGCGGACGACAACGCGATAAATCGGATCGTGACACGGGCGATGCTCGCCAACGTGGGGTTTGAGACCGCGATGGCCGAAAACGGTCGCGAAGCAATGGAGATGGCGGCGCAGCACGAGTACGCCGCGATCCTGATGGACTGTCAGATGCCCGAAATGGACGGCTTCGAGGCGACGCGAGAGATCCGTAAGGCGGAGCACGGCCAGCGTCGAGTTCCAATAATCGCGATGACTGCGATGGCGATGCCCGGCGACCGGGAGCGCTGCCTCGCGGCCGGCATGGATGATTACCTCAGCAAACCGGTTCGACGCGACGAACTCGGTGAGGCGATCCGTCGCTGGCTGCCTGTCCTGGCTACGACCAGCGGGACTGTGTCGCCGGCGTAGCGGATGCGCCCGCGAGCATGGCGTGAGAGGCGGTCGCAGTCGCCGGGCGGACCTGCGAGGCGCGTTGCCGCTCGGCGCAGAATGCCGCTACCGCCACCACATCGAACTGGGTGCCAGCGTGGCGCTGAAGTTCTGCCAGGGCCGCTTTGGGGCTCATCGCAGTTCGATACGCGCGGTCGTTGGTCATCGCGTCGTACGCGTCGCAGACGGCGATGATTCGAGAGCCGAGCGGTATGTCGTCGCCGACAAGTCCATCCGGATAGCCTTGGCCGTCGGTTCGCTCGTGGCTTGCGCGAATCAGCTCCGCGATCTGCTGCGGATTCCGTGCGGCCATCACGATGTACTCGCCGATCACGGGATGGCGGCGGATCGCTACCCAGTCATGCTGGTTGAGGGGCCCGATCTTCTCGAGCACCCCGGGCGGCACGGCAGCCTTGCCGATGTCATGCAGCTTCGCCGCCAAGCGGATGCGCGAGACTTCGCGCTCGGGCTGACCGAGCGCCTCAGCGAGGGCGGCGGCGAGCTCCGCAACCCGCTCGACGTGATCATCGAGGCGTATGTTCTTCGCGATTATCTTGGAAGCTGCGACACGCATGTTCCGTGACCCCCGTCCTGTTCTCGATACCGGCCACCTCGACGGCGGCGCTTTTGAGCTTCAATCAAGGAAGCGAGACGCCTCACCAGATCCCTAGCGTCGACGGTTGCCTGCCAACTGGGCGTCGGCGCGTTCGATCAGCGCCGTGAGACTGTCGCCGCTGACCAGCTCAGCGATCCCGGCCCTGAACGCGCGAGGCCTGTCCTGCGTCGCGAGCGCCAGTTGAACTGCCTCGAAGCGCTCCGCAGCCACCTCTGCTGTCACGTCGGACAGTGCGCATAGAAACTCATCACCGCCCATCCGAATAATCAGATCGTACGATCGCATGTGTCCGCGAAGCTCCGCTACCACGCGCTGCAGCAACTCATCACCGGCCATGTGACCGTAGGTGTCGTTAACCGCCTTGAGGTCGACAACATCGATGTAGCTGACGACTAGGTGACCGTTTGACCTGCGCGCACGATCGATTTCGTGTCCGAGGTCTGCGAGACCCGCGGCGCGGGTCCGGGCGCCGGTCAGGTGGTCGGTCTCTGCAAGCGTCAGCTCGTGCAGCAGTGCGTCACGATCGAGTTGCGCTTGGAGCCGGTCGTTTGCTGCCTGCTCGCGTTCTCGGGCTGCCTGCTCGCGCTCTGCTGCTGCGCGGGCTCGGAAGCTGGCGGCTGCGACGCGCTCCGTCGCCGCGAGTGTTCGGTACTCCCCGGCCCGCAGGAGCACCTCCATGCCGGTGGCGGCATGCCCGTTGCTCGCCAGGTTGGCATCACGCGCCGCCAGCTCGCGGTCACGCTGCGCCGCTGCCTGATCACGCGCGACTGCAGCAAGGTCGCGCATTCGCCCAGCCGCATCGCGAGCGGCGGCAAGTTCGACGCGGACCCTCGCTGCCTGCTCGCGTCGAACTGCGCTGCTGTCGCGGGCTACGCGCGCAGTGTCATGTACGGCGGGGTCGCCACCGCGCGCCAGTTCGCTATCGCTCGCTATCTGGTCGCGGTCGCTGGCTGCCTGGTCGCGGTCGCTGGCTGCCTGGTCGCGGTCGCTGGCTGCCTGGTCG
>Ga0181525_10000377_pt1 | contig 39542 bp, 35 predicted proteins | sample PEATcosm2014_Bin_48_FD_121100 | JGI IMG/M metagenome (GOLD analysis project Ga0181525, IMG submission 121100) | Peatland microbial communities from MTU Mesocosm Facility, Houghton, MI, USA - PEATcosm2014_Bin06_10_metaG | ecosystem: Environmental > Terrestrial > Soil > Wetlands > Peat | place... | reverse complement strand
CGATTGCGGTTTCTGGGCCATGGAACAAAAAGTCGGCCAGGTCAACTGGCAGGACGTGAATTCCCTCGTGCAGCCCGGGCTCATCCGGCTCTTCACCTACCAGCTTGTTTCCCGCGGCGCGAGTGGCATCCTTTATTTCCGCTGGCGTCAGCCCCGGATTGGCAGCGAAAAATTCTACGGCGCCATCCTCCCGCACCACCCCGAAGGCAACAACCGCGTCTTCATGGAAATCAGCCAGATCGGCGATGAACTGAAACTGCTTGCGCCCTCGCTCAAGGACACCAGGGTCGTTTCCGAGGTCTGCATCCTTTACAGCCACGACAACGACTGGTCCCTGCAACAGCCGAACCAGCCGAACAAATATTTCAGCCTGCGCGAGCACATCCAGCTCATCTACAACGCGCTGCACGACCGCAACATTCCGGTGGATTTTGCGCGGCCGAACGAGGACATTTCGCAATATAAAATTGTTTTCGCCCCGTCGCTGCATCTCCTCGCCCCCGCCGAGGCCGACCGCCTGAAACTTTACGTCCAAAACGGCGGCACGCTCGTCAGCACCTTCAACACCGGCCTGGTGGACCAGCATCACATCACTCCTGATACCGGCTTTCCGAACGACATGACCGATTTGTTCGGGCTGGAAGTTCTGGAGTTCGACCCCATCCCGCCCGGCGAGGAAAACCATCTCACGTTCAAGGGCGCGTTCCCGACCAGTCATTTGCATCCGGCGAGACTCTGGTGCGATATTCTTGAACCGAAGGGCTGCCAGATTCTCGCCGTGTATTCGAAGGGCTTTTATGCCAACCGCCCCGCTATGACGATGAACGCCTTCGGCCTCGGCAAGGCGATCTATATCGCCACGATGAGCCACCAGCATTTTTATAATGACCTTGTCGGCTGGCTGCGCCAGATGTGCAACCTGCATCCGCTCCTCAAGGTGCCCGAAAACGTTGAGGTCTGCATGAGGCAGAAGGAAGGCACGCGTGTTTATTTTCTGCTCAACCACCAGAACTCGCCCGTGCGCATCCAGTTTTACAAACCCATGCACGACTTCCTTACCGGCAACACTTTCTCCGGCAATTACGACCTTCCGCCGCACGGCGTCCTCGTTCTGGACGAACATCCCGATGGCAAAATCTCTGGCGCGAACGCTTGATTTCCTGTTCCTTGTCCGCCGTTGAATTCCGCCAACGCAATTTTCGCCGTCCTCGCGCTCCTGAGCCTCGCGCTGGCGCTCTGGCAATGGCTCGCCGCGCGAAAATTTCCATTGCACCAGTGCGTTGCCGAAACCAATTTTGCGCCGGCGATTTCCCTTCTTAAACCGGTCAAAGGTTGTGACGACACCACCGCTGAATCACTTCAAAGCTGGCTCGGTCAGAACTATTCCGGCCAGGTGCAAATCCTCTTCGGTGTCGCGGACGCGAATGACCCTGTCTGCAAAATCGTTCTGGAAATCATTGCCAAAAATCCGGATTGCGATGCTCAACTCGTCGTCTGCGAACAACTCGTCGGCGCCAATGCCAAAGTCGCCCAGCTCGCCCAGCTCGAAAAACTGGCGAAGCACGATTTGATTCTGGTCAGCGACGCCGACGTGCGCGTGCCTCCGGATTTTCTCGCGAACATGGTCGCCCCGTTGCGCGACGAAAAAACTGGCCTGGTGAATTGCTTTTACCGGCTGGCGAATCCGTCCACGACCGCCATGCGCTGGGAAGCGGTCGCCATCAACGCCGATTTCTGGAGCCAGGTGCTGCAATCCAAAACTTTGAAGCCGTTGGATTTTGCCCTCGGCGCGGCGATGCTGGTTCGGCGCAAAGCGCTCGCCGAAATCGGTGGTTTCCAGTCGCTGGCTGATTGCCTCGCCGACGATTATCAACTCGGCCATCGCATCGCCAAAAATGGCTATCGCATCGTGCTTTGCCCCGTGGTTGCGGAATGTTGGGACGCGCCGATGAACTGGCGCGATGTCTGGAAACATCAACTCCGCTGGGCGCGCACCATCCGCGTCTGCCAGCCGCTGCCGTATTTTTTTAGCATCCTGTCGAATGCCGGTTTATGGTCTTTTCTGTGGCTGGCCGTTTCTCTTTTAACAACCGGGACTGTTTGCGCGCCGCTCTCCGCCACTGTTTGTTTGCTCATTCGGATTGCAAGCGCGCAAAACCTGCAAAGCCAGTTAACGCCGGAACGCAATCCGGTGTCCCCGTTCTGGCTCGTGCCAGTGAAGGATTTGCTACAGGCCGCCCTCTGGTTTTGCGCGTTCGCCGGCAACACCGTCGAATGGCGCGGACGCAAAATGAAACTGCGTCCTGACGGAACCTTGGAAGAAATCTAGCTGGCTTGCCGGGCCGTAGCCCGCAGCGTAGCTGAGAGCGAAGGCTGGTGGGCGATGAGGGATTCGAACCCCCGACCGTCTCCGTGTAAAGGAGCTGCGCTACCACTGCGCCAACCGCCCAACCGGCGCAAAAGCTATCATGCCGCGCTGCCCTGACCAACTTCAAATCTCACGCTGAAATCCCTGCTGCCGCAGCGCCTCGAATAAAACCAGCGCCACGCAGTTCGACAAATTCAAGGAGCGCGATTCCGCGTTGAACATTGGAATCCGCAGCCAGTTGTCGCGGTGCTGCTCCAAAAGCGTTTTCGGCAATCCCGCCGTCTCGCGGCCGAAGACCAGATAATCTTCCGGCGCAAACTTCGCCTCGCTGTAAAGCTTTAGACCATTTGATTCCACGAACCACAGTCGCGCCTTCGCCGGAAGTTTTTCTGCGAACGCCGTCCAGCTCTTCCAGCGATGCCACTCAACCTGCTGCCAGTAATCCATGCCCGCGCGCTTGAGCTGCGCGTCGTCCAGCTTGAAGCCGAACGGCTCGATGAGATGTAAAACGGATTTGGTGGCCGCGCACAGCCGCGCCACGTTGCCCGTGTTCGGCGGAATTTCCGGTTCAAGCAAAACAATGTTCATTTGGTCATTTGTAGCAGCGGACGTGAGTCCGCTCATTCTAAAGTATGAGCCGACTCACGTCGGCTGCTACGAGATGTTTGATAGAACACCTTCCACAAAACCAAGCCATGCGCCGGCGCGGTCATGCCGGCCACGCGGCGGTCGGCCTTGGCCAGCATCGTCTTGACCTCGCCGGGCGGAAATTTGCCGAGGCCCGCCTGCACAATCGTCCCGACGATGCCCCGGCACATTTTGTAGAGAAACCCGTCGCCCTCGATGATGAACGTGTATTGCGCGCCGGATTTCTTCACCTCGCAGCGCGTCACCCGCCGCACGGTGGTTTTCATCTCGTAATTCTGCGTGCCGGCGAACGATTTGAAATCACATTTGCCGACGAACAATTTTGCCGCCGCTCGCATCGCCTTGACATCCAGATTGCGCGGGACATGCCATGCGGTTTTGCGCAGCAGCGGATTCATCGCCGCGTGGTTCCAGACGAAATAGCGGTATTGCTTTCCGCCGGCATCAAACCGCGCGTGAAACTTTTCCTTTGCGCCGCTTGCCGAGACCACGCGCACGTCTTCCGGCAGCCACGCATTGATGGCGAGTGCGAGCCTGCCGATCTTCATCTTGAATTCAGCGCGGGGAATCTCAAAATGCGCCACCATGCCCAGCGCGTGGACGCCGGTGTCCGTGCGGCTGGAGCTGTGCAGGCGCGGCGCGCTCGGAAACAATTTCGCCAGCGCCGCCTCGACGATCTGCTGGACGCCGGTGCCGATCTTCTGCGCCTGCCAGCCTTCGTAGCCGGAGCCGTCGTAGGCGATGACCAGTTTGAATTTCAGTGTGTCCACAATTCTTTAGCCACAGATGAAACACAGATTGAACACGGATTCAAAGACTGGAATTAAAAGTGTCGGAACAATTTACTCCATCTGTGTTTCATCTGTGAAAATCTGTGGCTCAAATCCCATCCAGATAGCTTTGCAACAAGATCGCCGCGGCCATCTTGTCCACCTTCTCCTTGCGCTTGTCGCGGCGGACGTTGCCCTGGATCAAAATCCGGTTGGCCATCACGGACGTCAGCCGTTCATCCCGCATTTTGATGGGGACGGTGATGGCCGCTTTCAAAACTGCGACGAACGCCTCCACCTTTTGCGCCGCCGGGCCGTAGCTGCCGTCCATGTTGCGCGGCTGGCCGATGAGGACGAGGTCAATCTCCTTTTCGACGAGGATTTGTTTGAGCCGCGCCAGAAAATCCGCGAACGGCTCGGTGGGAATATATTCCAGCGGCTGCGCGATGGTTTTGGTCTCGTCGCTCACCGCGACGCCGATGCGCTTGGTTCCGTGATCGAGGGCGAGGATTCGCATTGCGCCTATAGTTTTGCAACAAAAGCTTGGCGAGGCGAGCCGATTTGCTGCCACCGCAAAACCAATAAAAATTGTCGGGCTTGATTGATTTCTTTCTTATGCCATAATTATCTTCAATGAGTCGGCCAGAAAAAGTGCAAACAGCCTTGAGGCTTATGGGCAATCCATACGCTTCGCTATCGCTTTTCCCCGACGAAGAGGAGTCTGTTGCCGCCGAGCCAAACTTGGAGCAAAAACGAGCCTATTTCAAAAAATTGGAAAATCCTCATGCCTTCAGCGCAATTTTTGGGGATTCCGATGACAACCTTTGGCGGGCGGCTGCGAGACGGCAGAAGAATGACGTATTTGCCAGTCTCGAAAAAGCGCTAGATGAGGTTTTTATTCTCTACAAGCCCTATGTTGCTCGGAATCAATGGAAGCAGTTGATGGAGTTTAGGCCTGTTTTTCTAAAAAATGCTAGCGAAACGCCTGAACGTGCCGGGCAAGTCACTGACCGACTCCAAAGATTCAAATTTTCATTGGCTCCCGGTGAAAAAGTTGAATATAACCGCGCTCCGGCTGACCGCATCATCAGTGAGTTGAAAAAGATTTTAGGTTGAGAATGGCAAATGCCGCCGACTAAAAATGTATCGCTTTTACGCGCGCTTCTTTCTGATGCAGAACTGTTAGCGAGCAGGGTTTCAAAAAACGAATTTCCCATTTTACTTCGTCCACTAGCGGAGCGCCGGAAAGTGACATCGGTAGATTTTTGCCCACTTCTTGTTGATGCGATGCTTACAACGCATCCTGAAGGATTTAGAATTCTATTAAATTCTGATGGTGGAAGAACCCAAGAGTTAATTGAGCGATATTGCAACGAATCAAAAGGGAGGTTGCTGCAACCACGGTTAAGATTTTCTATTGCTCATGAGTTGGCTCACACTTTTTTCTACGATCTAACAGGAACAAGCCCCAAAATCTCAAAAAGATTTACATCTGGTGGTGGGCGAACAGAATTGGAAAACTTGGAGCGCCATTGCAATACGATTGCTTCACATTTGCTTTTGCCAAGCCGGATGTTGTCGGTTGAATTCATGCGAATTAAAACCATCACGCCAGAATCCATCGCAGAACTGGCGCAAACGGCTGGCGTTTCACTTCCTGCTCTACTTTCGCGGCTCAACAAAAGTGATTCGTTATTCATCAAAAGATATTTCAGGGGTTGTGTTGTTTTGGTTGACCAACATGACGAGGAATTGAAAATTCGAGCAATTGCAAAACCGAGAAGTCTGGTTATTGCCCGCCAACTGCTTCTGATGCGTCCAAGTGGTGTTTGGAATCTGAAGTCACCCGATGGGCGTGAAATAAACCCTACATTGCTGCCAAAGAATTCAACAGCTGTCTTGGATGTTGTGTTGAATCAGTCGAAATATCAGAGGGAATACAAAATTTCCGTCGCTGGAGTTGGAGGTTTTGAAACAACCAATTCTTACCTGGTAACATTTGAAGAAAAATGAGCTGGCGGGGGAATTGATTTTCTTTTCGCAACTTTCGCAGTTAAATTTTCCCCGCGATGATTCAATACCTCGATTTGCTGCGGTATGTGCTCGAACACGGCAAGTTCAAGGCCGACCGCACCGGCACGGGCACGTTCTCCGTGTTCGGCGCGCAAATCCGGTGTCCGTTGCGCGAATCGTTTCCGCTGCTCACCACCAAGAAGGTCCACACCAAGTCCATCATTTACGAGCTGCTCTGGTTTTTGCGCGGCGATACGAATGTGAAATGGCTCAACGAGCATGGCGTGACCATCTGGAACGAGTGGGCGGACAAGGACGGCAATCTGGGCCGCGTCTATGGCGCGCAATGGACGGATTGGCGCACCGCCGACGGCCGCAGCCTGAACCAGATTGACGAGGTGATCGCGCAGATCAAAAAGAGTCCCGACAGCCGGCGGCACATCGTCACGGCGTGGAACCCGGGCGAGATCCAGACGATGGCGTTGCCGCCGTGTCACTCACTGTTCCAGTTTTACGTGAGCGAGGGCGAGTTGAGCTGCCAGCTTTACCAGCGCAGCGCGGATATTTTCCTCGGCGTGCCGTTCAACATCGCGAGCTACGCGCTGCTCACGTTGATGGTCGCGCAGGTGTGCGGGCTGAAGCCGGGCGATTTCGTCCACACGTTCGGCGATTTGCACCTTTACGCGAACCATGTTGAACAGGCGAAGCTGCAATTGTCGCGCGAGCCGCGCCCGCTGCCGCAGATGAAGTTGAACCCGTCGGTGAAGGACATCCACGATTTCAAGTTCGAGGATTTTGAACTGGTTGGCTACGACCCGCATCCGGGTATCAAGGCGCCGATTGCGGTTTAGTTTTTTAGACAGAATGACAGAATGGACAAAATTGAATTCTGAAAATTCTGTTAATTCTGTCTGAATGAAATGAAACACTTCAAAGCCATCGCCGCAATGTCGCTGAACCGCGTGATTGGCGCGGATGGCAAAATCCCGTGGCATCTGCCGGAGGATTTCAAGTGGTTCAAGCAACAAACCATTGGGAAAGTTATTTTGATGGGGCGCAAGACATTTGAGGGTCTTGGCAAGGCATTGCCGAATCGTAAAAACATAATTCTTACAAGGCATCCCCGGCGGCTAATCAAAATGCACCCGGAGATTTTCGGTCAATACCACGAATGGCGTGGCGGACAACGAGTCGGCAGTTTCTTGAGGAAACTGCGTCAATCCGAATTCTATTTCACAAAGTCGGATAAAGGCAAACAGACAGATATTTTGCTCGCACGTTATTCCATTGGACAATTTGACCCCGAAAGTTTTTCAACGGACGTTTTCATTTGTGGTGGCGCGGAAATTTATGCGCAATTGTTGCCACAGTGTTCCGACTTGTATCTCACCGTGGTCAAACATGAATATGAAGGCGATGCATTTTTCCCGCCATTCGAGGACAAGTTTGATTTGGTTGAAGAGATCCGCGACGAGCCGGAGTTCGAGATTCTGCATTACCGACATCGGAGTTTGAAGGAGTCGGAATAGTTTTCCCTCACCCGGCGCTTCGCGCCACCCTCTCCCGTCCGATGGGCGAGGGAATAAAAAACAGGCGGACCGTTTCCAGTCCGCCTGTCCTGATAATCTGACTTGTTCGGAGAATTATTCCTTGACCGCTTCGTCGGCGGCATCGAAGGCGTGTTGCAATGCCACGAGGTCTTCGCCAGGCTTGAGCGCGTCGAGCATCTTCTGCTCTTCCTTGAGCTGCTCGTCGCTGTAGGCGGCGGCCTTGATGGATAAGCCGATGCGGCGTTCGCCCCGATCAATCTTGATGACGCGGGCGCTCACGTCCTGGCCGACCTTGAGCACGTTCTTGATCTTGTCCACGCGCTCCTCGCTGATTTGCGAGATGTGAACGAGGCCGTCAATCTCGTGTTGCAGGCCGACAAACGCGCCGAAGCTGGCGAGCTTGGTGACCTTGCCGGTGACGAGATCGCCGACCTTGTAGAGCGTGTCAATGGTTTCCCACGGGTCGGTGCCGAGCTGTTTCATGCCGAGCGCGATGCGCTGGTTCGGACGATCCATTTCGAGCACGGTGGCTTCGATCTCGTCGCCCTTCTTGAGCACTTCGGAAGGATGATTGATCTTGCGTGTCCACGACATGTCGGAGACGTGGATCATGCCGTCAATGCCCTCTTCCAGCTCGACAAATGCGCCGTAGCTGGTGAGGTTGCGGACCTTGCCCTTGACCTTGGTGCCGGTGGGGTATTTCGCCGCGGCGTTGTCCCAGGGATTGCTTTCCAACTGGCGGATGCCGAGGGAAATCTTCTGTTCCTCGCGGTTGATGCCGAGCACGACCGCCTCGATTTCCTGATCCTGTTTCAAAACATCGCTCGGTTTGGCAATGCGCTTGGTCCAGGAAAGTTCGGTCACGTGCACGAGACCTTCCACGCCGGGTTCGAGCTGCACAAACGCGCCGTAAGGCACGAGGCTGACGACCCGGCCCTTGACCTTCGCGCCGACGGGGAACTTCGTCTCGATGCTGTCCCACGGGTTGGCCATCTTCTGTTTGAGGCCGAGGCTGACGCGTTCCTTTTCCTTGTTCACGTCCAGCACGACCACGTCAATTTCCTGGCCAACCTTCAAAACCTCGGAGGGATGCCCGATGCGGCCCCAGCTCATGTCGGTGATGTGGAGCAAACCGTCAATGCCGTTCAAGTCGATGAACGCGCCGAAATCTGTGATGTTCTTGACCGTGCCCTTGCGGATGTCGCCCGGAACCATCTCGCCCAGCAGCTTGCCGCGCTTGTCGTTGCGCTCCTGCTCGATCAATTCGCGACGCGACAGCACGATGTTCTGGCGCTCCTGGTTGATCTTGACGACCTTGAATTCGTAGCTGTTGCCGACGAATTCCGTGAGGTTCCGCGGCGTGATGACGTCAATCTGCGACGCGGGCAGAAACGCCTCGACGCCGACGTTGACGACCAGCCCGCCCTTGACGATGGACGTGACCTTGCCAATGATGCGCCCGCCCTCGTTGCAAATCGTGAGAATCTTGTCCCAGTTCTTCTTGAATTCCGCCTTCTCGTGCGAGAGGACGACGGTGCCTTCCTTGTTTTCGAGCTTCTCGATGAGCACGTCAATCTCGTCGCCGACCTTGACGGCCTTGATGTCCATGAATTCGATGCCGGAGATTACGCCTTCGCTTTTGTAGCCGATGTCCACCAGGACTTCCTTGGGGCGGACTTCGATGATCTTGCCTTTGACAATTTCGCCCTGGGCAAAGCGCATTGAGCTTTGCTTCATGGCCTCTTCCATTGTGAGCATAATATGACTGTGTTGAACCGCGGGAACTTGGGAAACCGCGCTGGCGGGAACCGAAGCTCCATTGCCTAACTACCGGCGCTGCGAACGGCAACGGAGGTTAAAGGTTAGGTTGTATTGTTGACTGTTTTTTCTCAGCCTCAATGAACATCCGCACACGCGGCGTTCAGGCAGGGCAGAAGATAGTGGAAATGTGGGGGATGGCAAGCGGAAAATTAGTGAACAACCGTTTCAAATTTAACACCCTCTGAATTGTTTGGTCCGTAAACAATTATTTCTATTGGATCACCCGGCGCTATTTCCCATCTAGTTCCTAAAGCAGACCCGAATCCTGCCAGCACTATTTCAGAATCATTCCAACTTACGAGTTTTATACCAATTGCATCGCGGTTGCCAATTGTCATGAGTCCTGCATTCCAATTATGATTCCCACTTCCATGATTGCAAATTACAAGAGATGGCTTCTGACTAGCTACGGTATCAACTGATGAATCTGCCAGAGTGAATAATTGAGGCCACGAATTCCCAAATCCATGCGTGTCCGCAATGTCGGCATCTGAAATTACGATAATAATGATCCGTTTTGCCTTTCTCCCAAGTGTAATCGCCCGTATCAGTGACAGAAGCCCCCTTTTTGTGGCATTTGGGGCAAATAATTGAGGGACCTACCACTAATTTATTCTGGAGGGTATCGGATATGGCACCTGATATTCCGATAGGTAATCCAAATAGCAGAACTAGGGGATATACGATGAAGATGACAAAAAGAATGAGCAGGCAGATGGCTTCAAAAATATCATTCAATGTCTCCATAACGACCTTTCATTTTGGGCTGATTTAGCCTATCAGCTTTTCCTCTGATCCATTCGCTAAAAGCTTTGGAATGATTTTTCCCACAAGTCAGACGCTATTTCGCGCCTGCCCCTTTTGTCGAGAATAATTTTTTGGTAGGGACGCCGCGCTGCGGCGTCCCCGCCCGCGTGCAGCGGGCGGAATGAATTGCACCAAACTGCAAACCACTCCATGCGTTGCGCCGCTGGACGCGGCGCGGACGGCGCAGCGCGCCGTCCCTACCTGTCAAATTGCGGTCGTTCGCTGCCGCCAAAATAAACAAACGGCCAGTCTTCCGGCCGCGCGGCCAGTTTCTTGCGGACGGGATTCTGCAAAATGTAATCCGCCTTCTCGCGACGGCTTTCATCATGTCGCAGCCGATGTTCGAAGAAATCGCGCTGCCAGACGACGCCGAGTTCCTTGGCCGTCCATTCCTTCCATTTGCCGATGACTAATTTCAACGGTTTGCCTGATAACGGAAAAGAAAGCAGCGCGTGCAAATGGTCAGGCATGAGCAGGAACAAATGCGGCCACCACAAAAGCTTTTCCTGCCGGTGACGGATGGTTTCAAACAATCGTTCGGAAACATCCGGCAGCGCGAGTTGGTTCCTGAAACGCGCCTCGCAATTGATGGTAATGAAGTAAATTTCCTTTTGCGAATCAACCCAGGGCGGAATCTCATGCGGCAAAGTTTTGCGTCGCGGAACTTCCATGAGAGCCGGACGCTATTTCGCGCCAGCCCGTTGTGTCGAGAACAATCTGTTGCAGCCTGGCGTGAGCCGGCTCCAATGCTTTACTGGAGAAGAATGAGCGGACTCACATCCGCTGCTACGGGTTTCAAAACCAGGTTTGGGCGGGGCTTATTCTCGGCGGAGGAAACCAAGCAGCCCCGCCCAACCTGTTCCTTGGCGTCAAGCTAATGGCATCTTCAGTTTTGTGCCAACGGCGATGTGGTCGCTGGTCAGACCGTTGGCCGCTTCAATGGCCTTCACCGTCGTTCCATGCGCCCGGGCGATGCGTGTCAACGTCTCGCCGACTTTGACGACATGGATTGTTTCAAGATGGCCGGCGGGCGAAATGTTCTCTTTTGAGACAGCCGGCACGGATTGGGACACCGCCGGTTGGGGATTCTGCTGCGGAATTGAAACGGGCATCTGCTCCGTTGCCACGGAAGGCGTATCCGATGGCTGCACCGGCAAATCCACCGCCGCGCCGGTCGAGCCGGCGGCCCTGGCGTGTTCGCTCATGCAACCTTCAATCAGAAGGCCGATCATTAACAGGATGCCGGCAGCCACGACCGCGATGAATGTCCTTTTGAACCGCTCGCGGCGGCGGCGTTCGTGGTCAATCTGAAAGCAGGACGGAACTTGAAATGGATTTGTTGCGTTCATAACACTTTTGCACTCTGCCGCAATCAAGCAGAGCCCATGCCAAGCCGATTTTGGAAATCCGCGTTTGTTCACCGGAGGCTGGCAATCCGGTTGAATCGTGCCTTTTGGCGAGGCAAGCTGTCCAATTCTAGGACGAAGAAATGGCAGCTATAGCCGGTTTGTGAAGGCGAATCTTACTCGATGAAGCCCTGTTGCTTGAGCCAGAAGAGGCAGTCGGCCGTCCACGGATGCGGATGCGCGAATGGCGGTTTTCTGTCGCCCAAACCCATGCCGTGTCCGCCCTTCTGGTAGATGTGCAAGTCAAACGGCACATGGTTTTGCCTAAGCGCCTCGGCGAACATGAGTTCGTTTTCTATCGGCACCGTCTTGTCCTCGTAGGTGCACCAGACGAAACACGGCGGCGTGTTGGTTGTGACCTGGAGTTCGCTGGAAAGATATTTCACCAATTTCAGCGGCGGATTCTTGCCGAGCAAATTTGTTTTCGAGCCTGTATGCGTGAACTCGCCCATGGTGATGACCGGATAACACAAAATGCCGATGTCCGGCCGCGAGCTTTGCCGCTCAACCGGGTCGGGTGAATTGGTGTCGCCGGAATCAAAATGCGTCATCACCGTCGAAGCCAGATGCCCGCCCGCCGACGAGCCGATGATGCCGATGCGGTGCGGATCAATCTGATAATCCGCCGCGTGCGCCCGAACCCAGCGCATCGCGCGCGCCCCGTCCTGAAATTCCGCCGGATAATGATAACCGCTGGAGCCGAGCCGGTATTTCAAAACGAAACAGGTGATGCCGTGCTGGTTAAGCCAGAGTGCGTAGTCGTTGCCCTCGTGCGGCGCGAGATGCGCGTAGGCGCCGCCGGGACAAATCACCAGCGCCGCGCCGGTGGCGTTGGTCGCGTCCGGCAGATACGGCGTGAGCGTCGGGATGTCGTTGGTTTTCGTGCCGAGCGCGCCAGGCGCGCCATCGGGCCAGAGCGGGATGGCGGTTTCCATTTCGGCGCGGGCCAAAACGAGCGACGTAAGCAAAATCGCCGCTGCAAAAATCGTTTTCATGGTTGGATTGTCGCAAGGCTCGCGGAAATCCCCCGCCGATTCAATCCCGAAGAAGCCCGCGTTGACGCTAGCCAGTTGCCGCTCTACTTTGGCGGACGTGTTCGAGCTTGTTTCCAACTACCAGCCAGCCGGCGACCAGCCGCAGGCGATTGAAAAGCTGACCACCGGCATTTTGTCCGGCGCGAAGCACCAGACGCTGCTCGGCGTGACCGGCTCCGGCAAGACGTTCACCGTCGCCAACGTCATCAAGAACGTTGACAGGCCGACTCTGGTCATCTCGCACAACAAGACGCTCGCTGCGCAGCTTTACGCCGAGTTCAAAAGTTTTTTCCCGAGCAATGCCGTCGAATACTTCGTCAGCTATTTCGATTATTACCAGCCGGAAGCCTACATCCCGCGCACCGACACCTTCATCGAAAAGGATTCCAGCCGGAACGAGGAGATCGAGCGGCTGCGGCTCTCGACGATGAGCAGCCTGTTCACGCGGCGCGACGTGGTTGTGGTCGCCAGCGTCTCGTGCATTTACGGCATCGGCAGCAAGGAGGATTACGAGGCGCTCGTGATTCCCCTCCGTGTCGGGCAGCAGCTTTCGCGCGAACAATTCCTCACGCGCCTTGTGGACCTGCAATACGACCGCAACGACATCACATTCGAGCGCGGCAACTTCCGCGTGCGCGGCGATACGATTGAAGTCCGCCCCGCCGGACGCGAGGACGGTTTGCGCGTGGAATTCTTCGGCGAGGAAATCGAGCGGATCACGCTTTTCGAACCGTTGACGGGAAATAAAATCGAGACGCTCCAAGCGAACATGATTTTTCCGGCCAAACAATTTGTCACCACCGGCGACAAGATGAAGCGCGCCATCCTCGCCATCCGCGAGGAATTGCGCGAGCGCATCGTGCATTTCGAGAGGCGCGGCAAGCTGCTCGAAGCCCAGCGCATCAAGCAACGGACGGAATACGATCTGGAAATGATGGAGGAAATGGGTGTTTGCTCCGGCATCGAAAATTATTCACGCCACATCGCCGGCCGCCCGCCCGGCTCGCGCCCGGCGACGGTCATTGATTTTTTCCCGGACGATTACCTGCTGGTCATTGACGAATCGCACGCAACCGTCCCGCAAATCGGCGGCATGTTCGAGGGCGACCGCTCTCGCAAAACCGTTTTGGTCGAGCATGGCTTTCGCCTGCCGAGCGCGCTGGACAACCGGCCGCTGAACTTTTTGGAATTTCAGGGAATGCAAAACCAGACGATTTACGCAAGCGCCACGCCGGCACAGCGCGAACTCGGCTGGTCGCAAGGCAGGATTGTCGAGCTTGTCGTCCGGCCGACCGGCCTCATTGATCCGAAGGTCACGCTCAAGCCGCTCAAAGGTCAGATTGACGATCTCATCGAGGAAGTCCGCAAACGCGCCGACACGAAGGAGCGCACGCTGGTCACGACGCTGACCAAGCGCACGGCGGAGGAATTGACGGATTACCTGCGCGACATCGGCGTGAACGTTCGCTATCTGCACAGCGAAATTGACGCGATTGAGCGCGTGGAAATCTTGCGTTCGCTGCGCAAAGGCGAATTCGACGTTCTCGTCGGAATCAATCTGCTGCGCGAAGGTCTGGATTTGCCGGAAGTTTCGCTCGTCGCGATTCTCGACGCGGACAAGGAAGGTTTTCTGCGCAGCGAAACGAGTTTGATCCAGACCGCCGGCCGTGCCGCGCGGCATTTGAACGGCGAGGTGGTTCTTTACGCCGATGTGATGACCGACAGCATCAAGAAATTTCTCGCCGTCACCAAATATCGCCGCGAAAGACAGATCGCCTACAACGTCGCGCACAACATCACGCCGCGTAGTGTCGTCCGCGCCGTCGAGGAAAGCCTGGCGACTTACGAATCCACCCGCAAAGAAGCGGATGCCGTTTTGCGCGAAGGCGGCGGGGATATTGATTTAACCTCGACGATCCAGGAACTCGAAAGCGAAATGCTCAAGGCCGCCGAGGATTTGAAATTTGAAAAAGCCGCCCTGCTCCGCGACCAGATCAAGGAACTTAAACACATGCTGGACGGCACGAAAGCGGAGGCGAAGCCGGTGAGCTATCGGAAATCAAAACGGGCGAGGAAGTAATTCTATCGCGAGGCTGCTGGAAATTGCTAAAATGGCGAAAAATCCCGCACCCGCCAGTTCTGGTGATGTTGCTGGCAGCGAGATTATGGAAGCATGATTAAAATGAAAATTGGACAAAACCGTTCAATAAAAATTCTGGTTGCCGGACTTCTAGTTGCTTGTCGATTGGAAGCTACGGATGCGTTGGCCGACAGTTCCACCGCAAAGCAATACGTTCACAGTAACGCGATGGACACTCAACAAAAGTCAGGAAAAACAATCTTTGCTCTCATGAGTCCACCGTCGGCTCAAACTGCCGATAGCATCGCTGTTTTGTGGGACAAGCCTGCCGGCGTCAGCGTGGAAGGCTACGACGTTTATCTGGGCAACACTTTCGTTGCGACCACCAAGAATACGGACTACACCTTGCAGGGCCTTGCCGCTGCGCAAGAATATGAAATTTCTGTGCGCGCGCGGGTCACGGCGGGGAAGCCCGTGCAAAGCAATACCGTCCGTATCGCGACAAGGCCGCGACCGCAGGTATTTGATGTCACAACCTACGGCGCGACGGGGGACGGCAAAACGTTGAACACGCACGCGATTCAAGCGGCGATTGATGCGTGCAGTTCGGGTGGCACTGTGCGTGTTCCTGCAGGAGTGTTCCTGTGCGGTGCCATTTTTCTCAAAAGCGAAATGACATTGCACCTCGAAGAAGGTGCCGTGCTGCTGGGCAGCCCCGATACCAAAGATTACCCGCTTATGAAATATCGCTTTGAGGGGCGGGAAACCAACTGCTATGCCAGCCTGATCAACACGCCCGCGATGAACGGTGCGCGGTGGCGAGACATCACCATTGACGGCTCCGGCACGATCAACGCCAACGGCTCGGCACTGCGCAACAAAGAGAAGGCGGAGGCCGCCGGCAAGTTAGGGCGGGCGGTCTGCATCCGCGATACCGACGGCGTCTATTTGCAAGGCGTCACGGTGCGACAATCCCCATTTTGGTGCGTGCATCTGGTGTATTGCACCGGCGTCAGTGTCAACGGCGTGGGCATTCACACTCGCTATGACGAAGCCGGCAAGCAATACCCTGGCATTGTGAACGGCGACGGATTGGATCCCGATTCCTGTCGCGACGTTTTTATCTTCAACTGCCATATCGCCAGCCAGGACGATTGCATCGCCCTCAAATCCGGGCGCGATGCCGAGGGTCGCGCGGTGGGTATTCCGACTGAAAACGTGCGCATCAGCCATTGCCTTTTTACTCACGGTTTTGGCGTGGCGATGGGCAGCGAGATGTCCGGCGGCATCCGCAACGTGCTGGTGGAAGATTGCGTATTTCAAGATACGTTCAGCCTGGCGAGCGTGAAAGCCATCCGTGGCCGCGGCAGCATGATTGAGAATATCACCTATCGCGACTGCACTCTTACGAACCAGAACCAGGAAGTTCACGACTCCCAATATTCGCGCGGTGCCCTCTATGTGGATCAATTCTACGGCGATGCCAAGTTCGATTCGCACCAAGCCAGGCCAAAAGATGAGACCACGCCGCTCATCCGAAACGTGCTGTTTCAAAACATCACGTTGGACACGGTTGCCGGCAACGCAATTTACCTGACCGGTCTGCCCGAAAGCCCGCTGGAAAACATCCGCCTGGAGAATGTCACCGCCATTGGCAAGCACGGCTTTATCGCGAACAACGTCAATGGCCTTGTGTTGAATAATGTCTCCGTCGAGGCTAGTGATGGAAATGCCATGCGCTTTGACAATGTGAAATAGCATCCCTGAGGCAGAATCTCCGGTGACGAGACAAATCTAAACCGAACTTTGCGCCTCTGCGGTCAAGCCCAATTGAAATCGTTTCGCCGGATTCGCGCCTTTGACGCCCGCTTGGATTGTCTAGCCGCCAAAACGTTTCTTGTTTTTGACAGCGGGCTGGCGCATTTTGAGGAACGCCGTTTTGGCCGTGCGCATATGCAACCTGGAACCACACGACTTCTCCGCTTTCTGCAAAGCTGGGTCATCAACACCCTTGCGGTGCTGGTGGCGGCCGTCATTCTTGGGGGCCACATCACTTACAAATCGCCGGCCGATTTGATCGTCGCATCCCTGCTGCTGGGCATTCTCAATGCCTTTGTCCGGCCGGTTCTGATGTTGCTGGCGCTGCCGCTGCTGATTTTCACGCTGGGCTTGTTCACGCTCGTCATCAACGCCCTGCTGCTTTATTTTGTCGGAGTGTTGATGGGGCCGCACTTTCAAGTGGACAGCTTCGGCTTTGCCTTTCTCGGCGCGCTTATCATCAGCATCGTGTCCATTGCGCTGAACGTCCTGACAGGCGGCGCGCGCTTCACCTTCCAGCACCGCCGTCCGCCGCCGCCAAAAAAATCCGGCGGCGATGATGACGACAAGCCGGTGATTGACGTTTGAAACTCTGGCTCACGCCAGCCGGTAAGCTGCGCGCAAAGTTTTAATCCCCCGCAAATTAAATTCACGCTCGAAGTCCGTCGCGATTCCCGCGAGTTCCCGCGGAGTTTCCGTTTCCTGGAATTCCCCGTTCGCGGCGAATACTTCCGTCATCTGCTGGAAATAAGCTGTGTCATCCGTCCGCAAATAGACCATGCCGCCGGGGGCAAGCGCGGTGCGGGCAAGATTGGGAAAGTTTTCGTTGATGAGCCGGTGGCGGCGATGCTTCTTCTTCGGCCACGGGTCGGGAAAATAAATGTGCAGCACCACGGCTGAGCGGGGTGGCAGGAGATATTGCAAAAAATACGATGACTCGATGCGCGCGCCGCGCAGATTGGCCAGCCCGGCGCGATGACCCTTGCGGTCCAGTTTTTTGATGCGGCCGAGGAGGCGTTCGACACCGATGAAATTCTTTTGCGGGTTTTGGCGGGCGTATTCGACAAGAAACGAGGCGTCGCCGCAACCGAGTTCAACTTCCAGCGGCTGTGGTTTTGGGAACAGTTCCTCCAGATTCAACCGTTCGACGATGGAAGAAAGCTGGACGAGCAGATTGTTCTGGTCCGCCATGCGGTTTTTCAATCGTAATTTGAAAGATGGTCGGGACGGTGAGATTCGAACTCACGACCTCTTGGACCCGAACCAAGCGCGCTACCAGGCTACGCTACGTCCCGACATCAAGTTCAAAATTCTGCCCGTTTAAATACCGCGACGCAATGCAAAACGAATGCAATTTGCCGTTCGATTCATTGAAACCTCAATATCACGAAGCTATGCGGCTAATTAGTATCCACGCTGACGGTGACGGTGAAGTTTCCATTGCCGTCGGTTTGATTGGTGGCAATGCATGGCCGAATGGCCATGCAGTTCAGCGGTCTGACCGGGAGACATATAAATGAGAATCTCATTTTTCAGACTTCCGCACACTTATTCGCCCCCATTAATCACTGGCGATTCTATATTTCGCCAGTCTCTCGGCCGGATAAATGCGCCTTCAGGCACGTCACATTTTGGTTACGCGCACCGCCATCGCATGGAGAATGCGCCTTCGCAAGGGGGTTTAAGCATCGCTTTCCCAGCAAAATCGGCATTGGCGGGCGCCGGGCGGAACCCGTCGTTAAACTGGAGGCATGTGTCTTGAATCTGGAGGTTGACCCGTTGAAAAAGCAATAGGATGGCGCCTCTGAATTAAACAGAGAGCCAAAAACATTCACGCGAAATAAAAGGTAAAACTTTATGCTTAACAAAAAAATAGGATTAATCGCTTTGCTCACAAGTGTCGCCGCCGGCGGAGTCTGGGCGGGCACAATCGCCAGTTATGCGACCGGGGACGTGTTGGTTTGCTTTCAAAAGGCGGGCGTTGACATGGTTGTTGACGCGGGTCCGGTTACCACGTTCACCGGCGCGACCCACAATCAGGTGATACCCATCACCCAGTTCACCGGCACCCAGCTTGCCCAGGTCGGCACCAACGGTGTCAGTTGGTCGGCTTTCACCTGGTTGGGCGACAACACGCTGTTTGTCACCAAGGGCCGGAGTTCCGTAAATCAGCAGACCACCCCGTGGGTGGACGCGAGTTCCCCCGTCCAGTATGGCACCACCTTCCAGATGGGGCCCATTCCGCCCGGAGCTCTGGATCAACTTAACATACCCACCTATGCCGTCAGCACGTCCACAGCCGTGGTCGAGCAGGGCAATGTGAGCGGCGTTGATGCCGGCAATTATCCGGACGGCGACAGTTATCAAAACCAGTTGGCCGGCGCGTATGGCGGCAATTTCGACGGCACGTTTCAGGGCAACCCCGAGAACACCACGTCCAATAATTTCACCTTGAAGGCGTCGCCGGTGCGCTCTGATTTTTACCAGTTGACGCCCAACGGCGGTCATCAAACTGTGCTGGGAACATGGCTGGGTTATTTCGAGTTCGAGACCAATGGCACGATGAACTACGTGGCATATCCGACCACGATGCCCGTCATAAATACCGTCAGCCGTTCGGGCGCCACGGCCACCATCAATTACAAGACCGGCCTTTATGGCACCTACACCCTCCTCGGAACCAACAAAATTTCAGCCCCGCTTTCAACGTGGCCTGTCGTCAATACCCTGTCCACAGGGGACACCTCGTTCCACAACTATCTGGATACGGACTCCGTCAACACCAACAAATTCTACATCATCGAGGGTCAATGAGGCATCGCCAAGTTTAACCAAACCAAAATCAAACAATCACAACAACAATGAAAAGAAACCGCAACCATATGAAAAAAATACTGCTCCTCACCACGGCGCTTGGCCTTGTTGGCGCCTCGTCGCTCACGGCCGCCACCGTTGACGTGTTTATCACCGGCTCCACGGCGTTCCGGGCCAACGTCTATAACGCCGCCAAGGCCATGTATACCTCCACCCCCAATATCTATTATGCCGACGCGGCTCATGGCGGCGCTAATGGGGCTGGCACCGCCAAAACAGCCGGCTGGACCATGACCGGCACGCCGCTCGCCTCGCTCACGGCTCTTTCAGGCGATACGCTCGTCATCCACGGCCTGTTCACCGGCTCGGTCCAGGGTCTCCAGACGACGGAACAAGGCACCAAGCTCGTTTTCGCGGCGCCTTCGCTCACCGCCACAGACAATCAGAATGCCGACACCTATGTGACGAACGTCCCCACCATCGGCTTTTCCGATGCGTCCGCCTCCTCCACACCCTACCCGGTGCCCGGCAACTTCCTTGAAGAACAGGTCTGTGTTCAGCCTTTCGTCTGGTGCACGTCGCGGGCCGCCTCAGGCGGTGTGACCGAGGTCACCAACATCACTTGGGAACAGGTTGAATATGGCCTCCCCGTGGGGCGCATTCCGCTCGCGTCCTGGACGTTCCAGGTTGGCGACACCAACAAGTTCGTTTATCTGCTCCAGCGCACCAAGGACTCCGGCACCCGCCGCACCGAAACGCAGGGCGCATATTATTCTTACAGCGGCACGGCCACCATGCCGACCTATATGTATGACGTCACAAATCATGCCGTCTATACTCCGAGCGTTCTCACCAATTATGCCTCCGGTATCGCCACCAATGGTGGCGCTGGCGTCATCGGGACGGAAGGTCCGGGCCTCGGCAATGCCAACATGGGCTGGGGATTTGGTTACATCGGTGGCGGCGACATCGCGACGGCGCTGGGCGACACCAGTGCCAACGACCAGTGCATCTCCTATCTGTCCATTGGCGACAGCCAGAAGGTCAACGGCAGCGTCTTCTGGCAGACGGTGATTTCCTACAATGGCATCTGGCCGACGGCCGCCGGCCCTGGCATCCACGGTAATCCCGGCGTCACCAACGACTTCTCGCCCATCACCCTGGGCTACTATCCGTTGTGGGGCTTTGAAATTCTGGTCCATCCCGAGAACACTTCCACTCCCGGCAGCACGATTTCCGGGCAGGATTTGACCTACGGCCAATTGGGCGACAATACGCAGCCCGCCTCGACCGGCAGCTTCATGTCAATCTTCAATGCCCAGAGCTTCAACAACGGCAACGTGGCCACGGTTGGCAGCATTGAGAATGATATTATATTGAGCCAGCCCGCTGGTGCCACGGCCATCACCCTTGCCGCGATGTCCAATTCCCGCCCGAACGTGGGTGGGACGATCTACCCGGCGTTCCAATAAGGTTTGAGACTGCGCCTTTGACTGCATCCTGAAGGCCCTGATACACACGACCGGCGCGGAGCAATCCGCGCCGGTTTTGCTTTCTTCCGGGATGGTTCTTTGCCGATGAAATCCTCCGGCCAGCCTGCGCCCGTCTCACAGACTGTTCTACAGGGCGGCGAAGGCTTCAATCTGCGCGTTGCTACATTCCGTGGTAGCAGCGGACGTGAGTCCGCTCTGACCGGCTTTTTTTTGGAGCGAACTGACGTTCGCTGCTACGGGCGATTTGAACAGGAGATTGTAGTCGCGCTTGGAATTGAACGGCGGGTCGAGGTAGATGAGGTCAACCGATTCGGGCGCAATATGGTCGCGGAGGACGTAAAGGTTGTCGCCGTAGTAGAGCTGATTCACGGGCGGAGAGAGTGCGCCGGAAAAGACAGCCGCTCAACAAAAAATCATCCCGTCGTTCGCGGCTGACTTGCCGGCCAGCAGGTCTTGGACGTGCGCAGTCAGCCAGTCGGCGTCGCTCATTGCATCCTCCCCCATCCAATGCCAGATAAAATTCCATCCCATCTTTTGCGCGCCATGAATCAACGGCTTGACCACAAGACTCAAGTCCACCGTTGTGGTTTCATCATCACCAATGAGGCCGATAAGCAGGCCGGGAACGGGACGGTTGCGGGTTTCGAGGGAATCGAGCCATTGCAGCAGGGCGGGTTCCAATGAACCGGCCGCGATGAGGATCGCGTCGGCATTCGCCGCGTCGTTTGTAATCATCTGCCGGATGGGCTGGCTGACATTCAGGGAATCAATCTTCCACGTTTCCGAGGTGGTTTGCCAGTCCGGGCCGGCCACCCTGGCAATCGCGCTGACCGCCCAGCGGGCGCGCCCGGAGGCGGCAACGTCTCCATACAGCGAGAGCAAACGAAATTTTCCATTCGTCACCCTGACCTCCTCCTTAACAGACATTTCAGGTTGCATAGGCATAAACAATGGCGGCAACATAAACTGGAATTGTTACGCCCATGTGGTTTTCATGTGCCAATTCCGGGAATTTTGACGGCAGACGCCAGACGCGCTGCCGGCGGGGAATCAAAAAGAAGGCGCTGGCGAAGCAGGCGCCAGCGCCGGTTGGCAGAGTTCAGCGCCCCCCTTTGGCACTGCGCAAGGGCATCTAACCATCGCGTGGCGATTTGGTCAAAGACGGTTCGGAAACAAGCCGGTGACGTTCTGGAAAACGACAGGGACTCAATTTGAGATTGGAACCAGGAAGTGCTGCCAGCGGTCGCTTTCCAAAATCAGGTCCTTGTAGCCTTGCTGGTTGAGACGGTCGCAAATTTCCGGCGGAATGTTTGGACGGGGATACATGTCATACTTGATCGGCTGTTTCTGGCTGACGAGCATTTGGAATTTGATTTCCCAGCCCTGCATCAGAACGCTGACCTCCGCAAAATCACCCTGCGGCACTGTCTTGACAAGCGATGTGTTCATGGCGCCTCAAACAAACCATAAAGCTGCTTCAAAGTCCAGCTTGAGATTGAAATGTGGATGGAGGCTATCGCGGGATGTTTGCCCGTCCGTGATTTGATTGTTGCTCCCGCCATAAAATAGGCGTGCCAAGGTTCGCGGCCTCCTGTTAATTTGAGGGAGTTCATGCGCCAAAGAGCGATGAAATCCAAATCCGCCTCGATGAGGGCCGCCAATCCGGTTGTAGCCGGGCCGCGTCTTCCGGCTTGGCTGATGCCTGCATTGCTGGTGCTGGCAACCGTTCTGGCTTACCAGCCCGCATGGCACGCCGGGTTCATCTGGGACGACGATGTGTATGTGACGAACAATCCGCTGCTCACGGCGCCGGACGGCTTGCGACGGATCTGGTTTTCGCTGGACTCGCCGTCACAATATTTCCCGCTCACCTACACTGTCTTTCGCATCGAGCATGCGCTCTGGGGGTTGATGCCCGCGGGTTATCATTGGGTCAATATCCTGCTTCACGCCGTCAATGCGCTGCTGGTGTGGCGGCTGTTGCAACGGCTGGGCGTGCCCGGAGCCTGGCTGGCGGCGGCGATTTTCGCCCTGCATCCGGTGCAGGTGGAGTCGGTGGCGTGGGTCACTGAACTCAAGAGCGTTTTGTCCCTGTTATTCATATTGCTGGCGTTGCTGGCATGGGTTGAATTCATTGAGGAACCATCCAAGCCGTCATGGCGCTGGTATCTGCTGGCGCTGGCCTGCTCGGCGCTGGCGCTGACGGCCAAAACCACGGCCTGCACATTGCCGGCGGCGTTGCTGCTGGTTCCCTGGCTCAAACACAAGCCGGTGAACTGGCTTCGCCTTGCACAGGTTGTTCCCTTTCTGATGATGAGTGCGGGAATGGGGCTGTTGACGGTTTGGTGGGAACGGTATCATCAGGGCACGGAGGGAAAGATGTTTGCGCTGGGCCTGCCGGAACGCCTGCTGGTGGCGGGCCATGCCTTGTGGTTTTATCTGGGCAAACTGATCTGGCCGGTCAATCTGACGTTCAGTTATCCGCGCTGGAACATCCATCCCGCCGACCCGCCGGCCTACGGCTGGCTGGCGGCGTGCGCGGGGTTGGGTGTGGTGATTTATTATTTGAGGCGATGGACCGGACGTGGTCTTGAAGTGGCGGCGTTGTTCTATGTGGCGACGTTGAGTCCGTTGCTGGGGTTCATCATGCTCTACACGTTTCTTTTCACCTTCGTGGCGGATCATTACCAATATGTTGCCTGCATTGGACCGATTGCGCTGGCGGCGGCGGGCATCGTGCGGACGATTGGAATTTTGGGAACGGGAAAACCGTTTCTCAAACCGGTGTTTTGTGGAGCGTTGCTGCTGACACTTGGTGTCCTGACTTGGCGGCAATGCCGGATGTATGCCGACGCTGAAACGCTCTGGCGGACCACCATTGACCGGAATCCCGCCTGTTGGCTGGCCCGTGTCAACCTCGGCAACGCCCTCCTCGACAGCGGCGAAACCGGCGAGGCAATCCGCCAATTGCAGGAGGCCATCCGCATCAAACCCGATTACGCCGACGCCCACATTGACCTCGGCGTGGCCCTCCTCAACCAAAGCCAGGCTGGCGGGGCGATGAGCGAATTTCAGGAAGCCATCCGCCTCGAGCCGGATTATGCCGAGGCCCACCTGAATCTCGGCATCGCCCTGCTCAACCAGGGCCGGACCGGCGAGGCGATAGGCCAGTATCAGGAGGCCATCCGCCTCAAGGTTGATTACGCGGAGGCCCACTACAATCTCGGCGTGGCCCTGCTCAACCAGGGCCAGACTGACAAGGCGATCCGACAGTTTCAGGAAGCAATTCACCTCAAAGCTGATTACGCCGAGGCCCACAACAACCTCGGCGCCGTCCTTCTCAACCAAGGCCAGACCGACGAGGCAATCCGCCAATTGCAGGAAGCCGTCCGGCTCAAACCGGATTACACCGACGCGCAAACCAATCTGGCGACGGCCTTGGAACTGAAGGGCAAAGCAAACGTGTCTGCACCGAACACTGTGAAGCCGTGAGTCTGGTGTCGCCGGAGGTAATTATCTCACTTTTTCCATCAAGAGGATGGCCAGCACAATTCCGCCCATGACAATCAGGCTGATGAACAGGACAGTGAGGAGGTTGTTCATCCTGCGCTGGCGCACATCGCGCGGCAAGCGCGGAAACAACCATTTCCCCAGGATGTTTGCAAGGCGGCTCATGAACAATGTTAGACCGCTTGAACCCAGAATCGTCTCAAATAAATCCCCTGTCGCTCCAACAAACGAAAATTGAGGCGGCGCGGGAGCGGATTTTTCAGCAAGGATCAAGTCCTGGAAGCAAACCATTTCCGGCCAGGCCGTCTTTGAGTTGTCACAAGATTGTGTTTATTTCGACACACGGTTGTAACATCGCGTCTTCAAACTGGCACTTCAATGTCAGTCGAGAGACATCTCATCCTCCAGGAAGTCATTTTGCGCCCGTCGGGCGAATGGACGCCCGGAGGCCATGGTTGGACGATTGCGCGCGTGGCGGAGGGGAACGGTTATTGGATGCAGGGAGGAAACGCGCGGGCGTTGAATGCGGGCGACGGCCTGATGCTGCCGTCCAACAGCGGCGGGCAGTTGCGGGCGAGCCAGCTTGGCCAGATGAAGCTGGAATGGTTCACGGTCCAGCCGCAGTTTCTCAACGGCCTGCTGACCGTGGCGGAATGGCATCGGCTTGAGATCACTCCCACCCGTTCCGAGTTGCACGTCGTGCATTTCACCGCGAACGAACCCATCGGACAAAAGTTCGCGCACATCGCCAATCAGACGCGCAGCGACGAATTGACGATGCGCTGCGCTCTGGTGCAACTCTGGGCCAGCGCGGTGTCGGGCCTGCTCACGGCGCCGGTTTTGGACATCGCTCATGCCAACAAGTTGCGCGAACGGTTCCGCCAGCACATCGGGCAAATGCTGGAGGCGGAGTTGTCCGGAAAATCGCTGGGCGAACTGGCGGAGCAGTTGCATTGCAGCGAGCGGCATTTCGGCCGGCTGTTCCGCGAGGAGTTCGGCGTGCCGCTGCGGGCGCGGCAGATTGAACTGCGCCTCCAGCGCGCGCGGCAATTGCTCGTGGACTCGGACTCGAAAATCATCAACGTGGCCTACGACAGCGGCTACCGGCACCTCGGCCTGTTCAACGCCATGTTCAAGAAGCGGTTCGGGATGACGCCGAGCGAATGGCGGCAGCGGAACACCCGCAAGAATCCGACGGCACAACCGCCGATGCGCAAGCCGCCTTCGCGGATGGGAGGACGCCTCGGGATGCTGCTCATCGCGCTGGGATTTTTTTTGGGGCTGCCGGCGTTCTCGCAGACCAATTCAACCCCCAACAACGCCGGAGCCAGCGTGCGCGGCGCCTTGATGCGGAAGATGGCCGAACTGGACGGGCAGCAGCAGACGGCAAAGCGGGTGGCGGATGTCCACGTCGTGCCGGTTTCCACGAACGCGGGGCCGCGATTCCGGGTGGACCGGTATGAGATTGAGGGAAACACGCTGTTGTCTCCGGGGGAGATCGGCGGGATTTTCACGAACGTGCCGGCGGCGTTCGGGACGAACGTGACGATTGACGCGATCCTGGCGGCGGTGGGGGATTTTCAGGCGAGGTATCGCGAGCGCGGCTACATGACGGTAATCGTCGGCCTGCCGCCGCAGAAACTGACCAACGCCGTGGTGAAGGTGAAAGTGACCGAGGCTCCGCTCGTGGCAATCAACTTCGACTACGAGGGCGGCCGGTATTACAGCCCCAACAACGTGATGCGGGCGCTGCCGGACTTGCGGACGAACATCCTGCTCAACGCGAAAATTTTCCAGCGCGAGCTGGACGCGGCGAACATGAGCCGTGACCGGCAGATTTATCCGGTCATCGGCCCCGGTCCAACGCCGGGCACGAGCGATCTGACGCTGACGGTGAAGGACCGGCTGCCGTGGCACGCGCGGCTGGAGGTCAACAACGACCAGGCCACGCCGGGCACGCCGCAGTTGCGCGTCAATTTCAATTCGCAATACGACAACCTGTGGGACTTGGAACATGAAGTCGGTCTGCAATACAGTTTTTCCAACGAGAAATTCAAGGAGGGGAACGACTACGTCGTGTCGCCGCTGGACGATCCGCTGGTGGCCAATTACAGCGGCTACTACCGGCTGCCGCTCGGCGGTTATCCCTCGGTGCAAGACCAGGTGGACAACCATCCGGGCAGTTTTGGTTACAACGAGGCGACGCATCAATTCAACCTGCCGCCGCCCACCGGCAGGCCGGAACTGACCCTCTTCGCCAGCCGCGCGGTTTCCGACACCGGCGTGCAATCCGGGCCGCTTGGCTATGCCACCCCGCCCGGAGTGTTCACCAACAGCAGTGGAACGGTCTTTACCCCGCTCTCCTTTACAACCAACAGCGCCGGGGAAAACATCACCTTGAACGAAGACATCGGTTTGAAGCTGGTGATGCCGCTGCCGCAAATCTGGAGGGTGTCCGCCAGCCTTTCATTGGGCGCCGACTACAAACATTTTGAGCAAACCAGCTACAACACAAATGAAAACAATTTTCTGATCCAATACACCGACCAGCAGGGAAATCTGCAAACCATCTCAACCTACGCGCCCCAGGCGCTTGCCAGCAGCTACAATTCCCTGGATTACTTTCCGTTTAACGTCGGGCTGAACGGCTCGGTTCCGGACAAATTCGGCACGACCTTTTTCAACGCGGTGGCCAATTTCAATGTTCTCCAGATATTTTCCGAAGAAAGCACCCAGACGACCTCAACGAACATAACGGCGACCGCGACAAATGTGGTTCATGGCACGCAGATTATCCATGGCCATACCTTCTCCGGCGTTGCTTACACGGCGAATGCCCGCCCCCATTATGTGACGTTGCAATTTGGCGCCGACCGGGTGCAGACCGTCTACAAGGACTGGACGGTGAAGCTGCACGCCGACGGCCAGTGGGCGGACACCCCGCTGATTGGGAACGAACAATATGCCATGGGCGGCACGACGGGCGTGCGCGGCTACGACAACGGCGAGGCCTATGGCGACACCGGCTGGCGCGTGATGATCGAGCCGCAACTGCCGCCGATTGACATCGGCATGATCGGCAATGAAGGCAGCGAGGAGGTTTCTTGGTTCCGCGGCTCGGTCTTCATGGATTACGGCGAGACTTATCTGCTGGACCCTCAGCCCGGCGGCAGCGGGCGCCAGCAATTCTGGGGCGCGGGCTGGGCTGCCATGGTCAACCTCGGCAGCCACCTGGACGGACGGGTCTCGATGGCCTGGCCGCTGATGAGCACGGCTCAAACCCGCGCCGGAGACCTTCATCTTTATTTCGGCGTCGGCGGACAATTCTAAACCAACATGAACTTCAAATTGTCACCCATTTGTAACGTGCCGCCCGGCGCGGGTCGCCTAGATTTGAAGCCGGTCATGGGATGGCAATTCAATTTAACCGGGGCGACGGGCGGCAGGCGGCGGGTGGCACGATTACTCGCCACTGTTCTCGTCGCCTGCCAATTGTCACTTGTTACAAGTTACGAGGCGCTGGCCAATCCGGCGGGCATGACCGTCTCGTCGGGTTTGGCGACGGTTTCGCAAAACGGTCCGCAAATGACCATCAGCACTTCGCCATTCGCCATGCTCAACTGGCAGAGCTTCAACATCGCGGCGAACGAGACGACCATCTTTAACCAGCCGTCCATTTACTCGGTGGTCGTGAACCGCATCAACGACCAGAGTCCGTCGCAGATTTACGGCAGCCTGCAGGCCAACGGCGTGGTCGTGCTGATGAATGCCTCCGGGTTCTATTTTGGTCCGAACTCGTTCGTCCATGCCGGCGGCGGCCTAATCGTCTCCACCGCGAATTGCATTCCGCCGCAAAACACCGGCGGTTCCTGGGAATTCAACGGCCCGCCGCCGCTTTCGAGCATCATTAATTTCGGGAAAATTGATGTCGGCGCTGGCGGCTCGGCTTATCTCATCGCCAACAATGTCTTCAACTATGGCAGCATTGACGCCCCCGGCGGCGAGGTCGGACTCGCGGCGGGCCAGCAGGTGCTCTTGAGCCAGCGCCCCGACGGACGCGGCTTGAGCATGCAGGTGAATCTGCCAGAAGGTTCGGTGGACAACTATGGCCACATCACCGCCGATGCCGGAACCATCGCCATGAACGCCCGGACGGTGAATCAGGACGGGATGCTTCAGGCCAACTCCGTCCGCAGCGAAAATGGCGTCATCGAATTGGTCGCTTCCGACTCGTTGAATCTCGGCGCCAGTTCCCAAATTACCGCCAACGGCGATGCCTCGGCTGGCGGCAGCGCCGGCGGCAGCGTGACGCTGCAATCCGGCAATACTTTCAGCGACACGACCGGCAGCCAGATTGACATGACTGGCGGTTCGCAGGGCGGCAACGGCGGCAACGTCGAAATCAGCGCGCCCAACATTTTGTCGCTGAATTCCATCATTGATGCCGGCGCGCAGCCGGGATGGACGGCGGGGAAATTGTTGCTTGATCCTGAAAACATCATTTTGGACACGTCCGGGTTCGGTAGCGCGGGCAGCGGCACGGTGTTGGTGGGTAGTGATCCGGGCGGCACGCTGGATTTGAATGTCAACACCGCATTCGCCAATCTCACTGTTTCGGACATTATTCTTCAGGCTGCGCAAGACATCACCCTGGCCAACGGCACGTTGTGGGATTTGAGCGGGACTATCGGCGCGAACAGCGGCGGCGTGACCAGCGGACAACTGACGCTGGAAGCTGGCAACAACATCATCTTCCAGGATGGCTCTGCGGTCGTGGACGAAAACAACTGGTCGGTGGCGCTCGTTGCAGGCGTGAACAATTTCACCACCGGCGCCATCCATACCGGCACGGGCACAATTTATCTGGACGGCGACGACGGTGTTGGCGGCTCGATTCAAACGACCTCCGGCTCGATCAATTTGAGCGCGGGCAGCGACATTCAAATCGGTTCCGGCACCGTCAGCTCCAGCGCCGGCGACATCACCTGGCAGGCCGGTGGCGACATCCTATTTGGAGACGGCTCCTCAATCTCCGATGGAAACAATGGGGTGGTGACACTGGACGCCGGATATAATTTTGCCAACAACACGGTTCAATCGGGTGTCGGCAGCATTTATCTAAATGGCGGTCCGTCTGGCGACGGTGTTGGCGGTTCCATTCAAGCATCAGCGGGCGATGTAAATACTTCGGAGGCCATTAATTTGACGGCCGGTCAGGACATCACGGTGGGTGCCGGATATGTCATCACGACGGGCGGCGGCAGCATCAACGCCCATGCCCTGGCTGGCAGCATTGACACGGGGTTCGACGCCCAAGGATACCAATATTTAGCCAGTGCGGGTTCCGTTGGCACGGCTTATAACTTGATTAACGAAGGCAGTATCAGTCTGGGCGGTATCAGCACGGCGGCGGGCGGTGACGTAACCCTCATGGCGGGCGGCAACGTGACCAGTGTCTTGCCCGGCAATGGCGGTTATTATTACGACGGCAATTGGGTTCCAGCCGGTAATGCTCCTTATTACTTCACGGGAGGGTCCGGCGCTTATGGCTCCCAGCCCGGGAATGTGACCATTGTGGCGGGCGGCAATGTGACCGGCGATTATCTCGTGGCCAACGGTATTGGCAAAATCTTTGCCGGGGTGGAAATGGATGCCAGTGGCAATCCCATCACGGATGCATCCGGAAATTATGTGCTTGGCGCTTCCGGCAGCGCGGGGACGGACACGACAACTGAAGGCCTGGCCTTAAACTTGATCAGTGGCGGCTGGAATGTGGCGGCGGCGCAAAACATCTTTTTGCAGGAAGTCCGCAATCCCAATGGCGATTTTAACAGCAACAACGGCGCTTATAAACACTACTTCAATTATGCGCCGGGTGACTATGTTGATTTGTCCGCCGGCAACATGGTGCAATTGGGAGCCTCGTCCAGCCAGTTGCCGCGTGTCTCCGGCGCCAATAATAACGTGCCTGTCATCTATCCCTCCATCTTGAATATTTCGGCAGGCATTGGGGGTGTCGATCTGGGGGCTGGAGATGCTCCCGACAGCCTTACACTTTTTCCATCGCCGCAAGGCAGTCTCACCATTGACACGACGGGTTCCCTGTTCAGCGAACTTAATGTTGTTGGACTTGCAGACAATCCCCAACTTTTCAATCTGGTTGTTTCGGACGCCGGCCACAACCAATACACGACGACCGCCAACTTCGGCATAAACGATCATGCCGCCACGCCGGTCCACGAAAATGCCTCGACTCCCATCAGTCTGAACATTGGCGGGGACATGGATCTTGTCTTTCTGGACGTTCCCGAAGCGGCGCAAATCAGCGTGGGCGGCAACATGAACAACTGCGGCTTCGAAGGCATGAACCTGGCCGCCAACGACGTGACCAGCATCAACGTGAACGGTGACATCTTCAACCAGAGCGCTTTCACCTCCGTTGATTTGAGCCAGGTTTCTGGTGCGGTGGCTCCATTGATATCCGACCTTTCTGAAGCGCAGCCAATTACCGTTGACGGTGTCTCTATTACGTCAACGACACTGGCTACGAGCTTCTATTATAATCCCACGACCCAAATACTGACCTATCAATACATCCCCGGCGTGAGTTTGGCCGGCCTTCTGCCGAAGTTGGAAGGTTTGACCATTCAGACCGGAATTGATTCCTTTGGCAACCCGGAAACCACGCAGGTTTCGATATTAAACGGCGCAGACGCGCAGGCGTTGCTGGCTCCATATCTCGCGCCTCCTGTTGACAATGCTCCCGGTTCTTCCATCGGCTACACGCTTGGCGGCGGCGGGCAATTCGACATTACAGCACGCTCCATGGACTTGGGAACCTCCGCCGGGATTCAATCGGCAGGGCCGACTCTTTACACGGTTCGCGGCAGCCATCCACTCGCCAGCTTGTTTGGCAATGGAGGCGTGTTCGACCACGGGGCCGACATCAACGTCACCACGACGGGAAACCATTCTGCCAATGGAGATCTCGTTGGTAATTCGGATCCGTATGTCACTTCTGGAGATCTCGTCGGAGATGTGGACATGTTTTCCAGTTCCATCGCCTCCCTGGACGGCGGCAACGTCTCCATTAACGCCGGTGGCGACGTGAACGCCGGCTCGTCCGTTTTCACCGTCAACACCTCCGGCACCACCGGCATTTACTCAACCAGCCAGGGTGATGTGACCGTCATTGCCAATGGCAATATCAACGTCAACGGTTCGCGCATCACCACCTATGACGGCGGCAACGTGACGGTTGAATCCTTGGACGGCAACATCAATGCCGGGACGGGCGCTTCTACGCCCGTGGGCGTCACGGGCAATTATGAAGATCCGGTCACACACATCCTCTATTCCACCAGCCTGCAAATCCCATTCAGCGGCATCACGGCGTTGACGTTTCCCGCCCGCAGCGCTTCTTATCCGGCGCCGCCGGCCGTTCTCGGCAACATTCTGGTTGAAGCCCCCAATGGCAACGTGAATGCCAACGCGGCCGGCATTTTGCAGATTGCGCTGAACAATTTGGATTACCCGGACGCCACCACCACGGTCCTGGCGGGTTATGACCTGCTTGACGGCATGGGCAATCCCGTCACCGCCGCCGATCTGGCGGATGGCTTGCCGGTTTTTGTTTCCGCAGACAGGAATATCAACGTCAGCGGCTCCGGAATTATCGCCGGCAATGCAAACCTGGACGCCAGCGGTGACATCAACGGCCTCATCTTTGCCCGCAACAATTTGAACATCAATGCGCAGCAGAACATCAATGTCACCGCGCTCGGTCTGGGCAACGTCAACGTCAGCTCTTCCGGCGGCACGATTTCCGGCACCCTCATCGGCGTTGGTGGCGTGAACGCCAGCGGCAGCAGCATTGACGCCTCGCTGATTTCAGCCAACGTGACCGGTGCCACCGCCGGCCAGAGCGGTCTGGGCCAGGGCGCCGCCGCCAATTCGGCGAGCCAGGGCCTGGCCAACAACGCCGCCACCCAGGCCGCCACCAGCAATCAGGGTGCCGACGATGAAAAGAAAAAGAAGGGCAAACAAATCGCCCTGGCGCAAAAAGTGAGCCGCGTGACGGTGATTTTGCCCCCGAAGAAAATGTCCGAAACCCAAACTCCAAACCATCCTTTATGACCCCACTCGTCCACCCGTTGTTCGCCGCCAACGCGGCGGTTTATGCCATCCAGAATGCCACCACCGAGGGCAAGATTACCGTCATCGTGCTGCTGGTGCTCTCGCTGTTCAGTTGGACCATCATCATCACCAAGTTCCGGCAATTGAGCATCGCACGCCGGGCGACAAAAAAATTTCTCGCGGCCTACGTTTCCACGCGCGACCCGCTGGACATCCAGCGCAAGGGCGAGGAATTCGAAGGCGCGCCCGCCTATCAGCTTTATATCCGCGGCGCGGACGAACTGGCGTATCAGTTGAAAAACAATCCGGTGGAAGTCCAGTCTGCCGTCAGCTCAAACCCCGCGGAAGAAGGGGAACACACCAACACGGATTTGCTCGCCAAAGCAACCCGCGTCAAAATCAGCCTGTCTTCGTTTGAGGCGGTCAAGGTGATTTTGGAGGAGGCGGCGGGCGGAGAGGCCATGGCATTGGAAAAAGGCATGATTGTTTTGTCAACGGCGGTTGCTGGCGGGCCGTTCATCGGATTGCTCGGCACCGTTTGGGGCGTCATGTCCACGTTCGCGGGCATAGCCGAAAGCCAGGCCGCCACGCTGACCGCGATGGCGCCCGGCGTCGCAGCGGCGCTGGTCGCCACCGTGACCGGCCTGCTCGTGGCGATTCCGGCAATGTTCGCCTACAACTTCATGGTCACGACCATCCGGCACATCACGCAGGAACTGGACGGTTTCGCCAGCCGTTATGCCAATCAGATTGAACACGTTTATGTGGACCGCCGCGACATCGAGGACAAGATTGCCGGCGCTCTCAAACGCGCCAGCCAGGCCGGTGAAAACGCACCGGCGGCGGCGATGATCGAACAATGAGCGTCGCATGAAAAAGTGTTCACGATCGGTGCATCAATCGCTGACGGAGTTGAACATCACTCCGCTGCTGGATCTTGGGTTCGTGCTGCTGGTCATCTTCATCATCACGACGATCCCGCCGGTAAAAGACCTGGATTTGAAGCTGCCGACGGCGGCGAAGCGGCTGAAAGATCCGCCGCGCAAGGCCAATTACATTTCCGTCCAGGCCGACGGCAAATTGTATTTGAACAAGAAGGAACTGGCCTCGGCGGACGAAATGCTCCAGACGCTCATCGGGCTGCGCGAGTCCGACCCGGACCTGAACATCATCGTGCGTGGCGACGGCAAGGCCAAATATAAGCAAATCCGCGCCGTGCTGGATGTCTGCCAGCAGGCCAACGTGCCGAAGGTGGATTTGGCCACCGAATCATTGACCAAATAAAATGCTGCCCCAAACCCAGCCGCGCAAGAAGCGCAATTCGTCCAGGGTGAACCTGCTCATCTCGTTCACATTTCACGCGTTGATCGTGCTGGTGGCGCTGTATTTCGCCGCCCGGCAGGGATTGTTGGGCAAACAGTTGAAGAAGATTTCCATCAACATGGTGAAGGAAAAACCGCCGGAGAAGCCCAAGGAACCGGACAAGCCAAAAATCGAGCCGCCGAAGATCGTCGAAACACCCAAGCCGGTTGAAACGCCCAAGCCGGTTGAAGAGGCCAAGGCGCCGCCAACCGTCGCGCCACCGGTCGTCGCACCGCCCGCCGCCGAATTGCCGTCGTTTGAATTTGAAGGCGGCAAGGCCGTCATCTCTAGTTCCGACCCGGTGGAGATTTACAAGAACGCGGTTGAATACGCCTTCCGCTCGAAATGGAACCGGCCGGAGAACATGGATGACGACAACTATGTTGCCGAGGTGGAAGTCTCGGTGGACCACGACGGTCAGATCAGCGATCCGGTCTGGCAGAAAGACTCCGGCAATTCGCAATGGGATGACTCGGTTCGCGCCGCCCTCGCCGCCGTGACCAGCATGGACCGCCCGCCACCCACGAATTTCCCGCCGCGCATCGTCATTCGATTCGATGTCCAGCAGGAAACCGAACCCGTGATGCAATGAGCCTTAAGAAGACATCCCGCTCACAGCACAGCTCGTTGAACGAGCTGAACATCACGCCCTTGCTCGACCTCGTGTTCGTGCTGCTGGTGATTTTCATCATCACCACGCCGCAGATGATGAACAATCTGGAGATGAACCTGCCGTCCCCCAAGCCGCCGCCGCCGCAAAAGGACAAACCCAAGATCAACCGCATCGTGGTGGATGAGAAGGGTCAGACATTCCTGAATGACCAAGCCGTCACCGTCGCGCAACTCCGTGGAGATTTGCAACAAATGAAATCGGACAATCCGGATTTGAGCGTGGTGGTCAAGGGCGCGGACAACGTGGATTACCAGAACATGATCAACGTGCTGGATGTGCTCCAGCAACTGGACATCACCAAGGTCGGGCTGGCTACGGAGACCGCAACGACTCCCTAAGAGGGCGTTTCTTCTTCAAATTATTTCAGGCTGCGCATTTAAGCCGAGGGTGGAGGGCGTCTTGCCAGGCGCCGAAGCTTTTGAATTAAAAAAACAGAAGAGTGCTGATACCCAGTCTTCATTTGCGTGTGTTATTGGCGAAATTGGTGTCGGAGTCAGTAAACCCAGTTAAGCCGGTTGTTTCAGATCAAACGCCACGACTTGTTACGACAGATTGAATTAAATCAAAAACCGGCGCAAGAATACGCTGAAGTCCATGCTAGGCAGGCAACTTAACGCATTTCCTGATGAAACATAAGCCCGGCAAAAGCCAGTGCCACGACAAACGGCAGGGCAAAGAGGACAACAGACATGGCCGGAATATATGTCATAAAGCCGCCAATTGCAACGATTATGTTACAAACATGTTCCATGCTTGTGCCGACAGGCCATTACTTCATTTTTTAAGAAATATGAGCCGGTTCAGTCCGGCCACTTGATTTACCTCACGGTCGGAGCACGGCTGGCGAGCAAATGATGAAGGCGATGGGAAAGAACGGCCAGCCCTTCGGCCAGATCTTCCTTTTGAGCAACAACCGTGACAGGGACTTGCAGTTTGACCGAGGTGAAATTCCAGATGCCGCGAATACCGGCTTGGATCATCCCATCAACGGCTATTTGCGCTACGCCCGCCGGCACCGTGAGAACGCCCAGCTTGATTTCACCCCGGCGGACGAAACCGGCCAGTTGGTTCATGGATTGAACCTTGTAGCCGTGAACCCACTTGCCGATTTTTTGGGGATCAACATCGAAGGCGGCGACAATGAGGAGTCCGTAATTTTCAAATCCACGGTAGCCCAGCAGGGCGGCGCCCAGATTGCCGGTGCCGACCAGAACCGCCTTGGTCTGGTTGTCCCAGCCGAGAAAGCGTTCGATGGCGTTGATCAATTCAGTCACCCGGAAGCCGACGCGCGGGGTTCCGGCGATTCCGGTGATGGCCAGATCTTTTCGCACGATGACGGGTTCCAAGTGATGCACGCTGGCCAAAACCGTGCCGGAGACGTATTCCTGTCCCTCGGCCTGCAAGACCCGCAACAGTTGCAAATAGGAAGGCAGCCGTTTTACGCAGGATAAACCCGCCTTGCGTTCGATTTCCACTTCGACGGGAGCAACGCTTAAATCGGCCAACTTCCGTCCGGAGGTGGAAGGCGGCCGGGAACTTTCACTTTTTGAATCAATCTTTTCCCTCATAAGCGCGCAGGAACAATTCCTTGATCTCGGAAATCAGCGGGTAACGCGGATTCGCGCCGGTGCATTGATCGTCAAATGCATTGGCCGCCAGCGTATCCAGTTGCGCGTGGAATTCCTTTTCGGCGACGCCAGCTTCGCGGATCGAACCGGGCAGGCCGAGTTCCTTTTTCAGCCGGCCGATGGCGACAATCAGCAATTCGACTTTTTCGTCGGGCGTGCGACCACCCAGCGCCAGATGGTCCGCAATGCGCGCATACCGGGCCTTGGCCGAGGGATAGGTGTATTGCGGGAAACTGGTCTGCTTGAACGGCACGTCCGTAGAATTATAACGGATGACCGAGTTAATCAAGAGCGCGTTTGCCAGGCCGTGTGGCAGATGAAACGCCGCGCCCAGCTCGTGGGCCATCGAATGGCAGATGCCCAGGAAGGCGTTGGCGAACGCCATGCCGGCCATCGTCGCAGCGTGATGCACCTTTTCCCGCGCGCGGGTGTCCGCCGCGCCGTTACGGTAGGAAGGCCGCGTCATCTCCGTGCTTTCCGACGGGCTGGGAAGCGGCGTGAAGGCGAGCGTGCTGGCGAATCTCACCGCGACGATGGCATTGCGCTACACCGCCGCGTTCGTGGACGTGCGGGAAAGCGCCCGGACCATCATGGACACACTGCCGATTTGCGAGAAGCGCAAGATCAGCTATTCGACGTTCACGATTGTGGATCTCGACGAGGACGGAAAAACCCGCGTGATCGAGCACGGCAACCCGCCGCTGGTCCTGCTGCGCGGCACGCAACCGCTGCCGCTGGAACGGGTGAGCATCACGTTGGAAAAGTGGAAGGATCGCAACATCCGCTACAGCGAATTCGACACGCAACTCGGCGACCGCATCGTTTATTTCTCCGACGGCGTCAGCCAGTCCGGTCTGGGCCGCGCCGGCTTGCCGCTCGGTTGGGGACAGGACCGGGCGGTGGATTTCTTATGCCGCCAGATTTCCGGGGAAAACGAAATCTCCTCGCGGGAGCTGACTCGCAAGCTGGTGGCGGAAGCGCTCGCCAACGACAACCGGTTGGCGAAGGACGACATCACCTGCGGCGCGGTTTACTACCGGCGGCCGCGCCGGTTGCTGGTCATCAGCGGCCCGCCGTTTTGCAAGGAACGCGACGGCGAATTGGCGGAGCTGGTGCGGACATTTAACGGTCGGAAGGTCATTTGCGGCGGGACCACAGCCGGCATTGTGTCCCGCCTGCTGCAACGACCCGTTCACATGTCGCTTGACCAGATGGATTCAGAAATCCCGCCGGCTTCCGAAATGGAAGGCGTTGACCTCGTGACCGAAGGCACGGTGACACTGGCCAAGGTGGCGGAAATGCTGGAACACAGCGGGATCAAATCCGGCGCGCGGAAAAATCCCGTCCGCGATCTGGTCACGCTGATGCTGGAGAGCGATATCGTCGAATTCGTCGTCGGCACCCGCATCAACGAGGCGCATCAGGACCCGAATGTCCCGGTCGAACTGGATTTGCGGCGGAACATCATTCGCAAAATCGCCTCGCTGCTGGAGACGCGCCATCTCAAGGAGTCTTCGCTGCTATTCATGTGACCGTTCCGCTGGACTTGCCTCCTCCGGCTAAGTTCAAACTCGCACGCTCACGACGAAACTGTTGTGTGGTGCCAATTTCGATTGAATATTTTGAGAGGAATGGTGATCTCATGGAGCCGTGATTCTGCCAGCGGTGGAGAATTGTCAAGCGCCCGGGTTTGGTCAGACCTTTTCCAGCACGGTAAATGGTTTGCGGTATTCCCGCGTGAGAAGTTGATTCGCCTCATGATTATTGGTGAAACGCTCGGTTTTCGGATTCATCTTCAAAACCGCGCCCATGACCAGAGGAGTCTGGTATAAGTCCACCAAGTTGGCGCCGAGGTGGGCTTCCATCCGGCCCAGGCTCTCGGCCAGGTCACTGTTTCCTTTCACCGAATCGAGCATGGCTGCGGGTGACAGTTTTTTGCCCAAGCGATATGAAATGTTGCCGGTGTGAACCAGCGCGGCGGAAGTGTGTCCTTCTGCAATGTCCGCGTGCAAATCGGCAGTCTTGCGGCTGCGGACGGCTTGGATGAAATTCTCGAAGTGGTCGCCGCCCTCCTCGTAAGTTTTGATCTCCTTGCCGTCCTTGTCATAGACAATCGCCTTGGTGTAACTCGGAATCACGATGGAGCCGCCTTCACAATCAACCACCACGCCGATGCTCGCGCCGCGATAATCATCCATCTTGGTCGAATCGCTGGCGGCGGGCAGCCCGCGCACTTCGAAGATGAGCGGCGCGGCCTTGTAATCGTGAAAAACAATTTGCGTGTTCGGCGTCATGCCGTCGTCTTCATAACCCAGCCGTCCGCCAATGCTGATAACGCGCGGTGAAATTTCCGGTTCGCCCAGCGCCCAGCGCGCGATGTCCATTTGATGGATGCCCTGATTGCCGAGGTCGCCGTTGCCGTATTCCCAGAACCAGTGCCAGTCGTAATGGATCGGGCCGTTCTTTTTGTTGTTGCGGCGCGGCGGGTCGAGCGGAGCGGGTCCGCACCATAAATCGTAGTTGACCGTTTCGGGAACCGGCTGCGGGCCGGTGGTCTTGCCGATGCTGTCGCGGCGTTTGTAGCAAAGCCCGCGTGCGCGGATGATTTTGCCCAGATGCCCCTCGCGCAGCCACGCAATCGCCTCCTGCAACCCCACGCTGGAGCGGCACTGCGTTCCGACCTGCATGATGCGATTGTATTTGCGCGCCGCCTCGATCATTTTCCGGCCCTCCCAAATTTCATGCGAAGCCGGCTTCTCCACATAAACATCCTTGCCGGCCTGTGCCGCCCAGATGGTGCCAAGCGCGTGCCAGTGATGCGGCGTCGCGAACGTGACCACGTCAATGTCTTTATTTTCAAGCAGCTTTCGGATGTCGGTGTAGCCTTCAACTTTTTCTCCGGCATCGGTCGCCTTTTGCAATTCCTTTCCCAGAACGGCGCTGTCCACATCGCACAACGCGACCAGCCGCGTGCCTTTCATCGTGCTGAACGCTTCGATATGACTTTTGCCGCGACCGTTGAAGCCGACGACGGCGACGCGAATGTCATCGTTCGCGCCGATTATGCGCGACTTGACGGAAGGTTGGGCGACCAACGGCCAGGCTTTGAACGCAGCGGTGGCCAAAAGTGAATTGCGAATGAATCGGCGGCGGGAGATTTTATTCATACGCAGGAATGGGCAAAGGACTTATTTTACTTCGTCCACGAACTGACTGTATTGTGCTTCCACCTGATCCGGCGTCGCGGTGCCGTCGAGGATGACCAAACGATACCGGAACGTGGCCGACTGTTTCGGCTGAATGGTGAAGTTCAATTTCTCCTTCCCGTTGCTGAAAATTTCCTGGCCGAGCGGATTGGCGGCGAACAAGCCGTAGCCTCGCGCATGCCAGTAGGTTGGAAACCCGGTATTCAAGGGATTGTCGAGCATGATGAGCGTGATGTCCTCCTGCTTCACCTTGCCCGTCAACATCGTCCAGCGTCCCCGCGTGCCCCAGACCGCATCGCCGGTTTTGCCCTCGCTGCTGCGATACAATCCGGTCACGCCGTTGGTGTCCATCGCCTTGACCGTCGTGGGTCTGCCGCTCGCGTCGGTATATGTGACGGCATCGGT
>Ga0181525_10000375_pt1 | contig 39786 bp, 27 predicted proteins | sample PEATcosm2014_Bin_48_FD_121100 | JGI IMG/M metagenome (GOLD analysis project Ga0181525, IMG submission 121100) | Peatland microbial communities from MTU Mesocosm Facility, Houghton, MI, USA - PEATcosm2014_Bin06_10_metaG | ecosystem: Environmental > Terrestrial > Soil > Wetlands > Peat | place... | reverse complement strand
CTCTCCCAGAAGCCTTCTTCGAAAAAGCGGCAGCAACGCGAGTAGAAGGGATGGCAGCAACCAGAACGCCGCGAATACGATCTGCCATACGCGGCTGGGGAGATTCCATTGAATGGCCAGCCATGCCAAAGAGCGCCACGTAACGGCAGATCCCGTGAACGTAAGGAATAATGCGACCGCTGTGCCGATCCAAAGGCTTTTTGCATGCGACTCGGCCGATCTCATCTCCTCGGCACGGCTGCGGACTACGTTCTCAACCCGAAGCGCTGCTGCCGGGTCGAGTTCAAGCGCGAACCAATCCAGCGCCCGGACGGCACGCGCCGAGAGATCGGCATACCGCCCACATTCGGCGCATTGTCGCAGGTGAGCATCGAGCCAGCGCCGGTCCTCCGGCGAAATCCCTTCAACGAGGGACCGATGAAGCAGAAAGCGGGCTTTTTCATGGTTCTCAAGCGGCATCGGCGCCTCCTCCGAGAGAGGCTTGCAGCATCGCGAGGCCGCGATGAATCCTTGACGAAACGGTCGAGATGGGAGCGCGTGCGACTTGGGCAATTTCCGCGAGCGACAGTTCTTCCTGGAAACGCAGGAGAAGCGCTTCCCTGTAGATTGGCTCTAGCGCCCCCAAAGCGGCCGCGATTCGTTTGGCATCTTCGCTTCTTGCGGCCGCGAAGAACGGCGATTCGAAATCCGGCGCCGGAAGGTCCACGTCCGCTTCGTCCTCCCGGCACATCCCAAGTCTTGCCGTCGCCGTTTGTTGCTTTCGCAGGTGATCGATCGCCAGGTTCCGTGCGATGGAGAACAACCACGGCTCGAAACGTAGGCGGCCGTTATATTGCCCCGCGTGTTCCAGTACACGCAACCAGGTTTCCTGAACCAGGTCCTCGGCCTGTTCACGCCTGGATGTCCAGTAGACCAGATATCGGAGGAGCCGATAGTGATACCGCGACACCATTCGGCCAATGAATTCCGAGTCTCTTCGCCGCAGTGCACGCGCGATGCACTTCGACTCGGGTTCCGCCACACGCGAAAAGGCCGTCACCACGGCAACCATACACTATATACGAGGTCGAGCCTCGGAATTATGCATGGCCACGCATCTTGAAGATGCCCAAAGACTTTCCAACGCGCCTTACCAGTCCGCGCCTTGGAACTGATCACGATCTTCGGCAGAGGCCAGCTCCGGCTGAGAACGCTCCCTCACGGCGAGCGTCTCGGCTAGCGGTTTAGACCGGCCCCAGCCGAAGGTGGCACAGCACGGCCCGCGAAAACACCCGCCACGCCTCGCCCCTGACCCTTCCCCTGTCCCTGGATTTATGCGGCTTTGGGAGGCAGCAGCATTTCCGCAAGGGCCGAGGTCATCTTGGCGATGTCCGGGGTGGAGAGATTAGATAGAAGAACGATGGTGGAGCGGGCTTCCGGATAACGGGCGAGCATGGTCGAGAATCCCGGGAACCCTCCCTCGTGAGTGTGCTGGACCCAGCCCTTTTCGCGTGCTATGAACCAGCCGTACCCGTGACTCGAGCTGTCTACGGTGGTGAGGATATGCGCGGTAAACACCCGCTCCCGCCAATTGGCGTTCAGAAGCTGATCGGAGTAGAGTGCCTGGTCGAAACGCAGCAGGTCGCGAGCTGTGGAGTAAAGGCCGCCGGCGGAATAGGGGACCGACATATCGACGTAAGTGGCATTTACCAATCCGTGCGGAGAGAGGGTGTAACCGTGGGCGCGGTGTTTTAGGACCACCGAGGCGACATCATAGCCGGTGTTCTTCATCTCCAGAGGGTCAAGAACCGCCTGGCGGAGGTAGTCGGGGTATCTCTGCTTCGTCACCTGTTCGATGACCATGCCGAGCAGAATGTAGTTGGTGTTGGAGAATCCCCAATGGCGCCCCGGCTCAAAATCGAGCGGCTGGTTGCGGACCAGGCTGACCAGTTCCTGAGGAGTGTTGGGGTGCATTACAACCTGGCGCCAAAAGCCCGGCTGGCTGGTGTAGTTGGGCACGCCCGAGGAATGCGTCAGCAACTGGTGCAGCGTGACGCCTTTCCAACTCTTGGGCAGATCCTGAACATACTTAACGATTGGATCCTCGGTTTTCAGCGCGCCCTTCTGGGCAAGCTGGGCAATGGCAACGGCAGTGAAAGGTTTTGAAAGCGATCCGAGCCGGAAGACCGATTCAGTGGTGTGGGGAGCATCCCACTCGAGATCGCCGGAGCCGTAGGCTTTCTCGAAGACTACACGCCCATCGACGGCCATAAGCGCCACGCCCATGAACTTCTGATCTTTCACTTTGGCGGCCAGCAACTCGTTCGCGCGCTTTGATAGCGCGGAAGCCTTTGGGGCGCCCTTTTGCGGTTTTGTAACGGTGGCCGCACCCAGGAGGCTGGAAACGCCGAGCCCAAGAGCTCTGCGGGTCATCGGCTTACCGCTCACGATTTCCAAATGCGACCTCCGGTGTTCCTGTTGGCTTCATGGCCGGGTTCCAGCCGGAAATGGCGATACATAGCTTCTCACAGGTTACTTTGCCAGATAGGCGAGTGCTTTCTCAAGCACCTCGTCGCGGCCCTGGCGCATGCCCTGGACCGTGGGGGCGGCACGGACTTCCGGCTGCAAGCCCAAGCGCTGAAGCTGGCCGCTGTTGGCGTGGCGGATATCGTGGCCGGAAAAGGAGACGGTAATGCCGCCCGGCAAAGCGAAATTGGTGGGGTCGCCGTTGGAGCCGGCGCTCGGGCTGCCGGCGACCACCGTGTGATTGGCCGCTTCGAGCATCAGGGCGGTCTGCTCCGCTTCGGCCTCGGTACGTTCGTCAACCAGCATCACGGTTTTGCCCTCATACCTGGGCAAGGCGCTCGAAATAACCCGCTGAATCTCAAAATAACTGGCGTTGGATGAGGCGACGCCGTCGCGCGGCAAGTCCGGCCCGAACAGCAAGGGGCCGTTGAGCATTGCGGCGGGCGATTCTTCGGAACGCGCCAGGCGAGCCGCGATCAGCGCGCCAGTCGCTTGGGGAAGGCCTCGCAAATCAAAGATGATGGCCTTGGCAGTGTGGAACTGGGTGAACATTTCGTCTACCTGCGGCGCAGCCAGGCGATCGAGGTCAGCGTAACCGATGTTGCCCGGAAATATTTTCGTCACTGGCCCGTCGCGCCAGGTATGGCTCGCAGCGGAGGCGAAGGAAATCTGGCGCGCCAGTTTCACTTCTTTCTCGACGCCCCCCGTGCCGCGGAGGCGAATTGTCGCCGTCGAACCTTCGGGCCCATTCAGAATACGGCTCATCACTTTTGCAGCCAACGACTGCTGTGTGGACGCCGAAACATATCGAGCCTCGCGGTTGATGCGCTCGACGATGCCCTCGCCATCCACATTCAAGACGATGTCGCCTACTGCGACGCCGGCGTCGCGAGCCGTGTCGTCGAGCAATTGCGTTACAAGCGGCTTCTCGTCGATCAGCCTGATCCGCAGCGGAGGAGCAGCCGCGCCGTAGTAATCGGAAAGCTCCGCGCTTTCGACGGTAGCCTGTGAGTCGTTCAGATGAGTGATGAGGGACGCGATGGCGAGGTGATACTCGCGCGCGTCCGTCGCATTCTGAATTGCGGGCAGCGAATCTACGAACACTTTGTCCCAGTCCTCATCCATCTGGTCGCGGTAGGCGTAGAAATACTTGATCGCTCCCCAGGTTTTGAATGCGGCCAGCAGACGATACTCGGGCGCCGGATAGCGAACGGCGGGATCGAAAGAGGGCGGCCGCGGGGCGGGCGAAGAAGCCGGGGCGATGTGCTGCGGATCGAAGGCGATGTATTCCGCGAGCCGCACGGTAGCAGTTACTCCCTCGCCCATCGGGACGGACGCGGTCTGAAGGTGAGCGATGGTAAATAACGGCGAATCGACTTCCAGTTCCGCACGCCGGGCCTCAACCAGAGCAGCGCCGATCTCTGGAAGAACGGAGCCTTCGCCAACCAGGAACTTAATGGCGAGCGAACGATCGGCCGGGCCGGGAGGGTATGTCCGAGGTTGAAAGATCTGAAAGGCCGAGTAGTATCCGTGGTTTGCTTCGCCGACCTCGGGAGGTAGGCCGGCATGCATCCAACTCCGCTGGGCGGCGCCCAGAAGCGGCTTGTTGACCAAATGGCTGCGTACGGAATCGAGGTCGAGGAGGCTACTGAGAAGATGTGGATCGTGGCCGGGGCTACGTCGTAGGTTGAAACTGACATTAGGACTGGTGTCGATTGCGTGGGCGAGTAAATCCGCGGCCTCGGCCATTACCTTCGGGCTGGCGGCGGTTGCTCGGCCGGGCCCGACCGATACCTGGGAGAATGCCCCCAGGTACGCCAGCGAGCTCTGAATGACGTCTTTCGCCGAGGAGGCGAGCTGTGCCGAAGGATCGTTGGGTGCTCCCTCAGCAGAGGCCGCGACGCGGGCGAAAGTCTCCGGATCGTGCAAGGCCTCGAGCATTGAACTAACGGCAGCCTGATATTCCGCGCCAGATTTCGCGGCCCTGATTCTCGGCAGTGCATCGACCAGCGCACGATCCCAATCGATGTCGGCCCTGTAAGCCAGGAAGGGGTGGAAGTACTTCACCGTCACCCAGAGCCGTGCCGTCGCCAGCAGGCGCGCACCGGCAGCATCAGCGGAAGGAGCCTGAGCCGCAGATAGGGAAGCACACAAACAAAGCCATCCACCCGCTGCGCGGCGGACGGCGGTTAAGAACCTCATATATCGACTATCGGCGATGCCGCGCGAGACATGCCGCGCGAGACATGACACCAGGACGCAAACCGCCGCAAACGCGGGTACAGACGGCGTGGGGTCAGTCTCTACAGCTCCGCGCAGAGACGCGACCGTGAGGGAGCGTTTTACTTCACGCCGATCACATGGAACAGGACGTAGAACGAGCCGGAAAAAATTCCCGCGCCGAGCAGTACGCACACCGGCAGCGTCAGCACCCAGGCGAGCAGAAGATTGCGCAGGGTGTCCATTTGGAGGCCCGATCTGTTTGCCGCCATGGTTCCGGCGACGCCGCTCGATAAAACGTGCGTCGTACTCACCGGCAGGTTGTAGTGATCGGCAACCAAAATAGTAGTCATGGCAACCAGCTCCGCGGAAGCGCCTTGCGCGTAGGTCATGTGCTCCTTGCCGATCTTCTCGCCAACCGTGACCACGATGCGCTTCCAGCCGACCATGGTGCCGATGCCGAGAGCCAGCGCGACGGCGACCTTCACCCAGGTGGGAATGAACTTAGTCTGCGCGCCGAGCGATGAACTCAGGCTCTTGAGCGCTTTGATTTCGGCCGGGTCGGTAATCAACTTGTTCTTATCGAGCTTGTTGATAGATTCGCCCATCAGGTAGATATCGCGGCGCAGGGACTTGCGCTGCTCAGCGCTCAGTTCGCGGAAGCTCTGCTTGCCCGAGAGCTGGTCGATGATGTCGTGGTCTTTGCCCGCGAGCGAATCCCAGAATCGATCGCCGGGTTTCCCGCTAGGCTTCATGAAATCCGAGAGCTCGTCGACGGAGTCCTGGCCATGCACCTGCATAAGTGGAGCGCGAGCGTCGAGGAACGGCGCCGCGGCTTGTGCGTTTTGGACTATGACGGCGATGTCTTCCGGCTGCGCGGTGGGATTCAACGCATAAACCCCAGGCAGGATCCCGACCAGAATCAGAACGATCAGCCCCATGCCCTTTTGGCCGTCATTACTTCCATGCGCGAAGCTCACCCCAGTGCAAGTGAAAACGAGCAGGCTTCGAATCCACAGCGGCGGAGCTTTGCCGGGCTCGGGCGCCTCGTAGAGGTCCTTCCGCCGGACGAAGGCCTTGCAGAGCAAGAGCAACAAGCCCGCGCAAACAAAACCGACTACCGGCGAGATGAGCAGCGACTTGAAGACATCGGCCGCCTTCGCCCAATTGACGCCTTCGCCAAAAACGTGTCCAGGCGTCAGCATGGAATTGGCGAGCCCCACGCCCATAATGGCGCCGACCAGGGTGTGCGAGCTCGAAGCCGGAAGCCCCAGCCACCACGTGCCCAGATTCCAGATAATGGCTGAGAGCAGCAACGCGAAAACCATCGCGAAACCCGCGCCCGAGCCAACGTTAAGGACCAGTTCGACGGGCAGCAGAGCCACTACGCTGAAGGCGACCCCTCCGCTTGACGTCAGCACGCCGATCAGATTCCAACAACCCGACCAGACTACCGCGACGGTAGGTTTCAGGGAATGGGTGTAAATGACGGTGGCCACCGCGTTCGCTGTGTCGTGGAAGCCGTTTACGAACTCAAAGCTGAGTGCCAGCCCTAAGGCCAGGATCAGGAAAAACAAGGTGGAAGTGCTGACAGCCTCTCCAAACAGGTGCACTAGCCGTCTCCTATCTCACTCGACATCAAAGCCTGCGCCCTAGTGACTCGCGATTTTCGCCTTATACGCGAACGCACGCAGGCCGCAGCCAGCAGGGGCCCGCAAGAATCGCTATCACCCGGGTCAACTTTGACAGTGTATTGGGGATTAGGTTACGACGAAATGACTAAGCCGTGTGAATTGTGTTTCGCCGCGGGTTACCGGTACGGGCCATCATACTGCAGGCAAGTGCGTCTCGGCTGCGAAAAAGCTGGTACTTTGGAAGCTTGAGTCTGACGGCTTTCGTAAACGCGCTCATATTCCTGCTGATCGGCGTCACGGTTTATGGAGTGGCGCTGTGGATAGTTGCGACCTCGCTGCCAGGCAATCTATGGCGTCAGGCCGTGGAAGAAAAGCAAGTGGGAGCGGCCATCGTCCTGGCCGGCATCGCGCTAGGCCTTGGCTGGATCGTAGCGGCCGCAGTGCACTGACCGAAACACCCTCAGCCGGGTTCAGGCGTCACGGCAGCAGCCAGATTAGGACTGCCCAACCTATAGCGGTCACCACTATGGCGGCCCACGCTAGTGCATTACCATAGCGGGCTTTCTTCAACGGAGCCAAAGCCGCTGAACCCGCGCCGAAATGGAAGAAGGTACGGAAAAAGTTATTGCTCACAGATACTCTCTTCGACCGGACAGCGGGGTCGGGAAATGATTGTCACCAAATTGTAACAAATAATATTGCGAAAAGGCTAGTATTTCCCGTAAGATGCTGGCGGCCCGCCCTGGTGTCGCCGCACTCTAACTTTAGGGACCACCAGGAAACACGTGAGCCGACATGAAGTTAAGTGATCTGATTCCATCCAAGGACGAGTTCGAGGGCCTGCAAGGCGTAGAACGGCGCCTCGAGACGCGGCGCTACAAGAGCCGGTGGAGCTTGCTGCTGGCGGTGGTTTCAGTCGTTGTACAGATAGTCTTTCTGTTTTCGAAGGGCCTATCTTCTGAGCAGATTTCCCGGCTCTTTTGTTGGCCGCCGGCTTCCTGCTGGCAGGCGAAAGACCTGTTAATCGTGGTCCCGGCAATCGCCGCGGCCGTTTTTGGCGCCGGATGGGTGATTCTGCGGTATTCGAGCTTCCTGTTCCGGCAGTCGCGCGAGACATTTCGCTACACCTTCTCTATCGATTCATTCACGGAGATTCAAAAGACTCCCGGCGATCGCCTCAATGTTGGAGAGAAGGACCGCATGCAACTGCTGTGTTCCGATCTCAGTGAGCGGCTGAACACGCGAGTGGGCAGGCTGTCCTTGCTGAAACCTGGCGATGCTGGCAAAGCGGACCTGGAGCATAGTCCGGAGCATGGCCAGGCCCGATCGCATTTCCATGTGGAAGGCGACTACGCAATCCGGGAAGACCGCGACGGCGTGTGGATGATTCAGGTCTGGCCTCGGGTGCGCATCGGGAGCGCCAACAGCCCATACTCGCTGGCCTTCCCGGTACGGCTGCCCCTGGAGCGCGCGGAGGATCAGGCTGAATCAGAGTCTTCACGGGTGAATTGCAAGCTGGCATTGCTTGACTATGAGCGATTGGTGGAACGTGTCTATTCGAGCGTGGCGACCGAGATCTACAAGCAGATTCAGGACGACCTGCGGGAGAAGATGACGCTGTTCCCGACCGAGTCGCTGCGAGCGGCGGCCCGCTACAACGAGGCTAAGGATTTTGAGAATTCCACTACCATCGACTCCTACGATCGTGCGTTGGAGATGTACGGCCTTTCGATCGAGGCATTCGAGGCGAGTTCATCCCATGCCTTTAAGCAGTGGCTGGCCAAGTGGTGCCCAGGCACGCTGTGGGTGGAGTCGTTCGGCGTCCGGCAAGCGGTGCGCACGGAAGGGAACACGCGATTGGGATATTCCCGCTGCTTGATTTACCGCCGCCTCGCCTCAGACCTCGCCGGTCGATCGCCCGGCGCCATTTTCGAGATCCGCAAAGAACTGAAGACGGCCCGAATGCTGTTGGAGTGGTGTTACCTTTCCGCGATGCCAGCGTTTGGGGCGATGCCTGGCGAACTGCGGGCGCGCCTCACCCGGCTCGACCCGCCGAGACTCAACAACCGGCAACGCGGCGCCGCCGGGAAGACGATGGCTCTGCGTTTTACCTCACGCAACCACCGGCTGGCGTGGCTCGCCTTCCCGAAGACAACCCTGTTTCACCCTCATCGTAAGCAGGCCTTTGCGAGGCTCCGCGAGGAGCTGTGTGAGGCATATACCGTGTCCGCCCTCGGCCACTCGCTGTTGGTGGATTCCAAGGCAGCCGAGGCCTACCTCCGCCGCGCCGAGGCACTTGGAGAAGGCGATGATTCCAAACGCGCGATGCGTTTGCTCGTAAAAGCGGAGATGGAGCCGAGTCTCGCGCAGCGGTTGATTTACCTGAACGAAGCGAAGGACCTCCGCCCCGATTTCGAGCTCATTCTTTACCGCCTCGCGCTCTATTCGGATTATGTTTCACGCGACCAGGGCCTCATCACCGAGGAACGCGTCGACCTGCTGGTTCGCCAGTACGAGGCAGTGCTCAAAGTCAATCCCGGCAACATTGCTTCGCTGATAGGCCAGGGTTATCTGCTGTGGCTCGTCAAGAAGCTGGAGCCGGCCGCCGCAAAATTCAAGGCTGGGATCGAGCTGCAGCAGGTCGTGCGCCAAACATTTGTCGGCGATTTGAGATATTGCCTGGCCCGCGTGGAAGCCGAGCAGGCAGCGACGCTATTCACAAAGCAAGGTGTCAGCGACGAGGAACTAAGGACGGCCCGGCGACTCCTCAATCAGGCGGCTGCGGATTACGAAGAAGCGACGCTGGCGGATCCGGCGGTTGCAGCGGGAGGGAAGCCCGCTAACGGGTCGGGGCGCAAGGGCGGAAGCACCTACTATTACTTCATCACCGACGCAATTCGCGACCGCTACGTTAACTTTGCAGCAACGATCCAAGCTATCGAGAAGACGCCGGCTTACGCCAACCGGCCCAAATCAGAACCCGGCAAGCAACTCGACAAGCCCTTTCACACTGTCCTCAGCTACGCCCTTAACGATTGCGGAAACGCCTATTTGAACTATTACCTTCGTTTCGAGGTGGGCACGCCGGACGACGAGAGTCTGTCGAACGCCGTCGATAGTTTCGAAAGAGCCAAGAAGGCGCTCGCCACAAACACTCGAGTCCAGTACAACCTGTTTGTCGCCAAAACGTGGAAACCGGGCGACGAGGGGGCACGGCAGGCGGTCGATCTGGCGTCGCAGCTTTTTGACACCGATCTGGGCCTGTCGCCTATCGAGGCGACGACGGTTATGACATTCGTACGCGCGACCCTGCCCGACGCCGCCGAACCCACGGCAGGCGCGAATGCAGGCAGGCAGGCTAACGTCGAGCCGGGCAATCAGGACGTGCCAGCGCAGGGACGCGAGGCGCCGGCGCGGCGAACGACTGGTCGTCAGGAGCCGCCGGCAAGACAATTGGGGCAGGACGCCGGCGCCGCGTCCCAGACTGGGGGCGTGGAAGAACTGCCCGCGAATGAGCCGACTCGCGAGCCCGGTGCGGCAGAGCCTGCGGACGCTGCTCCGCCAACCGGCTATATCATTCACGGTGCGCCATCGCAACAGGCGGCCGCGCGTACGGACGAGGCCAAAGAGCCCGCTACCCCATCCAGGCAAGGCCCGGCGCCAAACACCCTTAAAGACCCCGCGCTTAAAGAGCCCGCTCCTAAGGAGCCCGCGACGCTAGGGCAGGTTTCGGAATCCTGGGGCCCGCCAGCGAGCCCGCAAACGGAAGCCGAGCCGGGCAGGGAACGAAATGAGGATCGGCGCAAGAAGGCAACCGAGCTGATCAAGCGCGGCCCCTGGCAGGCGATTCAAAACACGCGCCTGGCGCCTTTCAAAGCGCAGCTCGACGTCCTGCGCATCAGCGAGCTTCTTAACAACAAGCGAATCGAATGGAACCGCTTTGGCGACGAAGAAGTTTGGGCCTTGGTGGCATTGGCCCAACTGTGGTCGGCGGGGATTCAGAATCCCGCACTCTCCAAGGTTCACCAAAACTGGACGCCGGAGCGGCTTACCTTCGCCTGCCGGGAGCTTTGCGGCCGGATTTTGAAGGAGTACTATCCCGAGCATTTCGAAACACTCAGTGTGCTCATGCAGATTGACGAAAGCGAACGCGACCACGCGCGTCACTATGGCGTAATCTGCAGAGCTTATGACTGGGCGATTAAGTATGATCCGACGTCGCGGCTATATCGGCAGTTGCGGTTGAACCTGTGTGAGCAACGGGTCATGTTTCTCAGCCGGAACGAGGCCGCGACAGACTACCTCAAGCTGATCACGGTTTATAACGAAGCGCGTGAGGCGAGCCGCGAATTTCATGCCTACCACGCCAGCGTGTCGAGGGCGCACGAGAAGCTCGAGCAGCAGCTTCTGAGCAGCGGCAGCAGAAAGAACGCGATCAAGCATCGGCTGCTTGCGCAGCGGGAAATGGCGCAGGCGTTGGAGCGAGATCCGTCAAATCCCGATTACATCGATGCGCTGGCCTTAATTCACGGCCGCCACTGGACCTTCATCCACGGTATCGATGCTGCCTGGAAAGATGCTAAGCCTCCTGACTTGCTCGAGGTCGAAGTGAGCCAATCCGTGGCCCGGGACCTCGGGCTGGCCAGTGCCAGCGATCTGCCGCCGGAGTTGCAGCAGAACGTGCGCGGCGCCCGAGAACGTTTGAAAACGGAGCTCGGGTTCGTGTTGCCCGGCGTCAGATTCCGTGACAACCCGGTCTTCGACACAGGCGAGTACCGCGTAGTGATTCGGAGCGTACCGCTCGCCATGAATCTCCTCGACGGGAACCTGGCGCGGGACGAGAAATGGAAGAAGGTAACGCAAGTGTTGGAGAAGGCCGCACGCCGCGCGGCGCCCGAATTATACGATTCGCAGGACGCCTATTTCGCTCTTGGCAAGGAGGCGCGAACCGGTAGTAAAGAGGCGGCATCGGTAAGGGCCAACGCCGGCGCGCTTGCGTTGTTCACTCGTGCGTTGCAGAGCCTGCTCAGTGAAGAAGTGCCTATCGTCGACCTGCGCGCTATCGTTGCCGAATTCCATCGTTGCCGCTCGCTGGGGCTCGGTCTCACGGCCGCCATTGAGGAGATCCGCGCCCTTCCGGCGATTGGCCGCCGGCTGCCGGGCAACTCGCCTGCCGTGGCGCTGGTGCGGGCGCTGGACACCGACCTGGAAGAACGCGTTTCCGATGCTATTCGTCAAAAAACCCAAGGGCCCGCGTGGAAAGCGTCACTCTCATTGCGCCGGCAACTGCGGCAGCTTGCGCTGAACTTCGCCGCAAGCGGCCGCGGAAAGCCGGTTACATTGATCACCGGAGCCGAGGTCCGGCCATTTGTCGCCAGGCTCGTGAGGCAACAAGATTGCAGCGTGAATGTTCTGTCGCAACGCGAGGCCCTTCCCGCGCTGTTGGCGAGGATCCAATAGATGCCGGCGTCTCGCCCCATCGATTGCGCAGTGAAGCTGGAAGTCAAGCTTCCAGAGGGCGCCATATCGCCGGCCGTTCGCGCCTACCTGGCAAAGTATGCCGCCGAGTTATGTGCCGATTTTGATCTTGCCGTGCCGGTTGACCTCAGCCTGACTCCGGCCAGTCCGCAGCATGCCGCCTCGGGGTTGTTCCACGTTCGTGTGAACGATGTATCGTGCCGGTTGCGCTGGTGGCCTCAGCTCCGCATTCGGGAGCGCGCCCCGGCCGATGAGGTAGCCACTATCGTCGCCGTCGCGCTCTGGGAAAACCGTGGGTTGCTCATCAGCCGCGCAATCTCCCGCAAAATCGCCGAATCCTGGCCGTCTCCGAAAGATTCGAAAGATGCCACGGCGTGGGCCGATCGCTTCCATGATTTCCTGCTTCTATTTCTCAAGTACAATCACTCCCTGAAGTTTGCTGAGCGGTTCCTCCGAAACAACTGCCAGGCGGCGAATTCGTTGATGGAATCGAGCGCCGAAGACTGGTTCGAGCGCGCCCTGGAGGCATCCGCCGGCCTGCGATACGGGGCCAGCATTGCCCTCGCAGATCCGGAGGCCGCCCAGAGGCAAACCTACTCCCAGCGGTTTCAGTTACTGCTCACACGGCTCAGAGATTCTCCGGGGCTGATGGTTGGAAATGCGACAGTCACCTCCGCTCCCTTGCGCGACGGTGAGTTTCAGATTCGACTGAACGATGTCCGCCTGCCTGTGATGGCCGGCCCCTCCATCAAAGAGATGATCTTATTGGTGCGTCCTCAGGATGTCGAAAAACTGGGGGCGGATGTGCGCCGTTTGGTGGACCCGCTGAATGGCGCGTACTCCTTCTGTGCCGCCGCGTCAAATGAGATGGGCGCGCGGCTGCATGAGGCGGGTATCGACACATGGAGCGACGCATCGGCCGTATATGTCACCAGAGTCCTCGAGTTGGCCCTGCTCGCCTGCGGCGGCTCTTTTCTGTCCCCCTCGTTCACCATACAGATGACCAACCGTTTGCGAGACCCGGACCGGCTGCTCTTGCAAGGTGTCCGCGACGGCCTCGGTAAGACGCCTGCGTTTCACCGCCGCTTGACCGCTGTCCTTCGGAGGCTGCTCGACGAAGAAGTCCCGATAAGCGACTTGCGCGTCATTCTGGAGAGCCTCGCCTGCCTCATCGAGCAGCCGTCGCGTGCCAAGGATCTCCCTCACGTTTACTATTCCGTGCCGGGCGGACCGCGGTTGGAGATTGCCGCTCATTCGCTTGCCGACTTGAGCGTTTCCGAGCTTGCCTGCGCCGCGCGGCTCGGGGCGAGGTCAGTTGCCGCGCGATTTCTCCCCGAGGTTGGCTGCACTCTGACTTCCCGATGGCTGTCATTGCCGCTGCCGCTGGAGCAGGAACTGATTAACCGGCAATCCGCCGGCGAACTCGCCCTTTCCGATGAACTGGCGGAACAAGTGCGGACGCAAGTGGCCCAGCGGGTCTTGCTCGAAGCCATCTGGGGACCGCTGCTCGCGCGTGGTTTTGCGGTGCTCGTCGCTCAGGAAGTGCGCGCCGCCGTAGCCGCGGCCTTGCGCCGTGAATTCCCTTTCATCGCCGTGGCTGGCCGTGAAGAGCTGTCTGCAACGCTTTGGCGCAACAGCGAGATCGAAAGCGAGCCGCCCAGCCGCGACGCTGAATCGGCGACGGCCTCTAAGGATTCTGCGGCCGCAAGCGAATTCATTGTGCCCGAAATTTTCAGAAGGCCAATCGACCAACCTCCCCAGGCTTTGCCGGTAAGCGCCCCGGTCACCAGCAATCTGGAAGCCGGAATTCCTCGCTTCGAACAGGTTCCGAATCATCCGTACGGCGACATCGGCCTCAACGTGGCATTAGCTGCCAGTTACGCCAGCCGGGGCCTGATGAGCGAAGGCATTCAGCGTCTCCAAATGTGCCTTTACCGCTCGGATGACACCGCAGGCAAACAGGCGCTCGCGCGTGGTTCCCACCTGGTGGGCAGGATGCTGGCTGGGCGGGCTCAATACCACGCTGCCGCACATTTTGTTCTGCTGGCATCGGCTGTCGACCCCTACGTGCCCCTCTATGACTACGATCTGGCTCAGATCTGGGACGCGCTCGGCAACTCGGAGCGAGCCATCCTTTCATGCCGCGAAGCCGCGCGCCTTTCCTCGACCAGCCCTATCTGGCAGGCGGCTCTCGGAAAAATGTTTCGCGACCGGCAGGCCTTCGAAGATGCGATCTCCTGTTACCGCCTGGCTGCGTCCCTCGACGCGAACAACGCGGAGTATCACAACCTGCTCGCAAATAGCTGCTATTCAGCCGGCGCCTACCGAAAAGCTATCGATGGCTTCCGGCGCGCGGCGGAAATTGAGCCTGCGGTAGCCATGTTCCACTCAAACCTTGCCGACGCTCTCACCATGCAGGGCGACTACACGGCGAATGGCCCCGCCGGGCGAGGTCTCTTCGAAGAAGCGGTGACGCGATACCGGCAGGCCCTCTCGATTGAGCCCCGAAATGTGCGTTTCCTTCACCACCTGAGTTGGCCGCTCTCGCGCCTCCGCCGCTTTGCCGACGCTGCGAGCACACTGCGCGAAGCCGTCGACCTCGATCCGAAGATCGCCGACTTGCGGGTCGAACTGGCAGACTCCCTGTCGAAACAGGGCAAGTATGGCGAGGCAGCCCAGGAGTTGGAATCTGCCATAGCTTCCGGCCTCGGTTCTCCCCAGGTTCAGGAGGCTTTAGCGAAGGCGTATTTGGGCGCGGAAGAATATGACAAAGCCGTCGCGGCCGCCCAGGCCTTGGCGAGGGATGCGTCCAATGTAAAAGAGGCGTCTCCCGGGAAGCCCGCAAACCGATTTGCCGACTTTGCATCGTCTGCTGCCCTCGCCAGGGACCTCGCCCGCAAGGTTTCGCCCTCCGCCCCGTCGCTCCTGCCGGCGGCCGAGCTGGCGGACGCGAACTACCGGCTCGGCGCCTGGAACGCGAGCCTGGGCAACCTGCGAGCAGCGATAGTTCTCTACCGGCGAGCCATCGCTCTGTTGCCGGGGAATCCTGATTACCACAAGCAGCTCGGCAATGTCTTATACAAAGAGTTCGAGCACGCCGCAGCGATTGCGGAATGGAAAGAGGTACATCCCCTCGATGCGCTGACGTGGAACAATATCGGAACCGCGTATGATGCCCTCGGGGAATTCAAGAACGCCCTCGAGAGTTACGCGGCTTCCGCTGCATTGCCCGAAGCAACCTTTGTCCCCTATTACAATATCGGCAGTCTAAATTACAGGCAGCGCGATTGGGAGGCCTCACGAGATGCGTTCGAGACATGCGTTCGCCTAAGACCGGATTACCCACACTCCCACTACCATCTGGGAAACTGCCATTACCGCCTTAACGAAGCGGACAAGGCGGCTAATGAATGGCGCGCGGCCATCGGGCTGAACTCAACTCTCGCCGAAGCCTATTTCAACCTCGGCGTAGCCGCTTGGCGAGCCGGAGAAACAAACGCAGACCCTTCGGCCGCCAACTATTGGACACTGGCGCTGCGGTCCGATCGCAATTTTGCGGTGGCAGAGGACAACCTTGACGCCATCAAGGAGAAGCGCGAGCCCGAGCTCGAAATCTTCGACGTGATCCGAACCAAATGAGCGCACAAACTTCTTACAAGCTCATCAATTCGCGGAACCGCTGGGCCTGCCGGCGCGACACTTCCACTTGCTGGCCGCTTTTCAAGGTCAGCCGCAAACTTCCCGAAAACCACGGCTCGACGTCTTTCACCCAGCTCAGATTCACCAGATGCTGCCGGCTCGCCCGGAAGAACGTCTGGGGATCGAGGCGGCTTTCCAGATAGTTCAGCGTTTTGGGAATCAAGGGGTGATGGTTGCCGAAAAACAGCCGCGTGTAATTTCCCTCCACCTCGAGCAGCCGGACTTCGGCCAGCGGCACGAACCAGCAGTTCTCCCCGTCTCGGACGAAGACGCGGTCGCGCGCGCCAAGCGGCGGGCGGCTGGCTGCGGCGTCCTTGGCTTCTGGAGTAGGGGCTTCGCGGCGCCCCAGTATTTCCGCGGCCTTCTCGAGGGCTTTCGCCAGGCGATCGGCCTGCACCGGCTTGAGCAGGTAATCGAGAGCGTTCTCCTCGAAGGCCCGAACGGCGTATTCGCTATAGGCGGTGGTAAAGATCACCAGCGGCGCGGAATCGAGCGATTCCAGCAATTCGAACCCATTGCGGCCGGGCAACTGAATGTCGAGCAGCAGCAGGTCAGGCTGCAGTTGAGGAATGAAGATCTCCGCCTCGTCGGCATTGGCGGCTTCCCCTACCACCTCCACATCTTTGTGGCTCTCGAGCAGGCGCCGCAACTCGGCGCGCGCCAGCCGCGAATCCTCGACAATCAGCGTGCGCAGCGTCATGGCAGCGGAATGCTGGCAATCGCGGCGACGTGATCGCGATCGCGATTGGCCAATGTCAGTCCAGCCAACTCACCGCACAGCAGGCGAAGCCGCTGGCGCGCGTTCTCGAGGCCGAACCCGTTTCCAGACGGTTCCACCAGTTGCCCGGTATTCTCTACCTCGACTTCCAGCATTCCTCCCGAGATCCGCGCGCGAATCCTGATCTCGCCGCCCTTCGTCCGCCCGGAGATCCCGTGCTTGATGGCGTTCTCAACCAACTGCTGCACCAGCATGGGCGGCACCGGCGCTTCGCTCGCCCCTGGCGCGACTTCGACATTCCATCGCAGCCTGTCTTCAAATTGCATGGATTCGAGGTCCAGATACGCTTCCACTACGTCGAGTTCCTGGGTCAGCGTTACCCGCTCATGCCGGCTAACTTCGAGCGCGTAGCGCAGCAGTTCGCTCAGGCGCAACATCATCTCGCGGGCGCGGGCGGGGTTTTCGGCCACCAGCGAGCGAAGATTATTCAGGCAATTGAAAAGGAAGTGCGGGTTCACTTGGCTCTTCAGGGCGCGCAGCTCGGCTGCTTGAACCGCCGCTTCGAGCTGCAGCCGCTCCATCTCGCTCTTTTCGTAGCGGCGCCGCAAGTGGATGCCGTGGTACATAGCGCTCCAGCACCAGAACGACAAAGAGAATTGCATCGTGGAACTGAGGATCGCCTGCGCCGAGACCAGTTCCTTGAGTTGGTGAGTATGAAAGACAAAGATGAAGAGCGGATCGACCAGCGCCTGGAGGACAATGGCTGCGGCAATCGCCAGCATCAGCATCCCGAAAGCGCGCCGGCGGGGGCCACGGACCCAGCCCCGGTAGTGCATGTATCTCGCCATTAGCTCCGAGAGCAGAAAGGAGAGGAAGCCAAGCAGTGCCAGAGATAACGTTTCCGAGTAGGTCAGCTTGTTATAGACCAGCCCGAAAAACAGCCCGATGGATATCCAGCAGCCCCAGAACGCCCCCTGGTAAGCCCAATGCGAGGGGTCGGGTTCGTCGTTTGCGCGCGAGGGTTGGGGTTGCCTGCTGGTCCAGTTGGGCATCGTCCGTTTCGAGGGTGGGGCCCGTCTTGGGCCCGCGGTCCCACAACTGTACCCTAACTCTCCAGTCTCGCGCCTGTCGAGGCTACCCCGAGAGAGCGGTGGAAAAGGCAGGCTGAGCGGTCGCGCGAGGTACTCGCAGATTGTGGGGCGGACCCCCTGGTCCGCGCGGGTCCCCCCGGACCCGCTCTTTCCCCGTCAGATCAGGTTCCTCCAAACGGGAACGGGCCGACGAGGGCGTCGGCCGCGGACCGGGGGTCCGCCCCGCCTCGTATGGAGATACCCGGTGGCGCAGGCGGCTCCGCCTGCGTTCTTCCGCGTCACGCACTGCCGGAAAACTCGACCAGCGCCTGGTGCAATCGGGAGAGACCTTCCTTCAGCATGTCGGTATCCCCGCCAATGCCGATGCGGAAATGCGCGTCTGCGCCGAAGAAATGCCCAGGCACGACGGACGTTTCGTACTTCTGGCGCAAGTAGGCGCAAAAAGGCTCCACGGGCAGCGTCGTCCTGGGAAATACCACAGTGCCGGCTTCCAATTGCGGAAACGAGACTTGACTGGTCCGGGCAAGAAATGAATTCAGCACAGCGCGGTTGGTGTCCAATAATTCTTTGGCCCACGCCGCAACCCGCGGCAGATTCTCGAGCGCAACGATGCTCAGCAACTCCGCGGTATGTGAAGGAATCACGCCGAATACGTCGTTCATGCGCCAGATGCGGCGGCACAAGCCGGGCTCGGCGAGAATCCAGCCGCAGCGCAGCCCGCTGAGTCCGTATACTTTCGTCAAGCTGTTGGTCGAGATGAATTCCGGCCCCAAATGAAATGCGGAGGGCGGCGCCGCGTCAAACAGCGCATCCAGGTAGACTTCGTCGACCAGCACTCGAGCTCCCACGCTGCGCGCCAGATCCCCCACCTGCCGCAGTATCGCCGGCGCCGTGTGGCGGCTGCTTGGGTTGTGCAGGTTGGTGATGACGATGAGCTTGGTGCGCGGCGTCAACGCGCGCTCGATTTCGGCAGGGTCCAGGGCAAAGCCGGTTTCAAAGCGGCGAGGGAAACGCCGGATGTTGGCTTGCAGATAGCCCAGAGTGTCGGTCAACAGCTCGTAAGTTGGCTCTTCAATCAGCGCTTCGTCACCCGGCTCGAGCACTGCCGCCATGGCCAGATGATTGGCCATCGAGGTGCCAGTCGCGGCGACTACCGAATCCGGGTCCACGCGACTCTTCTTAGCCAACTGAGTCTGCAGTTCCGGGTAACCGTAGTAACTGGGTCCGGAAATTGCCAGCCGCGTCCAATCCACCGGGAGGTTCGCAAGCGCATAGTGTTTCAAACCGCTGGTGGCGAGGTTGTACTTCTCATGCGATTGGGTTTTCGCCCAATTCATGTACGACGAGCTAAGTAGCCGGGGCGGAATTGTCAACTTTGCTTCTCCTGTGCCAAAACATAAACGCCGGGATGCCCAACAGCACCAATCCCAGGCCGATGAAACTATTCTTCGGGTAGTTCACAAACGTACCTAACACCACCAGCCAGCAAGCGGCGACGAAGAAAAGCGTGGTGTAGGGATGGCCGGGTACCCGGTAGCCGGGGTGCCCCGGCGCGCGCCGCCGGAACACGAACAGGCAGGTGGCGGTGATCCCGAAGAAAATGAAATCCATCGACACCACATAGTTCAGTATCTGTTCATAGCGGCCCGAGAGCGCGATGATGCTGGCTAGAACGCCCTGCATCGTGATGGCGATTACGGGCGCGTGCGTGCGCGGGTTCAGCCAGCCCACCCAGCCGAAGAACAGCTTGTCCTGGGCCATCGAGTAGTAGACTCGCGGCGCTGTCAACATGCCGTGGCTGAGGAAACCAAGTGTCGAAACGGCAATCGCGAGCGCCAGCCAGAACGCGCCCGAGCGGCCGAGGGCGTGCTGGATCACTGTGGAGGCGGGCGTCATCGTAGCTGCCAGGCCCGCGGGTCCCAGCGCCACCAGGCACACCGCGTTTACCGCCAGGTAGAGCACGATTACGCCGATGACGCCGAACACCATGGCCCTCGAGAGATCGCGTTGCACGTTGCTCATCTCATGAGCCATGAAACTGGCGCATTGCCATCCGCCGTAGGCGAACAGGATAGGCGTTAGGGCCGCGGCCACGCCCGCAACCAGGTTCCAGGATACCGGCCGGTCCAGCAGGGGCGTCCAATGCAGCGGCGGGCCTGAGCCCCACAGCGTCCCGGCCACCACCAAGGAGAAGATCGCGCCGATTTTGAGGATCATCAATACGCTCTGCACCGAACTGCCCGCGCGCACTCCGAGACAGTTGACGAACGAAAGCGAACCCAGAATGATGATTGCCAGCATGCGATCCGAAATGCTACCGCCGAACACTTCGCGCATGTAGTGGGCACAGGTCACCGCGACCGCCGCCATCCCGCCGGATTGGATCACCAGCATCAAAGCCCAGCCATAGCCGAAGGCGACCGCCGGGTGGTAGGCTTCGCGCAGATATGCATATTGGCCGTTGAGGTCGGGGCGTAGAACAGCAAGCTCCGCCCAGATGAACCCGCCCGCGAGGGCAACCAGCCCGCCGAACGCCCAGCAGCCGAGTATCAGCGCGGGAGTATGGACGGCCTGCGCCACGACATACGGATTGATGAAGATGCCCGAACCAACAATTCCGCCCATCACGATCATGGTGGCGTCAAATACGCCGAGCCGCCGGGCGAGGGTCACGGGGGCGGCAATCGTATCGGCAGGCACTAGGGAGAGTGTGACACAGCGGGCAGAGCGGTGAATGTGGCGCGGGCACTCGTGCCCAATGTCACTTAGTTTTCGTGGAATCGCGAATTCTGGCTTTATTGTGGGGCGGACCCCCCGGTCCGCGCGGGTCCCCCGGACCCGCACTTCGCCAACGAGATCAGGCGCATGGACGTTTGAAAAGGCCGACGAGGGCGTCGGCTGCGGACCAGGGGGTCCGCCCCACAACGGATCGCGCATGTCCGGCAGTGGGATAGCTAAGTGACATTCGGCACGAGTGCCCGCGCCACAAAGGCATCTGGTGAGTGAGAAATGCGCCTCAGCGCTTGTATACCGTCGTGCGCGGATTATAGTTGCGCCAGTCGAACCAGTAGTCCTTGATCACATACACAGGCTTCAAGCATGTCGCCGTCAGCGGACCACTCACCGCGCATCCTTGAAAATTCCACGAGTTGCCGGCCGAATCCATCATCACCGGATCGTGGACAATAGGCGAGATCGCCGCTGTGTCGATCTTCTTCGCCGGTTCGGCCCCGGTGCGATAGAAATCCGCCGCTGCCACGCCATCTTGCGTTCTCGCCTGAAAAACGCGCACCGATTCGCCATCCGGCCCAAGCAACAAGACCACCGGCTCCGTCCCTACACGGTCCTCGACCAGCTTCTCGGCTTTCACCAGTTCGATTGGAAATGCGCGGCTGGCGCCGAACGCGTGAATCCCAAGCACCAGTTCGCGTGGCTTCAAGCCTGAGCCTGGGAAGTCGATCACCGTCCTGGCCTTCGCCATGCGCACATCCCAACGCTTCGCGTCGTAGTCCTTGGCGAACTGAGTGACCGGCCTGAGCACAAACCCGCCTGGCTCTTCGCTTTTCCAGAGCGCGAACGTCAACTCGTCGGAATTCACCAGCTCCAACTGTTTGCCCGTGAGTGGCCCTGAAACCGCCAGGCCGTTGATCTGCTGCCAGTAGCTGCCTGTTTCGTCGTCGCGCATCAGGAAGTTCTGGTTATTGATGCCCGCCAGGTGAAATGTGAGGGTTCGGCCCTCCACCGTCCGCTTCCACACCAGACCGGTGTGGCAGAGCGTTCAATAAGTGGCGACGATCGGCTCGCCGCCTACCCAGTCATTCGCAATGTGGTGATAGCCCATTTCGCGAATCGGATACGCGCGGGCGCTGCCATTCAGCTTCACAGCGATCACCATGTCATCGGGATCGACCTTGGCTATGGCCGCAGACTCCACCGCGGGTGCGCCCATGGGGTGAAACATCATTTCGTAGACATTGAACCTGGCCAGCCAAATCGATCCAAAAGCTATCGCCGCGAAGACGATCGCCACCACGCGGGCGACCCGGCGCGCGGGCCTTCGATACAGCGTTACCAGGCAAACCAGCTCAGCGATCGCGCAGCCTACCGTCACCCAGATGGCCGCTTGCTTGATGGCGAGCGCCACGGCCAGTTCAGTAGCCCCTTGCGCTCGAAATGGACGGATCACGTACATGGGATAAGCGAATGTGGCGAGCGCCGTAATCCCCAGCAACACCGTCGCCCAAGCCGCAAAGGCGCCAGTGCGATGTGGCGGCCGTTCGGCCGGCCGCTCTTGTTCAGGTTGGGGAGAATCCAGTTCCATACTCTTCCAGCTAGCGAGCGCGTTTGCCTTTGAATTCAACGGTAACGAATTCAAAGCAAAGTTTCGATACCCGATTGCCATTACGCGGCTCTTATACTCCAGAAGTGCGCCCCCGTGCGATATTGTCGAGGCATGGGAGGGGAGCCAAGGTGGAGGGGCGCGGAAAAAGGTTAAGTCCTTAAACATTCCCTGGCTCAAACCAGGAGCCGGCTGCATCGAAAGGTGTATTGGAATGGCGTCGCCGAACCACTTATGCCGAGGAAAATCAATGAGTAACGGGGAAATAGTACGCTTCTTAGTTGTGTTGGGCGCCACCGCTGCAGCAAGCCGCCTGATCGCCCAGCAGGTAGGCCCGGAACCCATCACCACCTATCAGCCCTTGCCGAACGCCGCCGCCCAACCTACGCCGGGCCAATTTCAGGGCAGCGTTCCGCAGGGCCAGGCCAATCCCAATGCCATACAATTGACGCTCGAGGACGCCATCAACCGCGGCCTGAAAGCCAATCTCGGCTTGTTGGTGAGCGAACAGGCCGATCGCGAGACCCAGGCGACGCGGATTCGCACGCTGTCAGCTTTGTTGCCCCAGGTGACTGCCGGAGTGACGACGACCGAAGAGCAGATCAACCTGAGAACCTTCGGCTTCAATTTCACACTGCCTCCGAGCGTTCCTTTCAGCTTCCCCACCGTCGTTGGCCCGTTCCACTACCAGGAAGCGAATGCCTTCGCCAAAGTGCCAGTGCTGGATCTGGCGCAGCTTCGCAATTACCAGGCGACTAAGGAGCGTGACAAAGCCGCGCAATTGAACCTGAAAGACGCACGCGACCTGGTGGTGGAAGCGGTCGGGAACGCTTACTTGAAAATTATTGCGAGCGCCGCGCAGGTGGTTGCCACCGAAGCGCAGGTGACCACGGCGGATGTTCTCTACCGGCGCACCTCCGACATGAAGACCGCGGGCGTTTCACCGGCAATCGACGTGCTCCGCGCGCAAGTCGAGCTAAAGCGCCAGCAGCAAATACTGCTTGCCCAGCAAAATCAACTCGAGAAGGATAAGCTAACGCTCGGGCGCGTCATCGGCCTGCCTCTGGGTCAAAAATTCACTGTGACGGACCCCACTTCGGATGCGCCGGTGAACGAAATCAACGACGATGAGGCGTTGGCGAGGGCATACCAGCATCGTTCCGACTACCTGGCCGCTGCCTCCGCCGTCCGCGCGGCCGAGCTGGCGGTCCGAGCCGCGCACAGCCAGTGGTATCCGACCGTCTCCGTGGAAGGCAACTACGGCGTTGCCGGCGTTAATTTCGGCAGCTCGCATGGCGTCTTCGAAGTTCAGGGCGCGCTGAACTTCAACATCTTTGACGGCCACAAGATCCGGGCGGACGAACAGCAGGCCAACGTGGGATTGACCAATCGCCGCAACGATCTCGAGAATCTGCGCGGGCAAATTGACTATGAGGTTCGCTCCGCGCTGCTCGATCTGAGGTCTACCGCGCAGCAGGTGGATGTTGCCAAGAGCAACGTACAACTCGCGCAAGACACTCTGACGCAAGCCCGCGACCGCTTCGCTGCCGGCGTCGCTGACAATCTCGAGGTGGTTCAAGCCCAACAGTCGGTAGCCGACGCGAACCAGAATTTAATCGCGGCGCAGTATTCGAACAACATCTCGCGCGTAGAGCTTGCGCGCGCACTGGGCCTGGCCGAAGAGGGAATCCGCGGCTATTTCGCAAAACATTAACCGGATTGGCGCCGCATGGCAGGGCGGCTCGAAGTAACGTTCCGCACCTTGCGCAGGCGCGTCACCCTTCGTTTTTGATAGGATTGCTGGCCGATGACACGATCGGCCGCTATTCTAATTTGTCTCGCGCTAATAAACGCCGCGCCCTGCCTGCGCGCGCAGGATCCGCTTCAAATATTCCACGATCCCGATGCCACGCCCGAGGCTCGCGCCGCCAACCTCGTCTCTCAAATGACGCTGGAAGAGAAAGCGTCGCAGATGCAAAATACGGCTGTGGCGATACCGCGTCTGGGCATCCCCGCTTACGACTGGTGGAATGAAGGCCTGCATGGCGTGGCGCGTGCGGGTTTGGCTACCGTGTTTCCCCAAGCCATCGGATTGGCGGCCACTTTTGACACCAATCTGATGCATCGCGTGGCCAGTACCATCTCCACCGAAGCTCGCGGCAAATACAACGACGCTATCGCGCACGACAACCACGGCCGCTACTTCGGCCTTACCTTCTGGTCGCCGAATATCAATATCTTTCGCGATCCGCGCTGGGGACGCGGGCAGGAAACCTACGGCGAAGATCCGTTTCTCACCTCGCGCATGGCCGTAGCGTTCATTCGCGGATTGCAGGGGGACGACCCGCATTACTTCAAGACTGTTGCTACCGCCAAGCATTTCGCGGTGCACAGCGGCCCCGAGCTGACGCGGCACAGCTTCGACGTTCACCCCTCCGAAGAGGACCTGCGGGATACCTATCTCCCCGCGTTCCAAGCCAGCATCGTCGAAGCCAAGGCTTATTCGGTGATGTGCGCGTACAACAGTTTCGAAGGCGCGCCGGCCTGCGGAAGCACAACCCTGCTGGGCGATTACCTGCATAAGGCCTGGGGCTTCCAGGGATATATCGTCAGCGATTGCGGCGCCATCGGCGATTTTGTCTTTGGCCACAAATACAGCGCGAATATGCCCGCCGCTGATGCGGCCGCCGTCAAGGCAGGCACCGATCTCGATTGCGGGAAAGAATACAAACAACTCACCGATGCCGTGCATCAGTCTTTGATTGCGGAAAGTGAAGTGAATCGCGCGCTCGAACGCTTGTTTGTCGCGCGCATTCGCTTGGGTATGTTCGATCCGCCAGAGCGCGTCCCGTTCTCGAAACTCGGTCTGCCGGATGTAGCAAGCGAAGGCCACCGGCGTCTGGCTCTGGCCGCTGCGCGGGAATCGATGGTGCTGCTGCGCAACCAGGGGGGCATGCTGCCGCTGAAAGCCGGCAAGATCGCGGTGATTGGGCCCACGGCCTTTGACCCCGATGCCCTGCTCGGCAACTACAACGGCATCCCGCCCCGCATCGTGACGCCGCTCGAAGGCCTCGAGAACGAATGGGGTGTCGCATCGGTGAAATATGCTCTTGGCGCCACCTACGAATCGCACTCGGCAGCGCTTATCCCGCCTGGAGTGCTTTCAACGGTCGACGGCCGCCGCGGCTTGACCGCCGAGTACTTCGACGACGATGACTTCAATGACATTCCGAACGTGCAGAGAGTCGAGGACGGCGTCTACTTCCGGTGGGACATGCAGGATCCCGTCGTTGTGGCAACCACCAGCCGCGAGCGCTTCGCCGCCCGCTGGACCGGCCAGATCCAGGTTGCCGAGACCGGCGAATATCAGCTCGGCTTTACCCGCGAGCGGTGCGGCGACTGCACCGGCCAGGATTCCGCCCGGCTCTATGTCGACGATCAACTACTAATCGGAGACGAAACGCGCGTTGCCTGGATGCCCTCCACCAAGACGAAGGCCGTGCGGTTGATCGCCGGCGAAAAACATAGCCTCCGGCTCGAATACACCCAAAACGGAGGCGCCGCCGCGATCGAGCTGGTGTGGGTTCCTGACCCTGAAGTTGCCCTGAAGGAAGCCGCAGCCGCCGCTCGTGCAGCGGATGCAGTGGTCGTATGCCTGGGCTTGAATTCGAGCCTCGAAGGCGAAGAATCGCCCCTCAAGATTCCCGGCTTCGAAGGCGGTGACCGCACCACCATGGCGTTGCCCGAGACGCAGCTTCGCTTGTGGTCGGTGATCCAATCGCTCCATCTCGCCAAGCCGGTCGTGCTGGTTCTCCTCAATGGAAGCTCCGTTGATATGCCGCCCGGCGACGCGGCGGCGGTGCTCGAAGCCTGGTACCCGGGCGGCGATGGCGGCACTGCTGTTGCCGAAACCCTCTCCGGCAAGAACAACCCGGCTGGCCGGCTTCCGGTCACGTTCTACCAGTCCGTGGCGCAACTGCCCGCCTTCGACGATTATTCGATGAAAGGCCGAACCTACCGTTACTTTACCGGCAAGCCCACGTTCCCATTCGGCTACGGCCTCAGCTATTCCGACTTCCGGTACAGTGATCTGGCTTGGGAGAAGAAGACTTCCGGAGACCTGGAAGTAACCGCTAAGGTGAAAAACGTTTCTACCGTGGAGGGAGACGAAGTCGTCCAGCTTTACCTGAACTACCCCCATGCCGGAACCGGCATGCAGCGCGAGCTGCGGGGATTCACGAGAATCCACTTACTGGGAGGAGAGACGCAAACCGTCCACTTCACTTTGGAGCGAGCCAAGCTGCGTCAGCAGGAAGCCACTGTCAGCGTAGGCGCCGGGCAGCCGCTGCGCGATTTCACAGGCGAACACTTCGTCGAGAAAGCATTGGACATCCGCTAGCCAGGCAGGCGAATGCTGTTTCGCCTATGCCAGGTCGCTTAAGTGTTCCAGCGCGCCTGTACTATCCCCAACCCTCTCCGGACGCACGCCCATGTGATGGAGCAGCGTCAGGTACAAGTTAGTCATCGGGGTTTTCTCAGGATAGATGATATGACGGCCTGGAGTAACACAGCCGCCGCCGCGCCCGGCGAGTAGCACCGGCAGATTGTAATGCGTATGATTGTTGCCGTCGGCAATCGCGCTGCCATAGACGATGAGCGAGTGGTCGAGTAATGTGCCGTCGCCGTCCTGGGTGGTGTCGAGTTTATTCAGGAAATAAGCGAACAACTCGACGTGGAAGCGGTTAATGCGGACCAGTTTTTCAATCCATTCGCTATTGCCGCGATGATGCGACAGCGGGTGATGCGGATCGGGTATGCCGATTTCGCCGTAGGTGCGTGTACTGCCCTCGCGCGCGATCACGGTCGTGGTTATGCGGGTCAGATCGGTCTGGAACGCGACCACCTGAATGTCATACATCAGCTTGACGTACTCGGCAAATGTAACCGGAATGCCGGCGGGCATCTCCATGTCCGGTTTAACCTGCTGTTCAGTCTCGGCCGACTGAATGCGCTTCTCGATTTCGCGAACCGCGAAGAGATATTCGTCGAGCTTGCGCCGATCGGCGGCGCCGAGAGTTGCCGTCAACGCCTGCGTTCGGTCGCTCACCAGGTCGAGCACGCTCGAGCGGGCTCGCAAACGGCGGGCGCGAGTCGCCGGATCCAGATCGGCGTCGGCCCCAAACAGCCGCTCGAAGGCCGCGCGCGGGTTAGTTTCCGGAGGCATGGGCGTGGTGGGCGTTCGCCACGAAATACTGTTGGTGTAGGCGCAGCTATAGCCGGAATCGCAGTTCCCTACGGTGCGTGAATCTTCGCAGCCCAGCTCGAATGAGGCAAAACGCGTCGCCGAACCCAGCTCGGCTGCCGCAATCTGGTCGGCCGAGATGCCTGCCTGGATATCGGCTCCGGCAGTTTTCCGTGGATGAACACCCGTCAGAAAACACGCACCCGCGCGCGCATGATCGCCCGCTCCGTCTTCAAGCGGGTCCGCATTGCGCGCGGCCAGACCGGAAAGAACCAGCATTTTCTGGCGAAGCGGCTCGAGCGGCTTCAGAGTGCTGGTGAAATCGAACGCCTTGCCGGCCGCCGCGGGCGTCCAATCCTTCATGATGATGCCGTTCGGCACGTAGGAAAAGGCCAGGCGCGTTGGCGCCGTAACACGCGAAGCCCCGCGCGCCAGTGCCGGCGCCATGGCATCCAGCATGGGTAAGGCCAGAGTTGCGCCTATGCCCCGAAGGAACGTGCGGCGCGGCAGATGCTTTCCGATAATCAGGTTCATGCTAAGGTTCGCTTTTTCATTTTAGCGTGTTCAAGGGGTCGGTGCCGGAGCGGCGGACGCCATCGATTTCTTGGTCTCGTTTCCGTTCGAGGGCGGAGCGTTCTGCTGCATTTGGAACGGCACACTGCTGACAATGCCGAAAACCAGCGCGTTGAACCGGTAGTCATTGGCCGCCACTTGCCGCGTAATGGCCTTTATCGCGGGCCGGTCAAAATGCTCGACGCCTCGTCCCAACGCATAGGTGAGCAGCTTCTCGACGAGGCACTGCGCAAAAGCATCGCGCTCTTCAAGCACAATTGCCTTTAGCCCGGCCGCGCCGTCAAAGGTCTCGCCGCCGGGCAGCGTGCCCTTCGCATCGATGTCAAACTTGCCGTCGTGCGTGCGCCAGGAACCAATGGCGTCGAAGTTCTCGAGGCCAAAGCCCAGCGGATCCATCTTCTGATGGCACGAGGCACAAACCGCATTGGCGCGGTGGCTCTCCAATTGTTTGCGAAGCGAAACCGAAGTGCCCACCTCCTCCACATTCAGATTGGGAACGCCAGGCGGAGGCGGTGGAGGCGGATCGTTCAGGATGTTATCGAGAATCCACTTGCCGCGCAGCACCGGCGAGGTTCGGGTGGCGTAGGAGGAAACCGTGAGCACGCTAGCTTCGGTGATAACGCCCCCGCGCATGGGAGTCGCGCTCAAATCCACCTTGCGGAACTGGGGACCCTTCACGTTGGGGATGCCATAGAAATCCGCGAGTCGCTCGTTAACGAACGTGTAATTGGCGGAAACGAGATCCAGAATGCTGCGGTCCTCGCGGAATACACTTTCGAGGAATAGCTCCGTTTCCCGTTGCATCGAGTAGCGCAGGTAGGTGTCGTATTCGGGGAAGCGCTCGTGATCGGGCTTCACGGATTCCAGGGCGCGAAATTCCAGCCACTGGCCGCCGAAGTTCTCCGCCAGAGCCGCGGAGCGCGAATCGCGCAACATGCGATCCACCTGGACTTTCAACACATCCGGCTTTCGCAGGGTTCCCTGGGCGGCGCAGCGCAGCAGCTCGGCATCCGGCATCGAGTTCCACAGGAAATAGGACAGACGCGACGCCAGGGCGTACTGGCTTATGGGTTGCGAAGTCGCCGTGGACGCCCGCACCATCATCGGAGACGTTTCGATCCGGAAAAGAAAATCGGGCGAGACCAGCAGACCTTCCATCGCCAGGGCGATGCCATCGTTGAAAGATCCGCCATCGGCTTGGGCGGAAGCGAACAATTTCAAATAGCGGTCGACTTCGGCGTTTGACACCGGGCGGCGGAAAGCCTGTTCCGCAAGGTGAGTGACAATGCGGCGGGCGCATCCGGGCTGGTGCTTCCCATCCAGGTGGCCGCAAACATAAATCTTCCGCGCCGTGGCAAGTGACGGCGCGCGCTGCTGATCGTACGGCCCCAGCAATTCGACATTCGACACCTTCACGCTGTTGATGCGGCGGCTGTCGCGAATGCCGTTGGCGAGCCGCACTTTGTATTGCGCCAGGCGTTCGGCGGTCCCCGATTTAGGTGGCTTGATGAAGACTGCAAAATCGGGATCCGGTGGTGGAGGCAAAGTAGACGGACGGGGTCCGTGGAAACTGGCGGGCAGGCCCTCATAGTAATGCGGTATCGCCAGCGCAACCCAGTGTTCACCGGGCGATACGCGCGCGCGCAGCACAACTGACTTGCTATCGAAATCCTGACTCCAGGGCGCCGATTCGGGCAGCCTCCCGCCTGAGACCGGAGCGCTCTTGAGCGCCTGACCATCGATCCACAGCGTCACCTCGATCGGCTCCGAACCCTGCGGGCGGACACCTCCTAGTACGACGCGAAAATCGTAATCCGCATCCACCGGAAAGTGATGCAGCGCGTGGAAGGAATTTGGCAGGTCAAGGCCGGTCTCATCGTAATTGGCCGGCGGCTGCATGTAGACCGGGTCGATCTTGGCGCGGGCGCTGGAGAGCCGCGTGACCGAAGGCTTGATCAGATCGGGACCGAAGACAGCCGCGCGCGAAACCTTCTCGGCCGCCGCGAGATACTTCTCCATCAGGATGGGCGAGAGTGACAGCACGTCGCCAATATTGTCGAAGCCATACCCGGAGTCATCCTGCGGGAAATCATCGGCCGGGTCCAGCTTCACGTCCAGCAGATCGTGGATGGTGTTGTTGTATTCAGCGCGATTGAGGCGCCGTGCGGTGACGCGGCCGGCTTGGGGCGGCGCGGTTGCATCCACCTGGTCGTAGTGGTCCTCGAGAAACTTGACCACCGCCTGGAGCGTCTTGGGGTCCGGCCGGGGCAGAGGCTTGGGCGGCATTTCTGCGGCGGTCATCCGGCGAATGATCGTTTCCCAGGTATCGCGATGGTCCCCCAGCGAAGACTCAGCAGCCAAGGCTTCGAGATTTAAACCGCCCACCTTTAACTTCGCGTTGTGGCAGCCATAGCAATTCTGCTTGACGAACGGCTTCACCGTGGAATCGAAGGAAACAGCGCCCGTCGCCGCCGTGGGCGAATCGGCTGCGGCAAAGACAAAGCAGCTGTTCCCGGCGACCAGGAAGCCAAGGACGAATTGGAGAGCGTGGCGCACAAAAAGATGCGGGAAGCGTCGCTGGGCGAAAACCGCTGGGATGACCAGCAGGCTACCACAAATTTTACTCCGAGCGGGGCGCTCAGGACGAAGAACGCCGGCATAGGATTTGGCTGCGATACTGGCCGAAAGGTTACATCAGTTTGCCGCAAAAGGACTGAGGATATGGAATTTAATCCGGTTGAGCAAGAGGTTTAACGAACACGGCAGAAGTCTTGGTATACACGTATCCTTCCCGCAAATAGAAACGGTGGGCGCGTTCGCGAACCACCCGTGACCGTACGAGCGACTGTCCGATGCCGTGGTCCCGGACCCAGCGTTCGGCGGCAGCGAGCAATTCGCGCCCAATCCCCGCTCCTCGAAAACCCTCCAATACCACCAGGCCGCCGATCTCGCCGTAGGGCTCGACCGCAAAATGGTGTGTGATGGAGATGTCGATCCAGCCAAGCAAACGGCCGTCATCGCGGCAAGCGACCAGCACGGCGTGGTCGGGCAGGGCGTCAAGTTTCCGAATACGCCGCTCAAGCACCCCTGTGGAAACCGGATAGCCCAGTTCCTCGCAAAGAGCGGCTGCGGCTTCCGCATCGGCAACCTCAATTGGTCGAATGGAAAATGCGCTCGCCGTCCCCATCTCAGTCATTGCTGAATTAAGCCACAGCTTGAAGCCCATTCTTGGCGACCAGGGCGAGGAGCTTCAGGGATGCGCCTTTGGGATGCCTCTCGCCGCGCTCCCACTGGCTAACCAAACCAGTTGTCACGTTGAGATAACGGGCGAAAACCGCTTGGCTGGCTCCTTCCCGCAAACGGAGGGCGCGAATTTCTTGGGGCTTCAGAAGCCGCGCCGGCGTGAGGCACAAATCATCAAACTCGCGCATCGTTCGCTTGTCCATGACTCCGGCAGCATGCAGCCCTTCCGCGGTCTCATGGATAGAGGCCATTAATGAACTACGAAATTGCTTTGTCGTCACATGTCACCTCCACCAACGTCCCGCCTGGCCGGGACGTGCAATCCGCTGCTTGATCACTCCGCCGCCGAGGTCCGCCGCAATCAAGCCTTGTTCCGCGTTCCGCACTGCCTCGCATAGCGCGAAGCCTCCGATTCTGGCCTTGTTCGAAAAGCGAGCGAAGGCTTTGGTTTTGAAGATTCGCACGTGCCTTCACAAGAATTGCCTTGAGCATCGCGTCCGAATTAGTATAACACTGAGTGTTATAGAGAGGGACGCCTAAAATCGCCTCGAACCTCAGTGCTCCCTGTCAGAACCGAATCTCACGAGGGATTTCCGAGGCCACGCCTGCCATCGCTCGGCGCGCCGTGCATGCCTCTCGGGCCTCAGTCATGCCGCAGCCTACAGAAACCGCAATGCCTGCTCGAGCGCCTCCACAAAGAAGTACTCGCCCCAGGCGACCGACTCATCCACGCCCAGCCCTTTGTGCAAATGGTAGACGCCGCCCTTCAGAATTCCTTCCCACTCGCTGTCGCCCGCCGCCAGGTAGTGCGTGCACAGTGAGCGCAGAATCAGGATCGCCGTGGACCAATACAGGTGCCCTTTGAGCGGATCGCCCACCAGGCGGCAGAGCCGCAACATCCCGGAGGCGGCAATGGCTGCGGCCGACGTATCCAGCAGTGTCCGGTTCTCCGGCAGCGCGTTGTAATCCCAAGGCGGAACGCCGCCGTGGGGTGTATGCGTGATGTAGTAATCCGTGCACACTTCCGCCGTTTCCAGGAAGCGCGGATCGCGGCTGTATTCAGAAGACACCGCAAAACCATACATGGCCCACGCCAAGCCGCGTGACCAGCACGAATCGCCGCGAAAGCCCTGCTGCGTGGTCTGGCGCAGGAATTCGCCGGTCTCCAAGTCGAATATCCCCTCGTGCGCCGTCGAGCCGTCGCCGCGAACCAGAACGCGCCGCGTTGTCAGGCAGTGGCGGACCGCGATTTCCCGCAATCGCTTGTCATTGAGTTCTCTGGCCGCGTAGAAGATGATGCCCACGTTCATCATGATGTCGATGAAGATGGAATCCTCTGCCACGAACGAACGCAGGAATTGCCCCTTCTCGTTGTAACGGAGCGCCATCGTCTTTCCGGCCTGAAGCACAACATCTCTCACCGCCGGGTCGCGGGTGACTTGATACCAGCGGTGGTAGGTGGAAAGAAACAGAAAGCCCAGATCGTGCGAATCGCGGTCGGTCTTTCGCGACTCGAGCGGCTTCGAATACCGAATCGCCAACTCCATCCAGTGCTTGGCTTCAGCCGACTGTTTCACTTCGCCTGCCGCTGGGTTGCCGTTGCCATGCCAGCCGGCGTGCGCCGTCAGCGTCTTGTGAAACAACCACATCATCCCCGGGAAGAAGCCATCGCACCAATTGGTCCACGCGGGTCCTTCGTGCTGCCATTTCCCGTTCTCTGTGTACATCGGGTAGAAGTCGGGATGCTTGTCGACGACCGCCTTCACCTGCTTCTGAGCAAATGACATGGCGTCTTCAAAGAGTTTTTTGTCGGTTTCTTGAACAAACTGGATCACGTGGTGCCTGCACGGCCATTATATGAACTTCGCTCAAGCGCCGTCTGGTACGCTCGGATCAGTTTCAACTTATACATGTCTACCAGAGTCACTGTCATCAACAACGGACCCATCCGCGTAGAAGGCGATTTCACGGTTGCCGACGCCGCCGGCAACGAATACGGATTGGCCGGCAGAACCGCCGTTTCTTTTTGCCGCTGCGGCCTTTCTTCCAACAAACCGTTTTGCGACGGAACCCATGGCCGGGATGGCTTTCAATCTCTCTGCGAAGCAAAAGAGTTGCCTCCTCCAAAGCCGAAGCTATAATCAGCCCCATGCGTCAGCTTGGGGCTGGTGCAAGGGGAGAAATGGCCCCAAGGTGACGCATGAGCCGACACATGGAGACTCACCCGTTTCTCGCACAAATTCAGGCTACCCTTTTGTTCCTATAGAGAATTAGGGTTTGTGCTAAGCTGAGGAGGCGCTTCATGCCAACCCTGAATCACTTGAGGCTGCTCGAGGCCGAGAGCATTCACATTCTTCGTGAAGTAGCCTCGGAATGCCAGCGGCCCGTTCTGTTGTATTCGATCGGTAAGGATTCATCCGTTCTAGTACGTTTATGCCAGAAGGCGTTCTACCCGGGGCCCATTCCGTTTCCGCTCCTGCACATCGACACAAGCTATAAGTTCCGTGAAATGATCAAGTTCCGCGATCAATTCACGGCCTCGATTGGCGTGAAATTGATTGTGCACACCAATCGCGCGGCGCTAGACGATGGGGCCACGCCCTACGCCTGGGGCACGCAGCGGTGTTGCGGCGCCCTTAAAACGCAGGCCCTCCTGGATGGGCTGCGCGCGGGCGCTTATGACGCGGCCATCGGCGGAGCGCGGCGCGACGAGGAGCGATCCCGCGCTAAAGAGCGCGTATTCTCCTTCCGCGACTCGCGAGGGCAATGGAACCCGCGCAACCAGCGGCCGGAATTGTGGAGCCTGTATAACTCCCGCATCGAGCCCGGCGAGCATTTGCGGGTTTTCCCGCTTTCGAATTGGACCGAGCTGGATGTCTGGCAGTACATTCACGCCGAGAAGATTCCGATTGTCCCGCTGTATTTCGCGAAAGTGCGGCAAATGTTGGTAACGGGTGATTCGCTGATTCCGGTCGAGCAGCCGTTTGTGACGATGGGGCCGGGCCAGGAGTTGAAATGGGTGAAATGCCGGATGCGCTCGCTGGGCTGCAGTCCGTGCACCGGCGCCATTTATTCAGACGCTGACACAGTTCCAAAGATCATCGAGGAGCTGTTCGGCATGCGGCGCTCCGAGCGGCAGAACCGCATCATCGACCACGACACTGACGGATCCATGGAACTCAAGAAACAGGAGGGCTATTTCTAGCATGGCTTCCCCCCTGTTGATTCCCGATTCGGCCGAGCAGTTGCTAATCGCCGAAGACCGGAAAGAACTGCTGCGATTCACCACCGCCGGAAGCGTGGATGACGGCAAATCGACGCTGATTGGCCGTTTGCTGTACGATTCGAAAAACGTCTACCTCGACCAACTGGAGTCCGTGACTAAGGCCTCGGAAGGCCGGAACGCCGGGCCAATCGATTTTTCGCTGCTCACCGACGGCCTGCGGGCTGAGCGCGAGCAGGGCATCACGATTGATGTTGCGTACCGCTACTTCAGCACGCCGAAGCGGAAATTCATCATTGCGGACACGCCCGGGCATGAGCAATTCACGCGGAACATGGTTACTGGCGCCTCGACGGCCGAGCTGGCGATTGTGCTGGTGGATGCCCGCAAAGGCCTGCTGCCGCAGTCGCGAAGGCACGCGTTTATCTCCGCGCTGCTCGGCATCAAGCGCATCGTGATCGCGGTTAACAAGATGGATCTGGTCGGCTATAGCGAAGAGGTGTTCCGCCAGGTAGAGCTCGACTTCGGAAAGTTTCTCGCGCAGTTTGAAGACCTGCAGCCCTATTTCCTGCCGATCAGCGCGCTGCTCGGAGACAACGTGGTGGCGCGCAGCGAACAGATGCCATGGTTCACGGGACGAAGTCTGTTCGAGCACCTGGAATCAGTGCCGGCAACCGATCGCGCCGCGGGCGCGCCCTTCCGTTTCCCGGTACAGCGTGTCATCCGGCCCGACCTCGATTACCGGGGATACGCGGGGCAGATTGCTTCCGGCTCCCTCCGGCCCGGCGATCGCGTGGTGGTGCTGCCCTCCGGCCGCGCCAGCCGGATCAAGAGCATCGTGACCTTCGACGGAGAAAAGGCCGAGGCGCAATCGCCCGAATCCGTGACGCTGCTGCTCGAAGATGAAATCGATATTGCGCGCGGCGATCTGATTGCGCGGGCCGGCGAGACCATCGAGGTAGCGCGGTCAATCGAAGCAACGCTGGTCTGGATGAGCGAAGAACCTCTCGACCTGCGGAAACGCTACCGTCTGAAACATAACACCCGGTTGGAATGGGCGGAGGTGAAGAAGCTCCATCACCGCATCAACATCAATACGCTCGAGCACGAGCCCGCGCACCGGCTCGAGATGAACGAGATCGGGTTCATTCATCTGGAAGTGCCGCGCGCGCTCTACTTCGACCCCTACAAACGCAATCGGACGACGGGCGCGTTTGTGCTGATCGATCCCTTTTCCAACTCGACCGTGGCCGCCGGTATGATTGCCGGTGTTGCAAAGCCTGCTTTCGAGGAGCGGGCCTCGTTGCGTCCGGTGAGAATCGAAGAGCGGGCGGCGCGGCTAAAGCACCGCGGCGCCATCGTTCAACTGGGCAGCCGCGAAGGGCTCGCGGACAGGCTGGAACGGAGTTTGTTCGATCGCGGCTTTACGGTTGTGCGGTTCCGGCAATGGGCGCCTGAATGGAAGCAGGCCCTGCTCGACGCCGGGTTGCTGGTGGTGGTGAATGACAGCGCATTGCCGGCCTGCGCGATCGAGACCGCGGGCAGCCGGGTGGATTTCGATGAGTCTGCCGCTCTGCCGGCCAATGAAGTTGCCGCCGCACAGCTAATCGGCGATGCCCTCGAAAAGGCGGGAGTTTTCGTGGCCGATCCGGAGCTGGCGGAGAGCGAGGGTATATGACGGTGGCACAGGCTTTGGCCTGTGCTCCTGGAAAGGCGCAGCAGCATGCCGGTTGAAACACAATCTCTGGCGACCGCGGCAACCCAAGCCGTCAGAATCGCTCTTGGCTCGGGCGCCGCGCCGTGCGTCACGTGCAGCTTTCAGGCCGAAGATATGGTGGTGTTGGAACTGGTCCGCCGGGAATGGCCCGCCATCCCGGTGCTGTTTCTCGAGACCGGTTATCATTTTGCCGAGGTTTACGCCTACCGCGATGCGATGGCTTCGCGCTACGCTCTGAACCTGATCAATCTAACGGCTGACCGGACGGTGGCTGAGCAGGAATCGCAATTCGGATTGCTGTATGAAAGCGCTCCGGACCGGTGCTGCAAGCTGCGCAAAGTGGAGCCGCTGTTTCGGGCGCTCGCCGGCTATGACGTTTGGTTTACCGGCTTGAGGCGAGTCCAATCTCCGACGCGCGCCAATCTCGAAGTGGTGGATTCATTCCTGCTTCCCGGCGGCAGACGAATTCCCAAAATCAGCCCCCTGGCCCACTGGACTGACCGGGATGTGTGGCAGTTTGCAGCGGCGAACGACATTCCGCTGCTGTCTCTTTATGAGCAGGGCTATACCAGTATCGGCTGCGAGCCCTGCACGCAAAAGCCCCTGAATGTGTCCGATCCGCGCAGCGGCAGGTGGGCCGGACGCAAACTCGAATGCGGCATTCATATTGAAGCGCCCGTAGCCGCGGCTAAGGATTAGTGTGGAGATCGCGCTCGGATTCGTGATCGCCGTCGCCATTGCGCTCACGGGTGTGGGCGCCGGCAGCATGACCACGCCCATTCTCATGCTTGCCTTCGGAGTGTCGCCGGCCGTTGCCGTTGGCTCATCACTGGCATTCGGTTTTGTCGTTAAAGTCTTTTCGACGCCAGTGTACCTGGCGCGCCGGCAAGTTCACTACCCGACGCTCGGCCTGCTGCTGTTGGGCGGCCTGCCAGGAGTCGTGCTTGGGTCGTTCCTTCTAGGATCGCTCGATCGGACAGCCGCGCATGATCGGTTGCTCTACGGTTTGATCGGCGTAATCATTGCCGGGACTGCTCTGTTGCATTTATGGCGCATGACTAGGCTGCGGCCCTCCGGAGCCACGCATGATCGATCCAGGCTGCTGCCCTGGCTCGCGTTGCCGATTGGAGCCGAAGTCGGGTTTTCTTCGGCGGGCGCGGGCGCGCTGGGCTCGCTGCTGATGTTGACCATGACGCCACTTGCCGCTGCCGAAATAGTAGGAACTGATTTGGCTTTTGGGCTCGTCCTGTCTCTGGTGGGCAGTGGCTTCCAGCTCAGCAGCGGCAATTACGACGGGTATCTGCTGGCAAAGCTGATCGCCGGCGGAGTGGCCGGAGCCATAGCCGGTTCGCTGCTGGCCGGACGCGTGGCGCAACGGCCGATGCGGTTCGCTCTCTTAGTCGCTCTAGTCTTGCTCGGCGGCCAACTTTGCTGGCGAGCCGTCTCGCCGCCCGCCGCCAGGCCCGCGGCCCAAGCGAGGTTCACTCCAGCCGCCCTCGCCGCCAGGTGAATGAACTTCCACCGCGTTGCGCAAGTTTGCGTGTGAAGTCTATCCGCTTGCTGACGCGCGCGGTTCAGTGCTGTCAGCGGCAGTGCTTGCGCTTGTTGGCTCACCAGTCTGCACTGAACCGCGCCCGTGGGAGCGGATACGGACCTACCCAGCTTGGTAATAGCCCGTCTCATGAGACAGAATTGAGACATGGCAAACTACGCGAAGAATTGCAAGGCTACCATTATTCAGGGCCTCCGTTACCGGGACGCGCCGGCCATGATCGAGTGGCTTGGCCGGGCCTTCGGATTCGAGAAGAAGGCAGTTTATCCGGGGCCTGGCGACACAGTCATGCATGCCGAGCTGACGTTCGGCAACGGCATGATCATGATTGGCTCCTATGACAATGAGTCGAAGAGTTCCGGGTTACTGAAGCAGCCTGACGAGGTAGAAGGCATGGAAACCCAGGCTCCCTATTTAGTCGTTTCTGACTGCGATGCCGTTTACGCGGCTGCCAAAGCGGCCGGCGCCACGATCGTGCTCGATCTGGAAGATAAGGGCTACGGCGGCAAAGGCTTTACCTGTCGCGATCCCGAGGGGCACCTTTGGCACGTCGGAACCTACGACCCGTGGGCATAGATTCCGGCGTCGCCGCTCAGCCCTCTAATTGCGCTCCTATACTGATAGCAGCTTCCGGCGACGTTCGCCGCCAGTGCTAATAATGCGGAAAGCAGTTTGTTTGCTAAGCGGCGGTCTTGATTCCGCCACCTGTCTCGCAATTGCGCGTGACGAAGGCTTTGATTGCTACGCGCTCTCGTTCGACTACGGGCAGCGGCACCGGATCGAGCTCGAAGCCGCCTCGCGCGTTGCAGCGAGTCTCGGCGCGGTAGAGCACCAAACCGTGCGCATCGATCTGCGGTTGTTCGGCCATTCCGCCCTTACTGCCGATATCAGCGTTCCCAAGCACACCGACGTGTCCGGCATTGCCGGCGGCATCCCCATCACTTACGTGCCCGCGCGCAACACCATTTTTCTTTCCTTCGCGCTGGCCTGGGCTGAGGTTCTCGAAGCCAGCGACGTATTTATCGGCGTCAACGCAATTGACTACTCCGGCTATCCGGACTGCCGCCCGGAATACATTGAAGCCTTCACTCAGATGGCCAATCTTGCCACGAAAGCGGGCGTCGAAGGACGCACGCGCCTGCGCATTCATACGCCCCTCATCACGCTGACCAAGGCGGAAATCGTTGGACGCGCCATGGCGCTAAGCGTCGACCTGGGCCTGACCCATAGCTGTTATGACCCGGCGCCGGATGGGCTGGCTTGCGGCGAATGCGATTCCTGCCTGCTACGCAAGAAGGGGTTTGCCGAAGCGGGGTTCAGCGACCCGCTCCCCTATCCTGCGCGATCCGCCCCATGAAGATCGCCGAGATTTTCTATTCCGTGCAAGGCGAAGGCTCCCTGGTTGGAGTGCCTTCCGTCTTTATCCGCACGTCGGGTTGCAATCTGCGCTGCCAGTGGTGCGATACGCCATATACGTCTTGGACGCCCGAGGGCGAGGATCTGCCCATTCGCGAAATCCTCACGCGCGCCGCGGCTTTTCAGACGACACATGCGGTTGTTACCGGCGGCGAGCCTATGATTGCGCCGCAGATTATCGAACTAACCGCCGGCCTGCGCGAGCGCGACCTCCACATCACCATAGAGACGGCGGGAACCGTGCACGCGCCGGTCGCCTGCGATCTGATGAGTATCAGCCCAAAGCTTGCCAACTCGACTCCGAACCAGCGCGACGGCGGCCGCTGGGCGGCTCAACACGATCGCCTACGGTACCAGCCCGAGGTCCTACGGCGCTTGATGAGCGAGTATCCGTATCAATTGAAATTCGTGGTGGCCGCCGAGGCTGACCTGCCCGAGATCGAGTCCATATGCGCGGAGTTGCGCGCCGCGCCGCAGCGCGTCATCCTGATGCCCGAGGGCACTGACCGCGACACGTTGCAACAGCGCGGGCTGTGGCTGACGGAAGTGTGCAAGCAAAAGGGCTATCGCTTCAGTCCGCGCCTCCACATCGATCTGTGGGGAAACAAGCGCGGAGTCTGACGCCCCTTTCAGACACACTCCACCCCCCTTCGTGGCGCGGGCACTCGTGCCTGCCGTGTCGAGACTCGTCTCGACACTTTTGTGGCCGCTGTGACAAACTCACCGGCAGGCAGGAGTGCCGACGCGGCAGGCATGAGTGCCCGCGCCACAGCATCAGGGCGACAAACGCCATTTCACTCACTCGCGAGCGAATAACCAGTCCGCTGGATCTCGGTGAAATAAGTTCTCGCCTTGTGACCGTGCCGCACATAGGCCTTCTCGAACAGCGTAGTTACCTGCTCTCTACCGCGCTCGAAGAAAACCAGCACCGACGGGCCCGCTCCGCTGAGGGCGCAGCCCAGCAATCCAGGCGCCTTGAACTTCAGCATTTCCGAGAAGCCCGGAATCAAATGCGCCCGGTAAGGTTGGTGAATTCGATCCTCGAGCGCTGCCGAAAACGATTCGGTGCTCCCGGTGCACAAAGCGGCAATCAGCAGCGCCGATCGCTGCACATTAAACACGACATCCTCGCGGCT
>Ga0181525_10000374_pt1 | contig 39799 bp, 30 predicted proteins | sample PEATcosm2014_Bin_48_FD_121100 | JGI IMG/M metagenome (GOLD analysis project Ga0181525, IMG submission 121100) | Peatland microbial communities from MTU Mesocosm Facility, Houghton, MI, USA - PEATcosm2014_Bin06_10_metaG | ecosystem: Environmental > Terrestrial > Soil > Wetlands > Peat | place... | reverse complement strand
GTCAGAAGCTTTGATTTACGGCAGTTAGAATATTTCTGCGCCGTTGCACGGACGGGCAGTTTCACCAAAGCTGCGGAAGATCTGGGGATCGCTCAGCCCTCGCTCTCCGAGCAGATCGCGCGGCTCGAACATTCCCTGGGTGCGCCGCTATTCGAACGCCTCCACCGGCGCATCGAACTGACACCGCTAGGGGAGGCGATTCTGGGCAAGGCGAAGGCGCTGGTGGAAGACGCGGCGGCGCTCCCTGACTTGTTCGACCAGGCGCGCGCAGGCGTGCGCGGCCCGCTGCGGCTCGGGTCGATTCCCACGATTCTTCCCTACTATCTGGCGCCAAAGCTGCGAGGATTTCTGGATCGGTATCCGGAAGTGGATCTGCAGGTGCGCGAAGGCAGGACGGCGGAACTGGCTGAGCAGGTGATCGACGGGGTGATCGACGTGGCGGTGGTGAGCCTGCCGGTGGCTGGCGCGGGGCTGGTGATGAAAGAGCTGTTCCGCGATCCGCTATATCTGGCGGTGCCGGAGCACCATGCACTGGCAAAGGCAAACACCGTGCATCTACGTCAGTTCACGGAGGAGCGGCTACTGATTCTCAAGGACGGCCACTGTCTGCGGGACGAGACGCTCTCGCTCTGCGATCACGCGCGGATGCGCTTCGTGGCGCAGTGCGAAGTGGATCAGTTTCTAACGATCTTTGAACTGATCCGCGCCGGCTTCGGCGTGAGCATCGTGCCTGATATGGCGAGAAGCCTGAGCCATGGCTGCCGGCTGGTCGAACTTGAACCGAAGGCCAGCAGGAAGGTGGGTTACATCCGGCTGGAGAGACGGTACGTGTCTAAGGCGATCGAGGCGTTTACGGGATTTTTGAAGGGGTAGAGACGATCAGATGCTAAAACTTCACACGAGCCGGACGTACTGTAGACCGTGAATCCGGGCGCGCACGCGTTGTGGCATATCTGCTTCAGACTTCGCGATGAAATGATAGATCTTTGTACAACCTTAGTGGTTTCTTTATGGTATCTATAGGCCTAAGATAATATTCTCTAGGGGAGCTCCCTGTCAGATGTATCCTCGCCGCCCAAGATCTAAAATCCATTGCAGGGCAGTTAGAGGCCGTCGGTTCTCGGGCGCCCGCCCCGATTGAACATGGCGCTCTCTGAAGACAGTACCGAGCGACGAATGCCGGAGAAGGCGCTACGCGACGCCGAGGAATTCCTTCGTCGCCTCGTCGCCAGCAGCCATGATTGCATCAAGGTGCTTGACCTGGATGGCCGCCTGCTATGGATGAATGAAGGTGGCATGCAGGCGCTTGAGATCTGCGAGTTGGGCCCATTCGTGAATACCTCGTGGATTGAGTTTTGGGAAGGCGAGGACGCGAGAGCTGCGCAATCCGCCGTGGAGGCGGCCAGGAAAGGCGGCACCAGTCGCTTCACCGGCTATTTCACCACGACGACTACAAAGCAGCCCAGGTGGTGGGATGTGGTGGTCAGCCCCATTCGGAATGCAGAAGGCGAGCCGGAACGGCTGCTGGCTGTTTCACGCGACGTCACGGAACATAGGCGCAACGAGAAGGCTCTGCGTGAGGCACATCTGCAGGTCGCGCGGAGCGAAGAGCGTTGGCGGTCGGTCTTTGAGAACTCAGCCATCGGTGTCGCGCTGACCGACCTTCAGGGCCGCTTCATAGGCGTCAATCCGGTCTACCAGAAAATGGTTGGCTACAGCGAAGAGGAACTCCGAGCGCTTTCTTTTCTCGATCTCACTCATCCGGACTACCGCGAGGCCAACTGGGCGCTGGCCGCCGAGCTGCTGGAGGGAAAGCGCCAACAGTTTCAAATCGAGAAGCAGTATCGACGCAAAGATGGCAGCTCAGTGTGGGTGAGCAACAACGTATCTCTGGTTCCGGGTACCGAGACCATGCCGCGATTTATTATGGCGCTTTCGGAAGACATTACGGAGCGAAAAAGGATGGAAGAGGCACTGCATAAAAGCGAGGAACGAGTCCGGGTGATACTCGATTCCGCCGCGGAGGGGATCTTTGGTTGCGATCCCGAAGGCACTTGCCTTTTCTGTAATCCTGCCGCGGTACGCCTGCTTGGATATGACCACCCGTCCGAGTTGCTGGGCAAGAATATGCATTCGCTGGACCATCACACTCGGGCGAATGGCCAGCCTTATCCGATCGAGGAATGCCCGATTTACATAGGTTTTCAAAACCGCCAGGGCGTTCATCGAGATGACGAGGTCTATTGGAGAAAGGATGGTACCTGTTTCCCGGTGGAGTTTTGGTCGCATCCGGTAGTTCGGGAGAGTAGAACAATCGGCGCTGTCGTTACCTTCGTCGATATCACGGAGCGGAAACAAACGGAAGAGGCGCTGCGGAAGCGAGAGCACCTGAAACGCAGCCTCCTCGATATCAACAACGCCATCATCACAAACCTCACCGAGGAAGCATTGCTCCGTTCCATTTCTGAAGCGGTGCGTCCTTTCATCCACTTCGATCGATGCGCGATTACGCTCTATACGCCGGAGACAGATACGTTCCGCTTCCTGGCCGTCGAGGGTGCTTTGCAATCCGATTACTTCCAGACCGGCCTGGAGGTTGGCCGTACCGAGACAAGTGCAAGCTGGGTATTCGACCATCAAGAGCCTCTCCGCCGCAACCTCGAAGAAGAGCAGCAATTCGCCAACGAGAGGCGTCTTTGGGCAGAGGGCCTTCGCTGGCTCTGCGTTGTTCCTCTGATTTTGCGAGGAAAGAGCATCGGCACCTTCAGCGTCGTGAGCCGGGAAAAAGACGCTTACTCCGAAGAGGACGCGCAGTTTCTGCTGGAAGTAGCAATCCAGGTAGCGTTGGCGATCGAAAACATGAAATTCTACGAAGAGATCGCGACGTTGAAAGCGAGGTTGGAGAGGGAGAACGTCTACCTCCGAGAGGAGATCCGCACCGAGCACAACTTCGAGGAAATCGTGGGCAATAGTCCTGCCTTGCTCGCCGTACTCCGGACCGTTGAGCAGGTCGCCCCTACGGACTCCACCGTGCTCATTCACGGGGAAACGGGGACCGGAAAGGAACTCATCGCGCGCGCGATCCACAACCGCAGTGCGCGTAAGGATCGTGCCCTAGTGAGCGTCAATTGCAGCGCAATCTCCGCGGGTCTGGTGGAAAGCGAACTCTTTGGCCACCTCAAAGGGGCCTTTACCGGAGCAATCGAGCGACGAATCGGGCGCTTCGAGTTGGCCAACGGCGGCACCATCTTCCTCGATGAAATCGGAGAACTGCCCTTGGAAACGCAGGTGAAACTGCTGCGCGTTCTGCAAGAACAAGAGTTTGAGCCGGTCGGCAGCAGCCGTACTCAGCGAGTTGACGTGCGTGTGATTGCCGCCACCAACCGCAACCTCCGGGAGATGGTGGAAGCCGGCCGTTTCCGCTCCGACCTCTTTTACCGCTTGAACGTTGTTCCCCTGCAACTGCCCCCCTTGCGGGAACGCCGCTCCGACATTCCCCAGCTCGTGGCGCTCTGCATATCGCGATTCGCCAAGAAATTCGGCAAGAAGGTAGAAGGTGTTTCACAGGAGACCATGGCCAGGCTGATGAACTATCCATGGTCTGGTAACGTCCGTGAGCTGCAGAATGTGCTGGAGCGAGCGGTGATCTTGTCGGCGGGCCCGACTCTTCGGTTGGACAAGGACCTTGTGCCGATGGTTGTCTCCGGGGGTAGCCTGGAGACGGACGAAATCATGCCTCAAGAGGCCGATCTGGCCGGTCCTGCAACTGAAGGCCTGCCCACGTTGGAAGAAGTGGAACGAACCCATATCCAGGCAGCCTTGAAACAGGCTGATGGCGTGGTTGATGGCCCGAGGGGCGCGGCGAAAATCCTGAATCTCCATCCCAACACCCTGCGCCATCGGATGAATAAGCTCGGCATCCAGCGGTCTGCCCACCGCCGGTCGTGATTCTCTCCTCGACGCGCGCCTCCGCCCACCAAATATGGTGAGTGCCGTGTTCATTAGCTCATCCCTCACTTAAAGAAACCCTTGGTCTTCAGTACGGTCTGCAATTCGTAATCCGATTGTAATTGGCATACCGACTGCTTATGTCAGCGCAGGGTACGGGGTGAGGAATGAAGATAACTGTTGTCGAGTCGTCAAGTAAGGGGGTGAGACTCAGGGTGGAAGGTCGATTGATGGGAGGCTGGGTAGAGGAGTTAAGGAGAGCCTGCGATCTGCACGCTCCGAGCGACGGGATCCGATTGACGCTGGATCTGGCGGACGTTTCATTCGCCGACGCCGCGGGAATTGAGCTGCTCAAGGAACTGAGGATTCGCTTGGTTACCCTCCTCAGCCCTTCGTCATTGGTGGCCGAGCAACTCAAAGCGTAAGAAGAAAAGATCGTGGCGCACCGTGTGCCGCAGCGAGGTCAGATTGCCACGCAGAGCCAAATACCCGAAGGAGGGTACTCAATATGCTGGAAGGCTGGGAACAGCGCTCGACAAAGATGCTCGATGCGCCTCCGATTCAGATGGACTTCAATGCGAACTGGGCCACTGGGACGATTTCCTTGCCTTTGAGCTCCGAGAGCGGGCCGAAATGCATCTCCAGCATGGGTTGGCTTTCTACTTCGATCCTTCATGACCTCCGGAATCCCTTGGGGACTGTCTTTGCAGGCGCTGAAATGTTGATGCAACTCGATCCTGCGTCGCCCCAGGGCAAGCGCCTGGCGGCGAATATCTACCGTGCAGCGAGCCGCATGCGGGAATTGTTGTCGGACCTCGCTGGAGCGAGCTGCGGAAATAAATCGACTAGTGAAATTTGCAAAATCCGCGATGTCATCGCTGCGGCATCGGAGGCGGCGTTACTGGCAGCGGAATCGCAGGGTGTTCAGATCTTGCTCGATGTGCCCGATGGTCTAGAGATATCTGTAGAGCGCTCCAGGATAGAACGCGTATTCTTCAACCTGATTGCCAACGCGCTCGAAGCGATGCCGCACGGCGGGCAAATCCGCATTGGCGCGAGGAAGTCGGAGAATTACGTGCTAATCGAAGTGGAGGACACGGGTCCCGGAATTCCGCGTGCGATTCGCGACCGGTTGTTCGAGCCGTTCGTCACCGCAGGCAAGGACCACGGCCTGGGACTGGGATTAGCACTCTCCCGCCAGACTGTGCTCGATCACGGCGGCGACATGTGGACGGAACCTGCGCGCGGCGCTCGATTTGTAATCAGCCTGCCTCTGTGCAGAGATTGACGGCGGCATTCAAGGGAACGCCCTAGCCGACAGGGAAGAGAGAAAAGAATGACAAAGAGTGAGTTGAACAAATATAGAAATGTTCTGGAGGACAAGCAGGCGGACCTTGTCCAGATGATGCGCAATCGCGACGGCATCGTTATCGAAAAGAGTGCCGATGCTCTCGACGAAGTGCAGTACGCCACCGAGCGCGAGCTGGCAATCCGTAGTCTGGACCGCGATTCCAATCTATTGCGCGAGGTCCGGGCAGCGCTCGGCCGCATCGAAGAGGGAAGTTTCGGCGTGTGCCTGCACTGCGAAGAGGACATCAGTCCCAAACGCCTGGCGGCGGTGCCGTTTACGGCATACTGCATTGTGTGCCAGGAACTCGCCGACCGCGGCCAGCACGAAGGCGCCGAGAACCCTGATGAGTTACTGACCCCCGCCTGATCGCACCTTCGCTGAGTTCAGGATGATCGATGAAGGAGTACTTGTATGGGGGGAGTCAACGACGGCACGCGCTCGGCGGCGTTGCTGGTTTATTCGCTTGTGCATCAGATGGCGCCAGGCAGCCAGCACCGGATCTCTCAGCCAGTTTCCGATAACCGGTTTCTTCCAGTTCCAGCCCGACAGGGACTTCTGGGGTACTGGTTTGGCTTGTCTGAGGGCGGGTGGTCCATTTGCGTTGCCCGCGGCCGCGCCCTTTTTGGCTGCCACTGTCGGCGAGCGCAAGAGATTTACTGCCCTTATTCATGCGGCGCACATCCTGACGTGGCACCGGGGCGTCGCAGTGCTGGGAGCATCGATTGGTTTAGCAGCAGGATTCGCGGGAGAGACGGCCGGAAGGCGCCTCAACCCCGCCCAACGTTGAGTTCCCGGTTAGCTAGAAACACTTATTTTAAGGATAGGAGTCCCTATATATGAGTAGTGCGAAGTTGATTGTTGCATATCCACCACCAGTGGACGTCGCCGCTTTTGAAAAGGTGTACATGGAAGAACATGTTCCCTTGGCGATCGCGAAGCTTGCCGGAAAAACCAAGATCGTCGCGACGAAGATCCTCGCGTCGCCACAAGGCAAACCTCAGTTTTATCGTGTGGCAGAGATCTATTTTCCTTCGATGAAGGCTCTCGAGGAGTGTGCCGGTTCGGAGGGGGGCAAGGAAACTCTGGCGAATGCGGTGAAGATTTCATCGGGGGGACCGCCGCTTTTCATGATTGCTGAAGAAGATACGTTCACGTTCTAGTCCAGGCGCGGAGCCGGCGCCGGGAATTTCGGAAATGGAAACGGAGACTTATGCGCTTAGGCATTCTGTGTATGCTCGCGATTGCCGTTCTTGACGGCCAGAACATCAAAACCGGTCCGGCGGTTGGAAACCGGGTGCCTGATTTTTCGGCCCAGGATCAGGAGGGACGGAGACAAACCCTGAAATCCGTCGCTGGCCCCAAAAGGAACGATGCTTGTCTCTTTCCGCTCGGCCCGACTGGTGACCCTTCTGCAAAACGCAGCTCGTGGAGCTGCAACGAAATCTGGATGCGATCCGGCAGCAGGGGCTGGGGCTGGCAGCGATCAGCTATGACTCGGTCGCGGTGCTGAAGAATTTTGCCGACCGGCAGCATATTACGTTTCCACTGCTCTCGGATCCTGAGTCGAAGATCATTCGCGCCTTCGACATCCTGAATGAGACCGTCGCGCCGGGCACGGCATTCTATGGAATTCCCAACCCCGGCACCTACGTCATAGATCCTCAAAGAAGAGTCGTTTCAAAGCACTTTGAGGACGACTATCGTGAACGCGTCTCCGCCACGGACATTCTGATCCAGGACTTTGGCAAGTCTGCGAATGCAGCGCGCAATGTGGCGGAAACCAGGCATCTCCGTCTCACCACGACCGCAAGCACCTCCGTTGCAACGCCGGGTCATCGGATCGTGCTAAGCCTGGAAATCGACCTCAAGCCCAAAATGCACGTCTACGCTCCCGGCGCGCAAGGCTACATTCCCATCGAATGGAAACTGGAGGAGGGCGCTGCCGGGAAATTGCAGCCCGTCGCATACCCCGCATCGGAGATGCTGCATCTGGAAGCCATCGGCGAGACCGTGCCGGTTTATCGAGGCAGCGTGATCATCAAACGAGAGATCACTTTCGGTTAGGAAGCCGCGCTGAAGCCATTGGTCAATCCGGCCGGCGAATTGGCGCTGAAGGGATCATTCCGGTATCAGGCATGCGATGACCGTGTGTGCTACGTTCCGCACGTAGTGCCCCTGGAATGGCACTTTCATTTTGAAGGTCTGGACCATGCCCGCGTTCCGGCGGATTTGCAGCGCAAAGCTCAGTAGTTTTTATATCTCGGCGCAGCGCGCTCTGGAACTGGGGGCGCTCGACGAAACACAAAAACCTTCGCACACGGCGAAGCTGTACCGAGTTGTGGGTCTTAGAACGCGCGTCACGTTCCCCTCAAATGCGACCGGCCGTACCACGAACTTTTTGGCTAGAACCGGCGTCAACGCACCTGTTCGGGGGCAACGCGGTACCCAGATACCCGTACCGCGGAAGGTACGTACGGTATGATTTGATGGATGATATCGCCATGGCCATGCCTTCGCAATATGACGCTAACCGTCCCGACGGATCGAATATCGATTACGCTTCTGGGCAAGAGCCATCGTTTGCGGCGCAACTACGAAAGACGCTCAACACGATTCCCGCGTACACCTGGTATGCGCTACCGTCTGGCGTCCTTACGTTCGTGAATGAAGGATACGCGAATTACCTTGGTCTTGCCAAGAATGATCCTCTTCGGCACGGAGTGGAGATCGATGTACCTTGGGACACTCACATCGAGCTAGTACATCCCGATGACCATGAAGAGACGCTTAGAATCGGGGCAGCCTGTAACAGAACTGGGACTGCCGGTCAAGCGGCCTTCCGAATACGAAACTCTGAAGGAGAATACCGCTGGTTCCTCAGTCGCCTCGAACCTCTGCGTGCAAGTGACGGGACGCTGCTGTACTGGATCGGGATAAACCTCGACATTGATGATCGGAAGCGAGCCGAAGACGCTTTGCGGCGTAACGAGCATCTTCAGGCAGAAGCACAAAGACTCAGTCATACCGGCAGCATAGGGTGGAACGTTTCTTCGGACGAGCACTTCTGGTCCGGCGAGACTTTCCGTATTTTTGAATTCGACCCTTCTGCTAAAGTTTCATTACCAATGATTTTGGAGCGCGTTCATCCGCAAGATAGGCCTACGGTGAAGATGGCACTAGACGCCGCTGCCATCGGCACGGGAATTGATTTTGAATGTCGCTTACAGTTTCCCGACCGAAGGATCAAGTATCTTCATGTTGTTGGAAAAACGGAGAGAGATAGCACCGGGAGCATCGAGGTCATTGGCGCAGTAATGGATATTACCGCGCGGAAGCTAACCGAAGTGGAATTTCGGCGGAGCAAAGCGCATTTAACAGATGCACAAAGACTCAGTCACACCGGTAGTGCCGGAATGGAAGCAGGTACCCAGCGGATGTTTTGGTCCGAGGAAACGGCTCGGATCTACGGGTACCCTCCCGACACGGAACCGACGCCTGATTTGATTCTGCAGCGAGTCCATCCTGAGGATATACACCTGCTCAAGAGTGTTCTTGAGCGGGCTGGACAAGGCGGAAGTGACTTTGACTTTGAGCATCGGTTGCTGATGCCGGATGGTTCGATAAAACACATTCATAGTCTTGCGCACCCTTTAAGAGACGCCGACGGCAACGAGGAATCTGTCGGCGCAATAATGGATATAACGGAGCGTAAAGAGGCCGAACAGAGGCTTAAGCAACAGGAAGCGGAACTCCGGCAAGTGGTAGATCTCGCGCCGCAACTTATCGCTGTTTTCGGGCCCCAGCGTGAACGTCTTTATCTCAACCGCATGACTCTGGATTACTTCGGCATGACCCTTGGCCAGTGGCGCGAAACATTGCCCAGCAACGAGGTTCATCCTGATGACACGGAACGACTCCGGTCCCAATGGGGTCGTGCTATATCGAGCGGCACTGCATTTGAAATCGAGTTTCGACTCCGCAGAAATGATGGGGTCTATCGTTGGTTTCTGAGCCGACACAATCCTGTGCGCGATGACCAGGGAAAAGTCCTCCGTTGGTATGCTGCGTGCGCTGATATCGATGACCGCAAACGAGCCGAGGAAAGCCTGCAACGAGAGAATGCTGCTTTGCGTGAAGAGCTTAACCAGGCGTCGATGTTCGAGGAGATCGTCGGCTCTTCGGAGCCTTTGCGGAAGGTGCTGTCTCAGATCAGCAAAGTGGCGCCATCGGACTCAACCGTTCTCATACTGGGGCAAACCGGCACGGGCAAGGAGTTGATCGCACGCGCTATTCATAAGAGGTCTAAGCGGGCGGCCCGAGCATTTGTCGGTGTGAATTGCGGTGCGATCCCGACGTCGCTGATTGCTTCCGAACTGTTCGGACACGAAAAGGGAGCATTTACCGGTGCGACCCAACGCCGTTTGGGACGCTTCGAAGCTGCGAATGGTGGCACTATTTTTCTGGACGAAGTCGGGGATCTCCCTCCGGATATTCAAATCGCACTGTTGCGTGTGCTGCAGGAGCGCGAGATCGAACGTGTCGGCAGCGACAAGCCCGTCCCCGTGGACGTTCGAGTGTTGGCAGCGACCCATCGGGACCTCGATAAGCTCGTAAGCGAAGGTAAGTTCCGTCAGGATCTCCTGTATAGGTTGAATGTTGTGCCGATCACGATGCCACCGCTCCGCGAGCGCGCGGCCGACATTCCCATCCTAGTCGAATACTTCATCGCCCGATTTGGAAAAAAGATGGGGAAGAGGTTCCAGACCATCGAGAACAGGACACTGAGGATGATGCGGGAGTATGAGTGGCCGGGAAATGTTCGTGAGCTTCAGAACGTGATTGAGCGCGCTGTCACCCTCAGTGATTCAGATACCTTCTCTGTGGACGAAGCATGGCTCAAACGAGAACCATTCAAGGTTTCTCATTCGAGCGTGGCTCTGAATGGTGTACTGCTCGCACACGAAAAGGAAGTGATTGAAGCTGCACTTGCTCAGAGTCATGGGCGGATTTCAGGGCCTGCTGGCGCCGCCATCAAGCTAGGTGTTCCTGATTCCACCCTCGAAGCAAAAATCAAGCGCTTGGGTATCGACAAATATCGATTTAAGTCCCAGGCAGGTTGATGCTGCTGACGTTGCCATAAGTTGGACTATTCTTCCGCTTTTTCCCCGTGGAACGCGAAATCCCGAAAATCCAAGATTTCACCGGCGCTAACGCTTAGCGCCGAATGAATTGCGAATGGTCTTCCCTTTGCATCTCCCACAGACGGGTTTGGGTCCAACCATGACCTTACGAATCAAACGGTTTTGTGAGACTCGCGGGACTCGACTTCTTTTGTCCGGTGAACTTCGACTCGCACACCTCGTCGACCTGCGCGCCGAAATCGAGCAGTGCGGACAGCCGGCAACTTTGGATCTGAATGAAGTTAACGTTGTAGACTTCGATGGAATTCGCTTCCTGAATCAGTGCCAGGCGGAGGGCATTCACGTGGTAAATTGCTCGCCGTACATTCGTGAGTGGATGCTTCAAGAAAAACGAACCCTTCGAGACGAAGAATAGCCATTCCGTTGCCCTGGTTGGTCAGGGAATCGCGTGAGTTCGAGCCCGCGATTCGGATCGTTTATAAAATGTCTGGGGATGTGTGCCCTCTCCGCTTGGCGCCATCCGAAGTTTTCCCCATCTGTCGCGAAATCTCGAAATCTGGAGACTAAGTTCCCGGCTAACCATCAGAACAAACAAGGGATTCGAACGGCAATGTTTTTGCATCTCCAATAACCGGCGCGCAAGAGCCAACTGTCGCCGGCGGTGAACAAGAGGGCGACTGGAAAACAGGCAAAAGGGAGCAATAACCTTGGAAGCCCGATACATAGGAGTTAGCAACCTGCTCGATCCAGAGAACTGCACGATGATCCTCATCGACCATCAGCCCCTTCAATTCGCGGGTGTGCAGAATATCGATGGAACTCTGCTGGTCAACAACGTAGTTGGCTTGGCGAAAACAGCCAAGGTGTTCGGCGTACCGACGATCTTGACGACGGTATTGGAAGAGCGCGGCGGACATCTTGTCAAAGAGGTTCAGGATGTCTTCCCCGAGCAGAAGACAATCAACCGGACCACTCTCAACACTTGGGAAGATCAGCGCGTCGTCGACGCCGTCAAGAAAATTGGGCGCAAAAAGCTTGTTATCGCGGCACTCTGGACCGAGATATGCCTCGCCTATCCCGTGCTGAGCGCCCTCGGAGAGGGCTACGAGGTATTCATTGTCACAGATGCCTCAGGCGGCGTCAGCGTGGAGGCGCACGAAAGGGCCGTGCAGCGCATGGTGCAAGCCGGTGCCGTTCCCCTCACGTGGATCGGATTCGCAAGCGAACTGCAGCGCGATTGGGCGCGGGAGAAGACGATAGCGGGAATCGGCGAAATCATGTCGAAGCACGGTGGAAACATAGGCACCAGTCTCGCCTGGGAGTTTCAGCTCTTGGCGACTCATCCGCAAAACTGAGCGCAGTTGTCGGGTGTTAGGAGAGGAAAAGTTTGTGAACACTACGCTGGGCCAGCTTATGGAACGGAACGTTTTGGAGGTCTTCGGGGAACGGGATTCCGATCGCCGTAAGTCGGTGATCAACGAACTCTATACGGAAAACTGCACCTTCTTTGAAGCCGACGATCAGATCGTCGGTCGCGACGCCCTCAATGCAAAGGTGGAGCAAATTCTTAAGGAAGCTCCAGGGTTCGTTTTTCGTCTAGCCGGCCCGGCGGAGGTGAATCATGATCTCGGCCGCGCAAGGTGGCACTTCGGACCGAATGGAGCCGCTCCTGTTGTCGCAGGGATGGATGTTGCGGTCTTCAAAGAAGGGCGCATTTACTCACTGTATGCCTTTCTCGACAAGGCTCCTGGCGATTAGTTGCATTATAAGAGCTCTGAAGAAGCAGGTATAAATGACACCGCAAATCGGCTGACGCAAAGAGTTGGGCGATACGCAACCTCAAGGGTTAGGAGAGGCAAGATGTCTGTGAAGGGGAAGATGAGTCGCAGCAGCTTAGGGCAAGTGATGCCGGTTCACGCCGAGCCCCTCGGCTTCACGAATGCCTCCTTCAGAGCCGTGAATCAAGTCTCGTTTAGCTACCGGACAAACACTGATGCTGCCGCGGCCTTGCTGCCCACGGAATTGGAGATCGACGAGAACCCCCAAATATCCGTGATGTTCTTGTCGTACGGGTTCAGCAGCGTCGGTCCGTTCCGGGAGTACATTCACATTATTCACGCGCGCTTCCGGGGTGAAGAAGTCGGGTTTGTTCCGCACATATTCATCTCGAACGAACGGGGCATGCTCGCCGGACGGGAAAGAGAAGGCTATCCTAAGCTGCTCGGTGACATCGACTTCGACATGAATCAGCCGAATCTGTACGGGCTGATTACGGCGCGGCTTTCCCGTCCGGCCGGTTTCGTCCTGGTGCAAGGGCTCTTTCGTCCGAGTGAATTTTTGGGCGAGATCACTGAGGATAAACCCACGGTGATTGAGGCTCTCGGGCTGCGGGTAGTCGGGTCAGCGGTGCCCGGAGGGCCATTGTCGGTATGCGAGTTCGTACCGTCGGCGCTGGAGTTTATTGCCGGTGAGATATGGTCCGGGGAGGGATCGTTGTTATTTACAGGTGCTTCGAAATTCAGCGCCGTGCACCAGTTGCCCATTGTTGGAAGTGTGGAAGCCACCGCTTTCTACAATTCATCGTTTCGGCTACGTCGTCCCACAAAAACCTATCCGTTCAACGTTTGAGCAACATCCCGGCCTGCCTGCCGATTACTTGGATTACACGAACTCTGAAGAAGCAGGTATGAATGACGCTAGTAATGGCACGAATCAAAGAGGTGAAATTATGACTTCCACGCGTGACGGACAGATAAAACGTTCCGCCGTAGTCACCGGCGCGGGCAGTGGGCTTGGCCGGGACATTGCGCTTGGACTTGCGGCGAAGGGCTACCGCGTGTTTGGGACGGCAATTTCATCAGAAGAGACCGCGGACCTCAAAAAGGCGTCGGGTGGGGCGGTGAATCTGAGCCAATGCGATATTACCGACGAACCCGCCGTCAAGTCTTGGGCGGGAGAAGTCACAATTCAGAATGAAGGCCGCATCGATCTTCTCATAAGCAACGCAGGAATCCTGACGCCCGGACCCCTGGAGGTTCTTCCGCTTAACGCTATCCGGCACGAATTCGAAGTCAATGTCTTCGGCGCTCTCGCCGTTGTAAATTCCTTTCTTCCGGCACTGCGGAAGGCACGGGGGCGAATTGTCCAGGTCAGTACGATGACTGCCACATTGCCGTTCCCCTTCAACGGTCCATCTGGCGCATCGAAGGCCGCTTTCGACGCGCTTGCCGCCGTCTACCGCGCGGAGTTGAAGCCTTTCGGTGTCGATGTCGTACTGGCTGTTGCCGGCAACATGAGAACCGGTGGGCCGGCCAAAACAGCTGCTGCTCTTAAGCGAGTCGCAGACCAGATGACATCCGAGCAGCGCGAGTTGTACGGGAAGGCCTTCGATACTTTTGCGACAACCCTCAATAACATGCAGGGCAGCGGACTCGATTCAGTCTCGGCCGCCAATCGGGTTATCGAGCTTTCGGAGCAAGTACCAGCGCCGAGCAGGGGAGCAGTCGGCGCCGACGCCGAAGAGATTCTTCGGCTCGTCCGTGAGAAGTCCGATGCCGAACAGGATGCGATGCGCCTCCATATCGTCGGTTTGGAGTAGTGATGCACCTGGTCGGTAATTACAGATGACTCGCTTAGTCCCTTTAGGATTGTTCGTTCTGGTGCTTGCCGGAGACACCGTGCTTGGTCAGACACAATGTCCCAATGGTCCACCACCATATGAACTGCTCCGGCAGGACGAAAATTATAGCTATCTGAGCAATCCAGCCTGCGGCAATGACCACTGGGATCGTCTCAAATACGTGCCACTTGGATCAGACACAGATATATTTTTCACGCTCGGCGGTGAGATTCGGGAATGGTACGAAGGCTATCGCAATGCGAGTTGGGGATTCGGTCCCCAGGATAGAAATGGTTATCTCCTTCAGCGTCTTTCGATCTACAGCGATGTTCACGCGGCGCCTCGTATTCGGTTGTTCGTACAAATCACGAGCGCCATAGAAGCGGGACGGAATGGGGGCCCAAGACCAGTGATCGACGAGTCACAGTTGTTTTTTGAAGAAGGCTTCGCCGACATCGCCCTATCGAAAGAACCCGGCGATAAGTTGGTATTGCGTCTCGGACGACAGGAATTCGAGTTCGGGGACGGCCGCTTAGTGGATGTCAGAGAGGGACCTAATGTGCGCCAAACGTTCGATGGCGCCAGCCTTAACTGGAAGGCTTCGTCCTGGAACATCCATGGATTCGTTTTGAAGCCAGTGTTGAACGGAACTGGCGTTCTTGACGCGCCGCCCGATCACAATTCAACCTTCTGGGGAGTGTATGCGGTTCATCCAATGCCACAGATTGAGGGTGCACACATCGATCTCTATTACCTCGGTCTCGCTCGAAAGGACGCAGCGTTCGATATTGGTTCGGCCGACGAGTTGCGCCATACGGTGGGCGGAAGGCTCTCGGGCAGGCGAGGCGGCTGGAGCTATGACAGCGAAGCCGCTTTTCAAGCCGGCAGTTTTGGCACACGAAATATTCGCGCTTGGGGAACCGGCCACGATACGTCGTACACATTTCGATCCATTCGCCTTCGGCCGCAGATTGGTGCTAGCGCGCTTGTCGCCAGCGGTAACCACGGCAATTCACAGTCGGACCTCGGAACGCTGAATCCGTTGTTTCCGACAGGCAACTATTTCGGCCAGGGCGGGATCAGTCTACTCGGACCTTCAAATCTTATGGCGATCGGCCCAAGAATAGCTTTGCAATTCACAAAAGCACTCAGTCTGGTCGCGGACGACAATGTCTTCTGGCGGACCAGTCTTCAGGACGGCATCTATGGCCTTGACGTTATCTTGTTGGTTTCCGGGCAAGGTAATTCTGAGCGTTACGTTGGTAGTCAGCCGTCGGTCGGAGTCTACTGGAAAGCAAGCCGTCACCTTTCAGTGTCAGCAGCGTATGCTCACTTTTCCGTAGGCTCATTCTTGATGAAAGCATCGCCGCCAGGCCGAGACGTGAATTACGCCGCGGTATGGACCACGTATAAGTTTTAGGATCTGATCCGTAGTAGACCAAAAACGTACCCACACGATCATTCGAGTGAAAAGGGTGGGCCGCGACATCGCCTGGGGGCTCGCGGAGCAAGGATACAGGGTCTTCGCAACCGCACTGAGCGAAGCGAAGGTTCAAGACCTGAAAAACGGCTCCAGGTCGCGCCCGCTTGATCTTTGCGACATCACCAGGAGGCAGGAGGCAGCAGTATGAGTCAAACCATTGACGATTCAGTGTTGGACATACTTTTTCGCGAAGCACGCACGTATATGACGTGGCAACCTCGGCCGGTGGCGGATCAAACGCTGCGGGATCTCTACGGCATCCTCAAGTGGGCGCCGACCAGCGCGAACACCGCGCCGGCGCGGTTTGCGTTTCTTCGGTCGAAAGAGGCCAAGGAACGACTCCGTCCGGCGCTAGCGCCCGGCAATATCGAAAAGACCATGACAGCTCCCGTCACCGTGATCGTCGCGTACGACATGAAGTTCTACGAGCAACTGCCCAAGCTGTTCCCTCAAAGCCCGGGCATAATGCAGATGTTTGAGAGTAATCCCCAGTTGGTCGAGGTGACCGCCCAGCGGAATTCCAGCTTGCAGGGCGCATACCTGATCCTGGCCGCACGGGCGCTCGGCCTCGATTGCGGGCCGATGTCGGGCTTCGACAATGCCAAGGTGGACGAGGAGTTCTTTGCCGCCGGAAAGCCGTGTTTCGGCTGCGATCAAGAATTCTTTCCTGAAGGGCACGTCAAGTCGAATTTCCTCTGCAACCTCGGGTACGGTGATCCAAGTACGCTGTTCCCTCGACTTCAGCGTTTGCCGTTCGACGAGGCGTGTTCCCTGCTATGAGGTCTCGGGTTAGTCCGTGAGAAATCCGATGCCGAACAGGATGCCATGCGCCTCCAGATGGTCGGCTTGGACTAGTAGTGTCCGGTGTCAACGCCGGTGCAGTTTTAACTTTTAAGGAGAATGACCATGATCGTAGTCGTCGACCCCCAAGATAGCCGCGCCGTTCGTAACAAGGACAACGTTCTTGCCCTCTACGAAATGATGATCAACCAGAAGAAGTCGGAGGAGGCAACGGCCAAGTTCGTCAGTCCGGCGTACATCCAACACAACCCTCTGATTCCGGACGGTTCCGTAGCACTAGGGCAATTTTTTGGCAAGGTTACGCACGAACGCGCACGCGCACGCGTTGTCGTCCATCGCATCATTGCAGTCGGCGAATACGTGTGGGCGCACGTGAATTTTCTGAATCTGTTCAACGATGACCCGCAGGACACGGGAATCGCCGGTGTCGATATCTACAAGATGGACGCCGACGGAATGGCTATAGAGCATTGGGACACCTTGCAACTGGTCGGTGACGCGAAAAACTCGGCCCCGCTGATCGCCCCGAATATCCCCCGCGCCAATGGAAATGGAATGTTCTAAAGCGCGCTGCCGGGACAAGAGTCACGAACTACGGTTCCGGTGCCACCGTTAGCGGAGGGCGGCGGCAACTCGTCGTGAACATCGGTGGCCGGCCGGCGCCAGGTAGCGCATCGTGGTCTCGAGGGATTTGTGGCCCATCCAGTGTTGCACGATCCGTACGTCGACACCTCTGCGCAGCATTCCTGTGGCATAGGTTGAACGAAATGTCTTCAGGTCAAACTTTGTCGGGCCTCGGCGGTCAGGTGAAAAGCGGCCAATGAAGGTCGGGTGAAAACCGGCCAACGGACGGCACCCAGGAGCAAGATCATTATTAACCCGAGTGCGGGTATTTCGGCAAGACTTATTGTGCGGGAATCACGAACACCGGGTGCGATGACGATTGTTGCCGAGCGGGGGATGCACAAGGGGGCGGCAGCCGAAGCGGGCGAGCTCCTATGGGCGGTATATCGTCACAAGGGCGTTCCGGTCGTAGTTGCCTTTAGCATTGCGGGGATCGAAAACATCTTTCCAACGGCCGCCACTTTTAATCCGTTTGACGATGTTGACTCGCGACAAAATTGCCATCCATGGCCCGTTCGCGCCCGTGACAATGTCACCGTGATTGGGTCTAGCACACGACCTCTGGTGTCGGTTGGCGGAACTTGCACCCCTCAAGCAAGATCGAACAACAGAATCTCACTCGGTTCGGGATGAAGCCCAGTTAGCGTCAACTCTTTTTCACCGGTCACAGCCGCGGCATCGCCGGCCCGCAACTCGTTCCCGTTCACATCAACTGAGCCCCGAACCACGTGCAACCAGGCGGCGCGTTGAGGGTCCAGTGAATAAGGGATGTTTATCCCTTCGGCTAGCTCAGCTACGAACACTTGCGCGTCCTGATTGATTCGCGCTGCTCCAGCAGCGGCCGTCGGCCCAGCCAGAGGCTTGAGCTTGTTCTTCTTTTCTTCCGGATCAAAGCGGATCTGCTCGTAGCCGGGAGTGGTTCCCATTGTCGCCGGCTCGATCCAGATTTGGAAGAGATGTAGTGGCTCAGCGCTTGAGGGATTGAACTCACTGTGCATCACACCCGTGCCAGCCGACATTCGCTGGATTTCATTCGGACCCAGGACTTCCTCATGCCCCATGCTGTCTTTGTGAGCAATTGAGCCCTGAAGGACGTAGGTCAAAATCTCCATGTTGGTATGACCGTGCATCCCGAATCCCCGGCCAGGAGCTACACGATCTTCATTGATGACGCGAAGTGACCGAAAGCCCATGAACTTTGGATCGTAATAATCGGCAAACGAGAAGGTGTGGTACGTGTCGAGCCAACCATGATTTGCATGGCCCCTCTCCTTGCTTTTGCGAACTTGTATCACTTTCTAGTTCTTCCTTTGCGTGTTGGTGTTTTTGAATCCTCGCCCGCCTGCGACCCGGCCGCGAAGAGGCCCAGCTTCTTAAGAAGGGCATGCAGCTGGCGTTTTTCCGCCTCATTCAAAATCGACATCACTCGCTCAAGTTCCCGAGCGTTGCGCTGGAAGGCCGCTTCCACGACATGCTTTCCTTCCGGCGTGAGTTCTAGAACCTTAGCGCGGCGGTCGCTCGGTGTAGCCGTTCGCACTACTAGATCCTTCCTTTCGAGACGATCGACTGCCGCCGTCATTGAACCGCTAGCTAGCAGCACCTTGGCCTGGATCTCGGTGATGGTCAGCGGACCTTTGTGCAAGAGAGCTTCGAGTGCGACGAAATCGCTCAGGCACAGTCCGGTTTCCGAGATACTACTCTCAGCTATTTGTCTGACCGCGTGATAGCATCTGGACAGGACGATCCACAGACGAGGTGCCTCCACGTGCGCGCGGGAACTCATGAATGCGCGGCGCTATGATGCACTGCACCAGACGGTTTAGCGACCGAGAGGGAGCGATCTACCGAAACCGCGCCTGCACCACGGATCATCAGGAAGGCAGTGATCGCGAGGACCAGCAGGTGGTACTCAAAACCTTCGCCTTTCTGATTTCCGTTCCAATTCATAAAGAAACCGAAAGCCCGATGCACTGTGGCAATTGCGACCACCATATTGACGGCGATCCCGAAAGCCGCGATTCGGGTGAGGAATCCTAGCATGAGCCCCAATCCGCCGAAGAACTCCGCCGCAATGGCTAGAAACGCAAACGGGGCCGGAATGTGCATAACACCCGTGAAATAACCCATGGTGCCGGAGAAGCCAAATCCTCCGAACCATCCCAACAGTTTCTGTGCTCCGTGCGCGAAGAAAACTAGTCCGAGAACTAGTCTCAGAATTACCGTCGCGGTGGAGTCGTCCGTGGCAAAAATTCTGCGAGTCATGTTTGTAGCTCCTATTCGTTGGCTGGCGTCGTGCGACCCGAAGCGGGTTTGGCAGCTCAACTGTTCAGATGCAGTATCCTCAAAGAAGGATTCTTCAAATAAGGATTCTTTCTATCGAAACACATTTCCAGCCACGAAGGACGGCACCAGGTCAGACGGATCAAGAGTATCCGGCGGGCGAGTGCTCTGAGGAAAAGCGCACGCAAAGACGATGCTCAGGAATGCTCGTGCCGTTAGCGGAGGTACGGCGCACCTCGCATTCTGTCACGCTGCAGTCGATTGCTTTTGAAGAAACGCCAGAAGCTCCTCATTGATGACATCCGCATGTGTGGTACATAATCCATGCGGCGCACCGGCGATAACCTTCAGCGTGCCGTTCTTGACTAACTTGGCACTCCTTCTCCCCGAATCATCGATCGGTACGATCTGATCAGCGTCTCCCTGAATCACCAGCGTCGGGACGTCAATGTTCTTCAGATCATCAGTTTGATCCGTCTCGGAGAAGGCCTTGATGCAGTCGTACGATCCAATGATCGAGGATTGCATTCCCTGCAACCAGAAGGATTCCCGCACTCCCTCGGAGACGTTCGCGCCCGGTTTGTTGTAGCCCTAGAACGGAAGAGTCAGGTCCTTGTAGAACTGGGAGCGGTCATTGACGACACCGGTGCGGATATCGTCGAAGACTGACAGCGGCAAACCGCCCGGATTTCTCTCTGTCTTGAGCATCAGCGGGGGCACGGCGGAATTCAGGACGACCTTAGCGACGCGCTTCTGTCCATGCCGCGCGATATAGCGGACAACCTCGCCTCCGCCGGTGGAGTGACCGACCATGGTTGCATCTTTAATATCGAGATGCTTTATGAGTTCAGCGAGATCGTCCGCATATTGGTCCATGTTGTTGCCATTCCAGGTCTGGCCTGAGCGTCCGTGTCCTCGACGATCATGCGCGATGACCCGATAGCCCCGCTGCCCCAGAAACAGCATTTGCGCGGCCCAGGCAACGGCGCTCAAGGGCCATCCGTGCGAGAAGGTTATCACCGGCCCCGATCCCCAATCCTTGTAGTAGATCGAGGTTCCATCTCGTGTAGTAAACGTGTTCATCCGGTTTTCCTTTGCAGGCCAGATCATTTCTTTTGCTCGCCTGACGCAGTAACTCGCTACATCAGCAGGGAGACCTGCACTGCCGCATTTGTTGGATTAAATTCCGTCTGCAAAACTCGAAGTTCACACTGTTGACGTCAAGCTCTCCGAAGCGTACATGCCATGATGTCGTCCGCATCTCAAGTACCTGGGAAACGATGGTTTGGTGGTGCCCAAACCATGAAGCTGTTCGAGCGCGCTAAGAGGTCGCCTCAGGTCTTCAAATGTGGAACGAATGGCTGCGAGCACAGCCTCCGCGATTTTCCGAATCCTATGCGCGCGCCAGGGCTGACTCACCTTCGACGCCCACTTTGCGACGGAATATAGTTAAAGCAGTCTTATATTGCGCTCAGCGGTTTTTATAAGGCTGTCCATTTTGCCGCTTAGCACCTGTTTCGCTACGCTTAGCGTGTAACCTTTCAGGGTATGAAAAGGTACATGCGACGGCATGGCGAGCGCATAAGGGTCCACCACAACGTCCACTACGACGGGTCCGGCCTTATGTGCGAGAGCTTCAGTTAGACCGTCACTGACTGCGTCAGGCTCCTCAATTCGAATCCCCTTCGCGCCCATGGCTTCAGCCACAACTGCGAAATTCGGGTTCTTGAATGCCACGCCATAGGGAATGTATCCGGCTTCCTGCTGCTCGATACCCACGAAGTCGAGCGACTCGTTGTTGAGTAGGATGTGGATCACAGGTGTCTTGCGTTCGACCTGAGTTAGCAGGTCGCCCATCCCAAGCATCGTGAACCCGCCGTCGCCGCAAATGGCGATCGTTTGGCGGCCAGGATACGCCAGTTGTGCCCCAAATGCGTTCGGCGCTGCGTTGGCCATGGACGCCCAGGAGAACGATCCGAAGAGCCTCCGATTCTTACCTCCTTTTATATGTCTCGCGAGCCACATTACCGCCGTGCCGGTATCTGCGAAAAACATGGCGTCATCCGAAGCTAGATTCGAAAGCGTAGCGGCAAGATATTCGGGACGTATTGGTTTGATACCAGGTCCGTTGTCAACGTAATGCCCTTTCAGTTCATCGAAAGACTCCGTCTCGGCAACGTATTTGCGCAGGAAGCGGTCGTCAGTCTTTTCCCGAACATTTTCCAATAGCGCCTGGACGGTCGCTTTGACGTCGCCGACGAGTCCAAGATCGAGCGAAGTTCGACGGCCTATGTGTTTCGGATTCGTATCGATCTGCACCTTCCTGACTTTCGCTCCTGGCAGGAATTCCGAAAACGGAAAATCAGTCCCGAGCATCAGAAGGAGGTCGGCATGGTTGATCGCTCCATAAGCGCCGCCATATCCGAGCAAGCCCGTCAGTCCTACAGCGTAGGGATTGTCGTGTTCCAGCCATTGCTTACCTCGCAACGCGTAGCCGACGGGCGCCTTCAATCTTGCCGCCAGCTCGATTACCTCTTCGCGCGCGTCCCGGCACCCATCGCCACCAAAAATAGCAACGGTGCCAGCCTCGTTAATCATGTCGCTGAGGCAGCGCAGGTCAGAATCTGATGGACGAAGTACGGGCGCCGCGGGGATGGTGATCCGGTCCGGTTCGCCTATAGCGTCCGCAGCCGCGATATCCCCGGGGATCGACAGAACCGTCGGGCCTTTCTCAATAATCGAAGTCCGTATGGCCGTGCCGATGACGGCCTGAGCTTGAGCAGGATTGACTAACCTGGCCGTGTAAAGAGAGGCGGTATCGAAGAACTTATAAGGATTCATCTCCTCCAGCGCCGACGTATCCAACAGGCTGCTTTCGACGTCGCCCGCGATCGCAATCACCGGAGCGCGCTCTTTGCGGGCATCCATCAGGCCATTGAAGAGGTGGACGACGCCAGGTCCCGCTGTCCCGCACACGGCGACGGGTGCGCCAGTGAAGTAGGCGTCTGCAACGGCGGCGAATACGCCGTATTCTTCATTTCGAACATGCACGAAGTCGACATTTCCGTTTCGGCGCAGCGCATCGATCACAGGATTCAAGGCGTCGCCGATAATGCCGTAACACCGCTTTACCCCGGCGTCGACAAGCATTTCCCATAAGACATCCGCAACGTTTCGGGCCATAGCAATCTCTGTCTCCTTATTGAAGTATGTGCTAGCGCGAGAACCGCCTGGTTGTTTGATTATGACCGCTCTCGCAGAACGAGAGTCCCACGCCTAGGAGTTTGTTGGCAGTCCGCTTCATGAACAACTCGAAGGGGATGACGACGCCCGACGATAGCGCGCTGAGCCGGGTGAGAATTGCCGGAACGGCTATCAAATGGCGTTGACGGAAATCCGTCAATTGCCAAGGATTATCGGTTCCAAAGGGGTTTTCCCGCGCGGCTAAGTGCTCAAAGACAAGGGGTTTGGCAGCTAACTCAAGTTGGATGCACAACTGCGTCTCCGCAGACGGACTCAATGAGGAGCTGAATCAAACATGATGAATCCCCCAGTGACAAATGACCGCGCTCTGCGTGAAGGTGTAGTGATTGAGAGATTTCTGGAATCGCCGGACGAGGAATCGTTCGCGGACCTGTTCGGCGCCTTTACGCCCCAACTAGTCGCTTTCTTCCGCTCACGCGGTTGCCCGCTCGCCTTGAGCGAAGATCTCACTCAGGAGGTAATGCTGACGGCCTATCGAAAGGCTGCACAGGTTCGGGATCGATCACTTTTTCGCGCCTGGCTATTCAAAATTGCGCGCAATGCCCTTTGCAGGCAGTACGGCAAGCAATCGCGTGAAGTGGAAACGGTTGACCTGGCGAACGTGGTGGGCACTCTGGCTGCCTCGAGCAACAAACCAGCCGGAACTTGCGGATTCGAGTTTCACGCTTGGATGGCTTTCCTGGAATCAAGCGAGCGCGAGGCTTTGACCTTGCGATTTGTCGAGGAGTGGGAATATCACGAGATCGCGACTGCGAAAAACATCCCCATCGGAACGGTCCAGTGGCGCGTTTTCAACGCTAAGAAAAAGTTGGCTCCGCATCTGAGGGCACATCAGATCTCCGGACGCGAAGCGGCGGCCTGAAGGCCGCAACCCTTATCACAAAGGCGAGGGCCTCCGGAGGGTATCCGTGATGAGGGGTTGCAAAGCATCCTAAGGAATATAATGCGAGGCATGGCCCCTCGTGGAGATGGCGCTGTCCGACAGGGTCAAACCTCCGACCTTCAACTCCTTGTCGACTCGGCTCCTAGCCTGATTCACACTAGCAGGCCGGATGGGCACCTCGATTTCTTCAATCAAACATGGTTGAGGTACGTAGGACAGTCGCTGAAGGATCTGGAGGGCTGGAAGTGGACAGAATTCATCCATCCGGAGGATGTCGACGGAATCGTGGAAAGATGGCGAGCCTCACTAGCCAACGGCGAACCTTTCCTGTATGAAGCTCGTGTCCTGCGCGCAGACGGCGAGTATCGCTGGATGCTGCATCACAAAGTAGCAATTCGTGATGGGTCCGGCCAAATTGTTAAGTGGTATGGATCGAGTATCGATATTGAGGATCGCAAACGTGCGGAAGATCAACTCCGCCGGAGCAGCCAGGAGCTCGAAAGAAGCGAGTTTTATCTCGCGGAGGGTCAGAGGCTTGCCCACGTGGGTAGCTGGGCCTTCGACCCTGCTGGATTCGACTACTGGTCTCCTGAATTATTTCGGATGTACGGCCTCGATCCGGACCGGAAAGCGCCTACTATTCAGGAATACTTGGATTACGTCCACCCACAGGATCGCGAGTCCATGGCGAACCTCATTCAGGGACTCGCTGCGAAAGCTTCGGCCTTCGACGCCACGAAGCGTATCGTCCGACCCAACGGCGAGGTCCGATACATTCGCTTCGTCGGGGCTCCGGGCGTCGAAAACGAAAACCTGAAAAAGTACGTTGGCAGCGCTATAGACGTTACCGAGCAAGAGCTTCTCACTCAGGAACTCCGGCGCCGCGAGGCCTATCTAGCGGATGCCCAAAGACTCAGCCACACAGGCAGTTTCGGGTGGAGACCGAATGAGGGAGAGGTTCTCTGGTCAGACGAAACGTACCGCATCTTCGAATACGACACCACAGTAAAGCCAACCGTAGACTCAGCGGTCGAGCGCATACATCCTCAGGATCGGGTGCTTGTACAACAGGTCCTCGATCGCGCGTCTCAAACTGGCGCTGACTTCGAACATGAGTATCGTTTGCTTCTGCCTGACGGACGACTCAAGTATGTTCACGCGATAGCTCACGCGGTACAAAATGCAGCCGGCGACCGCGAGTTTATCGGGGCTGTGACTGACATCACCCCGCGCAGGGCGGCCGAGGGAAAAATCCGAGGGCAGGAAATCGAGCTTCGGCAGATTCTGGACCTCACGCCGCAGCACGTCGCCGTGATAAGTTCCTGGCACGACCGCATCTTTGCCAGCCGAGCCCTGCTGAATTATTTCGGCCTTAGCCTCGAGGAGTGGCAGAGTCGCGGCACTCAAACGCGTGTTCACCCGGAGGATGTTGAACGCCTCGCATGGGGACCGCATGGCAGTCCCCCGGATCAGTACGAAGCGCGATTACGGAGGTACGATGGCGTTTATCGCTGGTTTCTCGTCCGCAACAACCCGTTATACGACGAACAGGGACAGATTACGCGTTGGTTTGTTGCCGGGACCGACATTGACGACCGCAAGCAAGCTGAAGAGAGACTGCGGCAGGAAAACGTCGCGCTCCGCGAGGAGATCGACAAGGCTTCCATGTTCGAGGAAATTGTCGGTACTTCGAGCTCTCTGAAAGCGGTTCTCTCCCGGATTGCCAAAGTCGCTCCGACCGACTCCACCGTTCTGATTACCGGGGAGACCGGCACAGGCAAAGAACTCATCGCACGTGCCATTCACAAACGTTCCCAAAGAGCTGGTCGCCCGTTCATTAGTGTGAATTGCGCCGCGCTTCCGCCTACGCTGGTCCTTTCGGAATTATTTGGCCATGAAAAGGGAGCCTTCACGGGGGCCACGCAGCGCCGGCTTGGCCGCTTCGAAATGGCTGACGGCGGCACAATTTTCCTGGACGAAGTTGGGGAACTTTTGCCCGACGCCCAAGCCGCGTTATTGAGAGTGCTACAGGAACGGGAATTCGAGCGAGTGGGAGGAAGCCAGCCTACCCAAGTAGACGTTCGTGTTATCGCTGCCACCAATCGCGACTTGAGCGCCCCCATGGCGAGTGGGGCCTTCCGTCGTGATCTCCTCTACCGGCTGAATGTGTTTCCCATCGAAATGCCCCCTTTGCGCGAGCGAAAAGATGACATTTTGATGCTGGTCGAGTATTTCGTGCAGCGTTATGCCAACCGTGCGGGCAAAAATATCCGGTCGATCGACCAGAAGACCGTTGATCTGTTGCAGTCCTATGACTGGCCCGGCAACATCCGTGAGTTGCAAAACGTAATTGAAAGGTCCATCATCCTGAGCTCCGGGGATGTTTTTTCAGTTGACGAGCTGTGGCTATCCAAAAGTACTTCTCCACAGGCAGCGCGGGTTGAAGCACGAACTGAGCGTGAGATTATAGAAGCGGCGCTGGCTCAGACTAGAGGCCGGGTTTCCGGCCCATCCGGGGCTGCGGCTAAACTTGGGATACCGGCCTCAACTCTTGAGGACAGGATCAAGGTCTTGAAAATCAACAAACAACAGTTCAAATTCGGCGCAAGATTCTCTTCCTTTTAGGAGTCTCCAAAACAGACCTCTGGTCACGGAATTCACGAAATTCACGTGATTCACGGCCAGCTGGCCTGCCTCGTTCCTGTGTTTTCATTAACTTGGCATTGGCAGCAGCGTTGCCTTAGCTAGAAGCAATAGAAGCTAAATCTAAAAACCCACAATGAGCTGCAGAATCGACCGAGTGGTTAGCGATGACAATCGCCTGGTGTTGCTCGTAAACAGTCGGCTTGCAGGGGAACATATTGAACACCCTGCGAAGCGCAAGGAAAGGGTCGCCCTCTTAAGCGTTCTTCAGGAACGCGAGTTCGAGCACGTTTGCGGCACTCGAAGTTTATGCATTGACAAATACGGGTTCCGGACCCTGGCATGAAGATCCATCACCGGTTGTATGTTCTAGTCGCGCTAGCATTCTTGGCGGTGCCATCACGAAGCTTGAACGCTTTGACGCCGGATCAACATATCAATCAGTACGGTCATCGCTCGTGGAAGATCGAAAACGGATACCTCGGGGCCCCGCCACAATCGATTGCACAGGACCGAGACGGCTATCTGTGGCTGGGAACCTACTACGGACTGTACCGTTTCGATGGCGTACGGTTTGTACGTTGGATGCCTCCCGCCGGAATGCATCTGCCGAGCCCAAGGATCACTTCGCTGCTGGCAGACAGAGACGGAAGTTTGTGGATGGGTACCGAAAGCGGACTCGCACACTGGAACCGCGGACACCTCGACAATTACCTGGAGGGTCAAGGATGGATAACGGGATTCGAACAAGACCCCGACGGAGCGGTATGGTTCGCAGTTGCGTCCTACAACATGAACGAGTCCAGGGTGTTATGCAAGATGCGAGATGCCGCAGTGACTTGTTACGGAAGCAAGGATGGCTTAACGCAGCGGATTATGGACTCGACGCAATTTGTTCGGGACGATGCCGGTTACTTGTGGATGGGCACCTCGACATCTGTTATGGGGTGGAAGCCTCCCTCGTTACAGGTTTATTCTCCCGATGTTCTGAAGAACAAGAGCGGATCGACAACAGTCACGGGACTGGCGATCGACCGGGACGGATCGCTTTTGGTGGGAGGATTCTTTGGTTTGTACCGGATCTGGCACGGCGGATTAACCCCGGTTTCCGCAACAGGATTCGACGGTAGAAATTTGTACGTTCAATGGATCTTTCGAGACAGTCACGATGCCGTCTGGATCGGAACCCGCGATGCGGGCTTGTATCGGCTGTACAGGGGAGAAGCGGAGCATTTTAGTAGCCGGGATGGGCTTTCTGCAGATACTGTCTGGGCGATTCTCGAGGACCGGGAGGGCGCCATCTGGGTTGCAACCGATCAGGGGTTGGATCAATTTCGCGATTTGCCGATTCTCACGCTGCCAAAGTCCACCTTGGGCGTCGCTGAAATCGACAACTTGCTCACAACGCGAGATGGGACATTGTGGGTCGGTGCTGAAGGCGGGCTATTCAGCCGGAGAGAGGGTGATCCTGCGTTCAGTTCGCGCGGCGGCAACCTGCGGGAAAAACAGGTCACGACGATCTTCGAAGATCGTCGCGGCCATATGTGGATCGGCCTGGATAACACGTTAAACATGTTCGCTGGGGATTCGTTCAGGCCGGTTCGCATGCCAGACGGAAGTCCAACAGGCATGATCGTTTCGATGGCTGAAGACACGGAAGGCGCTTTCTGGGCTGTGAGTTTGGGACCGCCGCGACACATTATACGGATCGATCCCGACACTGAGCGGATCTCATCCATCCCCGGCATTCCCGGGACAAGCAAGATCGCGGCAGACCCCCGCGGAGGACTTTGGCTGGGACTCAACAACGGAGATCTCGACCACTATTACAAAAGGGAGCTTACGGCCTATCCGCTGCACCATGGTCCGGATACACGCATTCAGCAGATCACTGCTCTGCCAGGCGGGGACGTGCTGGCGGCGGCGCCGTTTGGTCTGATTCAACTGCGAAACCGGAATGTCCGCGTCCTCGACGAGCACGGCGGCCTACCCTGCAGCAACATCAACGACTTCGTCTTCGACTTGCAGGGGAACCTCTGGCTTTACGCAGAATGCGGCCTCGCGGAACTGACGGAGTCTGATTTCAATAGCTGGCAGGGGGATCCCTCGCATAAGGTTCATCCGCGCCTTTTCGATTGGATGGACGGCGTGCCGATTAATTTTCCGCCTTTTGAGGGAGCTGCGCGAACGCCAGATGGAACGTTGTGGTTCAACAACCAGTCGGCACTACAACTCGTCGACCCAGCGCGATTTGCGAAGAATCAAATACCACCGCCAGTGCATATTGAAGCGGTGATGGCGGACCGAATCAGTTACTCAGCACATAGTTATTCACAAGAGGAGCTTCGTCTTCCCAAACTGACTCATGATCTGGAGATCGATTACACCGCTCTGAGCCTGATTGCCCCGCTAAAGATGCGATTTCGATATATGTTGTCGGGGGTGAATCAGGATTGGCAAGACGTCGGGGCCAGGCGCCAGGCCTTCTATATGAATTTGAAGCCCGGCGATTATACATTTCGAGTGATAGCGAGCAATAACGATGGCGTATGGAATGAGGCCGGAGACACCGTTAGATTCAGCATTCCGCCTGTCTTCTATCAAACCTATTGGTTTCGCTCGCTAGGCGTAATCCTTTTCTTGGCGGCGCTATTGGGGATCTACCAGCTTCGAACTCGGCAGTTGGCTCACCAGTACACGCTGCGCCTGGAAGAGCGCGTCAGCGAACGAACCCGAATCGCGCGCGAGTTGCACGATACATTGCTCCAAAATTTCCACGGGCTGTTGCTGCGGTTTCAGGGGGCCTACAATCACCTGCCGTCGCGTCCCGAGGAGGCTCGCAAAGCGCTCGGTGTGGCGCTCGATCGAGGTGCGGAGGCGATCACGGCAGCACGCGACACGGTCCAGGAGCTTCGCTCCCCCCCGTCAGGGACCAACGAGCTGTCCAGCGCGATCGCAGCATTGTCCGGAGAATTGCGAGTCGCTCAAACGGATGCTCTGTCTCCGACTTTTGAAGTCGAAGTCCAAGGCGCGGAGCGGGAGTTGCATCCGATCCTGCGTGACGAAATTTACCGCATCACAGCAGAGGCCCTTCGCAATGCCTTCCGCCACGCGCAAGCGGCGCGGATTGACGTAGCGATCCGGCACGGCGACCACGAATTTCGCACTATCGTGAAGGACAACGGAAAAGGAATCGATCCCGAAGTCCTTAAGCAAGGCAGCCTGAGCGGCCACTGGGGGTTGCAGGGCATGCGCGAACGCGCGGAGGCGATCGGAGCGGAGCTAGACGTTTGGAGCAGCCACGGTAATGGCACCGAGGTCAGTCTGCGCGTGCCTGCGACGATCGCCTACAGTTCTTCCCGCCGGCTTAGGTGGTTCAACAGCGCAAGCCGAGTAGCGAGGTGAACACGATTCGAATCCTCGCCGCGTCTGGTCGCCGCATCGGGACGACCTATAATGGCAGGTGCGTTCCATGACGAAAGCCTTTCCGGCATTGGCTTCCGTTCCTCTGCTGGCGACACGAGGTGTCGTGAGCCTCGTCCTGGGAGTTTCCGCTTTTGGTCAAAGCACTCACCCGCCGAACAGTCCGAATCCGTCTCTGTTTCAGCTACAGCACACCGCGTGGACGGAGCGTGAGGGCGCGCCTCCGACGATTAACGATATCGCGCAAGCACCAGACGGCTCGTTGTGGCTGGGTTCCGGCGAAGGCCTTTATCGCTTCGATGGGTTCACTTTCGAGCGGGTACGTGCGATTGATGGGGACTCTCCAGCGCCGACGGAAGTCTATGCGCTCCTCGCCACTTCGAACGGCGACTTGTGGATCGGGACTTCGTTTAATGGCGCAATCCTGCTGCGGAACGGTGTGGCGAAGCGCTTCCCGAAGTTCGAAGGGATTCCGCTCAACACGACCGTGTGGGGTTTCGTAGAGGATTCGGGCGGAACAATTTGGGCCGCCACAGCATCAGGACTCCAGCGCTTCGATGGCTCACAATGGCGTTCCGTCGGGAAAGCGTGGGGCGTCCCGGAAATGGTGGAGTCTTGGCTCCGGATCGATTCAAACGGAACAATCTGGGCTGAGATCTCTAAGCACGGTATTTTCCGGCTGAAGCCTGGCTTGCACCACTTTGAGCGCCTGCCGGGCCTGCTGCAGGAAAACTTCTCTTTCAATCAGTCACCTTCCGGAGAGTATTGGGCAACCACGCGTTCGGGAATCTGTCCATTAACGGAAGTGTTAAACGGCGCCGCCAGTCCTCACTGCGCTGTCCACGATAACTGGCACACCTCTCCTTTTTCTGGTTCTTCCGTTCCCATTTTCGATCGCCGCGGAAATCTCTGGACGAGATCCGTGCGGGGCGGAGGGGTGGGGCGGCTGGATGCAACTGCATTTCGTGATGCCTTTCGCCCGGGGCATCCCGAACGGAAGGTAGAATCGTTTACCAAACGCGATGGCCTGACCTCTGATCTGATCGAGTCCATGTGGCGAGATCGGCGTGACGGGAGCATTTGGGTCGGCACCGATCTTGGTTTGGACCACTTCCGCGAACCTTCCTTTCTTCCCGCTCTCCCCAAACCTGGAAATGCCTCTTTCGGCGTCCAGGCGCAAAAGGACGGCCGGGTCTGGATTGCCAGCAATGACGGAGGAGGATTGTGGATCGGCTCTCCGGAGGGAAAGACCGAGAGGATTGCACTTCCTGAAACCAGCATTCAGAGCCTCTACGAAACCCGGCGCAGGACCTTGTGGTTTGCGACTTACGCGCCCTTGGCGATCGGATCTATCAGGGATCCTTCCAACGATCACTCAGCAGAAGGAAAGACCACCAGCTTACCGTTGACGCCCGAACTACAGTCTCAGTTGACGGTGCAGTCGATCGCAGAAGACCGAGACGGCGCTGTGTGGGCTTCTTTCATACCGTATGGATTGGCCAAGTGGGAAGGCGGGCATTGGACCAAGAACGGAGGACTGACAGGTCTGCCGGACGCATGGGTTGTGATCCTGAGCACTGATCCTGACGGCAGGCTTTGGGCTGGCTATATGAACGGGGAAGTGGCCGTTATTGACGGAACTTCGGTGCGAAGGCTTTCGGCAAAAGACGGCTTGAATATTGGGCCAGTAGCGGCCATCTTGAGCGGCCGGTCGGATTGCTGGCTGGCAGGTGTAAATGGGCTGGTACGTTTCGACGGCCGGCACTTCCACGCCCTCTCGGGCGAAAACAACAGGCCATTTTCGGGAATAACAGGAATTGCGGAGGCGAGGAACGGCGATCTTTGGCTCAACTCGTGGGAGGGAGTAAGGCGCGTCAAGGCGGCCGAACTCGGGGAAGCGGAGAAGAATCCGGAATACGCAGTCCATTCCGACCTCTACGACCTGACTGATGGCCTTCCGAGTGTTCCACAACGCATCCGGCCCTTTCCGACTGCGGTTTCCGCTTCGGACGGCCGCATTTGGTTTGGTTTGCGGGCCGGCGTCGTATCAGTCGATCCCGAGGACCCCAGTCTCAACAATCCTGCCCCTCCCGTTTCTATCGTGCGCGCAATTGCGGATGGAAAAACCCTTAACGCTGCCACGAATGCCAAGTTCGCCGCTCGAACAAAAAACCTGGAGATCGATTACACCGCTGTGAGTCTGAATCGCGCGAGTCGAGTGCGCTTTCGATACAAATTGGAAGGCATGGATGCAGGCTGGCAGAATGTTGATTCGCGCCGGCAAGCCTTTTATAACAATTTGCCTCCAGGTACGTATCAGTTCGTGGTAAGCGCCTCGAACGGTGACAATTTATGGAATGAGGCCGGAGACAGCCTGAGATTCAGCATTCCACCTGCGTTTTACCAAACCTATTGGTTTCGCTCGCTAGGCGTGATCCTCTTATTGGCGGCGCTATTCGGAGTCTACCAGCTTCGCATGCAGCGCTTGGCTCACCAGTACGCCCTGCGTTTGGAAGAGCGCGTCAGCGAACGCACGCGAATCGCGCGGGAATTGCACGACACTCTGCTCCAAAATTTCCACGGGCTGCTGCTCCGCTTTCAGGGGGCCTACAATCACCTGCCGGCGCGTCCGGAAGAGGCTCGCAAAGCGCTCGGTGTGGCGCTCGATCGAGGAGCGGAGGCGATTACAGCAGCACGCGACACGGTGCAGGCGCTGCGCTCGCCGCCAGTGGCAACCAACGAGTTGTCCAGCGCGATCGCGGCATTGTCCGCAGAATTGCGAGGCGCTCAAACGGAGGGTCGGTCTCCGGGTGTTGAAGTCGAAGTCGAAGGCGGGGAGCGGGAGTTGCATCCGATCCTGCGTGACGAGATTTACCGCATCACAGCGGAGGCCCTTCGTAATGCGTTCCGCCACGCGCAAGCCGGGAGGATCGACGTAGCAATGCGGCACGGCGACCACGAATTTCGCATTGCCGTGAAGGACGACGGAAAAGGAATCGATCCTGAGGTCCTTAAACAAGGCAGCCGGCGCGGCCACTGGGGGTTGCCGGGCATGCGCGAACGCGCGGAGGCGATCGGAGCGGAGCTAGACGTCTGGAGCAGCAACGGTAGCGGCACGGAGGTCAGCCTGCGGGTTCCGGCATGGATCGCCTATAGAACTCCCCGCCGCAGGCTCCAGTGGTTCAGCAGGAAAGCGAAATGAACGCCATTCGAATCCTCGCCGTGGATGACCATCCGCTGTTCCGGGAAGGGATAGCCGCGATCCTTGAAGGGCAGCCGGACATGTCGTTGGTCGCGGAAGCATCGGACGGGCGCGAGGCGATTCAGCAGTTTCGCGCCTCTCATCCCGACGTCATTTTGATGGATCTGCAAATGCCGGAGATGAACGGCCTGGATGCCACGATTGCCATCCGGGGCGAGGATCCGGGGGCGCGAATTATCGTTTTGACCACCTACATGGGGGACGTACAGGTAATGCGCGCGCTCAGGGCGGGAGCCCGGGCATATCTTTTGAAGAACCTTTTGCATAGAGAACTACTCGACACCATTCGGGCGGTCCACGCTGGCAAAAAGACCATCTCTCCCGAGGTTTCTTACGAGCTCGCTCACCACGCCACCGATGACGCGCTCACTCCCGGGGAGATTGAGGTGCTTCGGCTCATCGCGGCAGGCAACGCAAATAAGGAGATCGCCGCCAAGCTTTCACTCACCGAAGAGACCGTCAAGGGCCGGGTCCGAAGTATATTGTCGAAGCTCGGCGCTAACGACCGCACCCACGCCGCGATGATCGGAGTCAAGCGCGGCATCATCGACTTCTAGATCTAAAGGTCGGCGTATATCCTCTTTCGGGGCTTTATCGACAGCCGCCATTCTCTTACGCTGGGTTGAGGCAGTACGCTTGCGTTCGGCGATCTCCGGGTTTGTGCGCAGTAGGGAAGGCATCGGTCTGCTCCTCATGCGGCTGGCATGCGGCGCTGTGTTGATGGGGGAGGCGGTTACCCGCATTCGGGCCATACCTGGTTCGGAATCCGTGGTTTATATCGTCTTGTTGACAGCTGCCAGCCTTGCGGTGCTCACCGGATATCGAACGAGAATCGCAGGAGTGGCCACGGCCGCCTTGGAAGTGTCGCTTCTTGTGTTCGGCGAAGGGAATCTTGACCTCGACGCCCTGTTGGCGACCCTCGGAGTGGCCTTGGCTTTGATGGGACCCGGCGCGTGGTCGGTGGACGCGCGGCTTTCCGGGTGGCGGCGCATCCACATTCCGAGGCGGCGTCAGTGACCAGCTTTTGCTCGAAAGGTTCTTCCCGAGCCACTTTAAGGGGATGTGTCCGATGTTTGCCCCGAGTCAAAATCGGGATGGAAGCGAGATCGCCAGTGCGTACCGTTGCTTTGCGCCTTTGAGTTCGTGATGAAACATCGGGCGATCTAAGGCAGTCATTTGTGGACCTATCAAGACTTGTCACCGAATCTCTGCGCACTGATGAAGAGTTCATCCTATACCGGGGCGAGTACTCAAACCTGGCTGGTAAACCGTCAGTTCTCCTGCTAGCTGCTGCTTCCGCGTTTCCGGCGCTGGAGACTCTGGGAAAGTTGGAGAACGAATACTCGCTGAGGAACGAATTGGACTCGGCCTGGGCGGTTCGGCCCCTGGCACTTTCCGAGCACCTCGGGCATATGACACTCGTGCTCGAAGATCCTGGCGGTGAGACTCTGGATCGATTCCTTCCCGGACCGATGGAGATCACGCGGTTCCTGCGCTTCGCCGTTGGTATCGCAACCGCACTCAGCGGTTTGCACGAGAAGGGGCTGATTCACAAAGATGTGAAGCCTGCGAACGTTCTGGTTAATCCCACAACGGGTCAGGCTCGGCTTATGGGTTCTGGGATCGCTTCGCGCCTTCCGCGTGAGCGCCAGGCGCCCCAACGTCCCGAGTTCGTCGCTGGAACACTCCCCTACATGGCTCCCGAACAGACCGGGCGAATGAATCGCTCGATCGATTCACGAAGCGATCTCTATGCTTTCGGCGTGACGCTCTACGAGATGGTCACCGGGACACTTCCATTCACTGCGTCCGATCCGATGGAACTGGTGCACGCCCACATCGCAAGACAGCCCGTGCCTCCATTCGAGAGGCGCCAGAGTGTTCCGCGCGCGGTTTCTGGGATCATCATGAAGTTGCTCGCCAAGACTGCTGAGGAGCGCTATCAGACAGCTTCCGGCGCCGCGAGCGATCTTCGACGCTGCCTTGCCGAATGGGAAACGCACCATCGCATCGATGAGTTTCCGCTCGGCGAACAGGATACGCCCGACCGGCTGCTGATCCCAGAGAAACTGTACGGGCGAGAATCCGAAATCGACGCCTTGCTCGCTTCCTTTGACCGCGTTGTAGCCGGCGAAAAAGCGGAGCTCGTGCTTGTCTCGGGATACTCGGGAATCGGTAAATCCTCCGTCGTCAACGAGCTTCACAAGCCTTTGGTTCCCCCGCGCGGTCTTTTCGCATCAGGCAAATTCGATCAGTTCAAACGCGACATCCCGTATGCTACTTTGGCACAGGCATTTCAGAGCCTTCTGCGTCCGCTTTTGAGCAAGAGCGAGGCAGAGCTGAGCAAATGGGGCGATGCACTTCGCGAAGCATTACATCCGAATGGCCAGCTGATCGTGGATCTGGTTCCCGAATTAAGGCTCGTTATTGGGGAACAGCCACCCGTCCCCGAAATTCCGCCCCAGGATGCGCAACGCCGTTTTCAGCTGGTTTTCAGTCGATTCATCGGGGTATTCGCGCGGCCGGAGCATCCTCTGGCCCTGTTTCTCGACGATTTGCAGTGGCTGGATGCGGCGACACTGGATTTGCTGGAAGATCTGTTGATCCGTGGGGATGTGGGGCACCTGCTGTTGATCGGTGCATACAGAGACAACGAAGTCAATCCTGATCATCCCCTGCTACGCAAGATCGAGGCGATCCGCCGGGCTGGAGGTATTGTTCGGGAGATTCGGCTTCTGCCACTAAGCCCTCGAGACGTGGCTCAGTTGGTGGCGGATTCCGCTCACTCGGAGCCCAAGCATGTTCGATCATTGGCAGATTTGATCCACGAGAAGACGGCTGGGAATCCGTTTTTTGCAATCCAGTTTATCTCCACGCTTGCAGAGGAAGGTTTGCTGACGTTCAACTACGACGAACGCCAGTGGCGCTGGGACTTGAAGTGCATTCACGCCAAAGGCTACACCGACAACGTTGTGGACCTCATGGTAGGGAAACTGAACCGCCTGCCCGCGGGAACACAGAAGGCGCTACAGCAGCTTGCGTGCCTTGGCGACACCACCGATTTCACCCTGTTACGCATCGTTTCCAATACCTCGGACGAAGAAATCCACGCACAGCTTTGGGAAGCCGCCCGGATTGGCTTAGTTTTCCGTTCGGGCGAAACGTACAGGTTTCTCCATGACCGGGTCCAGGAAGCGGCTTATCTTTTGATCCCGGAAGATCTGCGGGTGGAGACCCACCTTCGAATCGGAAGAGTGCTCGCTGCCGCGACGCCTCCTGACAAGCTGGAGGAAAGAATCTTTGAGATCGTCAACCAGCTCAATCGCGGCGTGCGGCTGGTCGCGTCGGACGAAGAGCGGGTGCAGATCGCCGGGTTGAATTTGATCGCGGGTCGCCGCGCACGCGCGAGCACCGCGTACAGGTCGGCACTGGTCCATCTGGAGGCGGGAGAAGCCTTGCTCTCCGAGGAGCAATGGAAAAGCCACTACAGCCTCAGGTTCCCTCTTGCGCTGCACCGGGCGGAGTGCGAGTTGCTGACGGGTGACTTTGATGCATCCGATCAGCATCTGTCGAATTTGAGAGAGCGGGCGATTGGCTCGCCAGATCTCGCCGCCGTTGCCTGCCTGCGGATCACGCTCTATACGACGGACCGCCCCGAGCGAGCCGTCAAAGTCGGGTTGGAGGAGCTCCGAACGTTTGGGATCGAATGGCCGACTCATCCCACTGAGGAAGACCTTCGTGCGGAATACGAGGCTCTGCGGCAGCGCGTTGGAGAGCGTCCGATTGAAGCCCTGGTCGATTTGCCTCTGATGAGCGATCCGGATTTGCTAGCGCTCATGCGGCTCCTGCGGTCCATCCATCCGCCCGCGTTCTATACCGAGAGGAAGCTGCAAGATCTCGCTCTGCTCCGTATGGCCAACATCAGCCTGGAGCATGGTTACTGCGACGGATCACCTGAGGCTTTCGCCATGCTGAGCATCACAGTTGGTCCTAGCTTCGGCCATTACGGGGACGGCTACCGCTTCGGAAATCTGGGTGTTGCGTTAGTGGAGCGAAAGGAAATGGCGCGGTTTCGCGCCGCCGTCTACTGTGTGGTCGGCAACCACGTCTTGCCGTGGACGCAGCACATCCAGGCCGCGTCCTCAATGATGCAGCGCGCGCTCGATCTGGCTCAGGAACAGGGAGACCTGCTGTGGACGGGGGTTTCCGAGCGGGCCTTGATCTCATTCGCCCTGGCATCAGGAGCCCGGCTGGAAAACTTGGAAGCGGACGCCGAACGCTTCCTCCAGTCCTCGCGCCGCGCGCGCTTGGGCGTCGTCATCGACATCAACAGGATGCAGCTCGCGCTCATTCGAACGCTCCGGGGCTTGACGCCAAAATTCGGCTACCTGGAAGACTCGGATTATGACGAGTCTCGCATGGAGCAGCATTTCTTTAGCAATCCGATGCTCACGAGGGCTGCGTGCTGGCACTTGATTCGAAAAGCGCAGGCACGTTATCTGGCCGGCGATTATAGGGCGGCCGTAGATGCATCGTCAAAAGCGCAGCCGCTGCTTTCATCAACACATTTTGACCTGGCAGAGTTCGTTTATTATGGCGCGCTCTCTCACTCGGCTTATTGGGATTTTGCGTCTCCAGATGAACAGCCGCAGCATTTCGCTACTCTAAAAGCCCACCACAACAGGCTCGAAACGTGGGCGAAGGACTGCCCGGACAATTTCGAAAACCGGGTCGCGCTTGTGGCTGCCGAGATAGCCCGCATCGAAGGTCGCGACTCCGATGCTATGCACCATTACGAGCAGGCAATTCGCTCCGCTCACGCAAATGAGTTCCTCCACACTGAGGCGATCGCCTACGAGGTTGCCGCACGATTCTACGCGGCACGCGGTTTCGAAAAGTTCGCGGATTCCTATCTGCGCGAAGCCCGGTACAGCTATCTGCGCTGGGGAGCCGACGGCAAAGTGCGTCAACTCGATCACCAATATCCGCAACTCAAGCGGGAGAGACTCGTCACTAGCGCCACGAGCACGATAGCTACACCCGTCGAACATCTGGATCTGGCGACGGTGATCAAAGTCTCGCAAACCGTCTCGGGCGAGATGGTTCTGGAAAAACTGATCGACCGGCTCATGCGCGCTGCGATTGAGCACGCCGGCGCCGAGCGGGGTGTCTTGATTGTGCAGCAGCAAGCAGGTGATGAATTCCAGACTAAGGCCGAAGCCACAACCACGAGTGGAGGGAATGTAGCGGTGCGTCTCGCCGTGCATCTTGAAGACGGAGCCCACCGATCGTCCGCGCTGCCGGAGTCGCTCGTGCGTTATGTAATGCGCACTCGAGAGGTTTTGATTCTCGATGATGCGTCAGTTCAGACTCCATTTTCCGCAGATCCTTACATCGTTCAGTCTGGTAGCCATTCCATTCTGTGCCTGCCGCTAATTAACCAGACCAAGCTCATCGGCATTCTCTACCTTGAAAACAATCTGACGCCGCACGTTTTCACGCCTGACCGTGTCACTGTGTTGAAGGTGCTTGCGTCGCAAGCGGCAATCTCGCTCGAGAATTCGCAGCTCTATCGCGATCTTGAAGATCGTGAAGGACAGATCCGGACGCAAGAGATGGAGCTCCGGCAAATGCTGGACTTCGCGCCTCAATATGTTGCGGTATTCGGACCCGGCCGCGAACGCCTCTACGCTAACCGCATCTTTCTCGATTACCTGGGCCATTCCCTGGAAGAGTGGCGGCAGAGGTTGGATCGCGACGAGTTCGTTCATCCTGATGACCGGGAACGGGTCAACGGTCACTTTGATCGTGCTGTCTCTAGTGGGGCCGGTTTCGAGTCGGAGGTGCGCCTACGCAAGTCTGATGGAAGCCATCGCTGGTTTCTGGCTCGTTGCAACCCAGTGCGCGACGATCAGGAACGGATCATGCGGTGGTACATCGCGTGTACCGATATCGAGGACCGCAAAAGAGCTGAGGACAAACTGCAGCGGGAAAACGCTGCCCTCCGCGAAGAGATCGATAAGGCGTCGATGTTCGAAGAAATTGTCGGTACATCGGGGCCTCTGAAGGCCGTTCTTTCCCGGATTGCCAAAGTCGGTCCTACCAACTCGACCGTTCTAATTACTGGGGAAACGGGCACAGGCAAAGAACTCATCGCGCGTGCCGTGCACAAGCGATCCCAGAGATCTGGTCGTCCCTTCATCAGTGTGAACTGTGCCGCGCTTCCGCCCACGCTGGTTTCCTCGGAATTGTTTGGCCATGAAAAGGGAGCTTTCACGGGAGCCATGCAGCGCCGGCTTGGCCGATTCGAAATGGCTGATGGCGGCACGATATTCCTTGACGAAGTTGGCGAACTGCTGTCTGACACCCAAGCAGCGTTATTGAGAGTGCTACAGGAACGGGAATTCGAGCGGGTGGGAGGAGGGCGGCCCATCAAAGTCGACGTTCGGGTTATCGCTGCGACGAATCGCGATTTGAACGCTGCGGTGGCGAATGGGAGCTTCCGCCAGGACCTCCTCTATAGGCTGAATGTGTTTCCCATCGAAGTGCCACCTTTGCGAGAGCGGAAAGACGACATTCTCATGCTGATCGATTATTTCGTTCAGCGCTACGCCAAGCGTGCGGGCAAAAATATCCTCTCGATCGATCGGAAGACGTTGGATTTGTTGCAGTCCTATGACTGGCCTGGCAATATCCGTGAGTTGCAGAACGTAATTGAGAGGTCCGTGATTCTGAGCTCCGGCGATGTTTTTTCGGTCGATGAGTTGTGGCTGCCCAAAGAGACTTTTCGGCCAGCACGTCCGGCCAAAGCATCTCCGGGTTCGAACGTCGAACCCAGAAGCGAGCGGGAAATTATCGAGGCAGCCCTTGCCGAGGCTAGGGGCCGGGTTTCCGGACCGTCAGGAGCAGCGGCGAAGCTTGGAATTCCGTCGTCGACCCTTGAGACTCGAATCAAGGCCTTGAAAATCAACAAGCAACAGTTCAAATTTGGCGAAAGGTTCTCCCCCTAGACTGTGCAGGACTTTCGATTTGCTGGATTTGCGGGAATTCGCGGAATTCACGGGATTTACGGGGATG
>Ga0181525_10000373_pt1 | contig 39845 bp, 36 predicted proteins | sample PEATcosm2014_Bin_48_FD_121100 | JGI IMG/M metagenome (GOLD analysis project Ga0181525, IMG submission 121100) | Peatland microbial communities from MTU Mesocosm Facility, Houghton, MI, USA - PEATcosm2014_Bin06_10_metaG | ecosystem: Environmental > Terrestrial > Soil > Wetlands > Peat | place... | reverse complement strand
CGAAGCCGCGGACCTGCTCGGCCAGGTGGGCGATCCCCGCCTGAAACAGGGCAATTGGGTAACGATTCCGGCATGTACCTTCCTCATGGGTGCGCAGAAGCAGAACGATGGGGCGCCGAATTACGACCCGCAGGCGTATGGCAACGAGTCGCCGGTCCATGAGGTGAGGGTGCCGGCGTTCCGCATCCAGCGTTACCCTGTGACGGTGCAGGAGTTTGCCGAGTTCATCGCAAACGGCGGCGCGGAGCCCGAGGATTGGGAGCGGCAGAGACAGTATCCGAATCGCCCGGTGGTGGGCGTCAGTTGGTTCGAGGCTGCCGCCTACTGCTCCTGGAAGGGGGGACGATTACCGTCGGAAGCCGAGTGGGAGCGCGCCGCCAGGGGACCGCAAGGCTCGCGGTATCCGTGGGGCGACGGACCGCCGCTCGACCTATCTCGCGCCAACTACGAAATGAGTGTAGGGCATCCGACGTCCGTCGGGCTGTATCCGAAGGGGAACACCACGGAGGGTCTATGCGATATGCTGGGCAATGTTTGGGAGTGGTGCGAGGATTGGTTTGGCCCGTATCAGGCGCGGCCGGGACGGTCGGAGGGTCACAAGTCCGGGGATAGCAAAGTGATTCGCGGGGGTTCGTGGTACTTCCCCGACACCAGGAACGTCCGGGCCTCGAACCGTAACAGGCTCGAGCCTACGAACCGGTACAACAACATAGGGTTCCGATGCGTGGGGGAATTCCGTTAGGAGTTTAGTGTTTTGAGTTTTACGGGGGATTCCAAAGGGGGCTGGCCCCCTTTGGGGAAATTGTTTTTTGGGGGGGGCGCAGTGGCAGAGACGGCAATTGTAGTTCAAAAGGCGTATGACTGGAACCTTTGGATTCTTCCCAAGGTGGAGAAGTTCCCGAAGTCGTACCGGTTCTCGGTGGGCCAGAATCTGGTGGCGACGTCGCTCGACTTGCTGATGAATCTGGTCGACGCGACTTATCAATCCAGGAACAGCGGCACGCTGGCCGCCGCGGTCAAGAACGTGAATCGGGCGCGTTACCTGGTGCGGCTTGCCAAGGATCTTCGGCTTTTGAACGTCAGCGGCTACGAGTTCGCCGCGCAAGGGCTGGACGAAATCGGACGCATGGCGGGCGGGTGGTGGAAGAGTGCCCGGACGGCGGCGGACTAAGAAAGCAACAAAGGAAGCGGGGAGGGCGATGAAGCGTGCGGGCAATCTTTGGCCTCAACTGACGAGTTGGGAGAACCTGCTGGCCTCGGCGCTGGCCGCGGCGCGCGGCAAGCGGAAGCGTCCCGATGTGGCGCGGTTCCTCTTCAATCTCGAACCCAACATATGCTCGCTGCAGCGGGAGTTGCTGGCCGGCACATGGCGGCCGGGCGAGTACCGCACGTTCTGGATTCGCGATCCGAAGCCGCGCATGATTTCAGCCGCGCCGTTTCGCGACCGGGTGGTGCATCATGCGGTAACCCGGGTTCTGGAAAGCGTGTTTGAGCCGCGGTTCACCGCCGCTTCTTTCGCCTCGCGCAAAGGCTTTGGCCAGCATAAAGCCCTGCGCAAAGCTCGGGCGGCCTGCGCGCGGTATCGATATGTGCTGAAGTGCGATGTGCGCAAGTATTTTCCTTCCATGGATCACGCGATTCTTAAGGAACTTCTGGAGCGGGCGATCAAATGCAGGCCGACGCTGGATTTGGTTGCGGCCATCATCGACGGTTCCAACGCGCAGGAGGAAGTGAGCGCGGTGTTCCCCGGCGACACGCTGCTGACGCCTCTCGAGCGACGGAAGGGGCTGCCGATTGGAAATCAAACATCGCAGTTTTTCGCCAACGTCTATCTGAACGCATTGGACCATTTTGTGTTGCGGGAATTGCGCCCCGCGCTCTATCTGCGCTATGTGGACGACGTCGTAATCTTCGGCGACGACAGGGCCGGCCTGGCGCGGATGCGGCTGGCCATCGCGGCGTGTCTGGAACGGCTGCGCCTGGAATTGAACGAGGGCAAGAGCCGGGTGTACCGTTGCGCGGACGGTGTGACGTTCCTCGGCTGGCGGCTGTTCCCCGGCCGTACCCGGCTGCCTCGCCGGAGTGTAGTGCGCATGGGACGGCGTTTGCGCGCGATCGGCGAAAAGTTCCATCGCGCGGAACTCGACTTCGCCGGCGTGAGGAAAAGGATTGCGGCATGGCTGGGCCACGCGGCGTTTGGCGACACCTGGGCGCTGCGGCACAAGCTATTCGGGAAGGTTATCCTGATAGGAGCGGAGCGCCGCCGCAATTCGCGGGGGTTCGTGGAACAACAACACCAGGAACGTCCGGGCCTCGAACCGTAACAGGAACGAGCCAACGAACCGGAACAACAACATAGGGTTCCGATGCGTGGGGGATGGGGAAACTGGCTGGAGCCGTGGCTTTCAAGGAAGCTGTGGGCGCGCGTTTCCACTTCCGGGCGGCGATCCGGACGCTGGGCGGCAGAGCCGGCGTCGAACACTAAACAGGTCCGGGCCTTCTGGTAGCCCGCGGGCGAAAGCCGGCCCGGCACACCGGCCCAGCGGGTTTTCCGGCGCATCATAGCGCGTCGGAAACCAAATAGTAGCGGCGATGGGGATCTTGGGGCCCGCTGCCTATTTCCGCCACCAGGCCGCGCTCTACCAGCGACGCCAGACGCGTTCGGGCAGCGCGTGGAGACAGCTTCATCCGCCGGGCTATCTGGGACGTTGAGAGTCCGCTCCCGGAACTGTCGGCTAGCGCGCGGAGGATAACCTGGTCCCGTTTGTCCTTTGCCGGCGCGCGCCGGCGCGTGGCGGACAAGGTGACTCGAAAGTGCGTTCCGATTTCTTCAAACCGGGGAGCGTCCAACCCACTTTCATGGCACGCAGCCGTCATTCGTTGGATCCCGCTACCCCAGTGCTCGATCAGCCCCAGTTCCTGAAATACCCGGCCGATGACGCGGTTGCGGAGTTTGGAAATGCCTTTCTGGATGTCTTCAATCGTGAGGCCGAAAGGGAGCAGGCCGGGGTTGTCGACCTCCAGGCGATCGTCAAACAGGGCGATGCGGATGGGCGCGCCTTGTTGCGCATAGTCGGCATGCACGATCGCGTTCATGATCGCTTCGCGCACTGCCACCACCGGAAACGTCCACAGGTCGGAGCGTTTTACCGATCCGATGACTGCCTCGCGAGTCATATGCTTTCGCAGGAACGTAATAGCTTCCTCCGCGGCTGCCGGCAGATAGGACCGGACTTCGGCGGAATCCAGTATGCGGCGGCGGTCGCGGCCCGCGAACCGTCCGGCTTGGATCCAGGCATCCGGGAAATGCTGGAGCCGCGCGGCGCCGAATAGAAGGACTCCGCCGACGGTAGGCACCATGCGGCCCTGGTAGCCGGCCGTTAACTTGAGACTCTGCAGCCCGTGGGGAGTCAGTTTCCGGATGGGCTTGAAGTACTCGGAAGCAACTCGGAAGTCGATGGCTTCCGAGTTCAAATCCGGCATCGGTTGCTCGTCGAACGAGGAAACCTGGTTGTAGCGCCGCATCTCCTCGATCAAGAAGGGGTCGGCCCTCCGGTTCGTGGAACCCACGCGAACCAGGGCGCCCGCCGCCGGGCCCAATCGAGTGAGGTGATGCGGGCGATTAGGGCTTGGATAGATCTCAACCGCCAGGACCTGAGTCTTCCGCCAAGGCAGCACTTCCATGGAGGGAACCAATCTGGGGGTGATCGAATCGGCAATCAAGTTGGCGAGGCGCTCCTCTTCCGCCAGCACGTCGCCGATGCCTCTGACCTTCCTGGTGCGATCCTCGACTCCCAGAACCACGACGCCGCCGGAAGTATTTGCGAACGCCACGATAGCTTTTAGCACGCCTTCAGGGGAGGACAGATCGCGCTTGAACTCCAGCGTCTTGCCTTCGTGCCGGCTGAGGAGGGCGACTAGATCCACAACTCTGCATTTTACTCGGAAGTGGAGCGGCGCGCAAAGCTTCCGAGTACGCAGGGAAGGAACGGTGCAAACCCTACGCCGGCACCAGCATGGGCTGCTTGTGCTTACAATCCGCGTTGGGACATTGCAGCACCGGTCCGGCCTTCAGCCACTTCTCCACCATATAAGGCCCGCCGCACTCCGGGCATTTCTCCTCGACCGGCTTGCCCCAGGTCACGAAGTTGCAGTCCGGCCAGCGGTTGCAGCCGTAGAACGTCTTCCCCCGCTTGGACCGCCGTTCGATCACTTCGCCGTCGTTGCACTCCGGGCACTTCATCCCGATGGTCTTCTGCTTCACATGCTTGCATGTAGGATAGTTGCCGCACGCCGTAAACTCGCCGAAGCGTCCGGTCTTCAGCACCATGTTGCTGCCGCACACCGGACACTTCTCGTCGAGCTGCACGTCGGGCTTCTTCTGGGTGCCGCCGATCTGCTTGGTCGTCTTGCAGTCCGGGTAGCCGGTGCATGCGAAGAAGGTGCCAAAGCGGCCCTTCTTCAACACCATGGGACGCCCACAGTTCTCGCAGTATTCCCCCTCTCCCTGCTCGCTCAGGTTAGCTACGTCCAAGTCGGGTAGGTCGACCTCAAGTTCGCGGGTATACGTGCAGAACCCCTCTTTTCTCTGCCAGACCAAGGTGAGGCCATCGGCCGTGTCTCGCAGATCCAGGGAGTAGAACTCATCGATTTGAGGATACCGGGCCTGAATCTTGCTCAGCCGCAATCCGATCTGCTCGCGATCCTTCAGCCTCCGTTCCGTCAAGGTCTGCGCATGCCTTTCAAGATCGGCTTTCAGCCGCTTTGGAAGGTTGGGGCCGCCGGCGTAGACCAAGTCGCCGTGCTCACCCAGCTTGATCGCCACGCTGGGATACCGGGCCTGCATCTTACTCAGCCCCTTCTGAATTTCCTCGCGAACTCCCCGCTCCCGCCGCGCAATGTCTTTCTGCAGCTTCTCAAAGTCGGATTCCGCGCTTCTGGAGGGGAAGTCCGGATAGCCGGTGCAAGCCAGAAAGCTGCCGTGCTTGCCCCATTTTACGACCAGGGGCTTCCCGCACTTTTCGCACATCAGTTCGGTGGGCTTCTCCATCCGCTTGATGTCGGTCATGTGCTCTTCGGCGTGCTTCAGGTCTTTGTCGAAGCGTTCGTAGAACTCGCCGATTGCCTCGCGCCACGCCACCCGCCCGGCTTCGATTTCATCCAGCTCTTCTTCCATGCGCGCGGTGTACTGGATGTCGAAGATATCGTCGAAGTTCTCCAGCAGCAGGCCGGTAACGACCTTGCCCAATTCGGTTGGGGTGAACCGGCCGCCTTCCTTCTTCACGTACTCGCGTTCCTGAATGGTGGAGAGGATGGAGGCGTAGGTGGAGGGACGGCCCACCCCGTCGGCTTCCAGTTTTTTCACCAGCGTGGCTTCGTTGTAGCGCGGCGGCGGCTCGGTGAAGTGCTGCTCCGGCAGCAGGCTCCGCAGCTTGAGCTGTTCCCCCTCGGTCACCGCGGGGAGCTTGTGTTTGGTCTCTTCGTCTTCCTCGTCGGACTGATCCTTGCCTTCCTCGTAGACCTTGAGAAAGCCGCGGAACTTTTCCACCGACCCGGTGGCGCGGAACAGATACTCGCTGGCGTCCTTGCCGCGCGCCGAGATGTCGATGGTGGTCTGGTCGAAGACGGCGGGCGTCATCTGCGACGCCACAAAGCGGTTCCATATCAGGCGGTAGAGCTTCAGCTCGTCCTCCGCCAGGTACTTGGCCACGTCGTCCGGGCTGTACTCCATCGATGTGGGGCGGATGGCTTCATGCGCATCCTGCGCGTCCTTCTTGGATTTGTATATGTTGGCCGAATCGGGCAGAAACTCGGGCCCGAACTTAACCGCGATGTAAGCGCGCGCTTCCTGCAAAGCGTCCTCGGACACGCGCGTGGAATCCGTACGCATGTAGCTGATCAGGCCGACCGCGCCCTCTTTGCCGAGTTCAATGCCCTCGTAGAGCCTTTGCGCCAGGATCATGGTGCGCTTGACGCTGAAGCGCAGTTTGCGCGAGGATTCCTGCTGCAGCGTGGAAGTGATGAAAGGCGCAACCGGATTGCGGCGCTTCTCGCGCGTGCCCACGGATTTGACGAAATACTCCGCGCCATCGAGCTGCGCCAGAGTATAATCGGCGGCCGCCTGGCTGCCCAGCACCGGCGTCTGGTCGTCAATCTTGATCAGATGCGCGTTCAGCGGCGGCGGTTTGCGGGCGGTCAATGCGGCGTCGATGGTCCAATACTCGTCCTTGATGAACGCGGAGATTTCGCTTTCACGCTCCACGATCACGCGCAGCGCCACGGTTTGCACGCGGCCCGCGGAGAGGCCCCGCCGGACCTTGTCCCACAGCAGCGGCGAAATCTTGTAACCCACCAGGCGATCCAGCACGCGGCGCGCCTGCTGCGCGTCCACCAGCTTTTCGTCCACCATGCCGGGGTTTTGAAACGCCTTCTGAATGGCGTTCTTGGTGATCTCGTTGAACATCACCCGGTAGATGTGCGGCCCGCCGTTCTTCTTGCCTTGCAATTCTTCTTGTAGGTGAAAACAGATGGCTTCGCCTTCGCGGTCGGGGTCGGCTGCCAGGTAAATGGATTCGACGCCCTTGGCGGCTTGTTTCAATTCGCCGATCAGTTTGCGTTTGCCTTCGATGATTTCATAGCGCGGCTCGAATCCGTGTTCCACATCCACGGCCAGATCTTTCTTGGGGAGGTCCTTAATATGACCCAACGAAGCTTTGACGATGTATTGCTTGCCCAGATATTTATTGATGGTTTTCGCCTTGACCGGCGATTCCACGATTACAAGAGCTTTCGGCATAATGAGACTTCAACAACCTTTATCGGATACCCCAGAGGCTACCACACTTTCACGAAGTTCTTTCCGGGAAGCTGCTTGACCAGGCCCAGCATTTCGAGCTCGAAAAGCGCGGCGATCAGTTCGGAAGCCGAGCTATCTTCCACAATTTGAATGAGATCGTCCAAATGTATGGCAGTATCCACTTGCAGGACGGCGAGCAGCCTGCGGCCGACCTCGGGCAGAGATCCCTCTGTCTGGGATGTCTGACCAACGTCTGGGGATGCACCGGCGTTCCCCAGCAGACGGGTCCGGCCACGCTCGATTAACTGACGGCGGACCTCGGCGGGAAGTTCCACGATTACGTCGTTCCAGTCCTGCACCAGCTTGGCGCCCTGTTTTATCAACAGGTTAGGCCCCCAGCTCGCCTTGGACGTAATATTTCCGGGTACGGCGAAGCACTCCCGGCCCTGGTCCAACGCGAGCTTTGCGGTAATGGCCGATCCGCTATATTGGGCGCCCTCTACCACCAGGACGCCCGAACTCAGTCCGCTGATAATCCGGTTGCGGATGGGGAAGTTCTGGGGAAACGCGGTGGATCCCATGGCGAACTCCGACAGCAGCAATCCCTTGGCGGCAAGGTCGGCGGCCAGCTTGCGATTCTCGGAAGGGTAGACCACGTCCACGCCGCAACCCAACACGGCTACCGTGTCGCCGGCGGCGGAAAGCGCGCCCTTATGGGCGAAGGTGTCAATGCCGCGCGCCATTCCGCTGACGATGGTGAGTCCGGCGCGCGCCAGGTCGGCGGACAGCCTTTCAGCAACCGCCAGACCATACGGAGTGGGCCGCCGGGTGCCCACCACGGCGAAATGGAAGGGCTGCAGGAGTTCCAGGCGGCCGCGGGCAAACAGCAGAATGGGCGGGTCGAAGATTTCGCGTAACAGGGCCGGATAGCGCGCGTCGCCGCGGGTGATCGCGACTGCCCCGCGCTCCGCCATCTTGTGCTGCTGGTCGAGGGCGTCCTCGAACGAGCAGCCGCTCGAGATGCTCTGCGCCACCGCGCCGCTAATGCCGGCGGCCTCCAGCTCGGTGCCCGAAGCGCGGAACACGGCTTCGGGCGAGCGGAATCGGTCCAGCAGCTTTCCGGCCAGGCGGGTGCCCAGGCCGGGGACCAGGGTCAGCGCCAACCAGTGCAGTTCCTCTTCCCTGCCAATCGAACACACCGCGGGGTCTGCCATTATGATCCTTCCCTCCAAATATCTCCTAAGATGGTAAAGATGGCGGCGCCCGCCGCTTCTCTCAAGGAAACATGCGCCAGGAAGCGTCGTTTTTTGAAGGCAAGGATTCCGTGCTGCTTTATATTGCCAAGAAACTGAGCGAGGCGTTGCGGCTGGAAGCTATCCTCAGTACCGCCAGTATCGACTACGGAGTGGAACCCGATGAGTATCGCGGCGGGTTCATCTTCCAGCGGGTGCGCACGGGCGCGTTCTTTTACGTGCTGCCGGATGCGGCGGAGACGGCCCGCAGCGTGCTGCTGGAAAACGGTTACCGGCCGGCTGAGCCGGAGCGGGGTTGAGCGATCGGCGAACTCGTCCGGCGGACCTCTGCCAGCCAAGCCCGGTACTGCTGGCGAAGAACTTTCCGGTACGCCGCCGGCGCCACGCCGGCCGTGGCGGCGCGGCGCGCGAAATCCTGTTCCCCCAGTGCGACACCGTCGGCCATGCGGCTCCCGCTCCCAGCCAGCCAGTCCGGCGCGCAATCGAAGCCGAAGGCCCACAGCGATGGCAGCGGTAGCTGGTAATTGTCCGGCAGACCTAACTCGGCAAAGGGGAAGCCCGCCGCCCAGTCTTTGTGATATCCCACCAGCATGTTGGATGGGTTCACGGAGACTTGCGCGTGAGTGACGCAGTTTCCGGCTGGAATCCGATAACGGCTGCGCAGCATTTCAGTTAACATGGCGGCGCTGCGCACCTGGGCCGGGCTCACCACGCCCTCAGTCGGGCCGGGATGCGATTGAGCCTCAAACGAAATTCCCAGAAAACTCTCGTTGAGATTCAGATAGAACCATTCGTCGTCGGCCCAGATCGAATACCCGGCGTGGTTGGCGGAATCGGACTCCGCCACCACCCGGAACACGCGGCCGAAGCGGTCGATCAGGTAGTGGTAAGCGCGCTTTCGGCGCACGTAATCCAGCAGCGATTCTCCCAAGCGCTTGAGTACCGGCGTATCCTCCGCGTCAAATGGCGCCTGGCAGCTCTCCGTGGTGTGGTAGACAATGCCCGCCGGTTCGGTGCGCTGGACGCGATTGATCGAGGCTGCATTCCGCTGGAAAGCGGTGTAGAGCCTGGGACGGTTGGCCACCGTCAGGCTGGTATCCACGCGCAGACCGTTGCTGTAGAACTCCGCATCGCCTGCCTGTTCGACTTGCCAGACCGAAACGGCTTTTGGCGGGTCGCCGGCCGCGGCTCGACGGAGAGCGATCGGCGCCGTGTGCGGCGGTTCCGGCTTCCCCGCCGCCAGCTTCAACAGAATGGGGGTAAGCAACAGCAATATCATGCACGCCCCCAGGATCCAGTGGCGCAGATGCAGTTTGGATAGCCGTTGCAAAACCATACTCCGCGGGGCCATGGCTCTCAGGAATCTCAGACGCAGAACCGGATCCACGATGCAATCCGCGATGCGGCCCACGCCTGCTTCATGCACCTCGCGCTTCAACCGCCATCCTATCCAGGGCATATTCATGCTTCTGTCGTAGATTACGTCGTCCGGCAGGCCAAAAAATCTTATGCCTTTCGTCCTTTTTGCATCCCATTAAAAGACGTGAGAGAAATTCTCCAAAAGAGTACTTCTAAGGAGATACCGGAAATAAACAGAATAGCGATGTCCGCCGCGGAAGCGAATCTTTTCCGCTAGAGCGGCGTGGCGGCGTCTGCTAGAGAGGTGCGTATGTGGAAGCGAATGCTGCAGCTATCGAATGGGAGCTCTGCGGAGTTGTCCGCAAGTGGCAACGGGAATGGGTCCAACGGCCGCATACCGGCGGTAATGGAGCCTGAAGGGCCGGACGCGCGGCTCGCCGGGCTGGGCGCGGAGCACGCTCCGGCTTTGCTCACCGACTTCGAGCAGATCTACCAGGGCGGAGCGGTGAAGCCGCCGCGTATTTCGTACGGCGTGCTGAAGGTGGCGGAAATGCTGAATAGCTCGCACCTTTGCGGCATGCCCGCGGAATCCAAGCGCGCCGCCCTGCTGATGGCGCTGGAAGCGGGGGGCGCGAAGATGGAGGACATCCTGCAAGACGCCATCGTCCGGCAGAGAGTGCTCAACGAGTACGAAGAGGCGCGCCAGCGGGACCTGCAAAACTTCGAGGCGGCCATCCAGGAACAGAACCGCGCGATTCAGGCGGAGATGGACCGCGTCACCAGCCAATTCATGGCGCGGATGCAATGCAATCTGGATGAAGTGGCCCGCGTGCAGGACAATTTCCGGGTCTGGCAGAAGCGGAAACTGCAAGAGGCGCAGCGCATTGCCGACGCCGCGGACTGCTGCGTACCGGAATCCACGCCGGGATCGGCCGGGCTGACGGTAGTGCTGGAACGGGCGTCGAGCGCGGCGGCGCGGTGAAAGGGGATTTTCGTTGCTGTTGCTTGGCATTTGCGGAGTGGCGCTGCTGGCCTGGTTGTGGTGGGCCGAGCGCAAACCTCGGCCTTTAGGTGGTGGCGAGTTGCAAAGATTGCAGCGCACTGCCGAGGCCATGCACCGGGAACAAGTCCAGCCTTTCGACTGAGTATGAAACGGGAGAGAACTATGAGCAATCTCGAACAGGAGTACACGCAACCGCTAGGGCTGGACGTGGGCACCAGCCGCGTGGTGGTGGCGCGCGCGAAGGACAAGAAACAAGAGTACGATTCCCAGCTCAACGCGTTTATGACCTTGCCCTACTCCAAGTTGGCGGAGAGCCTGCTGCAACGGGAGAACGTTTTTCATGAGGTCCACGGCGCGGACATCGTCGTGGCCGGTGACGACGCGGAAAAATTCGCCGAAGTCTTTCACGTCGAAACGCGGCGGCCGATGGCCCGCGGAGTGCTCAATCCGGACGAGCCGCACAGTCTTGCCGTGGTACGGCGGATTATCACCAAATTGGTTGGACGGGCGGCGGCCGAGGGACAGAAGGTCTTCTTCAGCGTGCCAGCGCAGGGCGAAAGCCTGAACGGCTCGATTCGATACCATGAAGCGTCTATCAGGCAAATTCTGGCGGATCTGGGCTACGAGGCCATCCCCATCGAAGAGGGGCTGGCGGTGGTGTATGGCGAGTTGGCCGCATCGAATTACAGCGGCGTCGCCATTTCGTGCGGCAGCGGGTTGTGTAACATCTGTCTGGCGGTCTTGTCTGTACCGGTAATCAGCTTCAGCGTCCCCAAGGCCGGCGATTTCATCGATGCCAACGCTGCCCAGGTGACCGGCGATCGCGCCAACCGGTTGCGAATCTCCAAGGAGAAGGGCTTCCAATTGAACGGCTTCACCGGGGATCGGGTCCACAACGCGCTGACGGTTTACTATCAGGAAGTGATCGGCAGCCTGATTGGATCGCTGCGCTCGCACATCGCATCGGCTCAGAAACTGCCCAAGCTGGAACAATCCGTGCCGCTGGTGCTCAGTGGCGGCACCACCATGCCCAAAGGCTTTCTGGATCACTTCATGCGAATCCTGCAAGCCGAGGAGTTCCCATTGCGGCTGTCGGAAGTCCGGGTGTCCGGCGATCCCTTGCATTCCACGGCGCGCGGGGCTCTGATGGCCGCACAGTGCTAAGGTTTAGGATCCAGAGACGTTAACCGGCCACCCGAGACTGACTGGCGCGGGCGGCGACATCCTCCAGATACCGCAGCGCTTCCCGGGCGACTTCGCCCACCACCGGATCCGGGTGCCGCAGCAGCGCGAGCACAAGGCGCAGCCACTGGACTTCGTGCGGATCCAGCCCGATCATGCAAACATTTTGCATAACTTCTCGTTCGGGGGCGGGAGAACGGCTTGGGTGAGCAACGCCGGGCTGGGTTGGCTCCAGGCGGGCGGGAGGTGGCAAGCGAGCAATTGCCGCGCGGTGGCGGCCGGCGACTCGCTCCGAAGCAGGCATGTCTGGGATCCGCGCCGCCCTTCCAGGCAGACGCAGCCGCCGTTCCGCGTGACCCGATAGGCGGTTTCGGACCCATACTGAGCAAGCAAACTAGGCAGCGCCCAGCCGTCGGCATCCAGCATACGGATGTCCCCATGCGGGCCGATCAGGATGGCCCAATCGCAATCCGGCGATCCGGACTGGGAAGCCCGGCGGGCAGTTTCAAAGAGGTTTTCCGCATCTGCCCAAAAAGGTCCCACGCCGATCTTATCGGGCGCGCGCGCCCGAATGTGCGGCCTGGGTCGGGCTTAGGGGATGGAGAGATTGCTCAGAATCTGCTGCACGTAGCGGATGGTCTCCGGATTCTGCGGCACCCCGCCGCTTTCCTCCACCCGGCCTGGTCCGGCATTGTAAGCGCCCAGAGCCAGCGCCGTGTCTCCGCCAAAACGCACCAGCAGTTGCTTGAGGAGACGCGCGCCGGACAACAGGCTTTCGGCCGGATCGAAGGGATCTTTTACCCCCAGTTCCTGGGCCGTGCCGGGCATCAACTGCATCAGTCCCATGGCGCCCTTCTGCGAGACGGCGCAGGAGCGGAAGCCGGACTCCTGGCGGGCGACCGCCCGCAGCAGATTGGCGTCCAGCCCCTCATGCTGCGCGGCCTGTTGGATCAGCGGCGCCAGCTCGATCTCGGGCAGTGGATCGCATTCCGGCCCCATGGCGGGCCAGGACAGCGTGAAGAACGGCTGCGCGGGAGCCTGCACGGCTGCGCCGCCACCGGCGGCATCGGGGTGGGCCGCCGCGATCGCCGCTCGCTGCCTCTCGATGGGAATCTGCATGGCCGCCACCGCCTGCCTTTGGCGGGCTACGGAGGCTTCCATGGCTTGGCGCGCCGCCTCCTGCGGAGTCTGGGCCGCCGCTAGGAACATCCCCTGCCCCAACCACAACGTCAGCCAGGCAAATTCTTGCCGCGCGCTCATTTTTCGCCGCCCGCGGGACTCTCGATCAGACGATCTAAAAGGTTGCGCAGCACGGTCACCGAACGCAGCTGAGCCGCGGCCAAATTCTCCTGTCCCACCAGCTTGACTTCCTTCATGCTGACCGGCACCGACCTGGGCGCGGTGATCCCAATCTTGATGCGGGACTCTCCAATATGGATGATCTGGATTTCTATATCTTCGCCAATGAGAATCGACTCCCCAGCGCGCCGCCGCATTACAAGCATGCAGCCCCGCGCAACGGCAACACCTCCCGATGGGAGTAGGGTGAATCCGTTTGAATCGCCTGCCGCCCGTTCAGCGTGTGAAGATTCACGACGATGGGGGCCAGTAAATTGGCCGTGGGAGGCGCATTCTCCTCAAGCGAAAGGATTATCAGGCAAAGCACGTCGCGGCCGATGGCCGGTTGCCCGCCTTCCAGTCCCAGGGCACGAAGATCCTCTGGCGTCATGTTGAGCCGGTAACCCGGACAGGCCGACAGTGCCGGCAGCGTCGCGAAACAGAGATTCGGGTTCGTCAGGCTTTGCAGGAAAACCAGCGGTTCGTTGATCGGCTGGCGCAGTGCCAAAAAGCGCCGCTCCTGCTCGAAGGCAGGGATACCGTCGGGGAATACCATCACGGATTCCTCGTTATATTCGACCGGCCCGAAGTAGCGGGTGTCGCAGCGTTGTGGGGGAGTTTGAGTCGTAGCCATATACAGCGGCCCTAAGAGCAATGTGAGTTCCAAACCTTCGTTAGCCTGTGTATTCCCAGGTGTGGCGCGGCGGCGAAGGCTCCCTGTAGAGCGGGCGAACCTGGCGCAACCGGGCCAGACGCGCCGCGGCATGCGCGCGCCCCGTCAGCAGGCGGCGTCGGGTCTCGTCCCGCAGGCTCTGCCATTCGGCCCCCAGGCGGCGCACGCCAGGATCGCCGGGGGGCAGGCGGGCCACCGAATTCCGCAGCACCCCGCAGTATTGGCGCAGGGCGCGCTGCGCCTCCGCGTACCGCCTTTCGGAAATCCGCGCCCGCAGACGGCCCGCCAGGATGTCCAGTTCCCTTTCCGCGGCCGTCATGCGAGGGTGCTCGCGATCTCGCTGTCCTGTTCGGCGGTGAAAATACCCTGCATCTGGGTAGTTTGCTGTTGCAATTCGTAGATCGCGGCGTCCGCCGACGACATCTGCTGCGTGAGATTGGTCTGCAGTTGGCTCACCACCGACTGCTCGGTAGCGATCTGCGTATTCGTGCTGGTGATGCTCGCTCCGACGGTGCTGATTTCATTGGTAAGCACGCCGCTGGTGGGATCCACGAAGCCGGTCAGGGTGCTGGTGGCCATTCCCAGAAACCCGCCACCGGTCGCCGAGCCCAGAAATTGCACCAGCGCGTCGGTCTGGCCGCTGGTGGCGGAGTCGAAGGCGCTCTGATTGAAGGACAACTGCCCGGTGGTGTCGTTAAACGTCACGCCCAGCGTGGCCAGCGAGTTGACGGCGGTGTCTCCGGTGGAGTAATTGGCGAGGCTCTGCAAGCCGTCGATCAGCTCGTAGACCACGCTCTGGCCGTCTAGCGCGCCGGTGCCTTGCCCGGTGTTGGTGCCCAGTTCGGTGAGCGCCGCGTTGTAAGCGGTCACGAAAGACTGCAGGGCATTGCCGATGCCGGAAGCATCCGCCGCCACCGTAACGGTGGTGGTGGCCCCCGTGTCGGTGCCCGTCAACTGAAGCGTCAGCCCGGGCGCCAGCGTCACCGAGTCGGAATCGCTCTCGACGGACTGCCCGTCCACGGTGTATTGCGCCAGGGCTCCGGGTGAGCCGCTGGCCGTCAGCAGATTCTGGCTCCCATCGTTCAGTTGCATGGTCACCGGGCCCAGCGAATCGCTCTGCAGCGAGAGCAGGTAGTCGGGCGCGGAATTGCTGCCCACGTTAACCACCGTGGCTTGCACGCCCGCATTGGCGTCGTCGATGGCCTGCGCCAGCCCGTTCAGGTTTCCTCCCGTGTAAGAGATGGCAGTGGTAGTGGTGCCTACGGTGAGCGAGTAGCTGCCGCTGGTGCTGATGTTCTGGGTAGCTGGATCCGACACCGTGGGCAGGTCCGCGTTGCTGAGGGCGTCGCTGAAAGATCCCAGATTGGTGACCGCCAGCGTATAGCTGCCGGCGGTGGCCCCGCTGCCTATGGTGGCGGTCGCCACCGAGCCGTTCGATACGCTCGCCGCCAGCATGCTGCCGGCCGCCGACGACAGCCCCGCGACGGCGGTTTGCACCGCCCCCACGTCGTTGTCCAGGGTTTGCAGTTCGTTGGATTGGCTGGTCAGCGTCGTGACGTTGTTTTGGAGCAGTTCGTAGGGTAGCGAAGCCAGTCCTACTTCCTGAGAGATCTGAGCGTTCAGCGACGACGAGAATGTGCTCAGTCCGTTGAAATAGCTGCCTGCGGAAGCGACGCTACCCATGTCGTTCCCTTCTTTTCCAGTGAAGGCTGGCCCCATGCGCCTTTTGGTTGCTCATGCTACCTTATCGGCCGCAAAGCCATTAACTTTAGCGGCGGGCGCGCGGTCCGGAAACTCAGGTTTTGCCCCGGCGCCCCTAAGTATAAATCGCCGTTCCGCCGATAGAAAACCGGCGGCAGCGCAAGCCGCCGTCCCGGCAAGACGCCGGGAAATTTCAGCATAAGGATTATCCATGATTTCGATTCAAACGAATATCGACTCTTTAGTCGCGCAGCAGAATCTGAACGTCAACAATATGTTCCAAAGCAACACCATTCAACAGTTGACTTCCGGTTACCGCATCAACTCCTCGGCCGACGACGCCGCCGGCTTGTCGGTGGCCAACGGCTATCGCAACCAGATCGCCGAGCTGAACCAGGGCGTGCTGAACGCCAACCAGGGCGTCAGCCAGTTGCAGATCATCGATGGCGGCCTGAGCAACATCTCCGAGATGCTCGACCGCCTGCAGACCCTGGCCACCGAGTCGGCCTCGGACACTTTCACCGGCAACCGCGCCACGCTGAACAACGAGTACCAGTCGTTGTTGACCGAAATCGACCGCCAGGCGAACAACGTGGGATTGGGCGACGGTAACGCCGTCAACGCCACGGACCTGCAGGTTTTTATCGGCGGCGGCCAGAGCGCCGACGCGAACTCTTCAGTGGGCGTAGACCTGGCCAACCAGTCCGTGAGTGCCACGGGCCTGGGCCTGGCGGGCACCAACGTGCTTACCACCGGCGCGGTAACCATAGGCGGCGCCAACGCTGCGGCCGCCACTGCGATTCAGGCCGGTCAGACCGATACCTTTGTGGTGAACACCGCGGAGGGCCCGCACACCATCAGCGTCGAGGGCGAAGTCGGCGATACGGTCGAGGGACAAGTGAACGAGTTGAATGCCCAGCTCAACGTGTTAGGCATCTCCGCCAGCCTCAACCAGAGCGGAGAACTGCAATTCCAGTCGAGCAACGCTTTCAGCGTGAGTGCCGTCTCGAGCGGCGCGAACCCCGACCTGGTCAGCAACGTGGCCAACACCAGCGTCGCCAACAACGCCGGCTTGGTCACTCAGGGCATCAACACCGTGACCAATACCGACGTCCTCACCGTCACGGTAGGCTCGGCCACCGCCAGCTTCGCCTTCGTCGGCTCCGGAGACCAGGCCGACGTCACCGGCATCAACCAGGCGCTTGCCTCGCAGGGCATCACGGGTGTCACCGCGGTGCTGGACGCCACCAACGGCGCGCTGCCGGAGACGGCGGCCGACCAGATCAGTCTGCAGGGCGCTACCGCGTTCACGGCCAGCGTGGCCGCCAACGGTGGGGGCCCCGCCACCACCGTCCTCGACACCTACCAGGCAGCCTCCGGCGCCACCGGATCTCCCAATGCGGCCATCAACGCCATCACCCAGGCGGTGCAGAATCTGGGCAAGGTGCAAGGTATCGTCGGGGCGGGCGAGAATACCCTGAACTATGCCATCAACCTGGCGCAATCCCAGATCACCAGCTTTTCCTCGGCCCAGTCGCAGATCCGGGACGCCAACGTGGCCGCCGAGGCCGCCGACTTGAGCCAGGCGCAGGTGCTCGAGCAGGCTTCCATCGCCGCCATGGCGCAGGCCAATCAGGAGCCCCAAGCCGTGCTGGCTTTGTTGAAGCAGTAGGCCCGCCGTCCACCAGCGTGTAAGTGCATCCGCTGCCAGCGCCGATACCTCGCGCAGCTGGTCATACCGATCTACAAGTTCCAGCGGACTCGAGTTTTACGAATTCTTCAGGTGTGAGATCTCATTCGCGAGATCGTTGCGAGATCGTTGCGAGATCCAGGAGCGGATCAGCCGGGCGAGCCGCTCCCGATTCGCTGCCGTTCGATAAGAGCCCAGGCCCGCGCCTACTGCTTCAGCAGCGCCAGGATCGCTTGCGGTTCCTGGTTGGCCTGCGCCATGGCGGCGATGGAAGCCTGCTCGAGCACCTGCGCCTGGCTCAGGTCGGCGGCCTCGGCAGCCACGTTGGCGTCCCGGATCTGCGACTGGGCCGAGGAAAAGCTGGTGATCTGGGATTGCGCCAGGTTGATGGCATAGTTCAGGGTGTTCTCGCCCGCCCCGACGATGCCTTGCACCGCGCCCAGATTCTGCACCGCCTGGGTGACGGCGTTGATAGCCGCGCTGGGAGACCCCGTGGAGGCAGACGCCGCTTGCTGCGTATCGAGTACGGTGGTGGCGGGGCCCCCACCGTTGGCGGCCACGCTGGCGGTGAACGCGGTTGCGCTCTGCAGACTGATCTGGTCGGCCGCCGTCTCCGGCAGCGCGCCGTTGGTGGCGTCCAGCACCGCGGTGACACCCGTGATGCCCTGCGAGGCGAGCGCCTGGTTGATGCCGGTGACGTCGGCCTGGTCTCCGGAGCCCACGAAGGCGAAGTTGGCGGTGGCCGAGCCCACCGTGACGGTGAGCACGTCGGTGTTCGTTACGGTATTGATGCCCTGCGTGATCAAGCCGCCGTTGTTGGCGACGCTGGTGTTGGCCACATTGCTGACCAGGTCGGGGTTCGCGCCGCTCGACACGCCGCTGACGCTGAAAGCGTTGCTCGACTGGAATTGCAGTTCTCCGCTCTGGTTGAGGCTGGCCGAGATGCCTAACACGTTGAGCTGCGCATTCAGCTCGTTTACTTGCCCCTGGACTGTATCGCCGACCTCGCCGGCGACGCTGATGGTATTTGGCCCCTGCGCGGTATTCACCGTAAAGGTATCGGTTGACCCGGCTTGGATGGCCGAGGCGGCCACGGCATTGGCCCCGCCTATGGTTACCGCGCCGGTGGTGAGTACGTTGGTGCCCGCCAGGCCCAGGCCCGTGGCGCTGACCGACTGCTTGGCCAAGTCCACATTCACCGTGGAGTTCGAGTTGGCGCTCTGACCGCCACCGATATACACCCCCAGGGTGACGGCGTTGGCCTCATTCTGATCGCCCAAACCGACATTATTTGCCTGCCGGTCGATTTCGGTCAACAGCCCCTGGTACTCGTTGTTCAGCGTGGCGCGGTTGCCGGTGAAAGTGTCCGAGGCCGACTCGGTGGCCAGGGTTTGCAGGCGGTCGAGCATCTCGGAGATGTTGCTCAGGCCGCCATCGATGATCTGCAACTGGCTGACGCCCTGGTTGGCATTCAGCACGCCCTGGTTCAGCTCGGCGATCTGGTTGCGGTAGCCGTTGGCCACCGACAATCCGGCCGCGTCGTCGGACGAGGAATTGATGCGGTATCCGGACGTCAACTGCTGAATGGTGTTGCTTTGGAACATATTGTTGACGTTCAGGTTCTGCTGCGCGACTAAAGAGTCGATATTCGTTTGGATGGAAATCATTGAATAATCCTTATGCTGAGATTTCCCGGCATCTTGCCGGGGCGGCGGCTTGCGCCGCCTACGGTTTTCATATCGGGCGGAACAGCTAAACCGTGCGCGAAATTTTCAAACCCCTAAAGTTAATGGCCGCCAGGCCGATAAGGTTAACGAGGAGCAACAGATCTCCAGGCTATGCGAGTCGACGACAACAGTCTCTCTAATCAGGTTTCCTCCACCGCCACCCGCGCGGCGGAATCGCAGCGCATCCAGGTAGACACAGCCCCCGCTTCGGGTGCCGGTGCCTCGGCCTCGGATCGCGTGGATCTTTCCGGCCTCGCCGCGCGGATATCGCAAACCATGCAGGCCCTCTCCGGCCAGTCGGCGCAGCGGGCCGGCCAGTTGCAAAAGGCATTCCGCGCGGGCAGCTACCAGCCGGACACCCAGCGCCTCGCGAGCGCCTTGGCGAAGGCCTGAAACCATGCGCGAGCGCGATCTACCCGAGTTGCTGGCGGCGGCGCAGTCGCGCGTCCGCGGCGCGTGCGCACTGCTCGCGCGGCCGCGCGCCTGCCATCTGGAAGAATGCGTCACGCTGTTTCGCGAGACGCAGGGTTATTTGGAGTGGCTGCGCGACAACCTCTCCCACGCGGGGCCGCCCGGCCGGGACTTGCGCCGCCAGGCCACCGCTCTGGCTGGCGAGATGCGCCAGGCGGGCATCCTGCTCGAGCTGGCCGCGCGTTCCGGCCGCCGCTGGTTGGAGCGCCTGCGGTCCATGTCCCCCGAGTACACGGCCGCCGGCAGCCGCGTCCCGCTGCAGATCCGCGGCCGCATTTCGTTCCTGGGGTAAACGCCATGAGCAGTTCGCTGAGTGCCACTTTGCTGGGAGCGTCCGGGGCGCTGGACGCGTTCCAATACGCCTTGAGCGTCACCCAGAACAATATCGACAACGCCTCCACCCCGGATTTTGCCACGCAAAAGGTGGATCTCCAGGCGGCGCCCGACAATCCGGTGGCGGGCCTTTTCGGCGGCGTCTTAGACGGTCCTTTGATCGACACGCGCGATCTGCTGGCCGAGAGCGACGTGTGGCAACAGGCCAGCCTGCAGGGCGACGCCAGCGCCCAAAGCACGGCCCTGACCGACGTCCAGAATGCCGTGCCGGTAGGGGTGGGAGCGGGTATTCCGGCCGCCCTGAATACGTTTTTTAGCGACGTCTCGGCGTGGAGTGCCGCCCCCACCAGCGGCAGCGCCCAGCAGCAGGTGATGGTAGACGCCGGCACCCTGGCGCAGAGTTTCCAGACCACGGCCGCCGCCGTCGCCGGCGCTTCCGCTTCCGTCACCCAGAACATCGGCGACACGGTCGGCCAGATCAATCAATTGACCACCCAGATAGCCGCGGTGAACGCGGAGATACAGGACGGCGGCGCCGGGGACGTGGGGATGCAAGCCCAATTGTACAACTCGCTCGAGACCCTTTCCGGGCTGGTCGGCATCAATGTCCTCCAGCAGCCCGGGGGCAGTGTCGACGTCACTCTCTCGGGTGGTGCGGCGCTGGTCATGGGGAGCCAGTCGTACGCCCTGACGTCCGGCAATGCGCCCCCGCCACCGGCATCCACGGATCCCTTAGCATCGCCCGACATCGACATCCAGGCGGCGGACGGCTCGGTGGTGAATGGCCAGATCACATCCGGCACCCTGGGCGGCTTGCTGCAGGTCCGCAACGTTACCATACCCGGCTTGATCGGCGATCCCAGCCAGCCCGGCGCCCTGAATACGCTCGCCTCGACGCTGGCCGACGCGGTGAACTCGATTGTCAGTACGGGCTTCGTCTCGCTGGGTCCGCCGCCTCTGCCGGCGCCCACCGGCCTGTTCACGTACGATCCAAGCAGCGCCTCGTCGGCCGCCTCCACCCTGGCCGTCGATCCGAACATGACCGCCGGTCAATTGCCGCCCATCGACGCGGCCGGCATTGCCAATGGCGTGCCCCTGGATCTGGCGGCCCTGGCCGAATCGACCTCCGATGAAGCTGGCGGGCTCACCTACACCACGTACTATGGGAACACCGCGGCGGCCGTGGGGACGCAATTGAACACGGCCCAGAGCAATCAGACCCTGACTGCGCAGACCCTGTCCCAGGCGCAAAGCATGCGTCAGAGCGTGTCGGGCGTATCGCTCGACGCCGAGGCCACCAACGTCCTGGAATTCCAGGCAGGCTACCAGGCGGTCGCCAAAATGGTGAGCACCATCCAGACCCTGACCCAGGCACTGATCGACATGATTCCAAACGCAAGCTGAGCGCCCTATGATGATCCCTAGCATCAATCCGAGCTCCGATGTTTTCTTGAGCAACTTGCAGCAGATCCAAAACCGCATGAGCACCGCCGAGCAGCAACTTTCCTCCGGGCTGCGGGTTTCGATGGCCTCCGACGATCCCGACGAGATATCCAGCATTCTGCAACTGCGCGCCCAGATCGCCGGCGTCCAACAGACGCAGCAAAACCTTTCCAATGTCACGCCCCAGGTGGAAAGCGGCGAGAGCGCCATCCAGCAGGCCATCCAGGTGCTCGATACCGCCACCTCGCTGGCTACCGAGGCATCCGGAAGCACGTCCAGCGTCACCCAGATGGCGGACGAGGTGCCGCAGGTGCAGGGCATCCTGCAACAGTTAGTCGGCCTGAGCCAGACCTCCGTCAACGGCCAATACATCTTCAGCGGGGATGCCAGCGGCCAGCCGCAGTACACCCTGGCGGCCGGCGGCGCCTCGGTGCAGCAGATGTTTCAGGCCAACGCGCCCATCCAGATAACGGACCCTAACGGCGTCTTGCTCTCCACCGGATTGACCGCCCAGCAAATCTTCGACGATCAGGTGGGTGGCGGCCCCGGGAGCGGCAACCCCGCGCCCGATAACGTGTTCGCCGCAGTGAGCGGGCTGCTGACCGCGCTGCAGGCGGGCAGCAGCGCCAGCGTACAGTCGGCCTTATCGAACATCCAGGCCGCCTCGGCGCATCTAAACGACGAAAGCAGTTTCTACGGAGCGGTGCAGGACAACCTCACCGCCGCCGGCAACACGGCCAGCCAGACGCTCATCCAATTGCAACAGCAACTCAGCAATGAGCAGGATGCGGACGCCGCCCAAGCTTCCATGGATTTGACGCAGGCATCCACCGATGAGCAGGCCGCCATGTCCGCGCAGGCTTTGCTCAAGCCCCAAAGCCTGTTCGACTATCTGGGGTAGGCGCGGCGATTCACGATGGCTAGCGCTTGGCTAAAGGTGCCTAAAGGCCGCCCGCTTTGCGTTCCTTGTCGGCGATGAGTTGCAGGAAGGATTCGGCTTCGGCGTATCCCGGGCGGAGCCGCAGCGCCCGCTTGAAATCGGTTCGGGCGCGGTCCGGATCGGTCTTGCAGAGCAAGTGATAGACGCCCACGAACAATTGGGCCCGCGCGTCGGCCGGCCGCGCCCGCGCGATACGTTCGGCGATTTCGGTGGCCTGGTCGAACATTTCAAGCTGGTGATACTCCGCGGCCAGAAAATCGAGCCGCGCGTCGTCGCTGGGGTCGGCGGCAATCTCCTCCTTCAGGATCTCGATGTACCAAAGGTTCTTGCGCCGCCGCGCTTCCCGATCTACGGAAAAGCTGTGATCGAGACCGATTCCGGTTTGTTGCAGCCGTCCGCCTCCGGACAGAATTGCGGCGTCGATCGTCTCATGCACGCGGCCGCGGTACCGGTGGTGCGCCCGGTTGGAAAACAGCCGGACCACGTAATCCGTGGTTGGAGATGAACCGTCCGGCCATCGATTGTGCCGTTCCAGAAAATACCCGGCGTCTTCGTCGCCGGCGGCCAGCACTTCGATCAGCGGCGCGCTAGCCGGCTCCAGGCTCTCGTCCGCGTCGAGCATCAGGACCCACCGGCCCCTGGCGCGCTCCAGGGCGTGATTGCGGGCGGCCGCGAAATCCACCACCGTGAAATCGAAGGGGAACACCTGCGCCCCGTAGCGCGCCGCGATGCCCGGTGTGCCGTCCGTCGAGCCGGTGTCCACCACAATCAACTCGCCGGCCAGATCCCGCACGGAATCGAGACACCGCGAAAGGTTGCGCTCTTCGTTCTTTACAATCAGGCAAACGCTAAGCGCCCATGGGTGATGCGGCATGGCTCTGTGGATCACATCGCCGCCGGTCCGGGCCATCCCGTGCCCCCCCGGAACTCGATGCCGATCAGGTATTTTCCCTTAACGAAGGTGCAGTAGCGGACCGTGCCCCTGCCGGAGATTCGCAGCTTCGGACCCTGGCAAGTGACACAGGCGCGAACCGGAATGGCCTCGGATGCCTGCACCTGCAAACCCTCCGCCGACGCGTTCATAATCGTCGCTGGGACGGCCCTTTCGCGGCCGCCGGGCTCCTGCCACCGGAGGCGCAGCTCGCCCGCGGCCGCGTAGCGCACATGCCGCCGCACGTTGGTTTTTCGAGAGGTGGCGTGCAGCGCCTGTTGGGCCCAAAAGGCGGATTCCGCGTAAGCTTCGGCAAGTTGGGAGGCCTTGATCCCGGACGTCGCAGCCCGTGCCGCCGCGGCGTCCCAATCGCCCGCCTCGTAGCGGCGCGCTATCTGATAGACGTCCCCATAGCGGCCGCCGGGCGGCGCGGTCTCAGTCAGGGCGTCCGTAATCGCGGGATCGGCGTGGACTTTGGCCAGAGCTTCCCGCAGCGGCAGGTCAATGAGCCCGTCGAGCAGGGAAAACAAGCCCATCAGGAACGCGCGATCGGGATGGGGGACGCCCGCCAGGCCGGCAATGCGTTCGCAGAAGCGCGCGCGTACCAGCGATAGGGTGACCAGCTCGCCAGGCTTGTCCTTGGCCATCATAGGCAGGGCAGCCAGCACGGCCCAGTGCCGGATGCCATCCTGGCCCAGCACCGCGATGGCTTGCCGGATGGAGCGGATTTCATTGGCGCGCGAAAACAGCGCCGAGTTCACATAGATCAGCAGGCTGTAGGAGAGCGACACGTCGCCTGAGACCAGCTTCTCGAAACGCTCGAAATCAGGTTCGGTCTGTTGGGCCTCCGTGAGCAGGCGTATGCAGGTCAGTTTCGACGCCGGTATGCGCCGCCCGCGCACCATCTCAGGGCGCGCGAAGAAGTAGCCTTGAAAATAATTGTACCCGGCGTCGAGCGCCCACTGGAACTCTTCTTGCGTCTCGACTTTTTCGGCGAGCACCTCTATTCCCAGGGGCTGGTACTTCCGCAGAATGCGCTCCTGGTCCGGGCGCGCCGTGGCCAGCAGGTCCACTTTGATCAGGCGGGCCAGGCGGGCCAGCGGCTCAAACCGGGGATCCGGCACAAAATCGTCCATCGCCAGGGCATATCCTTGTTCGCAGAGCTTCTGGCAGGCGGCCAAGACCTCGCTATCCGGATCAACCGTTTCGAGAACCTCGATCACCAGAACCTCGGGCGGGAGAACCGAGTGCAATCCGCCCAGCAGCAGGCTGCGATCGAAGTTGATGAAGGCCTTCTTGCCGCCCAGCAAGCTTTCCAGCCCGGTCGCCAGGAGCGCATTGGCAATCAGCCGGGTAGTGGCCGCCGCGCCGTCGACGCCATCGAAGGCGTTCTGGCCGGCGTCGGCGCGAAAGAGCAGTTCGTAGGCGCAAAGCTGGCGCTGACGGTCGAGGATAGGCTGGCGCGCGATGAAAACGTCCATTTGCTTACCGGTTCGCCCGCGCGGCGTCCGCTTTCGCTCTGGTATGCAGCCGACGGGCACCGCTGTCAGGCGGCACCGCGATCTCCTAGCGACCCTGGCTGTGTATCTCCGCCGGCAGCGGACGCAGCGCCAATCTGCCGCAGGGAGCGGATGGCGCCGCGGCGCACCAGGGGATCCCGGTCGCGCGCCATCTGACGCAACACATCGGCATAGCGCTGTTCGCCGGTTTGGCCGATAACCCAGACCGCCGCGGCCCGAAACAGGGCTTCCGGATGGCGGACCATCTTGCTCAAGTGCCGCATGACTTCGCGGCTCTCTCCGGCGCGATGCAAACCGACCAGCGCATTGCCCACCACGCGGTGGTTCGAATCGTCCAACGCCTGGCGAAACAGCGGGCGGCAATGGCTGGCTGAGCAGTTCCACAGGCCCTCCACGAAGTTGGCGCGCACCCGCGCGTCCAGGTCCCCCATCAGCCGTTCCACGATGCCGCGCGGGGGCAGGGTCTGGCCGAACATCAGGGCCGCTTTCGACCGGATGCGGCTGTCCGGATCCCGCAGGAACTGTATCAGTATAGGGGTCAGCCGGCCTCCGCCGCCCAGTTTCTGCATTACCGCCAAGCCTCGCTGACGGGCCGCATCGGTCATGTGATCGTCGTCCAGCAGGCTTCGGGCGAAGCGCGCATCGAAGTGCGGTTCGTATTGCATCAGGGCCTTGGCGATGCAGACCGAACCTTCTAGCGAGGCGGCCGGATCGCACAGCTTCGCGGCTGTCGGGCCAAGAGCGCTCAGCAAGCGCGCCAGAAGAGCCGCGGCCTCGCCCCAACCTCCTTGCTGGCACAGCGGCAGCAGGGCGTCCACCATCCGTTCCGGAGCCTTGCCAGCCAGTTCGCGAAGGTTGCGGGCGGCAAATAAGGGGTTGGCGCGGTAGTGGGTCAACCAGAAGACCGCGGCTTCCCCTGCATCTTCCGGCACAGCGGCCGGAACCGCCGCGGTCTCCGCCGCTATGGCGAGTTCGCCAGGTTCCGAGTCCGACTGCGTGAGCTGTTGGAAGGCCTCGTCCAGCGAGGCTATAGGGTCCGCCGGAAAATTGAGATCATCCGGCTCCGAGCACCCCTCCGCGGGCTCAGGCCCGCCGCCAAGTTCCGGTTCCGGCCCTTCGACCGGCGGGGAAGCCTGTGGCTCGGGCGACCGGAGGTTCTCGGGCACGGGCAGTTCCGCGGCGTCATCTTCGTTGAGTCCTAGTCGGAGAAGCACAGTTCTGGGGTCCTGTCCTTGCCGTTCCAATCTTGCCGTTCCAATAAGGATGGCGCGCCATCCTTCCGACTACTCTATCGGCGGCGGAGCTTGGCGAGTATAGGGTAATTTTTGGGGAGTCTCGGGTGAAGCGAGGCGCACAAAGCCATGTTGCGACTAGCCCGGCCAGCCCTTATCCCTGCACCCGCTTGGCCCGGCCGGCCCAGAACATCTCACGCAATTCACGCTTAACGATCTTGCCCGTGCCCGTCTTGGGCAGCGGCGTCTCCAGGAATTCGAACGTGCGCGGGATCTTGAACCTGGCGATGCGCCCGGCCAGGAACTCGCACAATTGCTCCGCCGTCAGCGCCTGCCCTGGCTTGAGCACCACGAAAGCCGCCGGGATTTCGCCCCATTTGCTATCCGGCGCGGCCACCACCGCGCATTCCAGAACCGCCGGGTGCGCGAAAATGGCCTTCTCCACCTCCAGCGAAGAGATATTCTCTCCTCCGCTGATGATGATGTCCTTCTTCCGGTCCACGATGTGAATGTAGTTCTGGTCGTCCCACACCGCCATGTCGCCGCTGTGAAACCAGCCATCGGTCATCACCGCGGCCGTGCCTTGCGGGTCCTGGTAGTAGCCGTCCATCACGCCATCGCCGCGAATTACGACCTCGCCAACGGTTTGCATGTCCCGCGGCACGTCCCTCATCACCGGATCCACCACCCGGATCTCCACCCCTGGTATCGGCCACCCGGCCATGGCCTGATGCCCCAGACGGTCGGCTTCATCCGCGTAGGCGACGGTCCCTTTGGGCCGCGCCGATGTAGCCACCGGACAAGTCTCCGTCAGCCCGTAGCCGCCCATCGCCGTGCAGTGGAAGGCTTGTTCGAGGCGCCCGATCAGCTCCGGCGACGCCGCCGCGCCTCCGACGTGAATCTCCTTCAGGGTGGAGAGATCGAACTGCCCCAGATCCGGCGCGTTCAGCAGCGCATTCGCCATGGTCGGCACCAGCGACATGGCCGTGGCCTTCTCCTCCTGGATCAGCCGGAAGACCAGCGTCGGCTCGAACCGCCGCACCATCACCTGCTTGATCCCCATCATTGTGGACGCTTGCGGCCGGCCCCATCCGTTGGCATGGAACAGCGGGATGGTATGGAGTTCCACGGCCGTATCGTCGTGGTTGAACGTGCCCGCCACCGCCAAGGCGTGCAGGTACAACGTGCGATGCGACAGCATCACGCCTTTGGGCGTACCCGTGCTACCGCTGGTATAAAAAAGCTCCGCGATGGCGTTTTCGTCGAAAGAGAAGATGTCGGGCCGCTCCATCCGTCCGCGCGTCAGCAACTCCGCATACGTGAAATCTGCCAATCGGCCAGCCTCGGTGATGCCCACGTACCGCGCGATCGCCGGGCACGCCTTGCGAATGTGTTCCACCAACGGCGCGAAATCACTTTCGAAAATCAGCACTTTCGCTTCAGAGTGGTTCAGGATGGCCACCAACTCCAGCGGCGTCAGCCGCACATTCAGAGGCATCACCACCCCGCGCGCCAGCACTACGCCATAGTAGCCTTCCAGCAACGCGTTGTTATTGAAGCTCAAATACGCTACCCGGTCGCCCGGCTGTATGCCTTCGGCGACCAGACCTGCCGCCAGCCGTTCCGAGCGCTCGCCAAACTGCGCGTAGGTGAACCGGTCGGCGCCCGACACAATGCCCACTTTCTCCCGATAGAGATCGACACCCCGGTACAAGCACCGCACCGGTGTAAGGGGAACAATCATAAATGCCTCCTTGTCACGAAAATGCTATTGTACCGGAGGGCGGACTTCAGTCCGCGCGGGACTTTAGCGTGTGCCCTGAACCTAAAGGGGCGGATTACCAGCATCGGCAAGCAAAGTGGGCAGTTCGGGCAAAGGGCCGTGGCGTTTGGCCATCTGTCCCCCAGTCCTTCCAACATTACATGACATGAAACCGCCGTATACGCCAAGTGTGTACGGTGGTGTGGGAGGACGGGCCGCGAGTCGCCTCCCACCCCGATCGGCGGGGCTCCTGGCCCCGCTTTCTCCCGAAAATCGCAACCCTTGCACTGGAACAAGGCGGCCTGAGAGGCCGCCGCAGGCCGAGGGCCCGCCCCACTATTTATGCAGGATCCGCGAAAAGTACGCGGCATTGCGCGTCCACGCCCGCCCTACACGGCATATTATAATGAGCGGCGAGCGCGTCGATACGCCTCCGACTCGCGCAATTACTCGCAGTCGAGGTGCCCTCGCTGCACGGCCATCGGGGACCTCGCCGCCGGTGCGGTACGAGGCCAGCTTCATCAGCAGCGTATTTTCCGCGGTGGCCAGGGAGCCGCCAGCTGCGGCCCAGTGCCTCGATCAGCGAACAGAGCGCTTGCCCAAAGTCGCTCACGCGTCCGCGCTCTCCGGGTCCCATCCGTAGACCCGTATCATGGTCTCGCGATCCAGGTGGCGGGCCGCCGTGCGCAGAAAAGCCTCTCGCTCGCCGATTCCGGGACGCTGCCGGCGCACATCGGCCTGCGCCGTCTCGAATACCATGCGGGTTAGCGCGAGCATCCCCTGCACTTTCTCGGACGCGGTCATCCGCCGCTGGCATTCCAGGAACACCTCAAGCGCGCGCGGATCGGTATCGGAGTACCAGTCCGACCGCGGCATCGCGCTAATGCACCACCGCGGCGCGCGACGCGCCCGCGCTCACGCGATACGGAACTTTGGCCGCGTCCAGATCGTTGCCGGACAACCGGATGCCGTGGCTTTTTTCACCCGCGATGTCCAGGAACAGCCCCGTGCCGGCTGCGGCGCGCGAATTTCGCACCGTCGCGCCATCCACGTTCGTGAACGCCACCGCGGGCGCGCCGCCCCCCGCCGGCCGTCCCTGGAAATCGTCCAGTTCCACGTCCTGCGCGTCCTCCACCCTCAGGGCGCTCTGCCACTTCACCGACGCGGGCTTATCCCAGATCACTTCCACGTTCCTGATCTTCAAATTGCGCGCCCAGCGCACCTGAATAGCATCCACCGTCTTCTGCAACGGCGAGTCCGGATCGTTGGAAAGGATCAGCTTGATATTGTCCAGGCTGAGGCCGTCGAGCCAGCTATCCGGATGCCCGTGGATCATGGAAGTTCCCTGCCCGCGCGCCACCACATTTCGGATCAGGACATTGCGAATCGACCCGGCCGGCGGCTCATTCGCGTGCGGCTTGCCATCTACCTCGCTGCGCCGCTTGATTTCGAAATGAATTGGGTCGCCGTCGCCCCACCAGAACCAATCGTGCCGGCGGCACTCGATGGTCAGGTTCGAAAGCACCACGTCGCTCACATAGCCTTTGTCGAACAACATGAAAGCGATGCCCCGGTTCGATCCCGTGATTACGGTGTTATCCACGCTCACGTGCCGGATGCAATTCATGTTCCCGTCGCAAAACTTCAGCGCGCTGGAGGCGGAGGAGAGCCGGCAGTTGGTGACCGTGATGTTTTCGCAAGGCAGCGCCGGACCGTAGATATCCGACGACCACAACACGATCGCGTCGTCGCCGGTCTCGATAGTGCTGTTGGAGATGTGTACGTCCTTGCACCCATCGGGATCGATGCCATCCGCCCAAACCGCTTCTTTCAGGTTCGAATAGACATAGATGCCGTCGATGTTCAGCCGCTCGCAAGCGTAGGGATTAATGGTCCAGCTTCGCGAACGCACGAACGATAACCCGGCGATGCGCACGTCTTTGCACCGCAGCACCAGAACCAGGTGCGGGTACATCTGTTCGGTTGGAAAGCCCGCCGGAAAGGACCGCATCAGCGGTTTGCCCAACGCCTTGGCCAGCAGCATGTTCTCGCGGATTAACGCATCGTCGAATTCGCCGTTGGGCAGCCACATGTAAGACGCCTGGCCGTCCACCGTGCCGCGCCCCTCGATGGTGATGTTGTCCACGCCTTCGCCATAGAGCAGCGCGGCTTTGTCGAAAGCTTTGCCGTCGAGCGAGGCGAACAGCGTGGCGCCGGAATCGATCAACACCCGCACGTGGCTGCGCAGATGCAGCGTGCCGGACGTGTATTCGCCGGGCGGCAGATACACGGTGCCGCCGCCCGCCGCGCCGGCTGCGTCAAGGGCCTTCTGTATGGCGGGGCGCGCATCGTCGGATTTGCGGCCGCTCGCGCCATAGTCCTTGATGTTGAAGATGGCTTCGGCCGCCGCAGCGGGTGAAACGGCCGCCAGCAGAAGAGCCGTGGCGAGGCCTGCCGAATGGGTATGCATGATCAGACCGCCGGTTCGGTTTCGGGGGACGCGCTCTCGATCGGCGCGACCTCCGCGGCGGGTTCGGACTCTGGAATGGGCGCCGGCTCCGGCTCCTGCACGGGTGCCGGCTCCTGCGTGGGCTCCGGTTCGTGCATAGGCTCCGGCTCCTGCACGGACTCCGGCTCTGGCGCGGGCTCCGGCGCGGCTGGGGCGGCGTGTACCGGCAGGTCCAGCGGCACCTCGCACTCACAGCAATCGCTGCACCGCCCGCACTTCGGGCATAGATGGTTGGCGCAGGTATCTTTGGTGCACCATACGCAGATGCGCGTGGATTCCTCTCCACAGATGCTGCAGTTGAACGGCATGCTACTTTTTCTCCGTCTTGGAAGCGGCGTTGGGCTGCTTGGCCAGAATCCCACGGCAGCGCTGCGCTTCGTGATCCATGATGGCGCATTCCTGCTCGTGCGTGGCCGCCAGATCCAGAATGTAGCGCTGGAAGCGTTCGCGATTCGCGCCGTTCTCGGCCATCTGGCTGTTTAGCAGGTCCGCCACGGCGGGATTCCAGTACTTGCGAATCCCCTCCTCGATCGAAAGCAATGTCTTCTCGAGCGACAACATGCGAAAGAAGGTGGACAGGTCGGCCGAAAGCTTGTCCGGCGAATTAGCCAGCGCGAGGGCCTCGGTGGCCAGGGCCTTGGCCTGCACCCGGCTCTCATTGAGCTGCGTGATGTAGGTATCCGGCGCGCCGTTCTTCGCCATATCCTTGGCGTCAATCTGCTCCAGCACCGGAACCATGCGCTGCGCATGCGCGGCGATCTCTTTCAATACGGGCCGGATATCCCAATCCGGCTCGATTCCTTTGCCTTGGGTATCTTGGGCTCGAATGCACGGAAATAACGCGACCGCCAACAGCAGGGCGCGAAAGCAGCAAGCTCGCATATCTCATTTCAATCTAGCATCGCGCGGCGCGGCCCGGCCGCGACTCGGGTCGGTACGGCCGGACCTTGATCATGCTCGCGCGCCGGCGCGTTTGGAAGATGTCAAAGGCCGACTGCATACCCATCAGAGTTTCCATCTTCGGACCAAAAGCCTTCTCGATCCGCAGAGCCATGTCTCCGGTCAGGCCGGCCTGCGCGTTTAGAAGGTTTGAAAGAGCCTGACGTGACACGCCCAACACCTTGGCGGCGGCGGTCACGGTCAGGGTGTGCGCCGCGATGATCTCGGTGCGAATTACTTCGCCGGGGTGCGGCGGGTTAAGCATTGCCATAGTCTCCTCCTCAATCGGTGGTAGTCCTCAAGGTTCACGTCGAAAATCTCATTTGGAACGTATACCTCCACAGCGGCCGTCGCTTGACACTTGTCAAGCCAACTCCAAAGCATCTTGCCTTTGGCAGCTTTCGCCAAGCCGAACTTTCCGGATTTGACGGACCGCCCTGCGCCGCCTAAACTGGAATTGGACGCCAGATCCCAGAAAAATGAAGACGTACACCTTCAAAGTCGTAGTGGAGCCGGACGAAGATCGCTGGCACGCATATTGCCCCGCGCTTCAGGAGCAGGGGGCGGCCACTTGGGCCTACACCCGCGAAGAGGCTCTCAGAGGCATCGAAGAGGTTGTCCACCTCGTCATTGAAAGCATGGTCGAGCATCACGAGCTATTGCCCGAGGCCATTAGCGGCGAAGTCGAGGTAACCGTTGAGCCGCGCGTTGCAGTTACCGTCTGATCCGTGGCAACTACGGCCGCCGCGTGACGGTGACGTTCCACGGCGCTGGCGATACCTTCGCACCAAAGACTTTGAAGTCAGTGATCGAAATCGAAGCCAAATGGACGGAAGCCGGCCTGGAGCGTTTGAAGTTGACGAACTAAGGAAGCGCAGGGTCGCGCCCGCGGTGCGGCATCAGGAATTTTGGCACCCGTTCACGTTAAAGCTCCTGCGCAGGCTCCCGAGAGCCAGCCGGGCCCACGTCTTTACGGTTCCGAGGGGCCTGCCGATGCGTTCCGAGATTTCCGATTGCGACAGTCCCTCAAAGTAGGCAAGCTCGATCACGTTGCGTTGCTCCGCGGGCAAATTTTTAAAGGCTCCGCGGATTTCCGTCGCGCGGTCGGAAATTGTGGGACCGAGCGACGCCGGGTCTGCCATCAGGTCGCTATAGGCCGGCTCAAAACGCCATGCGCGATTGCTCTTTGTCCGAATGTAGTCGATCGACGCATTACGGGCGATGGTCAGAATCCAAGGCCCCAGAGCGCCACAACTGGCGTCAATCTGGTGTGCCCGGGTCCAAACCCGAAGGAAGACCTCCTGCACGATCTCTTCCGCTTCGCCGCCGTTTCCAATCATGCGGTAAACGACCGAATAGACGATGCGCCCATAGCGCTCGTACAGATCCGACATGGCGCCGGGATCCCGCCGCTTCAGGCCAACGACAGTTAGCGAATCCGAATTCTGGTTTGAGTAAGGCAAGTTGCGTTTAGGCACGGTACGTTCCAAAGTCGCTTCCGCTCACGTTCACTGGCATTCCAAGACGAGCTGGCGCAAAAGCTGCACTTAAAAGTGCGGTTGTTGCCGACCCGCCGTGTGCTATCCATTTGATTGGTGCCCCGACTTGCGATTCCTCTCTTAATCGCCGCCGTAATGACGCCCGCCGCCGCGCTGGATCTCACCAACGCGACCGTCTTATCTCCGTCCGGACTCTCCGCCCAAGAAGCCAAGGCCGTCACGCTGCTGATCGAAGAAGTCGAGAAGCGCTCCGGAATCCGGTGGGCAAACGCAGCAGGCGTGGGCGCGGCTAGCGTCGAAATCACCCGCGCAACCGGCCCCGCCGAGGGCTACACCATCCGCACCACCGCGCACGCCGTAACGATTGCCGGCAACGACGCGCGCGGCGTCCTGTTCGGCATCGGCCGCCTCCTGCGCGAATTGCGCATCGCGACTGGCTCGATCCAGCTTCCCGACGGCTTCGCGGAATCGAGCGCGCCCCGTTACCCCTTGCGCGGCCACCAACTCGGCTACCGCCCGAAATCGAATACGTATGACGCCTGGTCCGTCCCCGTCTTCGAACAATACATCCGCGATCTCGCAGTCTTCGGCAGCAACGCCGTGGAGCTGATCCCGCCGCGCTCCGACGATGCCGCCGACAGCCCGCACTTCCCGCTGCCGCCCATGCGCATGATGATCGAGCTGTCGCGCCTGCTCGACGCCTACGGCCTGGATGTCTGGATCTGGTATCCGGCGATGGACGCCGATTACGGCGATCCCGCCACGGTGGAATCCGCGCTACGCGAATGGGGCGAAGTGTTCCGCCAACTGCCGCGCGTGGATGCCGTGTTCGTCCCCGGCGGCGATCCCGGCCACACCGCCCCGCGGCACCTGATGGCGCTGCTCGCGAAGGAAACCGAAGTCCTGCACCGCTATCATCCGCGCGCGCAGATGTGGGTCTCGCCACAAAGCTTCAGCCAGGCCTGGCTCGACGAGTTCCTGGGCATCCTGCGCGACCAGCAGCCGGCCTGGCTTACCGGCGTGGTGTTCGGACCGCAGAGCCGCATCTCGCTGCCCGGCCTGCGCGCGGCCGTGCCCTCCCGCTACCCCATCCGCCACTATCCGGACATCACGCATAACATTCAATGCCAGTTTCCGGTCCAGGACTGGGACGCTGCCTGGGCGCTCACCGAAGGCCGCGAAAGCATCAATCCGCGGCCGCTCGAAGAGGCGGATATCTTCCGTCGCTTCCAACCGCACACCATCGGGTTCATCAGCTACTCGGAAGGTTCCAACGACGACGTGAACAAATTCGTGTGGAGCGCGCTGGGCTGGAATCCGGAGCAGGATGTAACCGAAATCCTGCGCCAATACAGCCGCTACTTCATCGGCGATGCGTTCAGCGAAAGCTTCGCGCAGGGCCTGCTGGCGCTCGAGCGCAACTGGCGCGGTCCGCTGGCCGCCAACTCCGGCGTGGACGGCACGCTCGGACAATTCCAGGCGATGGAACGCGCCGCGCCGCCTCCTGTGCTGCGCAACTGGCGCTTTCAACAAGCCCTGTATCGCGCCTATTACGACGCCTACACCCGCCAGCGTCTGCTCCAAGAAACCACGCTCGAAGACCAGGCCATGCGCAAACTGCGAGACACACGCGACACCGCGGCCGCCGCCGCGATCCTGGATCGCGCCGTCGAGCAGCGCGTCGCGCCCGAACTGCACGCGCGGATCTTCGAATTGGCGGAAGCGTTGTTTCAAAGCATCGGCATGCAACTGAGCGTGCCGCGTTACAAAGCCATCGGGGTGGACCGCGGCGCAAGCCTCGATACCCTCGACGTACCGCTGAACAACCGCTTGTGGCTGGAACGCCGCTTCGCGGACGAGCGCAGCGATCCCGCGGAAATCGACCGCATCCTCAACTGGACCGATCCCGGCCCCGGCGGTTTCTACGACGATCTCGGCGACCCCGCGCGCCAGCCGCACCTGGTGCGCGGCAGCAGCAGCCTGGAATACCGGCCACAGTGGCCCAAGTGCTGGTGGACGTATGCGGAATCGTTCTACGATGAACCTGTACAAATGCGCTACACAGGTCTCGACCGGGCGGCCGCGTACCGCGTCCGCGTGGTGTACGCGGGCGATAGTTCGCCGCGCAAAATCAGGCTGGTGGCCGGCGCGCTCGAAATTCATCCGCTGATGCTAAAGCCCCAGCCGGTCCGTCCGATCGAATTCGACATACCGCGCGCGGCCACGGCGCAGGGCGAACTGGATCTCTCGTGGTATCGCGAGGCGGGCCTGGGCGGAAACGGCCGCGGCTGCCAAGTAGCGGAAGTCTGGTTGATCAAAAAATGAACACACCCTGGGAAAACCCCGTTAAGAAACGTCTGCGCGAAGGGCTGCCGGTGACGGCCGCCACCATCACGGTTGCCAACCCGGACGTGGCCGCGCACACCGCCGCGCTGGGCTTCGATTTTCTATGGGTCGAGATGGAGCACTCGCCCATCACGCTTGAAACGCTGCGCAACATGGTGCTGGCCACGCGCGGCTTGCCGGCGCTGACCTTCGCGCGCGTGCCGGTGAACGAGATCTGGACCGCTAAGCGCGTCCTGGATGCCGGCGTCAGCGGCGTGATGTTCCCTTTCACTAGCACGCCCGAACTGGCCGCCCAGGCCGCGGCCGCCTGCCGTTATCCACCCGCGGGCCGGCGCGGTTCGGGCCCCGTGTTGGCGCGCACCACCTGGCCGGCGGGCGAGGCCGGCTATCACGATTCCGCCGACGCGAACGTGATGGTCATCATCATTATTGAGGAGGCGCGCGCCGTGGAGCGCATCGACGAAATCGCGGCCACGCCCGGCGTGGACGTGCTCTTCATCGGCACCAACGACCTTTCGTTTTCACTCGGCCTGCGCGGCAACCAGAACGATCCCAAGGAGGAGGAGGCCATCGCGCGCGTCGTGGAAGCGGGGAAGCGCTACGGCAAGTTCCTGGGACGCCCCGCCGCTACGCCGGAAATGGCCCAGCGTTACATGGAGCAGGGCTTCCTGCTGTTCCAAGGGCCGACCGACCTGGGATTGATGGGCGCGGGCGCACGCCGGTATCTGGAGCCGTTCGGCAGGGTTGGAGGCGCGCCACAACCGCGGGCTTTGTACTGACGCGCTTACCTCAACTTTCCACCCAGTCCGCGAGGCGCAGCCCAGCGATTCCGGAAAACTGTCGAGTGTTGCGGGTTACCAGAGTGACCTTGAGGCTAAGCGCTTGCGCACCTATGAGCGTGTCGAGAGCCCCAATGCGGGCGCCGCGAACCTCAAGCGTCGCGCGCACCACGCCGTATACGATCGCCGCCGCCGCGTCGAACGGAGCGATTTCGAGCGGCGCCGTGAAATCGTCCAGCGCGGCTTTATTCCGTTCTTTTTGCCGGCCCTTCTCCGCGCCGAAGGAAAGCTCCGCCAGGGTAATCGAGGAGATGCCGATATCGCCAGGCGCATAGCGCTTGAGGCGCTGCAGCATCGCTACGGGTTGGTAGCGGATCAGATGGATGCAAGTATCGGTGTCGAGCAAGACCTTCATCGAAACGCTTCCGAGCGGTTCTGTTGCTCGGGTTGGTCACGCTCGGCCATGAAATCCTCGGAAAACTGGCCCAGGCTATGAATGAGCCTGTCCCAGCCCTTCTTGGAAGGCAGCAGGAGCACCCCGTTACCCACCCGCTTCAAAAACACATGATCGCCCTCGAAGCGGAATTCACGCGGCAGCCGGACGCCCTGGCTGCGGCCATTGCGAAAGAGTTTAGCTGTCTTCACCGATATACACCTCTACCCGATGGTCTATATTTTGAGTATATACCAGATGGACGACCCGGCTAGACAGCCTCGGTGTCCCGGTGGAGCACCAGCAACTGTTGGGGCCGCAACGGGATCATGGCGTACGTCTCTCCCTGCTCATCGGAGAATTCCACCATAAGAGCCCGGTCGCCGTCCCGTTCAAGATGCTCGACGACAGCGCCAATCTGCCCGCGCGTGAGCCTGTGGGCAGGCACGTCCTCGGTCAGCGCCACCAATGTAAGACAACGGAATATTCATCCCTTGGTTCCCACCTTCACATAACACGTGGTCAATCGCGGAAAGTCCTCGCCGTGTCGCACAATCCAACCGGTCCTGACCACCGCCGATCCGGAAGCAGTGGTCATCAAAAAGTCTAGCGCGTAAAGAATTCCGAATGGCATCCTAGCAGTTAACGCCGCCGGCCTCGTGGCGGCTGCCTCCAAAATGCGCTCAGGTAGCCATTCGACATCGGCATCGGGCCACTCCCAAAGCCGCTCTTAAGACGCAAGCATCGGGCAAGGCGGCAGCGCCGGCGGGTCTGGCGACCCGCCCAGGCGTACACGCCCGCCCCACTCGCTACGCCGCGGCGTGCTGGAACTTCACCGACACCAGCTTCGACACGCCCGGCTCCTGCATGGTGACGCCATACATCGCCGAAGCCGCCTCCATGGTCTTCTTGGAGTGGGTGATTACGATGAACTGCGTCCCGGCGGACATCTCCCGCAGCAGGCGGCTGAGCCGCTCGATGTTGGCTTCGTCCAGCGGCGCGTCCACTTCGTCCAGGATGCAGAAGGGGCTGGGCTGATAGCGGAAGATGGCCATCAGCAGCGCCACCGCCGCCAGCGCCTTTTCGCCGCCGGACAGCAGCAGCACGTTCTGCAGCTTCTTGCCCGGAGGCGACGCCACGATATCGATGCCGGAATCCCACAGGTTGGTTTCGTCGGTGAGGCGCATCTCGCCCAAGCCGCCGCCGAACAGCGTCTGGAAGGCTTCCCGGAAATTTTCGTTGATGCGCTCGAACGCCTCCGCGAACTTCCGGCGCGAGACCACGTCGATATCCGCGATGGCCTTCTCCGTATCGCGGATGGAATCCAGCAAATCCTGCCGCTGCACGCTCAGGAATTCCTGGCGTTGCGAGGCTTCCTGAAATTCTTCCATGGCCTGCGCGTTGACCGGACCCAGCGCCTCGATGCGCGCGCGCACCTCCTCATAGAGACGCTCCGCTTCGGCGATGGCCTCGATGTCCGGAACGGTCTCGTCGCCGGCGATCAGTTCCTCCACCGTGCAATTCAATTCCTTGCGGCTGGTCTCGTCGAGATATTTCAGCTCGGCCTGGCGCCGCACCAGGTCCACTTCGATTTGCGAGCGGTTGGTGTGCGCCTCTTCCACCTTCATGCGCAGTTGCTTCAACTCCTCATCGGTAGAGGCCAGCGTCTCCCGCATGCGGGCTTCCTCGGCGGCCAACTGGTTCACCGCAGCCTCCGTTTGCAAGGCCTGCGCGGCGAGCGCGGCCAGCTTCCGATCCAACTCGATGTTGTCGGTTAGCAGGCCCGCGCGATGCACGCCCAAGCGCTCGATCTCGCCCGCGATGGCACCCAGCCGGGACGTGGATTCCTTATGCTGGGCTTCCAGCCGGCCCATGGCGGCGCGCTCGGCGCGATGCCGCTCGTCGAGCGCAGCCAACTCCGCGCGCAACGCCGAATGGTCTTCCGCTAGAGCCGCCGCTTCCACCTCGAGTTTCTCCAGGAACTGCCGCTGATCGTCCAATTCCTGTTCGCGCTGCTCGCGCAACTCTTCCTTTTCCGCGACCGCCTGCTGATTGCGCTGGCGCTCCATCGCCGACCGCTCCGCGTCGCGCTTCAACCGGTCGAGTTCCAGGCGCGCCACGGATAGCCGCGAGTTGGCGCGATTGGTTTCCTCCGCCAGCTTGCGCATTTCGTGCTCCAGCGCCACGCGATCTTTTTCGCGGGCCTGCTGCACGCCGCGCAGCCGCTCCAATTCCGCGGCCAGGATGCCGATCTCGCGATCCAGATCCTCCAAACGCGCGACCTGCTCGCCGAGCGCCTTCTGCTTGGCTTGCAGCACCACGCCCAGCTCGCGCGCCTCGCGCTTCATGGCCAGCGGTCCGCTAGCGGACTTCTTGCCGCCGGTCACGGTGTGGCCGTGGTAGCAGAGCCCTTCGGTGGTCAGAAAATACAAGTGCGGATAGCTGATGGCAAGACGCTGGGCCGACGCGCGATCCTCCGCCACGAAGCACAGCGAAACGCGCGGCAGCAGCGTGGCGGCGCGGTCGGTGAGGCCGTTGGTAAGCCGCAGCGAATCGCTCAGCCGCGACAGGATGCCGGTTTCCGGCCCGATGGCCGGCTCCGCCAGATGCAAATGGCCGTTACCGTTCTTGTCCGGATGCACCAGGAAGGTGGCGCGCCCATCGAGCTCGGCGCGCAGGAAATCCAGGCCGCGATCGGCCTGCGCCCAGTTCTCCACCACCACGTATTCCAGCTCGTCGTGCAGGAATTCCTCGGCGGGCTTTTCGAACTGCGGGTCGACTTCCACAAAATCCGCCAGCACGCCCTGCGGCCGCAGATCCTGCGCCTTGCCCTTTTCCAGCGCGGCAAATAGGCGCTTCACCGATTCGGTGGTGTAGCTGCGGTGCGCCAGCACCTCCTCGAGCGATTCCTTTCGCGCCTTCGACTGCGAACACTCCGTGCGCAGTTGGTCGATGCGGCCGCGCACCTCGACCGCGCTCTTGCGCCGCACGTCCAGATCCTCTTCGGTGCGCTGCCGCTCGCCGGCCACCGATTCCAGCTCAAGCTGGCGCTGCGCCATGGTTTCGGAAAGCGCGTGGCGCGCCGCGGCCAGACGTTCCAACTCGGCGGCGGAGGTCTGCTCTTCCTTCAGCACGCGCGCCGTTTCGCGCTCCACGCCCGCCAGGTATTCGTTCATCTGCGCGAGTTGGTTGCGCAGGGTGGACACTTCGCCCAACAGGCGCAGCACCGCCGTGCGGCTGGCTTCGATGGCCTGCTCGCGCTGCCTGACGGTCGATTGCAGTCCCTCGCGCAGGCGGTTCTTTTCCAGCATGCGCTCGCGCGATTCGCCGATTTGCCGGTCGAGCGCGGCCACCTGCTGCCGGTGCGCGTCCAGGTCCGCGCCCAGATGGCCCAGCCGGAGTTCCAATTCCTGCGACTCGCGCTCGGCCTGCGCGATGCGCTGTTCGATGGCGCCGCTCTCCTTCACCTGCGATTCGAGGCGCCCGCGGGTGCGCTCGGTCTCGACCAGGCACTCGGCCAGCTCGCGCCGCGTCTCGGTAAGCTGTTGCTCGTTCCTGTAAGACTCGCCTTGCAGTTCCGCGTGCGCCTGTTCCTTGGCGGCGACCTGTTCAGAAAGCCCGCGCAGATCGGCGGAGGCCAGGTTCAGGTCCAGCGCGGCTTTGGCGGCTTCGCGCTCCAGCATGCGGAACTTGCCCGAAAGCGCCAGGCGCAGGCGGGCATCCATCTCGGTCTTGAGCTCGCCGTAGCGCTTGGCCTTGGCGGCTTGGCGCTTCAGCGAATTCACCTGGCGGGTGACCTCTTCCAAAATGTCGAACACGCGCGCCAGGTTCTGCTTGGCGCTTTCCAGCTTGGCCTCCGCCAGCCGCTTGCGGGTCTTGTACTTGGTGATGCCGGCGGCCTCTTCGATGACCGAGCGGCGATCCTGCGGCTTGGAGCTGAGGATCTGGCCGATGCGGCCCTGCTCGATGATGGCGTAGCTTTCGGG
>Ga0181525_10000372_pt1 | contig 39913 bp, 35 predicted proteins | sample PEATcosm2014_Bin_48_FD_121100 | JGI IMG/M metagenome (GOLD analysis project Ga0181525, IMG submission 121100) | Peatland microbial communities from MTU Mesocosm Facility, Houghton, MI, USA - PEATcosm2014_Bin06_10_metaG | ecosystem: Environmental > Terrestrial > Soil > Wetlands > Peat | place... | reverse complement strand
TTCCTGCACGCCGCCGCGCGCCACGCGGAAGCCGGTCTTGACCTCATCTATGATCAGCACCACGCCGTAGCGATCGCAGAGCGCGCGCGCCGCCCGCACGTACTCGGGCTCGGCGGCGATGCCGAGGCAGTTACCCATGATGGGCTCGATCAGCAGGCAGGCGATGCGGTCCGCATGGCGCTTGAGCACATCCTCGAGCTGGTTGGCGTCGTTGGCCTGTACGAAATGCGCAAAGCTGCGCGAGCTGAGCGGAATGCCCTCGCTGTAGGGAACCACTTGCGGATCGCCAACCTGCGACCACTTGTCCATGGGCGTGTACCACATGGCCGCATCGAACAGGCCGTGATAGCTGCCTTCGAGAATGACGTAGTCGTCCTTGCCGGTGTAAGCGCGCGCCACGCGCAGCGCCGCCATCACCGCCTCGGTGCCGGAATTGGAGAATCGAACCAGTTCCGCCGCGGGCACCATGCGCGAGATGCGATCGGCTACAGCCAGTTCGCGTTCGGTTGAGAGCGCGAACACGCCGCCGACTTCCATGCCGGCACGTGCGGCCTCATCGACCCGCGGATCGGCATAGCCGAGGATCGCCGGGCCGTAGCCCATGCGATAGTCGACATAGACGTTGTCGTCCAGATCAGTGATGCGCGCACCGCGACCGGACTTCACATAGATGGTGCGGTCTTCGCCCCAGTAGCGGAAGTTGGATGCCACCCCAAGCGGAAGACGCTTGATGGCGCGCTGGAACTGCTCATGGCTCTTGGTGAGTTTTCTGGTCATGGCGGCGCTCCCGGTAAGGCCGTCACGGTACCACCGCCGCAGGCCTGATGTCTATATGATCATATAGTCGCTGGTGCTGCGGTGCGATGTAGCAGAAATCGCATAAAAAACCGCGTCTTCTGACCCGTACGTCACAGCTGCGACTTGCCGGAGGCACCCCGAAGAGCGTAGATTATACGACCATATAGTTTCCCGGACCGCCCGGCGCAGACGCCGATGGAGGAGCAGCGATGAATTCCCCCGCGTTGACCGTCACCGAAGCCACCGTGACCCCCATCGCCCGGGCCCTGCCTGCATGGACCTATAACCATCCCGAGATGCAGCGTCTCGAGATCGAACGCATCCTCAAGCCGAGCTGGCAGATCGTGGGTCACGTCAACACGATACCCAATCCGGGCGACTTCATGACCTTCGACCTGGGGCCCGAGAGCGTGGTCGCGGTGCGCAATTCCAGGCGCGAGATCCAGGCCTTCCACAATGTCTGCCGTCATCGTGCCGCGCGTCTGCTGGATGGCGCCGGCCACTGCCCGGGCGCGATCACCTGCCCCTATCACGGCTGGTCCTACAAGCTCAGCGGCGAACTGCAGGGCATGACTATGCGCGACACCTTTCCGCCACTCGATCGCGCACAATTCGGACTCAAGCCCATCAGGACCGAGATCGCCTTCGGCTTCGTGTTCGTGGCACTGGCCGGCGACCCGCCGCCGCTGAAGTCCATCTGGGGTGAGTTCCTCGAGGATTTTGCGCCCTATCGTTTCGAAGAGATGGTACCGCTGACGCCGTTTTACCGCGAGGAGTGGGCGGTCGACTGGAAGGTCGCCATGGACAACTACCTCGAGTCCTATCACGTGCCGATCGGGCATCCCGGACTCGCGCGCATGTTCACGCCCGACTACGACGATGCCAGGACCCTCGGCACCGGTGTGGCGCGCGGCGCCAGCCACATGCGCGAGCAGCCTTCATCGAAGTGGAGCGAGCGGCTCTATCAGAAGTTCGTGGGCCCCGTGGTCACGCATCTGCCCGAGCAGCTGCGGCGCCGCTGGAGCTTCTACAGCATGCTGCCGAATCTGGGGATCGATGTGTTCCCGGACCAGATGGACTTCTTCCAGGTGCTGCCTGATGGACCCGGCCGCTGCATCATTCGCGGCGGCACCTTCGGACTGCCGGACGAGCGCCGTGAAATGCGCATCGTTCGCTACCTCAATGGACGTATCAACCGGCAGGTACAGCGCGAAGATGACTTCCTGTGTCAGCGTGTGCAGCGCGGATTGAGCTCCAGCAGCTACGAGCCCGGCCCGCTGTCGCGGCTGGAGAGCTGCATGTGGGCCTTCCAGGAACTGGTGCGCGAGCGTATCCCCGAGGCGCGCCAGTCGCGCGCGCCGGGCCACTTCGCCTAGCCCGGTCAGCCGAGCGGCGCTTCGCTGGGCGGCGCGTGGATGCCCGACAGCAGGCGAAAGATCGAGCCGCGAAAGGCGCCCAACGCCTGCGGCACCGGACCTGCCTCGGTGGCTTCGAAGCTGGAGCCCTCGAGGCCCGCCTGGATCGATTGCGCCAGCGCGAAATCCTGCTGTAGCCAGCGACGCACCAGGCGCTGCCCGAGGTAGTGAAGGCAGCGCTGAGCACGCGTCGGGGAGGCGATGCCGAATTCGAAGCGCCTGATTCGGCAGCGACCGGGCGCCTCGGGTATGACCTGCAGCACCAGCGCGCCATCGGGGCGAATCTCGATCAGCTCATTGGGCGCAATGAACAGTCTGCGCCACAGCGCACTGCTGCCCGACTGCGCCAGGCGCGTGTATCCGCCGGCAGTCGCGCCGGCGGCATCGCGATTCAGGCATGCCTCCCAGGCCACCGTGCCGGTGGCAGCGCCGATCTCGATCTGCGGCGCTGAGACCAGGGTCGCGAGGTAATCCACGGGATGTTCCGCCAGCGCCGACTCCAGCCACTGTTCCACCACCAGTTTCCAGTCCGCCGCCAGTTCGACTTCGTGCACACCCTGCGGTGCCAGTTTGGCAAAGGCGGCGAGTCCGACCCATGCCGCCAGCGGCTCGCCCGCTGGCTCACGGCCTTCATCGCGCCGGACGAAGATCAGCTCACCGCGCTGCTCGACATCCAGCGCCGCCAGATCACCCGGCGTTTCGCCGCGGCGGCGCCTGCCGTCGAAGCCATACTGCAGACCGTGCGCTGCGCATTCGATGCCGCCCTCCAGCGTTCCCGTGCGCTGCGTCAGCAGCGCGTGCGGTCGTCGGCGGCAGGTGTTGTGGAAGGCGCGAATCGCTCCGGTCTCATCGCGCAGCACCAGGGCCCGCTCGCTGGCCAGGTCGATGGCAACGTAGTCGCCCGAGTGCGCCAGTTGCTGCGTGTGGGCGGCAAGCTGCCAGGCCGGACGGAACAGCTGCTCGCGCTCCGCGGCGAACAAAGCCGTGTCCGCGTAGGCCCAGGCCGGTAGCCGACTCAGCAGCACGCTGGTCTCGAAGCTCGGGGCGCCGCGCGTGCGGGTGACCTCCACCGCGCCGCCGGCATGCGCAAACTGGCGCGGAAAAATCGATCGCAGATAGTTGAGGGCGCGCTGCTTCTGGGCGCGGCGGTCAAGGTCAGACTCGTTCTGGAAGGCGATGTTCTGCCACATGATTTCCAGCACGCCCATGAGACCGAGTGCCACCCCGTCCGCATCCAGGTGGCGCTCCCCGGACTCCTCGATCATGCGCTGCATGAGTTCGCGCACCAGGATCTCGAAGTCCTCGTCCTTGCGGCCGCAGATATCCAGGTACTCCTGGCGCGAGCTGGCCTCCCCCCAGAAGCAATACCAGACCGACACTTTGCGGGGACTGGCGATATCCTCATCCAGATACAGCTCCACCAGCAGCTCGAGCGCGCGCACCGGGGTGTGCTTGAGGCGGGTGACCGGCAGCTGCACGCGCTGCTCGAAGTCGGCAGCCAGGAACTCGAGCGACGCCACCAGCATGGCGGCCTTGGACTCGAAGTAGAAGCGCACAATGCCCGGGGACAGGTCCGCCAGGGCGACCACGCGTTCGACGGTGGTGCGAGAAGGTCCGTAGATGTGCAGCGCCGATATGCAGGCCTCGATCAGGCGCTGACGCTGGCGCACCCGGGACGCCCGTTCGGGCACCGGTTCCAGATGCGGCTTCGAAGCTCCTTCGCTGGGCACGTTCCGATCCCGCCTGTACAGCCCGGTGAGGTTATGCGCAGAATACGACGAGTGAGAAGTAAAAGAACTCTCTCCTGACTCACATCGCATGAAAATCATCTCGCGCCGCGGGCGCTGGCTGATCATTCTGCCGCCGCTGCTATTCCTGGCGGTGTTCTTCCTGATTCCCTTCGCCGTGGCGCTCAAGATCAGCTTCGCCGAAACCGCCGCGCGCGTGCCGCCCTTCACCGAGATCCTGACCTTTACGCCGGATCATCACCTGCACCTTTCCTTGAGCTTTGCCAACTACAAGTACCTGTTCACGGATGAGGTCTATGGCATTGCCTATCTCTACTCCCTGCGGACCGCCTTCTTTTCGACGCTGATCTGTCTGGCCCTCGGCTATCCCATGGCCTATGCCATCTCCCGCACCACGAAATCGGTGCAGAGCGTGCTGCTGTTCGTGATCATCCTGCCGTTCTGGACTTCCTTTCTGCTGCGCGTCTATGCGCTCGAAGGCATCATCCGCGACAACGGCCTGCTCAATACCGTGCTGCTGCACTTCGGGCTGATCCAGCACCCGATCCACATCATGCGCACCAGTCTTGCGGTGTACCTGGGCATCATCTACTCCTATCTGCCCTTCATGGTGCTGCCGCTGTTCGCGACACTCGAGAAGCTCGATCACACCCTGCGCGAAGCGGCGGCGGACCTGGGCAGTCCGCCCTGGCGCGTGTTTACCGAGGTTACGCTGCCGCTGTCCATGCCGGGGGTCATCGCCGGATCGATGCTGGTATTCATTCCGGCCGTGGGCGAGTTCGTGATCCCCTCGCTGCTCGGCGGCCCCGACACGCTCATGATCGGGCGGGTTCTCTGGGATGAATTCTTCGGCAACCACGACTGGCCGGTGGCCTCCGCCGTCGCGATTGCCTTCCTGGTGCTGCTGGTGGGTCCCATGGCCATCTATCAGCACTACAACGCGCGCCAGCTCGAGGCCTGAGCGCCGTGGAGAATCACAAATCCTCGTTGCTGTTCGGCGTGCTGTTCTTCGGCATCGCGATCCTCTACCTGCCGATCCTGGTGTTGATCGTGTTCTCCTTCAATGCCTCCTCGCTGGTCAATGTCTGGGGCGGGTTCTCGACCGCCTGGTATGGACAGCTGCTGCACAACCGCCAGGTACTCGAGGCAGCCCTGCTGTCGGTGGAGGTCGGGTTCGTCGCCTCTACGGGCGCGGTGATCCTGGGCACGCTGGCTTCGATTGCGTTGCTGCGCTTTCCCCGATTCCGCGGTCACCTGCTGCTGACGGGCATGGTGAGTGCGCCGCTGGTGATGCCCGAAATCATCACCGGCATCACCCAGCTGCTGCTGTTCGTATCGATGCTGCAATTGCTGTCCTGGCCGCACCGCGGCTTTACGACCATCGTGATCGCACACGTCGCCTTCTGCATGGCCTATGTCACGGTGACCGTGCAGTCGCGTCTGCAGAGTGCCGACCGCTCGCTCGAGGAGGCGGCCATGGACCTGGGCGCCAGCCCCGCGCGCGCTTTCATCGACGTCACGCTGCCGATCATCGCACCGGCGCTGCTCTCGAGCTGGCTTCTGAGCTTCACCTTGTCGCTGGACGATCTGGTGATTTCCAGCTTCGTCTCGGGGCCGGGTGCCGGGACACTGCCGATGGTGATCTACTCCAAGGTAAAGCTCGGCGTGAGTCCCGACATCAACGCTCTTGCCAGCCTGATCATCTGCGCGGTCGGGGTCTGCGTCATCGTCGCCGGGGTGGTGATGCGCCGCTCGGAGCGGCGGCGGGTGCTGGACCTGCAGGCCGTCGAGCGTTAATGCGCCGTCTTGATGCGCGTCCAGGTGCGGGTGCGAATGCGCTCGGTGGCGGGACTGACCTCCGCGGTGTGATAGAGCCGGCGCTCAATCTCGGCGGTGGGATATAGGGCGGGGTCATTCAGAATGGCCGGGTCCACATAGGGGTTGGCGGCCCGGTTGTCGTTGCCGTAATGAATTTCATTGGTAATCGCGGCGATCACTTTCGGCTCGAGGATGAAATTCAGGAACTGATGGGCCGCGTGTGGATGCGGCGCCCCGGCCGGGATCAACAGCGCATCGAAGGATTCGTTGGCGCCTTCCTTCGGCACCGTAAAGGCAAGATTCACCTTGATGCCCGCTGCCGCGGCCCGGGCACGCGATGCCGCATAGTCGGCCGACCAGGACATTGCGATACAGATCTCGCGATTGGCCAGCCCATTCATGTACTCGGAGGAGTCGAAGTTCCGAATGTAGGGACGTATCGACAGCACCAGCCGCTCGGCTGCCTTGTAGTCCTCCGGCCGGGTGGAATTCGGATCCAGGTGCAGATAGTTCATCGCCAGCTGCAGCACATCCTCGGCCGAATCCAGCACTGTCACGCCGCAATCGGCAAAATGGGACACCACTTCGGGTTTGAACAGCATGTCGAGGCTGTCCACCGGCGCATCGGGCATGCGCTGCCGGATCATGTCGATGTTGTAGGCGAAGCCATTGATGGCATGCAGGTAGGGCATCGCATGGACGTTGCCCGGATCGGCCTCGGTCTCGACCGCCAGGAAATGCGGATCCAGGTTGCCCCAGTTGGGCAGCTGCGAGCGGTCAAGCGGCGCGTAGACACCGGCCTTGATCTGGCGGCTGAAGTAGCTGGTGGATGTGCTGACGATGTCGTAGCCCGAATCGCCCGCCATCATCTTCGCCTCCAGTGTCTCATCGGCGTCGTAGGTGTCATAAACCACCTTGATGCCGGTGGCCCGCTCGAAGTCGGCGATCGTATTCCGGCCGATGTAGTCCGCCCAGTTGTAGATGTAGAGCAGCTTCGGCTCGGCGGCCGGCGTACCCCCGGCTTTGCTGCAGGCGCCCAATAGCAACGGCAGCGCCAACGCCAGCCCAAGCGACGCCAGGGTAATGCTCCACGCTGGGGGGGGCGTGCGGCGGATTGCTGTCTTGTGCACTGGCACGCTGGAGCCTTCCAGGCGGCTGTAGTAATATATTATCGACCCCATAATATTAAACGACAAGCGATGCGCCGCGCAGTAGGAGGGCTGTTATGAATTCCGATGTCATGATCACCTGTGCCGTGACCGGTGACGATACCAAGGTCACGAAGAGTCCGCATTGTGCCGTAACGCCCGAGCAGATCGCCAACGCCGCGATCTCGGCCGCCCAGGCCGGCGCCGCCATTGTCCATATCCACGTGCGAGAGCCGGAAACCGGTGCCTTCAGCATGGAGACGCGCTACTACCGCGAAGTCGTCAAGCGCATCCGCGACAGCAAGACCGATGTGCTGGTCAACCTGACCTGCGGCATGGGCGGCTACATCTGTGTCGGCGACAACGGCATGAAGGATACACCCGCCCCCGGCACCGACTTCGTCAGCCAGGAAGACCGGATGCGGCACATCATCGACCTGTGCCAGGAAGGGCTCTACCGCCCGGACATCGCCACGCTCGACTGCGGCAGTCTCAACTTCGGCGATGGCAATCGCGCCTACATCTCCACGCCGAATTACCTGCGCAAGGGCGCCGGTATCCTGCGCGATCTGAAGGTGAAGGCGGAGCTGGAAGTGTTCGATACCGGCAATCTGTGGTTCGTCAAACAGATGGTCAAGGAAGGGCTGATTCCGGCACCCACGCTGATCCAGCTGTGCATGGGAATTCCCTATGGAGTTCCAGCCGATACCGGCCACCTGCTGGCCATGGTGAATTCCCTGCCGCCCGACAGTGTCTGGAGTTCCTTCGCCATCAGCCGCATGCAGATGCCGTGGGTGGCGCAATCGGTGCTGAACGGCGGCAATGTGCGCGTCGGGCTCGAGGACAACCTGTATCTGAGCCGCGGCGTCTATGCCAGCAATGCGCAGCTGGTGGACAAGGCGCGCGTGATCATCGAGGCCATGGGGGCACGGGTGATCTCGGCTGCCCAGGCCCGCGAGCGGCTGCGCCTGGGTTAGCGAGCCAGCCGTGGCGGGGGTACCGATTTATCGCACCGGCATCGAGCCGGCGTGGATTGACTACAACGGCCACCTGCGCGACGCCTACTACGGCCTGATCGTCAGTTACGCGATCGATGCGCTCATGGATCGCATCGGCCTCGATGAGGCCTATCGCACCCGCACCGGCTGCACGCTCTACACTCTCGAGATGCACATCCACTACCTGCGGGAGGTGAAGTCCACCGCCACGGTGGCGACCGACGTGCGCATCCTCGGCGCGGATCGCAAGCGCATTCATGCCGCCTTCGATCTGCGCTGTGAGCCCGCGACGGAAGCCGCCGCCGTGGCCGAGGTCATGCTGCTGCAGGTGCGCACGCAGGCAGAGAGCGTGGCCAGTGAGCCGTTCGCGCCCGCCGTCGTCGTTGCCATCGAAGCACTGCAGCGCGCCGGCGCGGATCTGCCGCCGTCGAGCCATGGCTCGCGGCGCATGCAGCTGCCGCAGCGCTGAGTCCGGTCCAGATGACGCCCGAATCCATCAAGCGTCTGCTCGCGCCCCGCAGCATTGCGCTGTTCGGCGGCATCTGGGCCGACGCGGTCGCGGCCGCCAGCCGGGCCATCGGCTATGACGGTGAGCTCTGGCACGTACATCCCACGCGCGCATCGACGCCAGAACAGCGCTATTTCCGCTCGGTCGAGGAACTGCCGGGCGCCCCGGATGCGGCCTTCCTGGCGGCGCCCAATACCGAGGTGCCGAAAATCGCGGCCGAGCTGGCGCGGCGCGGCGCCGGCGGCTTTGTCTGCTTCGCAGCCGGGTTCGCCGAGACCGCCACGGCACAGGGACATGCCCTGACGGCGCAGCTGACTAAAAACGCGGGAGCGCTGCCGTTCTTCGGCCCCAACTGCTACGGCTTCATCAATTTCTTTTCGGGCGCCGCGCTGTGGCCGGACCAGCTGGTCGGCGCACGGCGCGAACGCGGCGTGGCGCTCATCTGTCAGAGCGGAACGATCGCGCTGAACCTGCTGTTCAACGACCGCTCGGTCCCGATCGGCTACGTGGTCACGGTCGGCAATCAGCTGCGGCTCGCGGTGGAGGATCTCATCGATCTGTTGGCCGACGATCCCCGCGTCACCGCCTTCGGCCTGTATGTCGAGGGCATCCAGGACATGGAGCGCTTCGCGCGCGCCGCCGCACGCGCGCGCGCCGCCGGCAAACCCATTGCACTGGTGAAGGCCGGTCGCACCGAGGCCGCCGCCCGCACGGCGCGCAGTCACACCGGGGCGCTGGCCGGCACCGATGTCGCCTTCGATGCCTTTTGCCGGCAGTCCGGCATCGCACGCTGTGAAACGCTCGCGACGCTGTGCGAGACACTCAAGGTGCTGCACGAGGGCGGACCGCTGCGCGGACGCCGGGTCCTGATCATGGGCGCATCCGGCGGCGACATGGCCATGACAGCGGACGTGTCGCGTCATCTCGGGCTGAAATTCCCGCCAATTCCGGCCGAGTCCACCGCCCGGCTGCGCGAGATCCTGGGTGAGCGCGTCTACATCGCCAATCCATTCGATTTTCACACTCATCTCTGGTTCAACCGGCCCGGGCTGCGCTCGGTCTTCGCCGCCGCGCAGCAGGCGGGCTTCGATGCGATCGGCCTGATGGTCGACTCGCCGCCCGCCGACCAGGCGGACCCGTCGAGCTACATCGCTGCCATCGAGGAGTTCGTTGCAGCGAGTCCGGCGACCCCCACGCGTCGCGTCGTCATCTCCTCGCTACCCGAATCCATGGCGCGACCGATCCGTGAGCGTTGCCTGGCAGGCGGCGTGGTGCCGTTGCAAGGTCAGCGCGAAGCGCTGGAGGCATTGGATCTGGCTGCCGCCGTGGGCTTGCGGTGGAGCGGCGATACGCAGGTACGCCTGCTGCGTCCGACGCGCGCTGCTGCGCAGACGCTCATGTTGGCCGAGTACGAAGCCAAAAGCGCGGTAGCGGCCTTTGGCGTCAGCATTCCGCGCTCAGCCGTCTGCGCGCCGGCGCAGGCGGCCGCGGCCGCCGACTCGATTGGCTATCCGGTCGTCATCAAGGCTGCGGGCAAGAGCCTGCAGCACAAATCCGACCTCGGCGGCGTCGTTCTGAATGTCCGCGGGCCCGATCAGGCGCGCCAGGCGGCGCAGCGACTGGCCGCGTTGTCCGATACTCTGCTCATCGAGCAGATGGTGGACGATGGCGTGGCGGAGGTCCTGATCGGCATGACCGTCGATGCACAATTCGGCCAGATGCTGGTGCTCGGTGCCGGCGGCACGCTCACCGAGCTATTGCGTGACACGGTGGCATTATTGCCGCCGTTTACGGCCGATGCGATCCGCGGCGCCATCGGTCGACTGACGGTGGCGAAGCTGCTGGCGGGTTTTCGCGGCCGGCCGCAAGGCGACATCGATGCCTTGATCGATACCGCGCTGGCCTGCACGCGCTACGCCGAAGCCCAGATTGATCGGCTGGTGGAACTCGATCTCAACCCCGTTATCGTGCGGCCGGCGGGCCGCGGCGCCGTCGCCGTGGACGCATTGATCCGGCTGGCGAAGGAGCAGTGATATGTCCGATGGAGTGCGGTTAACAACCAACGGCGCCATTCTCGAGGTAATGCTCGATCGGCCCAAGGCAAACGCCATCAACCTGGCGACCAGCCGTCGACTGAACGAAATCTTCGGCCAGTTTCGCGATGACCCGGCATTGCGCGTGGCCATTGTCACGGGCGCAGGCGATCGCTTCTTCTGCGCCGGCTGGGATCTGAAAGCCGCCAGCGCCGGGGAGCGATCCGACGAGGATTGGGGTCCCGGCGGCTTCGGCGGCTTGAATTACCCTCGCAATCTCGACAAACCCATCATCGCGGCCGTCAACGGCATCGCCTGCGGCGGTGGTTTCGAGATCGTGCTCGGAACTGACATCATCGTCATGGAAGAGCACGCCCAATTCGGCCTGCCCGAAATCAACGTCGGCGTGCTCGCCGATGCCGGCACCATCAAGCTGCGCCGGCGGATCCCGTATCACATCGCGGTCGAATTCCTGATGACGGGCCGATGGATGGATGCGACCGAAGCCAAGCACTGGGGCCTCGCCAACCACGTGGTGCCGCGCGGCGCAGCCCTCGCCAAGGCGCGGCAGATCGCTGCGCAGCTGGTCGAGGGCCCCCCGCTGCTGTTTCCCGCCATCAAACAGCTGCTGCGCCATAGCGAAATGGTGGGCGAACACGAGGCCTTCGAACTGCACGACAGCCTCAGCCGCGTTCAGGCCGTGCTGCGTTCCGATGACCTGAAGGAAGGCGCGCGCGCATTCACCGAGAAGCGCAAACCGCGCTGGCAGGGGAAATAATCGAACAGTGATGAGCCGCCCGGAAGCGACTCATCACTGGCGATCCGGCTACATCTTGACGCTGGATGTCTGGGTAGCGACACACTGCCACTTGCCGTTGGGCATCTTTACCCAGGTGTCGGTGAAGCGCTCGTTCTCATCGAAGGCCTTGCCGTTCGACTCGGTGCCCTTGCCTTTGTAAATGCCCACCGCAATGGCGGTGTCACCAAATACCGTGACCTGCACGTTGTCATACTCGGCGCTGGTCCATTTGCGTGACTTGCCATCGGCCAGCGTTTGCGTCTTGTTGCTGAGCTTCCCCTCAGCGTCCGTGCTCACGAGCTTGTCGGCCAGCAGCGGCGCGATCAGGTCGACATTGTTGGTCTTCTGCCCCTGGAGCCATTGATTTTCGAGCGCCGCCACCGCCTTCTCGATATCGCCGGTCGCCTGTTGTGCCTGTGAGCCGCTGGAAATGCCGAGCGCCAGCGCCGCGAACGCGCACCAGAGCCACTGATTCTTCATGATGATTCCCCGCTTATTAGTTTTGACTGGGCCGCGGCGCACACGCGCCGAATGGGCTGATTAAACGCCTGGGCCTTGCCGGGTGTCCATGAAATATTGGTGCTGCGCTGCCCGGGCAGCGCCGTTACCACCAGCCGCGCCGTTTGAACCAGATGACGGGAATCAGGATGCTTAAGCCGATCAGCGCCAGGCCGTAGGGATAGCCCCAGCGCCAGCTGAGTTCGGGCATGTTGTGAAAGTTCATGCCATACATGCTCGCGATAAGCGTGGGCGGAATGCCCACCACGGAGACGATCGTCAGCACCTTGAAGATCTCGTTCTGATCGGTATTGATGAAGCCGAGTACCGCATCCAGCAGGAATTGGGTCTTGCCGGAGAGGTGCGATTGGAATTCGACCAGCGAGACCACATCCTGCCGCGCTGTCTTGAGACGGGTAAGCAGCTCGGGCGGCAGTTGCTGGCCGTCCTTGGTCATCTCGTATACGAAGCCCATGATCCGCTGCAGGCCCAGCAAGGTCTCCCGGATTCGCGACAGGCGTTCACCCGCGGTGCCGATGGCATTGACGCATTCACGCAGCGCGTGTGAATAACGCTTACCCCTGATCGGTGTAACGCCCGGCTGACCGAAAGCCCTGGCCGACACGGCCGCCAGGTCGGCGCTGAGCTTCTCGAGCACATCGGCGTCGTAGTCGACCATGCCATCGATCAGCGCGGCAAAGACTCCCGTGCTCGTGATATCCGACTTGCTGCCGAGGCGGGCTATGGCATTCGAAAACGCGTGCACTTCGGAGTAACGAATCGTGACCAATCGCTGCGGCGAGAGGATGAAACCCAGCGGCACCGGCGCCAGGCCCCGGGCACTGTCCTGAATCGCCAGCGGCATGCTCATATAGAGCACCTCGCCCTCCGCCCGCGTGCGGCTGGAGGTCTCGATCTCCTGCAGCGACTCGCGGGAGGGGACCTGCACCTGGTACTGCGTCGCGACGCGCGCGGTCTCTTCGGGCGTCGGGTCGAGCAGGTCGATCCAGACGCCGCCAGCGTTCGATGCCGGCTGCGCGTCGGCGGTTGTGGACGCTGCGGGATAGGTGTTGAGCACGGTCCGTTGTAACAGCTGGACGCGCCGTGCTCAACCGCCCAATGGCCGTAGCATTGCGCGCGAGATGATGTGACGCTGCACTTCGCTGGTGCCATCCCAGATGCGCTCGATGCGAGCATCGCGCCAGATGCGCTCGAGCGGCAACTCGGTCATCAGGCCCATGCCGCCATGAATCTGCAGCGCCTCATCCGCCACCATGGCCAGCATTTCGGTGGACTTGAGCTTCGCCATTGCCATGTCCGTGTCGGTCGCGGTCTTCTGATCGAGCTTCCAGGCCGCCTCCAGCGTCAGCAGCTCTGCCGCGCGCAGCTCGACCGCCATATCCGCGAGCTTAAAGGCCACGCCCTGGAACTTGCCGATCTGCTGCCCGAACTGCACGCGATCGGCGGCCCATTGTTTGGCAAGGCCCAGCGCCCGCTCGGCGCGCCCCAGGCAGGTAGCCGCGACCTGCAATCGCGTCGAGCCAAGCCAGGTGTTGGCAACCTCGAATCCCTGGTTCACTTCGCCCAGCACCGCTGAGCGCGGCACACGGCATTCATTGAAATGCAGGATGCTGTTGGTATAGCCGCGATGCGAGACATTGCTGTAGCCGGGCAGCACTTCGAATCCCGGTGTGCCCTTATCGACCAGGAACGAGGTCATGAGCCGGCGCTTGCCCCGAGCGGTCTGCTCCTCGCCCGTGGCGGCGAACAGGATCACGTAGTCCGCGTGATCGACGTGGCTGATGAAGTGCTTGGTGCCATTGATGATGAAGTCCCCGCCCCGCTCCACGGCCGTGGTCTTCATGCTGCGCAGATCCGAACCCGCCTGCGGCTCGCTCATGGCGAGGCATTCGACCCGTTCGCCGCGCACGGTGGGCAGCAGATAGCGCTCGCGCTGCTCGCCCTGGCAGGCCAACAGAATGTTCGAAGGCCTGCCGACGCAGCTGTAATGCAGGATGTAGCTGGTGTGACCCAGCTCTTTCTCGTACATCACCCAGGAGACGGTATCGAGTCCGGCGCCGCCGACATCGGCCGGCATATTGGCCGCATACAAGCCAGCGGCGATCGCCTTCGCCTTGAGGGTATGCAGCAGTTCCTCGGGCAACACCCCGGTGCGTTCGATGGTCTGCTCGTGCGGATAAAGCTCCTGCTGCACGAACTCGCGCGTGGTCGCGATGATCATCTGCTGCTCGTCGCTCAATGAGAAATCCATGGCCTACCTCCCCGTCTTCTTCGCCCAGGCACGCAGCAGCGTCAGCTGCAGCCGGAGCTGTTCGATCTGTCGTTCCGCGGGCCAGTCGCTTTGATTGACGACTGCGCTGGCCGTGATGCCGTTGATGAATGTCACGATGGAGCGCAGCACCTGCTCACGAACCGTTACCGACCAGTGTGCCCACTCAGGCCAACCCTCGGCGATGCAGCGTTTGAACAGCCGCATGTATTCCTGATGCAGCCAGGTGTTGATGCGGCGCAGGCGCTTGTCGGCCGACACCTGGCCCCAGAAGGCGGTCCAGAAGGCGCATTCGATATAGCGCTGGGCATCGATCGGCAGTGTCTCGGTCAGTACCGCCTGCAGATCCGAGGCGCCCTCTGCGGCAGGCTTGGTCAGCCTGGCCTCGATGCGTGTCAGGATCAGCCGCAACGCGGCAATAATGATGTCCTGCTTGGTGTCGAAATAGTGCGCCACCATGCCGGTGGTGTAACCGGCTTCGCGGGCGATCCGCACGATGGTGGCCTGCTCGAAGCCGTACTGCGCCACGACGCGACAGGCGACCAGCGCGATCTCCTCGCGCCGCTGTGCATGATCGACGACCTTGGGCATGGCGTCGCTCAGCCGCGCGGCATGCCGACGTGGCGGCGCGCCTGCACCGGCGCCGGCAGCGAGGCGTGCGCGCTGCGCCAGCCATCGAGCTGCGCGCGCAGCGACTCCGCCATGGGTGCGGCTTTCCCCGCCTGGGTCGAGACATGCAGGTACAGCTGCTCACCAGTGGCAACCAGCGCGCCGTCGCTGCTGCGCCGCAGGTGGTGAAACAGATGCACGCGCTTGTCATCGACGGCCAGTACCTGGACGGTGACATACAAGGCATCCATGGCCTTGGCTTCCGACTGGTGCGTCACATGCGATTCCACCGTATAGAAAGAGTGTCCGCCCTGGCGGTATACCTCATCGATGCCCACCGAGCGCCACAGCGCGTCGGTGGCGTCCCCGAACACCTGCAGGTAGCGTGAATCGGTCATGTGCCCGTTGTAGTCGACCCACTCGGGCCGCACGGTCAGTTCGAGCAGGCGAACGGGCTGGCTGCGATCACCCGTGGCCGCATCCCTCGCCGCCGCACCCAGGTCCGCGTACAGGCGCGCTTCAAGCGCGCGCAGCGTCGAGCCGGCGCCGATATCGTATTGCCGCAACACCTGCTGAATTGCCACCAGGCAGTCATCGCGCAGCCGTTCAAGCTCGCGGATCGAACGCCCGCCGGCCTGCGCCTGAGTGCCCTCGACCATGCGGTCGATCAGCCGCTCGGTGAGTTCGGGAGCTTCCAGGTGAGTCCACGGCCACTTCAGGCAGGGACCGAACTGACGCAGCATGTGGCGCATGCCGGGTTCGCCGCCGGCCAGGTGATAGATCATGTTCGTGCCCATCGCCGCCCAGCGCAGCCCGGGTCCGTAGACGATGGAATCGTCGAGTTCGCCCGTGGTGGCGATGCCGTCGTTGACCATGTGCAGGATCTCGCGCCACAGCGCCTCCTGCAGCCGATCGGTCAGATGGCCCGGAATCTCCCGCCGCACGCGCAGCGGATGCATGCCGATGTAGCGATAGAACACCGCCGCGGCTTCCAGCGTCGCCTCGGAAGTCCTGGTGCCCCCGACCAGTTCCACGAGCGGCAGCAGGTACACGGGATTGAAGGGATGCCCCACCAGCAGGCGCTCCGGGGCCTGCATGTCGCGTTGCAGATCCGAGGGCATGATGCCCGAGGTGCTCGAGGCGATGAGCACATCCGGCGGCGCGTGGCGGCTGGCCTCCGCCAGCACACGCTGCTTGAGCTCGATCTGCTCGGGAATGTTCTCCTGGATGAAATCGGCCTGGCGCGCCATGGCGGCCAGATCGGTGGTGAAGGTAAGCTTTCCCGGCGGCGGCAGCGGCGCCATGGTCAGGCGCGACAGTGCGCCCGCAGCGTTGTCGACGGCGCCGCGGATCCAGGCCTCCATTTCAGGCTTGACGTCACTTGCCACCACGTCGATGCCGAAATGCAGCGCGCGCGCCGCCCAGCCCCCGCCGATGACCCCGGTACCGAGCAAACCCAGCGTCCTGACTTGCCTCATATGACCCTTCCTCGAGCGCGATTGCGGTGAGTCGCTTTTATAATGTCGTCGTAATAATATAACAATTAAAAGGGGAATGGATGATGGGCGGCACCCTCATAGAGAAACGCTCGATCGACTACGTGCCGCTGGCCGAACGCCATGGCAAGGTCTGGCATCTGTGGCCGGTGTGGTTTTCGGGCGAGGCGCACCTGGCGACGCTGGCGGTCGGGGTGCTGGGCGTGCACCTCGGAGGCAATCTGCTGTGGACCGCCCTGGCGGTGGTGCTGGGTTGCGCCCTCGGCACGTTCTTCATGGCGTTCCATTCCACCCAGGGTCCGCAGCTGGGACTGCCGCAGATGATCCAGTCGCGGCCGCAGTTTGGTTACACGGGCGCCCTGCTGGTGTGGGTCGTGGCGCTGGTGGCGTACATCGGCTACAACGCCTTCAACCAGGTGCTCTGCGCCCAGGCCCTGCACGAACTCACGCCCGCGATAGCGTCCGACTCCTCCACGGCGATCGTGCTGTTTGCCCTGCTCGCAGCTTCCCTGGCCGCGCTCGGCTACGACAAAATCCATCTCGCGCAGCGCGGCTTCGCCTATCTGATGATAGTGATCCTGACGCTATTCACGATCGGCGCGCCCTTTGTGCTGAGGTTTCCGGCCTCCGAGTTTCGGCTCATGGATTTTCGCGCCGTGCCCTTTCTGGCGGAGATGTTTGCCGCTGCCTCCTACCAGCTGAGCTGGTCGATCTATGTCTCCGACTACTCGCGCTACCTGCCGCGCGATGTGGGCACACGTGAATCCTTCTGGTGGACCTACCTGGGTGCCTTCATCGGCGGCGCGTGGATGATGCTGGTGGGTACGGTGGCAGCCGCGTCGAACACCAGCCTGGATATCGCCGCGGCCATGAAGCAGGCGGCCAATCGGATCGCGCCGGGATTCGGCGACATATTGCTGGTGGGATCGCTGCTCGGACTGGTCACGATCTCGGCGCTCAACTTCTACGGCGCATCCTTGACGCTGCTGAGCGTGGCCGACACGCTCAAGCCCCTGCGCTGCACGGCCGCCAAGCGACTGGCCAGCGTGGCGGCGGCAACCGTAGCGGCGACGGCGCTGGCGCTGGCCTCATCGGCGGATTTCATCAATCGCTTCGAAGACTTCCTGTCGTTACTGCTGTATCTGTTTACACCCTGGACGGCCATCAACCTGGTGGATTTCTACTGGGTACGCAAATGCCACTACTCGATCCGCGAGATTTTTAATCCACGGGGAATGTATGGTCGCTGGAATTGGCGCGGGCTGCTGGCCTACGGCGTAGGCTTCGTGGCCATGATTCCGTTCTTCAGCACCGGCACCTTCACGGGCCCGGCCGCCCGCGCGCTCGGGGGTGCGGACGTCGCCATGCTGGTCGGACTGCCGGTGGCGGCGCTGGTATACATACTGTGCTGCCGCTCGATGGATCTGGCGCGCGATCGGGATCTGGCGCTCAGCGCCGATCTGGGGCTGGACCCGTGATTTTCGGCAACCGTTACACCCGCTGCGCAGGCCGGCGGGCACTCAGTCCATAGGATGGGGTTGTCGCAGGCTGGGCCCTGCACTTGCACAACCAACGACAACCCTAATATTCTGTTGTCAGCGGCGCGGCTGGTGCGCCGCGAGAGTTCTCGGGGCGGAGTGAAAGTCTCCACCGGCGGTAAGGACGAGCAATCGTCCAAGCCCGCGAGCGCCTGCTGACCCCCGTCAGAGAAGGCGCAGATCTGGTGCAACTCCAGAGCCGACGGTAGGGGCCCTTGCGGGTTCCCTGAAAGTCCGGATGGAAGAGAACTGAAGGCGATGCGTCGTCGCGGATAACTTGGGTCTCGTGACTGTCGAGGGCAATGCTCTCGCGGCCATAGAGCCGGTGACTGCGATGCGCCTGTGCCTGCTTGTGCGCCCCGAATCCGTCTGTAATCGGAGGCGCCACGTGAATCGACTATTCCTGCTTGCATTGCTGCTCGGCCCCCTGGTGCGGCCCAATCTTGCGCCGGCGGCATCGGCGGATAGTGATGCCGACTCGCTGCCAGGCCTCGCTGAGATCATCGTCAGCGCCGAGAAGCGCCAGGTCGATCTGGAGAGTGCGCCGGTGGCCATTACGGTGGTCACCTCCGCAGACCTGGATCGTTCCAACATATCGCAGCTGGCCGACCTCGGCGGCAGTGTCCCTGGCCTCACGATCGCCAGGAGCAGTGGCTTCGAGCGCATCGTGACGATCCGCGGCATCGGCTCGGAGACGCCGGAGAACGCCTATACGACACAACCCGGTGTCTCGTTCCACATCGACGGCGTCTACATCGGCAACACCATCTCGCTGGATGAGAGCCTGTTCGACGTCGACCACATCGAGATCTCGCGCGGGCCGCAGGCGACCGTGTTCGGACAAACCTCCACCGGCGGCACCATCAACCTGATCAGCCGGCAACCGCAGCTCGGGCGTTACGATGCCTATGTCGATGTCAGTGGCGGCAACTACGATCTGTGGCGCGTCCGCGGCATGCTCAATCTGCCGCTCGGCGACACCCTGGCGATTCGCGCCTCGGTGCAGGCATACGGACACGAGGGCTATGCCAACGATGTCGATATTCCGGGATTCCGTCTCGATGCCGCCAACGACCGCAGCGGCAAGTTGGCGCTGCTGTGGCAGCCGAATGAGCAGTTCGGCGCCACGCTGACCACCCAGACTTACTACGCGAATCATGCCGGCGATGAGCAGAAGAACCTTCTCGATCCCAACCCGGATCCTCGCACCGTCTCGCAGGACTATCCGGGCTACTTCGAACTGTCCAACCAGCTCTACTACCTGAATCTGAAGTGGGAGTTGCCCTGGGCCGAGGCCAAGTCAACTACCAGCTGGCAGACTCTGAGCAATCATCTGCAGCAGGATGGCACGCGTTCGAGTGTCGCGTTGCTGGGTTTCTACGATCACGTGAGTCCCTGGGATACGTGGATGCGGGACCTGACCCAGGAGCTCAGCCTGGCCTCACGCCCGGGCGGCTTCTGGGATTGGACCGCCGGTGCCTTCTACCTGGCGCAGATCAATCATCAGTTCGTCGATGAAGTGGGCGGCAATCCGACCGCTTTCGATCCGCTGTACGAAAATGACGGGCACATCGACCGTCACTCCTACGCGCTGTATGGCCAGGCGACGGCGCACCTGGCCGCCGACTGGCGCTTCACGCTGGGCGGCCGTTACAACCACGATGAGTATGGCGGACCGAGCAGCACCCGCGCAGCCGGTGCGGCCATCCCCAGCACCGTCGACGATCGCTACGCAAAGGGTGTGCCGACGGCAAAAGCCGAGCTGCAGCACGATTTCGACCCCGGACTCATGAATTATCTGAGCTTCACGCGCGCCTACAAGCCTGGCGGCATCAATGACAATCCGACCGCGGTGCTGGTACCGCACGTTTTCCAGAACGAATCCATCAATGCCTTCGAGCTTGGCTCGAAGTATAGATCGCCCGACAGCGCGCTGGTTCTCAATGGCGCGGCCTACTACTACGACTACCAGAACATGCAGTACATCGCCGACGATCCCGTGCCATTCCAGTACGGCATCGACAACATACCGACCGCGCACATTTTTGGCGTGGAACTGGAGAGTGCCTATGTGGCACTCGACAACCGGCTGCGCCTGGACGGCAACCTGTCGTGGTCGCACGGCCGGCTCGTGGGCGATTTCCATACCCTGGATGCGAAGGCTGCCAGTCAGCTTATCGCTGCCATTCCGGCCTGCCAGTTCGGCGGCGCTTTCTACAATCCGCAATGCTGGTCGCAGATGATCGCCGATGCACCGGATACCAATGGCAACGAAGTGCCGAAGCTGCCGCAATGGCAGGGCACGCTGCGCGCCAGCTACACGCTGAACCTGGGTGCGGAACGGCTGATGACGCAGCTCGAGTACATGTACCGGGGCGGCTTCCAATATCGAATCTTCAATGATGGCGCGCTCGACAGCGTGCCCTCATACGATCAGTGGAATCTGTACCTGCAGCTGACGCCGCCGGGCGGACACTGGAATTTCTCGCTTGGCGTCAGCAACCTGTTCAACGTCGACGGTATCAATTCCCGCTATACCGATCCCTATGGCACCGGGCAGACCAGCGATGAATTCATTCCACCACGGCAACTGATCGGCACTGTCGCCTACCAATTTTAGCTGGCGACCCGGGCGGCCGCGCCCTCGGAACGAGGCACGGGTGCGCGCATCAGAAATATGGGCAATGCGGCAATGATCAGCAACACCGCATAGGCAGCAAAGATGGGGCCGAATGTGCCGTAGCGATCGGCAATGATGCCCGCTGCGACGGGCCCGGCCGCGGCGAGCGTGCTGATCATCCAGACCACCGACAGGATGCGCGCCCCCACATCGCGTCCGAAATAGTCCAGCAGCAGCACGTTGGCGGCAACGTAGCTCAACCCCCAGCCCATGCCGAAGGCGCCGGCGAATATATAGGCGCTGACGGGCGCGGCGCCGCTGGAGAATGCGACATCGCCGATGCCCTGCAGAACCAGGCCGGCCGCGAGTATGCGGCTGGGCCGCACAATCTCCGAGAGCCGGCCGGAGACTCCCTTGAATAGCGTCGCCACCAGTGCCACGAGACTCAAGATGAAGGCCGCGAACGCGGGCGTGGTGCCCAGATGTACCAGGTGTGTCACGGCCACGCTCGAATTGGTGGTAATGCCGGCGATTGTGAGCGTCATGGAGGCCGCGACCAGCGCGAACTGCGGCGTCTGCATCGCCTGGCGTTCCCGCCACGGGCCGCGGCCCGAGGGCGGTGCGTCGTATGACTTGGCGACGACCGACGCTTTGACCGTCGCTGCCACGGCCCCCATGTCCGGGGCGTCGGGCACGGTTGTCGCTGGCGGGTAATCGCGAATGAAGACCAGACAGAAGACGGTGCAGCCAATGGCGAGCATTCCCATGAGCAGCCAGTTGAGGCGCCAACTGTGGCTGGCGGCCACAATCGCCGCCACGAGCGGCGGCCCGGCGACATTGCCGGCGGCACCGATCATCAGATAGATGCCGATCATTCGCGCCGACACCTTCGGAAACCACGAGGCGATCAGGTAGACACCCGGAATATTCCCAGCCAGCGCGTAACCCAAGCCGAGGAACACCATCGCGACAAAGAACAGCGGCAGCCCGCTGGCTGCATAGGCCAGCCAAAAGCCCGCCGCCAGGCAAAGCCCTCCCAGTACGACCACACGGCGGCAACCGATGCGCCGCATGAGCAGCGCTGGCAACGGACTGGCCAGGCCGCAGGAGATACCGAGCAGTGAGAAGCTCATGCCCGCCTGAGTCAACGACCAGTGCAGCTCGCTGATCATGCTGAACAGCACGACGCCGAGCGATGCGAACGTGGCGCCATTCAGGAAAAAGAAGATCAGGCTCAGCGCGGCGAGTACCCACCAGCGCCGCTGGCTCAGCATCGCGCGACACCGCTGATCTTGAATTGGAGCCGGATCAATGCATGTACTCCCGGGGAGAGCCGAAGTTCCTATAGTAGCCCGAGCCTGTCTTGCCCCGCTGCGCCCAAAGACTCGGGCAGGCGGGCGCACGACTCGACGCAGGCTCCACGGTGTGTGAATCTTCCTGGATGATTCTCGTGGCCGGTTCGGCCAACCTGGACTTCGTCATCCGCGCCCCGCACATCCCGGCCCCGGGCGAGACGGTGCTGGGACATACCTTCAAGACCTATCCCGGCGGCAAGGGCGCCAACCAGGCGGTGGCGTGCGCGCGCGCGGGTGCTGCGGAAACCAGCATGTTGCTGGCGCTGGGAAGCGATCCGTTCGCAGCCCCGATCGAGGAGTCGCTACGCGGCGCCGGTGTCGGGCTGCAGGTGGTGCGTGTTGCAGGGCAGCCGACCGGTGCGGCCTTCATCTGCGTCTCCGACCGCGCCGAGAACGCGATCACAGTGGCACCGGGAGCCAATCATGCGCTGGAACTCAAGCACCTGCCCGCCCTGGACGATTGCAGCCACCTGCTGCTGCAGCTGGAGATACCACTCGATACCGTGACCGCCTATGCGGCCGCCGCGCGCGCCGCGGGCGTGCAGGTGGTACTCAACGCGGCACCGGCGCAGGCGCTGCCGCGCGAATTACTCTCGCTGCTCGACGTTCTGATCGTCAATGAAGGCGAGCTGGCCGCCATATCCGGCATCGCCGATTCGATCGAACGGGGCTTGCGGGCCGTCGATGTTCCCTGTGTCGTGGCCACACTGGGCGAGCGCGGCTGCTGCGCGCGCCGGGGTACGCAGTTCATGACGGAGCCCGGCTTCACGGTAGCGGCCGTGGACACGACCGCCGCCGGCGATACCTTCTGCGGTGTGTTGATTGCCGCGATCAGCCGCGCCGAGCACCTCGGCCCGGCGCTGCGCACGGCCAACGCCGCGGCAGCACTGGCATGTACCCGTCCCGGTGCCCAGTCGAGCATTCCGAGCGCCGCCGAAGTACAGGCGTTTCTACTTACGGCAGCGCGCTGACCGATTGCGCGGCGCGCAGGCGAATCGTCTCGCCGGGAACCGGCACCCGGAACGCCTCGGCAGACACGCCATGCGCGACCCGCGCCCGCTCGAGTGCCCTCACCGGTTCATCGATACCCTCGTCCGTGAGCCGAAAGCAGCCGAAGTGCATGGCCACGCTGAGCCCAGCCGCGAGATCCTGATGCGCACGCACCGCATCGTCGGGATTCATATGCTGATCGCTCATGAACCAGCGAGGCTCGTAGGCGCCGATAGGCAGCAGCGCCACCTGGGGCGAACCGTAGCGGCGGTGCAGTTCGGCGAACCACGGCGAGTAGCCGGTGTCGCCGGCGAAAAACACACTGTGCTGTGCGGTGGCCAGCCACAGCCCGCCCCAGAGGGTGCGATTCTTGCCGCCGGGCCCGCGCGTGGACCAGTGCTGCGCCGGCGTGAAAATAAGTTGCGCGCCCCGCAGCGAGGTCTGCTCCCACCAGTCGAGCTCGACCACCGGCGAGATGCCCTGCTGCCGCAGGAAGGCCGCATTGCCGAGACCGGTCACGAACAACGGGGCATGTTTGCCTGCGATGGCCTTGAGCGCCGCCAGGTCCATGTGGTCGTAGTGATTGTGACTCACAAACACCAGGTCGATACCCGGCAGCTGATCCAATGCCACGCCGGGCGCATGCACGCGTCGCGGCCCGGCCCACTGCACGGGACTGGCGCGCTCGGAGAACACCGGATCGGTGAGCACGGTCAGGCCGGGCGACTGGATCAGGAAGGTGACATGGTTGATGAAAGTGAGCCGCAGTTCATCCGCCGCCAGCGCGGCAGTCACCGGGGCGGGCGCCGGCAGCTCCCTGGTTTGCGGCCACGGTGTCGCCTGCCGGGTGCGCTGCCAGCGCAGAAAATCACCGAATGAGCGACCGGCGCCGGCTCCGGGGTTGAAGAAGCGCGCGCCATCGAAGTGATCGCTGACCGCGCCGTGATGGCCCGGACCTCCGCGCATGGACTCCGGCAGACGCGCCAGTTTGCTGAGCAGCGACATGCGCTCGAGAGTCAGTCCGGCGGCAGGCGTCGCTGGCGCGAGGCAAATTCCATGATGGTTTCGATGCGCACCAGCCGGTGCTCGTGGTCTTCGAGCTTGGACATCATGCCCTTGCGATCCTGCAGCAGCTGATCGACACGCTCGGTGAGCAGCACCACCTCCTTGCCGTAACGGAGGATCTCGCTGAGCACGCTCATCGCCGCAGAGCCCTGACGCGGGCGCCATTGCCGCCAGCGACTCCGGCAGCCCCGGCAGCCTCGGCAGGCCGCCCGGCAAAAAGCTCCGCGAACGCATCGAGCGCCTGGGGGTTGCGGCGCAGCCAGCCCTCGGTCTGCTGCCGCGCCTGATCCCGCACACTGCCATCATCAAGTGCGCGCTGCCGCGACTGCAGCGCTGCCATCTCCGAATCGATGCGCCGCATCGACTTGCGCAGCTGGCCGTGAACCTCGGCCAGCAACTCCAGTGCCGCAGCTTCCTGGGACGCGCGATCGCCCGACAGCGGGTCATAAGCCTCGATGGCGCGCCGTACGATTTCGGTGACGGAAACCTTGTGCTGCCGGCTGAGCTGGCGCAGTTTCGCCACGCTCCGGCGCGGCACCAGGTACTGCTGGCGCAGCAATTCGTCCACGGGTTTGTCCATGGATCAATTATACACACCGGGTACACATACACAACTTATACACATACGCGGACCAGCGTCAGGCGCCGCTGAAGCGCCGCAGCTGTGGCGGCCGCCGCCGACACCAGTGTAACGGCCGCGACTGGCCCACGCCCCGCAGGCACCCGGCTGTCGCACGAAGCCGTCACAGTCCGGCCAGGAAAGCCCATCATATTGACCCGGAGAATTTGCGGCGGAACATTCAGTGGGTGAGGCCGGTCTCAGTTATAGTTCGCCGGATTTGGCACCTTGTGCATATAACGATTCACGGAGACGTCGAGGACCCATGAGCTACGGCTTTCCCCGCCTGGCGCGAGCACTGCCCGCCCTGGCTGCCCTGACGTTTGCCGCCTTCACCGCACCTGCCTCCGCTGCCCTGGGGGGCGATGAAGATTCCGTCCATGCCGACACCGCCCGACTCAGGGGCCAGATGCTCAGCACCGCGATGCTGCAGTACACGCGGCATGACATTGCGACCGGCCCGGATTCCGCAGTCCACGAGTACCTGTCCCGCGGCGGCAAGGTCTTTGCCGTGACGTGGAATGGACCGCTGCCGCCGGACCTCTCGCAGCTCTTCGGCAGTTATTTCGACTCGTACCGCACGGCGCTCATCGCGCAGTCCCATCCAGGCGGCCATCGCCGGGTATACGTCGCGCAAGCGGACTTCGTCGCCCAGTCGCTCGGGCGGATGCGCGCCTTCAGGGGTAAGGCTTATGTTCCCAGCCTGGTTCCTGCCGGCGTCGACGTCACCGAGCTTCAGTAGCGAGACATGAGCGTGCTTCCGAGCCTCGCCCGAGTATTGCCGCTGGTTGCGGCTATCGCCCTGACCGCCTGCGGTGGCAGCGGCGACAACAACGCCGTCAGCAGCTCGAGCAGCTCATCGGGCAGCAGCTCCTCGAGCAGTAGTTCATCGAGCAGCAGCTCCTCGAGCAGCAGCAGTTCATCGGGCGGCGGCGCCAATACGGTCTCGGTGACCGTGGGTCCGGGACCGACAGCGTCCAGCTCGTTTTTCAACATTCCTACCACGAGCGTCAAGGTGTGTCTGCCCGGCAGCACTACCAGTTGCCAGACCATCACCAACGTCCTGGTCGACACCGGCTCCTACGGACTGCGGCTGATGGCCTCGGCGCTAGACGGGCTCATCGCCACCGCCAATTACCAGCAGGACCCGAGCACTGGCGGCAATTTCATCGTCGAGTGCCTGCCCTTCGCCGATGGCTTCACCTGGGGTCCGGTGGCATCGGTCGATCTCTATATCGGCGGCGAAAAGGCTGGCGCCATCCCGATCAACATCATCGATGACAGTGCCGACCACAGCACGCTCCAGCCGGCGCCTCCATCGGGCTGCCAGAGCCTTGGCAACAACAACAACATCAGCTCGGTGGATGATCTGGGCGCCAACGGCGTGCTCGGCGTTGGATTGTTCAGCTACGACTGCGGCGACTACTGCGCGCTGCCGGTCATCAGCCAGACCTCGGGCAATCTCTACTACAGCTGCGGCGCGACCGTATGCGGCGCCACCTCCGAACCGTTGGCCAGCCAGGTCATCAACCCCGTGGCGCTGTTCCCGGTCGACAACAACGGCGTAATCCTGCAACTGGAGGCTGTCGGTACCGGCGGCGCTACCGGCGCCAGCGGCACGCTGATCTTCGGCATCGGCACCGAGAGCAACAACGCGCTCGGCAGCGCCAAGGTGTTGACCACGGACGGCGATGGCTTCATCACCACGATCTTCAATGGCCAGACCCTGAGTTCGAGTTTCCTCGACTCCGGCTCGAACGGCCTGTATTTTCCCGACAGCTCGCTGCCCAACTGCGGCAGTACGGCTGTGGAGATGCAGTTTTACTGCCCGACCACGACGCAGTCATTCTCGGCCACCAATGAGGGTCAGAACGGGACCACCACGCTCGTGACCTTCTTCATCGGCGACCTGAACACCATCAGCGACAATGACTTTGCGATCAGCGATGTGGGCGGTCCTTCAACGCCTATCAACGGTAGTTCGGCCTACTTCGACTTTGGTATCCCATTCTTCTACGGCCGCAGCGTCTACACCGGCATGCAGACCTCCGCGACCGCGGCGCCTTACTTCGCTTATTGACCGCTGCGGCTGCTGGGCGCCGCCCATGGGGCGGCGTACTCTAGCAGCGTGAGGCTGCTGTACCACTACCTGTTCCCGGGCCTGTGGCTGGTGTGGATCGCTTACTGGCGAATCTCCGCGGCCGATGTCAAACCCACGCAACGCCACGAATCGCCCGGCTCGCGGGCGGCGCACCTGCTGCCGCTGCTGGTTGCCGGCGTGCTGTTGTGGATTCGTGGCGATGCGGAGGATGGCTGGCTGTTCCGGCAGTTGCTGGCGCACAGCCTGACGACGTTCTGGACCGGCGCGGCCATCACGGCCGCGGGCTTAGGCTTCAGCGCCTGGGCGCGCGTGCATCTGGGCCGCAACTGGAGCGCGACGGTGACCGTCAAACAGGATCACGAGCTGATCCGTACCGGCCCCTACGCCATCGTGCGGCATCCGATCTACACCGGGGTGCTGTTTGGCTTCATCGGCACCGCGCTCGCCATCGGGCAGTGGCGCGGCGTACTGGCCGTCGTGATCGTGTTCGCGTCGTTCTGGCGCAAGCTGAAGATCGAGGAGCGCTGGATGAGCGAGACCTTCGGCGAGCAGTATCGGCAATACCGCGCGCGCACCCGGGCGCTGATTCCCTTCCTGCTGTGAAGCCAGGCCTAAAGCGGCGGCGCCAGCGGTGCGACCCCGATCAGTGCCGCGTGCAGCTTGAGCACGAACAGCACATATAGTCCCAGACCGGCCACCACAGCCAGCAGGTCGCCGTAGCGCATCGGCGGCGGCAGGCGTCGCGGCCGCGGTGGCCTCCGCTTCACCGAGATCCGGTCGAAAACCGCCCAGACCAGGAATGCCCCGAACAGCAGCACATCCGGCAGCGCACCGATCGCCAGCAGATGCGCCGTGGCCCAGAGCTTGATGGCCGCCAGCATGGGATGCCTGGTGCGCGATTGAATCGCGCCGGGGAGATAGGCCGCCAGCAACAACGGAAACACCGGCAGCATCAACAGGAAAGTCAGGTAACGCAGCGCCGCGGGCGGCACGTACAGCACCGCGGCATGCGCCCGGGCGTGCGCAAAGCCCACGATTATGAGCGTCAGGCCGACGCCGCTGAGCACACTGTAGACACCCTTCCAGCTGCCCTCGCCCCAGCTGCGCACCCGCCCATCGCGCCAGCCCGGCGCGACGATCGAGATCGAATGCAACCCAAAGAACAGCAGCAGGCCGGCAATCAGCGCGGGCATCGTATAATCCGCGCAGGACGCAGGCGACAATCGGGAGCTGACAGCATGACTCGTAATTACCCAGGTTTTGCGATCGCGGCGATGGCCATGATCGGCATCGGCACGTCATCCCTGGCATCGGCCGCCGGATTCAGTCTCGACCTTCCGACGATCAAGGTCAACGGCACGCTCAGCGATGCGCAGGTCTTCAACGGCTTCGGCTGCACGGGCAAGAACATTTCACCGGCCCTGAAATGGAGCGGCGCGCCAGGCGGCACCAAGAGCTTCGCGGTCACGCTGTATGATCCGGATGCGCCCACCGGCTCGGGCTGGTGGCACTGGCTGGTCTACGACATTCCGGCAACGGCGAGCGGCCTGCCGGAACACGCCGGCGATGCGGACGGCAAGCTGCTTCCGCCCGGTGCCATCCAGGGTCGCACCGATTTCGGCACTGCCGGCTTTGGCGGCGCCTGTCCGCCGCAGGGCGATAAGCCCCATCACTACATATTCACGCTGTATGCGCTGAAGGTGGACAGGATCGACGTCCCTGCCGGCGCGCCGGCGGCGATGATCGGCTATATGCTGAACGCGAACCAGCTCGCCAAGAGCAGCGTCACGGCACTCTACGGCCGATGAGTGCCTCGAAGGTCGAAATCCGGCCGCTCAAGGTGCACGCGGACGCGCGCGGTGCGGTGTTTCACCGCCACCTGCGCGGCACCGAGGTCCGCACACGCCTTCAAGAACACGGGCAGCAGGCCCTTCGTGCTGGTCTCCTTCAACACCGAGGAACACGATCCCTCGAGTCCGGATGTCGAGCGCATCGAGTTGTTCAGCTGAGCAGGATCTGCATCGTCACCGCCTGATCGCGGCCGCATTGAGCTCTGACAGCGCGATTCAGAACAGCGGCATCGACAGCGGCGGGGGCGGCGGCTGTGCCGCCGGATCCAATGCGCGCGCTTCGGGCGAGTCGCGCCGCACCAGGCCCGCTACCTTGACCCCGAGCAGGCGCAGCCGTCGTTCGAGCGGGGCGCGTTTGAGACACAGGCCGGCCGCGCGGCGAATCACGATTGCATCGCAGGTATGGAAGCCCAGCGTTTGCTCGCGCGTGGCGCGCTGGAAATTGTCGTAGCGCAATTTGACGCCGATGGTCTTGCCGACATAGCCGTGGTGCTCCAGATCCTGCGCCACGCGTTCGCACAGCTGCGTGAACAGCGCGCGCAGCTCGCTGCGATCTCGCACCGCGTGCAGATCGCGCTCGAAGGTGGTTTCCCGGCTCATCGACACCGGCTCACTTTCCGTGACCACGGGCCGGTCGTCGCGTCCCCACGCCGCCTCATACATCCACGCGCCATGGTTGGGCCCGAAGTGCTGCGCCAGGAAGGCACGCTCACAGCGTGCCAGTTCACCGATGGTGTGGATCCCAAGCTGTTCCAGATGTGCTCCGGCCTTGGGCCCGATGCCGCTGATCTTGCGGCATGGCAGCGGCCAGACCTTCTGGGCCAGATCCGACTCATAAACGACCGAGACGCCATTGGGCTTGCGGAATTCGCTCGCCATCTTGGCGATGAGTTTGTTGGGCGCCACGCCGATGGAGCAGCTTAATCCCGTGCGCTCGTAGATCGCAGCCTGCACGCGCAGCGCCAGCACGCGGCCGCCGTCGCGCTGACCGCCCTCGGCGTCGGTGAAATCGATATAGACCTCATCGATGCCGCGATCCTCGATCAGCGGCGCGAACTGCGCGATCTCGGATTTGAACTCGCGTGAGTAATGGCGGTACTGGTCGAAATCCACCGGCAGCAGGATGGCCTGCGGGCAAAGCTGCGCCGCCTTCATCAGCCCCATGGCCGAGTGCACTCCAAACTCGCGTGCCGCATAGGTCGCGGTGGTGACCACTCCGCGGCCCGCATAGTCGCGCAGCCGCGGAAACACGGCCGCATCCGCCGCTGCGCTGATCGGGTCCGCGCCCCGCCGGCCGCCGCCGATGACCACTGGCAGGCCGCGAAGCTGCGGATAGCGCAGCAGCTCCACCGAGGCATAGAACGCGTCCATGTCCAGGTGCGCAATACGCCGGATCGGGGTCGTCATCGGGGGCTCGTCACGGGTTAAGCAAACCTCAACACACCTTGAGCGCTTTGCGGCTTGCGCCGCGTCCAGGCGCGCATCCTGTCTCACAAGCCGCTCGTGGCTCAAGACCAGTCAACAGGAGAGTGTCATGTCACAGATTACTAAATACCTGGCGGGTGCCGCCGCAGCACTGGTGCTGACGGGATGGGAGGGCATCGCCGTGGGGACCTCGCTCGACGGGGCCGGGGACCCGCCGCATCCGGTCAAGGTCCGGTACGCCGACCTCGATCTGAACCAGCCCCACGATGTCCGGGTTCTCTATCACCGCATTCGCCTGGCGGCCGATGAGAGCTGCGGCATCGGAGAAATCACCGGCTCGCACCTGAAGCGGCCCTCCTGGGAGCAGTGCGTGGCGGGCGCAGTCGATGAAGCGGTCACACGTCTGGATCGTCCGGCACTCACCGCCTACCATCGGCAGCACACGATCGAGGCCGTAGGGAAGGGCTGAGCCATCGCCAGTAACAAGCGTGTTAACAACCCGCGTCCGCGCCCCCGCACAGGCTCACCTGGGGGGACTGCACTCCGCAGGCTGCCCCTGGGCAGCCTGCGGGTGTTTGTGGCCGTGGCGGAACATCTCAGCTTCACGCGCGCGGCCGATGCGCTTGGCGTCACGGCGAGCGCTGCCAGCCTGCAGATCCGCGCGCTCGAAGAATATCTGTCGCGGCCGCTTTTCCGACGCAACGGCCGCCAGGTCAATCTCACCAATGAAGGTGCCGCGCTATTGCCGCGCGTGCAGCAGGCGCTGATCGACATCGAGCGGGCAGTCGATGACGTGCGCAGCGACCGGCAGTCCGGGCCGGTCAAGGTCTCCACGATATCGTCATTCCTGCACCAGTGGCTGCTGCCCCGCATGGCGCGCTTTCGCAGCGCCCATCCGCAGGTCGATCTGCAGCTTCACACCTCGGTGAACATGGTGGATTTCGTGCGCGAGGACTTCCACCTGGCGATCCGGTTCGGGACCGGTGGCTGGACCAATGTGCAATTCGAGAAGCTGCTCGATGAATGGCTGCTCCCGGTGTGCGCGCCGGCACTGCTGAAGAAACACGGACCGGTGCGCAACGTCGATGATCTGCGACGCTATCCGCTGCTGCATAGCACCGGCGAACCCTGGACGGCGTGGCTGTTCGAGGGCCGTGCCGATGACCCATCGTCCGGCGTGCGAGGCGCTATGTATGACGACTCGCAGGCAGTGGTGCGCCTGGCGGTGCAGGGAGATGGGCTGGCACTGAGTCGATGGTGCCTGGTGGCCGACGAGATCGCCCGCGGTACGCTGGTCGTCGCCGGCGCCCGGCCGGTCAGGTTTGACCGCGGCTACTGGCTGGTCTGGCCCCATCGGGCGCAGGCCGTTCCGGGCGCCCGGATCTTCATCGATTGGCTCAAGAGCGAAGCGGCGGCTTTCCCGCCCCCGCCCGGTCTACCCGGCACTGGCAAGTCGTGAGCGCGGCGTCGCGCGCAACAGGGCATTGCGCACCTGCCACTGCTCGGGCGGCGGAATGTCGGTCAGATATTGAACTTCGCCACCGATCAGCGTTGCGATCGGCACGCCGTCGGACAACAGCAGGCGATTGCCCGCGAGTGCTGCGACGCGCGCGCCCGGCGTCACGATGCCGGCAAGGTTCAGCGGATCGGCGGCGCTCAGGGACACCATCTCGCCGGCGGATCCGCGCTTACGGATCGAGCGCAGCGCGCCGACCGCATCGGGCAACGCGTATTGCTCGCCGCTGACACCGGCGACGAACCGGCCGCCCCGGATGTGCCCCTGCGCCTCGAGCCGGCGATAGGCACGCAGCAGTGCATGCCAGGGCGGCAGCCAGGCCGCCTCCCGCGTCAGCATGCGGCGGAATACCACGCCATACCGGCGCAGCAGCACCCAGGCCACAGCCTCGATGTTGTCTGACTGATCGGCCACGTCCGCGGCGGCGCGCGTCCGATGAACCAGGCTCCAGCGGCCGGCCTCCTCGAGCCCGAATGTGGCCGAACGCCGGCCGCGCGCGGCGAGCCTGCGCTTGCGTTCCAGCGGCATCAGCAAGGCGCGCAGGCCGCCGAAGCTGTCGGCACTGACGCGCCCCGCTGCGACCAGTTCGGCGAGCCCGCTCTCGGCCTGCGCACGCAGCAGCTCGGTGCCCTGGATGATCTCATCGAAGAAGGAAGCACCATGCTGCTGCAGAAAGGCCGCCATGGCGGCGGCGGCGGCCGATAGCTGGGCCTCCGCCTCGTCGTCGCGCCGCAGGCTCTGCCAGAGTGGACCATTCTTGCGAGTGAGCAGTGCGATGGGTGTCGAGCGCACCGGGCCGGCCGTTGCACTGGCGGGGCGATCCAATCGCGCCCAGAGCACGCGACCCGACAGGCACAGGCTGTCGAGCCAACCGGCGTCATACTCCTGCAGCCGCGCCGGCAGCACATCGGCCTCCCAGGCCACTGCCGGCACTTCGAAGCCTTCGAGTTGCTCGATCGCGGCGGCGAGACTCTGCACCCCCTCGGGCCGAGGGACGCGGGTGACTCCCTGCCAGTCGAGCAGAAAACGCATGAAATCAGCGCTCGGGACAGGCTCGATCTCGGCGCGCAACGAGCGGACGGTGTAGCGGTTGATCCGGGCCAGCAGCCGACGTTCACACCATTCGAGCTCGGACTGTGTTGAGCTGAACTGCCCACGCAGCACGAAGCCTTCGGATTCGAGTGCCACCAGTGCCGCATCGACGCGCGCGCCCGGCCAGGCGAGCGTGGCAGCCAGCGAAGCGGCCGTGGTCGGTCCGGTGGCCTGCAGCCGGCCGCGCAGCAGCTCGCGCCGTGCCTCATCCTCGTCCCACACGCGTTGCTGGTATTCCGCGGGCGCTTCGATGACCGGATCGAGCGAGTGGCCCGGGTAGATCCGCGCCACCATCGGCAATTGTTCGGCCGCGACCCAGAGCACTTTTGTGGTGCGCAGACGCGTCGCGCGGCGCTGCTGAATCAGCGATTCGAACGCATCGTCGCGCCCGAGCAGCCGCGCCTCATCCGCCGTCATGACTCCGAGCAGCATCAGCGCATCGTGCAACTCATCCGCGCTGTCGGGCACCGGCCAGGCTTCGGTGCGCACCGCTTCGATGGCCGCCGGGTCAAGGTGCGCGAACTGCGCGGCGGTCGCCGGATCCAGCCAGCCGCGCGAGGCCACCGCCTGCGTGCGACGCTCCTCCAGTGGCGCATCATCGAGATAGGCATAGGGCCGCGCCGTCAGGATTTCCTGCGATAGCAGCGACGGCTGCGGCAGATCACGCGTCATGACCTCCAGCTGCGCGCCTCCGAGCCGCTCCAGCAGTGCAATCAGGCCGTCCAGGTCCATGGCTTCGTGCAGGCAGTCATGCAGCACCTGCCGCACCAGCGGATGGTCGGGCACTTCGCGTTCGCCGCCGAGGTTCTCGGCGCACGCCAGCTGGTCGGGAAATACCACCGAAATCAGATCTTCGGCCGCCATGCGCAGCAGCGGCGCCGGCGTTTTCTTGCCGCCGCGCATGCGACGCACCGCCAGCGAAATGGTGGCCACCCAGCGCCAGCGGGTGGCGAACAGCGGCGCATCCAGCAGCGCCTGGATCAATGCGGGCTCGGCGCTGCGGCTGTTGAGGAACTTCGGCAGATCCTCGAGCGCAAAGCTGTGGGTCTCGCCCAGCGACAGCACGATTGCATCTTCGGTCGCCGCGGCCTGAAGCTCGAAATTGAAGGCACGGCAAAAGCGCTTGCGCAGCAGCAATCCGAACGCGCGGTTGATGCGCGCACCGAACGGTGAATGGATGACCAGGTGCATGTCCCCGGCCTCGTCGAAGAAGCGCTCGAACACCAGCCGCTGCTGAGTCGGCAGCGCGCCGAGCACGGCCTTGGCACCGGCGAGGTATTCGACCAGCTGACGCGCGGCCAGCGGCGAGATCCGGTAGCGAGTAATGACCGCGGCGATGCAGGCCTCGATGCGCTCGGCATCGACCACCGGCAGCGCCGCTTCCACGTATTCGCGCAGGCGCGAGACTGCCGCGGACAGCTCGGCGCTGCGAGCGGGCGCCTCACCCAGCCAGAAGGGCATGGTCGGCGGCTGGCCTTTCGCATCCTCGACACGCACGCGGCCAGCCTCGACCCGCAGGATTCGATAGGAAATATTGCCGAGCTGAAACACATCGCCGGCGAGGCTCTCGACCGCGAAATCCTCATTGAGCGTGCCGATGAAGGTACCCGCGGGCTCGAGCACCACCTGGTAGTCGGCATTGTCCGGAATGGCGCCGCCGCAGGTAATGGCTGTCAGGCTGGCGCCGCGCCGCGGCCGCAGGCGGCGATTGACCGCATCGCGATGCAGATAGGCACTCTGCCTGCCACGACGCGTGGCGATGCCGTCGGCCAGCATGCGGACGATCTCATCGAACTGGCGCCGCTCGAGCTGGCGATACGGCCACGCGCGCCGTACCAGATCCCAGAGTTCATCTTCGCCGTACTCGCGCGCGCTGACCTCGGCCACCAGCTGCTGCGCCAGCACATCCAGCGGTTGCGCGGAAATTTGCAGCGCATCGAGCTCACCGTCGCGTACGGCATCGAGCAGTGCCGTGCATTCCACCAGGTCATCGCGACTCAGCGGCAGCAGTCGTCCCCTGGGCACGCCGCCGACGGCGTGATTGGCACGGCCGACGCGCTGCAAGAAGGTCGAGATCGAGCGCGGCGTACCGAGCTGGCAAACCAGTTCGACATCGCCGATATCGATGCCCAGTTCCAGCGACGCGGTCGCCACCAGTGCCCGCAGCTTGCCGGCCTTGAGGCGCGACTCGGCATCGAATCGCAGCTCCTTGGCGAGACTGCCGTGGTGCGCGGCGATGTTGTCCTCGCCGATGCGTTCGCTCAGGTGGCGCGTGACGCGCTCAACCATGCGGCGCGTGTTGGCAAAGATCAGCGTCGTGTGATGGGTGCTGATCAGCTGCGCCAGCCGATCGTAGAGGTTCTGCCAGACCTCGTTGGACATCACCGCCTCGAGCGGCGAGTCCGGCAGCAGCAAGGCGAGGTCGCGGCCGCGCACGTGGCCGCGATCGACGATGACGCACTCATCGCTGCGCGCGGCGCCATCCGCCGTGCGCCGCGCGCCGACCAGAAACTGGGCCACGGTCTGAATGGGTTTTTGCGTCGCTGACAGGCCGATGCGCTGCAGCCGCCGCCCGGTCAGCGATTCGAGCCGCTCGAGCGAAAGCGCCAGGTGCGCACCGCGCTTGTTGGCGGCCAGTGCGTGGATTTCATCGACGATCACGCTGCGGGTGCTCGCGAGCATCTCGCGCCCGGAGCCGCTGGTGAGCAGCAGGTACAGCGACTCGGGCGTCGTCACCAGGATGTGGGGCGGCCTTTTGCGCATGGCGACGCGTTCGGACTGTGGCGTATCACCGGTGCGCACCTGGGTCCGGATCGGTGCGGCCTCGACCCCAAGCGCCGCAAGCTCCGCGGCGATGCCGGTCAGGGGGCGCTCGAGATTGCGCTGAATGTCGTTCGACAGCGCCTTAAGCGGGGAGATGTACACCACCTGCGTGGTCTCGGGCAGCTCGCCGGCAGTAGCCTGGCGGACCAACCGGTCAATCGCCGAGAGGAAAGCGGCCAGTGTCTTGCCCGAGCCGGTCGGGGCCGCGATCAGTACATCGCGGCCGCTGGCGATCGCCGGCCAGGCCGCGACCTGCGCCGCGGTAGGCTCGCTAAATTGCGCCGCAAACCAGCGCGCAACGGCTGGATGGAACTGCTCGGTCGGCATGGATGGCCGATTCTACGCCTGGTGGCTTTGATATGGGGGCGTCGCATCGGTATACATAGTGCGAGATGCGCGACGTCCTCGATAAGGCCGGCCGCGGACTGTTGTCTGCGCGGCGCTGGAAAGAACGGCTACTTCTCTGGCTTGCCGGTGCCGCCATTGGCGTGGTGGCGGTGGCGTTCGCGCGGCTGGCCGATATGGCACAGATTGAGCTGCGGCGGCTCCTCGCGGTGTCGACACTGTTTCCGCTGTTGCTGGCACCGGCCGGATTCTGCCTGATCGCCTGGGCCACCAAGCGCTACTTCCCGGGGGCCGAGGGCAGCGGCATCCCACAGACCATCCACACGCTGCGGCCTGAAGGCGAGGCGGATGCTCCCCGGCTCATGCGGGCACGGATCGTGGTGGCGCGTATCCTGCTGGCCGCGGTGGGACTCTTCTGCGGGGGCTCGATCGGCCGGGAGGGTCCTACCGTGCACGTCGGGGCGGCCATCGCCTATAGCCTGGGCCGCTGGATCCCTCACGGTACGATTGCCGCGCAACGCCGCGTGCTGATTCTCGCGGGGGGTGCGGCTGGCGTGGCGGCCGCCTTCAATACGCCGCTGGCCGGCATCGTATTTGCGATCGAGGAACTGTCGCGATCCTTCGAGGAGCGCGCGAGCGGTGTGACCCTGACCACCGTCGTACTCGCGGGTATTGTCGCCATCGCATTGGCGGGGGAATACACCTACTTCGGCCAGCCCGTCGTGAGCGATTCCGCGCATCGGCTGTCGCTGGGCACGTTTCTGGTTGCCGGCGTCAGCGGCGTAGCGGGCGGGCTGTTCAGTCGAGTGACTATCGCCAGCGTGACAGGATTGCCTGGGTTTTTTGGCCGCTGGCAACAGCACCGCGCGTGGTTCGCACTGGGGTGTGGTGCACTGGTCGCGTTGATCGGCACGCTGATGCACGGACTCACCTACGGCAGCGGCTATGTCGAGGCCCGGTCCGTCATCGGGTCCGGCGCGCACCTGACGTGGGTCTATGCGCCGGCGCGCGCCCTGGCGACCTGGCTGTCCTATCTTAGCGGAATACCTTGCGGCCTGTTTGCGCCTTCGCTGTCCACCGGCGCCGGCATCGGTCAGGCGGTGGCGGATCTGCTTCATCAGGACAGCGCCGTGCCGCTCGCGATCCTGGGCATGTGCGGTTATCTGGCCGCCGTGACGCAGGCGCCGCTGACTTCGCTGGTGATTGTGATGGAGATGACCACGCAGCATGGGATGGTCTTCCCGCTGATGGTAACTGTGATCATCTCCACGGCGCTATCGAGACTGCTGTCGCCGCCGCTCTATCGCACATTGGCGCAACGGTATCTTTAATTGTGTCGCTTGACGTCGCGGCATAAGATTCGCCTTCCCGCGAACTGGAGCACCACTCATGAATCCGATGCGCACCGCAATCCTCAGCCTTGGCTGGACCCTGGCTGCGAGCGCCGCCGCCCTGGCCGCGCCGACGACGTTCATCCCCAATGCGGATCATACCTTCGTACGCTTCTCTTATGACCACCTGGGTTTTTCGACCCAGGAGTCGCGTTTCAACAAGGTCACCGGCACCGTGACATTGGATGCCGCGGCCAAGACCGGATCGGTGGATATCGCCATCGACACCAAGTCGGTCGACACCGGTTCCGAGCTCTTCAACGGTCACATCCAGGGCGCGGACTTCCTCGATACCGCGCAATACCCGACTGCCACCTTTCGATCCAACTCGGTCAAGTTCGATGGGGACCACCCCGTCAGCATCACCGGTGATCTCACGCTCAAGGGCGTCACCAAACCGGTGACATTGACCGTGACCTCGTTCAAGCATGCTCCGAACATGATGAAGAAGGACTCGATCGGCGCCAATGCCACCGCCACGATCAAGCGCAGCGATTTCAACATGAGCAAGTACTCACCCATGGTGAGCGAGGAAGTCACGCTGACCATTGCCATCGAGGCCGCCGTCCCTTGACCTGAACCGGTGCACCCCCGGCTCGATGCTGTGACGCAATTCGCATCGCGGCCGAGCCGGGCCCCTCGACTCAAGTCGAGGGCGTCCCCGCCGTTAACCGTTTGCAACCTCGCCCGGGATTGCGGGCACAGACTCCAATAGCGGCACGGAAACGCAGGGACTATGCGAATCCTTTTTAGGCAGCGCCCGGGCCGCTGTGCAGCAGCGTTAAGCGTCTGGCTCCTGGCTGCGTGCGCGCCCGGCTACGCCGCGGAACTCAGCGTCTCGGTACTGGACCCGGCGGGTCACGGCACTGCCGGCATCGTGCTGGTCGCCGAGCCCCAGTTCGATCTTCCCGTCAAGCGCGTCAGCCGGACAGTGACCATGGATCAGCGGCAGAAACAATTCGTGCCGAACATCCTTGTGATCCAGACCGGTACCGGTGTCGACTTCCCCAACAGCGATCAGATCGAGCACCAGGTGTATTCGTTTTCCCAGGCCAAAACGTTTCAGCTGTCGCTCTATGCGGGACATAAGTACCCGCCCATCGTATTCGATCGCGCGGGACTGGTGGTCTTGGGCTGCAATATTCATGACCAGATGATTGGCTACATTTACGTCACCGATTCGCCCTTCTTTGCTCGCAGCGACGAATCAGGCCAGTGGTCGGTGCATGATTTGCCCGCGGGTCGCTACCGATTGACCGCCTGGCATCCGCGTATCCAGGAAGGCAACGGCACGTTGCAATTGCCGCTGATGGTGACCGAAGAGGCGCCGGTCACCGCCGTGTTCCGTCTCGCGCAGCCGCTTAAGCCCTCGAAGGACCATAGCGGAGACAAGCGGTGGACCGACTACTGAGCCGGCGCCCGCTGGCGGTGCTGGCAATCGTGGCGCCTCTGACACTGACTGGGCCACCCACACTCGCGGCAGACAATCGCTTCGACGCCAGCATCGATGCGGCTGTGGTCGCGTCCAACGGAACGCCGAATTTCATCGACAATGGTCTCGGAACGCTACGCTTCACTTCGTCCTATCAGGGCCTGCAACTGGACAACCTGCAACTCGGCTATCGCGGCACTGTGGCCGAGGTGCTGCACTTCACGGCGGAGGCGGTCAGCTATGCCGACCGCGCCAGCAATGCGCTCGACCTGACGCAAGCCTATGCCGAAGTCCGACCGTTCCCATGGGGCGCTTGGCGAGCGCGTTTCCGGGTCGGAGCCTTCTACGCGCCGATCTCGCTGGAGAATCGGCTGCCGGGCTGGCGCAGCGCGTACACGATGTCGCCATCGGCGATCAATACCTGGGTCGGCGAGGAACTGCGCACGTTCGGTACAGAATTCAATCTGGATTGGCTGGGACGGCAGCATGGTCACGACTGGACACTGGGTACCGGCGCTGCCGCATTTGGCTGGAATGAAACCGCCGGCCAGTTGATGTCCGAGCGGGGGTGGGCGATCCACGATCGGCAGACGACCGTGTTCGGGAAGTTCGGCAGCGCGAATCCCAGCGCCCCGGTCGCCGATGAGCGCCTGCTGACGGCCGCTGGCGCCAATCGCGCCGGCTATTACGTCGACGGCACGGCAAAATACCTCGACACGCTCGAGATCCGTGTCCTGCACTACGACAATCGTGCCGACCCGGGTGCCTATCAGGAAGCCGCAAATAACTATCCCTGGCAGACACAATTCAACAGCGCTGGCACTCGCTGGACGCCGAGCAGCCAATGGACCGTCATTTCGCAATGGCTCGGCGGCAGAACCTGCTCGGACTACGAAGATGAGGAATACCAATGCTGGACCTTCGACGCGGAATTCCTGCTGTTGAGCTGGCAGCTCGGCGCCAACCGCCTGTCCGGCCGGTACGACCGCTTCGACATGCACCAGTCGGTGCCAATTGATCTGGACGCTACCGGCTATCGCGACAACGGACACGCCTGGACATTAACTTATCAACGCGAGATCAACGCGCACCTGGCCATCGCAGTGGAATTCCTTCAGGTTGACAGCCGGCTTAATGAGCGCCTGGAGTTCGGCGATCCGGAGACCGCACTGGAGCGTCAGCTCGAGCTCGTGGTGCGGGCACGGCTATAGGGATCGAACCGACTCGCATCGGGCGATACAATCGCCGCTGATCGAGGAGGCTCGCAATGACCAGTTCGCTTTCCCACCGATACCGTGTGGCTGCCGCACGCCGCACTCTCACGACTTTTATGGGCTGGGCACTGCTCATCAGCTGTAGCTGGGCTGCGCAGACCGGCTCTGACGATGGCACCCGCAACTGGAACTTTCGCGTCTATCTGAACCAGGATCCGATCGGCTATCACAATTTCGCGGTCGTGACCCACGGCGACACGCACGATCTCAAGAGCCTCGCTCATTACATGGTCAAGGTGCTCTTCATCAATGCCTACCACTATGACCACCAAGCCACCGAGAGCTGGGGAGGCAATTGCCTGCACCGCCTCGAGTCCAG
>Ga0181525_10000370_pt1 | contig 39949 bp, 34 predicted proteins | sample PEATcosm2014_Bin_48_FD_121100 | JGI IMG/M metagenome (GOLD analysis project Ga0181525, IMG submission 121100) | Peatland microbial communities from MTU Mesocosm Facility, Houghton, MI, USA - PEATcosm2014_Bin06_10_metaG | ecosystem: Environmental > Terrestrial > Soil > Wetlands > Peat | place... | reverse complement strand
GCTATTCGCCCTTGCCGTGTTCGCTTTCGCCGGCCCCGCCCATGCGCAAGTGCAGCTCGCCAAAATCGCCGCCCACCCCGTGCTCTGGACCGTGCATTCGAAGACCGCGACCGTTTATCTTTTCGGCTCGATCCATCTTCTGCCGGCAAACATCGAATGGCACACGCCCGAGATCGACCGCGCGATGGAAAGCGCGTCCACCTTCATGTTCGAGGCGCCGCTCGACGACGCGGGCAAGGCGCAAGTCGCGCAATTCATTCGCGAGCACGGTTCACTGCCGCCGGGCGGCTCGCTCCGCGCGCTGCTTCCGCCGGCGACGCGCGCCGATTACGAGCATGCGCTCGCGGACGCCCATCTTGTGCCCGCGCAACTGGACGGCGACCGGCCATGGCTGGCCGCGATCGTCCTCGACGTCGCCTATCTCGAGCAGCTGCACTACGTCGTGGCGGACGGCGTCGATCTTCAGGTGTACGCTTATGCGACCGCGCACAACAAACCCGTCCGCACGTTCGAGACGCCCGCGCAGCAGCTGTCGCTGTTCATGCCGAAAGACCCGAAGCTCGAGCTCAAGGAATTTGCGGTCGACCTGAAAGAATTCGAATCCGAGGAAAGCACGATCGGCGCGATGGTGGATGCCTGGAGCGCGGGCGATGCGAAATCCGTCGCGCGCCTGATGAACAAATCGCTCGACAGCGAGCCCGGCCTGCGGAAGATCCTGCTCGACGATCGCAACAAGGCCTGGATCAAAACCCTCGACGGCGTGCTGGCGGGAACGGGGACGACATTCGTAACTGTCGGCACGGGGCATCTGGCAGGTTCCGGCGGCGTGCCGGCGCTGTTGAGGAAGCAGGGCTATACCGTCGATGGGCCGTGAGTGTGCAAGCCGAACGCGGCCGCTGGGGCCGGGCGAAGGCGAAACATTGAAAGAACACCGATCATGATAAAAGAAGAAGATGTGCTGGCCGCATTGGACAAACCCCGCGCCGTCTCTCCGCTGAAGCACCTGCTCGACCCCAGCAGCAAGAGCACCGACGCGCTGCAAGACCTGTTGCTGCGAATGCGAGCCGCCGGAAAAGTGAAGTTCGACGTCAAGTCCGGCAAATGGAGCAAGGCCTGAACTTCTGATCTCTCCGCCGGCGGGGAAGAGGCGAATCTCCCGTCAAGCCAGCGTCAGCAGCAACGACACGATATAGCCGATGTCGATGGCAAGGGCTGCGAGCACGAAGACCTTTTGAAAGCGCTCACTGCTGATCGAGAATGCGCAAGCTGCAAGGATAAGGTAGGACGTATGCGCCGCGAGAACCGCGCCGCGCGGCACGAGACCATACAACGCAATATCCTTCAGGGCGCTCACGCAGACCAGGCCTATCTGCACGCCGAAAAACCAGCGCCTTTCGCGGAAGAAGCTCGCGCGCAAATCGATCGGGGAGCCGTCGACGATATTGGGAACGATGATCGCTGTCAGCAGAAACAGCAGCACCGGCTGCGTCATGACAACGAGGAACGCGCCGAAATGCCAATGCACGACCGAGCGCAAGCTGAACATCTGCCACCACATCTGCACGGTGACCAGAAACAGGAGCGCCATCCACGCCAGTGCAGGCCAATAGATCTTCGTCCTGTCGCGGGCGCGGATCAGTGCGGCCACGCCGTTGAGCAACTTGGCTTGCGCGAGGCCGAGGGCGATGGAAATAAGAATGGAAAGATAGCCGAATTCTTCCATGAAACGGAAACGCGGCCCGGCGCAATCGGCTCAGCCTCGCGGGCTCAACGGCGACGGAATGCCACGGTGTGTTGGACTATGCGCCCAGCTTTTCCGCCAGCGCTTCGTGTCCGCGTTCGCGTGCGAAATCGGCGGCCGTTTTTCCTTCCGGCGTTTCGATCGTTTTGCTTGCACCTGCGGACAGCAACACATCGATCGCATCGGTGAAACCATTTGCTGCCGCGATCATCAGTGCCGTGTAACCGGCTTTCTGCAACACGTCCGGATCGCCGGTTGCGGCCACCAGCTTTGCGAACAACGCTTTATCCAAGCGCCGTCCTGCCGCCGCCGCATGGATCGGAAGATTCGAATCGAACGCACGCCCGAAGATGCGCGGGTCGGCGCCATGTTCGAGAAGCGCCACCAACGCTGTGCCCTGTCCCAGGAACGCCGCCAGATGCAGCGCCGTCCAACCGTCGGGTGACAGCGTGTCGACGCTCCAGGGTGCGGCTTTCGCCAACACTGCCACGCGCTCGGCGTCACCGGCCAGCGCGGCCTCATGCAGCGATTGTTCGCCGCGGCGCTTCAAAAGCTCCGCGCATTTCGTCTTGCCGCGAAAGATGCTGTAGAGGAACAAGGTTTCGCCGCCATCATCCCGTATACGGAATGTCTCGGGCGCGCCGTTCAGCGCTTTCTCGAGACCGTCCGCGTCATCGGCGTCGGCCAGCGCGAAAAATTTCTTCGTATCCATCATCCACCCCATTTCGAAGAACGGTCTTGCTGGGACCGCCGACATCTTGTCGGCATCGGGAAGCCTCCGCCACTGCGTGCCGGCGGGACGCCGGCGGTCCCAGCAGAAGCCTACCGGGACCTTGTGGAGCGCGCATCCGCCGAAATTGCGAATTAGCGAGAAGCGGAGCGCGTGGCTCCCGGCGTCATACGGTAGCGGCGCGCGAAGGCGCGGTCGAAAGCGTTGCGGCTTTCGTAACCGGCCGCCAATGCGATATCGGCGATGGCTGTGTCGCTATCGATAAGAAGATCTCGTGCGCGTTCGAGCCGCTTCGCTGCCGCATAGGCAAGCGGCGTCTGGCCGAAGGCCGCATCGAACACGCGGATCAGGTGGAACGGCGATAGCGCGGCTGCTTGCGCAGCACCGGCTAGCGTTGCCTTTGCACCCAGATCGGCCAGATAGGACTCCGCGCGAACCAGACGGCGCAAAAGCTCGTCGCGCGTGGTTTTGCGCAATGCCGGCAGACGCAGCGCATGACGCCTGCGCATGTGAGCCATCGACACGAGTTCGTTCAAGACGGCGCAGGACAATTCCAGCAACCTCTCGCCGCTGGGCCGCGCCCGCAAGCTTTCATCGCGCAATTGCACGAGGCGCTTCTGCAGCGCCACGGGTGATGCGGCAGCGACCGTCGGGATTTCCGGCAAAGGTTCGCCGTTGCGCGTCTGCGTCTGCCACGCTGCGTCGGCTGCGGCCTTCGGAAAGAACGTGACGAACGACTCGCTCGGCGCCTGCATACGCATGCGATAGGGCTGGTCGCGGTTCAACGTCAGCTGTTCCGTACCGGCGAGCCGATAGGCGCGCCCTTCGGTCCGATACTCCGCCGCCCCTGCGGCGATCCATTTGAGAGAAAGATCGGCTTCGTCGGCGCCGCCCTCAAAGTGCGTTCCACGCCCGTTCAGGATGGCAAAGACGGGCGCCTCCTGTGGTCCGAAAGCCATCCGCCGGCTCTTGCCAGGCAGGTGGACATCGGGCTGATCGAGACGGACCGCGAATTCCATGTCCCATCCTACGTCAGCCCAGCATATCCCTGCCAACCTTGGGTCAAATAAAGATATGCAGATTTCTTTATATCCTCCTTGAACCGGCCGGAACCCGCTGCTATACCGCCCGCTGTCGAAAAGGATCCCCCCATGGCCAGCGCCCACGATTACGCCGTCAAAGACATTGCCCTCGCCGATTTCGGCCGCAAAGAGATCAACATCGCCGAGACGGAAATGCCGGGGCTGATGGCCACGCGGGCCGAATTCGGCAAGAGCAAGCCGCTCAAGGGCGCGCGCATCGCGGGCTCGCTCCACATGACGATCCAGACGGCCGTCCTCATCGAGACGCTGAAGGAATTGGGCGCCGATGTGCGCTGGGCCTCGTGCAACATCTATTCGACGCAGGATCATGCGGCCGCGGCGATCGCAGCCAGCGGCACGCCCGTCTTCGCCATCAAAGGCGAGAGCCTGAAGGACTACTGGGAATACACGCGCAAGATCCTCGAATGGCATGACGGCGGCCTGCCGAACCTCATCCTCGACGACGGCGGCGACGCGACGATGCTCGTCCATCACGGCCTGCGCGCGGAGAAGGGCGATACGGCGTTTCTCGACAAGGCCGAGAACGAGGAAGAGGAAGTCTTCTTCGCGCTCATCAAACGCACGCTGAAGGAGAAGCCGGGCTGGTTCGCCGAGCTCGCCGCCAGCATCAAGGGCGTTTCGGAAGAGACGACGACCGGCGTTCACCGCCTCTATCTGATGGAGAAGGACGGGAAGCTTCTCTTCCCCGCCATCAACGTCAACGACAGCGTGACGAAATCGAAATTCGACAACCTCTATGGCTGTCGCGAAAGCCTGGTCGACGGCATCCGCCGCGGCACGGACGTGATGATGGCGGGCAAAGTCGCGATGGTCGCGGGCTTTGGCGACGTGGGCAAAGGCTCGGCGGCGTCTCTGCGCCAGGCCGGCTGCCGCGTGATGGTGTCGGAAGTCGATCCCATCTGCGCGCTCCAGGCCGCGATGGAAGGCTACGAAGTCGTCACGATGGACGATGCCGCGCCCCGCGCCGACATCTTCGTGACCGCGACAGGCAATGTCGACGTCATCACCATCGAGCACATGCGCGCGATGAAAGACCGCGCCATCGTCTGCAACATCGGACATTTCGATTCCGAGATTCAGGTGGCCGCGCTCAAGAACTTCAAATGGGTCAACATCAAGCCGCAGGTCGACGAGATCGAATTTCCCGACAGCAAGCGCATCATCCTTCTGTCGGAAGGCCGACTGGTGAATCTCGGCAACGCCATGGGCCATCCCTCCTTCGTGATGAGCGCGTCGTTCACCAACCAGACGCTGGCGCAGATGGAACTCCACGCGAACCAGGGCAAGTACGAGAAGAAGGTCTACACGCTCCCCAAACATCTCGACGAGAAGGTGGCGCGGCTGCATCTCGACAAGATCGGCGTGAAGCTGACAAAGCTCACCGACAAGCAGTCGTCTTACATCGGCGTGGACCAGAAGGGCCCGTTCAAGCCGGACCATTACCGGTATTGATCGACAAACCGCGGCGTTCCTCCCCCAACGTGGGGGAGGACGTCGAGCGCAGCGAGACGGAGGGGGGAGTCGACGATCCTCGCATCAAGCGGATCGCCGCACCGCCGACAAAGCAATTCTTCTGGAAAGTTGACTTCCCCCTCGGCGCTTCGCGCCGTCTCCCCCACGTTGGGGGAGAATGTGCGAGCACCTCACCTCGCCTGCAGGAACAGCCCGATCGTCAGCGCGACGCCGATGGCGACCACGACGATGCGCAGCGCCCTTTCGTTCACGCGGTTCAGCATGTGGGCACCTGCGACACCGCCGATCACAGCACCCGCACACGATATCGCCGCCTGATACCAGTGCACCTGCGGCGAGAAGACGAAGATCAGAACCGCCGACGCGTTCATGATGGCCGCCAGCACGTTCTTGGTCGGCCCGGCGTTGCGCATGAGGAGGCCCGCGGCCGTCAGAGCCGCCAGCATCAGAAATCCGATGCCGCCGCCGAAATAGCCGCCATAGATCGCGATTCCGAATTGCGCCGTGACGGCGAGGACAGGCGGAAGATGTCCCGCTTTCCTGCGCTTCGGCCCGAAGCTGCCCCAGGCGAACACGGCCGTCGCGAACAGCACGAGCCACGGCACCAGATGGGAGAAGATCGATGATGGCGTGACCAGCAGCAGAACCGCGCCCAGCGCGCCGCCGATGATGCTGACGATCGCCAGCATCCGAAACGACAAGCCTGCCGCGCCGGAAACATGGGCGCGTCCCGTCCAGCCCATCGCGACCTGCGCCGGAAACAGCGCGATGGTGGACGTGATGTTGGCCGCGCGTGCGTCCATGCCGGTCAGCATCAACGACGGCAGCGTGATGAAGGAGCCGCCGCCCGCCAGCGCGTTTTGCACGCCGGCCCAGAGCGAGGCGATGAAGAGAACGAGAAGTGCCATGCGGTCTTCTCTCGCGAACCAAGATTGTCATGGCCGGCCCTGAGCCGGCCACCCATCAGGCGCGCGATAGCGCGCCGATGGCGTTCTTCTTGAGATGGGTGGCCGGGTCAAGCCCGGCCATGACGCCAGGGGCTAACTCGTCTCCACAAACCGCACGCTGCCGATCTTGACGGCGTCGTCGCGCTTCGGCGCGGCGCGGCCGGATTTCGAGACGAGAAGATCGTAGGGCTCGATCTTGATGGTGAGGCCGAGGCCTTTGCGCGCCACGATATCGGTCACGTCGAAGCGCTGGATCGCGCTCATGCCGGCCATGCCAGCCACATGGGCGTGCGTCGCACCGAAGAGATCGATGAGGCCTATGAACGTGCCGGGCCTGCCTGCCGCGATGTCGTCGGCGCTTGCGAGATAGACGGCGAAACCGCTCGACGGCGTGCGCGCGAAGGTAATATCGCCGAGCTCGAGGATGACCCGGCGATGCTGGGCGGGCGGCGCGGCTCCGCGCAACGCATGGTCGCCACTCGTTGCCGGAGGCGGCGCCGCACGAACGGGCGCGGGAGCACCTGCTGCGCCGGGTGGTGGCGGCGGCGGCGGCGGCGCAGCAGCTCCCTCGGCGGCCGGCGCGTTGCCGGTGGCGACGACGGTTTCGGTCTCGCTCTGCGCAAAGCTCCGCTGCGCGGGCAGACGCGGCGACGCGACGACGGGCGTGGCGTCGGCCAACAGCTCTTTGTCGAAGATGGGCGGCGATGCTTTCGCCTCTTCCGTCGGCCGTGCTGCCGCTGCGCCGGGTGCTGGAGCACGCTCCGACGTCACGGGCGCCGGCGCCGATGCTGGCGGAGGCGGAGGTGGCGCGGCCGCCAACAACGCCCGCGGCAACGGCATCGGCGGGCCGTGCATTCTGTCGGTGTCGTAGAAGACCGCGATGTTGATGCGGTCGATGAAGAAACGCCGGCTGCCGCGCGTGACGCCACCACCGACATCCATGAACTCCCACGGCTCTTCGTCGAGCCACGCATCGGGCGGCAACGGCCCCCAGCTCTTGCCCGGCACGCACGACCATTCCGCCCACAGGCGATCGATGTTGGCGTGATGCACCCAGAAGACGGGATCGAAGGCGGCCGTCGGGATATCCGCCATCGCGCCGTTCACGGTTCCGATCGCACCGCCGACGGCGATATGGATGTCGTTGTGCGGGCGTTGTTCGATCAAGCCCAATTGCGTGTGTCGGCTGTCGAGAATGTCGCCCGCGAATCCCGGCCGCCCGACATCGGAAAAGAAATTCTCGACACTCATCGCGTCGTGCGCGGCTGCCACGGCGTCGCTGATCTCGAAACTTCCCTTGACGAACGCGGCCTCGCGATTGGGATGGTAGAGCGGATTGGGGTCGCCGGAGCCAAGACGCTCGTTCGCGAAGATCGCGGGAAACGCGCGGCCTTCGGATTTCGAATAATCCCAATAGGGCAGTGCGAGCATCGGATCGCCGGCGGCATCGCGCAGCACGCGCTCGAAATTGTAGATGAAGGCCCGGTGCCAGATGAGGAAGTCGGCCGAGCTCTGGCCGAAATGCGGACATTTGTTCCAGAAGCGCTGCGCATCGACCTGGGCGACTGCGGGATCGCGCGACAGGGCGTCGGCATAGGCTGCGTCGTTGTAGGCGTGGACCGCGGCCTGGAAGAACCAGCTCTTGGGATCGGAAGGCGCCCGCGCCTTCATGACGGCGACGCCCCGCCTGAGCGACGCCACCTTGGCAGGATCGCGCGAGAAGGACGCGAGCGATTGGCGGGTGGGATGGGTCTGCGCCATCGCCGCCCACGGCACCATGGCGCCCGCCCCCAGAACCGCCGCGCCGCCAACGAAACCCCTGCGTGTCTGTCTCATATCGCCCCCCGAACCCCTTAACTATGCCGCCTCCCCTCCACGATGCACAGCTTTCGCCCCCGCCGCCTGCCACCCGGATGTTCCGTGGACCGACTGGTTAACGGCTTGATCGGACTCATTAATCTTTGATGACAGGTTCATGGGCGACATCTGGGCGGCGATACCAGATTTTGCATTTTACCTTTTCTTAACCACATTCCCTATTCGGAGTCGGGCCTCCTGCGTATCATGTTGATTCCAAAGTGATTCGTCGCGGAAGCGGGACTTCCGCCGGGATCGAAGCAAGGCCGAATGGACGGGGGAGGACAATCTATCGGGGTGCGCGCCGCCGGCGTGCTCGCCGCGCTTTTCTGGACGGGACCCGCTTGGGCGGCCGCCGGTCCGGGGAGCGACGCGCTGGCCGCCATGGCATCTGCCCTCGCGCTCGGCGCGGTCGCGCTGGCGCTGGCGGCCGGCCTGTGGGCTGTGGCCGAGCGCCGGGATGCGCGCAGGCTCCGCCGGGTGCTCCGCTCGTCCGAGACCCGCGCCCGTGCCGCCCAGAGCGCGCGTGACGCGCTCATCATGGCCGGCCGCGAGGCGGTGATCGTATGGGGCCGCGACGGCGCGAGCCCGCGCATCTATGGCAACGCCGAAGCCCTCCTCGACGCCTGCCTCTCCGGCGCGGACGCGACGACCCTCTCCGAAGCGCTCGACGCGCTCGCCGAACACGGCGCACCGTTCACGCTCTCCGCCCATGACAAGAACGACCGCGTCATCAGCATCCGCGGCCGCGCGGTTGGCGCCTTCGTCGCGGTGTGGCTGGAAGAAGAAACGGAAGCGGCGAAACCCGTACTCGATTTCCACACCGTGCTCGATGCGTTGCCGGTGCCCGTGTGGCTGCGCGACCGCACGTTGTCGCTTCTGTGGGGCAATCGCACATTCCTGAATGCGACCGGCGTGGCCGACGAACAAGCCGCCATCGCGCAACAGGTGGCGCTGGAAAAATCCGAACGCGATCTCGCGAGCGCCGCGCGCCTTGAAGGCGGGCCCACGGAATCTAAGCGCTTCACCGTCGTCGGCGGCCAGCGCCGCGCGCTCGCCTTCACCCATGTGCCGCTTCCCAACGAAGGCCTTGTCGTCGGCACCGCCATCGACGTGACCGACGTCGCGAGCGCCGAAGCGCGGCTGCAGCAGCATATCGATGCGTCGTCCGACACGCTCGACAAGCTCGCGACCGCCGTCGCCATCTTCGATCGCGACCAGAAGCTCAGCTTCCACAACCGCGCCTTCGCACAGCTCTGGGGCTTGCCGGAAAGCTGGCTCGAGAAACGCCCGACGGACGGCGAGATCCTCGACCGGCTGCGCGACGCGCGCAAACTGCCGGAGCAGCGCGACTACCAGGCGTGGAAACGCCAGCGCCTCGGGCTTTACGAACAGCCGTCGGAATATCTGCAGGAAGAATTGTGGCATGTGCCCGGCGGCAAGACGTTGCGCGTGGTGCCCCAGCCGCACCCCTTCGGCGGGCTCACCTTCCTCTACGAGGACGTGACCGAAAAGCTGAGCCTCGAAAGCTCCTACAACACGCTGATCAAAGTGCAGTCCGCGACGCTCGACACGCTGACGGAGGCGGTCGCCGTGTTTGGGCCCGATGCGCGCCTGAAACTCCACAACGCCGCGTTCGCACGCATCTGGGAGCTCGAACCGTCCGATCTGGTGGGCGAGCCGCATGTGCAGAAGATCGCGGAAGCGTCGAACCGGCGCTTCGGCGAAGAGGCCGCGTGGAAGAAGCTCATCGAACTGATCACCTCGGGCGCCGAACGCCGGCGCGACTGGGGCGAGATCGAACGCGGCGACAAGACGATCCTCGCCGTGGCGCTGGCGCCGCTCCCCGATGGCGCCACGCTCGCCACCTTCACCGACGTGACCGACCGCTCCCGCATCGAGAGCGCGCTCCGAGACCGCGCCGAAGCGCTCGAAGCCGCCGACCGCCTCAAATCCGATTTCGTGCACCACGCCTCGTTCCTCTTCCGCGATCCGTTGAATGCGGTGCAGGGTTTCGCGGAGCTCCTGGCCGCGGGACAGGCCGGCGAACTGAGCCCGAAGCAGCGCGAATATGTGGCCGACATCCTGACCGCCTCGAGCACGCTTGCCGACGTGACGAGCGATCTTCTCGACCTCGCGATGATCGATTCCGGGGCCATGCGGCTCGAGCTCGCACGCGTCGATCTCTACGAACTTCTCACGCGGGTGTCGCAGCCGCTGCGCGCCCACGCGAAGAGCCTCGACATCGACTTCACGCTCGATGCGAAGCCCGATGTGGGCGAAGTGGTGCTCGATCCGCGCCGCATCCGACAGGTCGTGTTCAACCTGCTTTCGAATGCCTTCAAGTTCACGCCGCGGGGCGGCGCGATCACGCTCGGTGCCACGATCCGCGGCGAGGACGTGCAGATCTACGTGTCGGACACCGGCCCCGGCCTCGCCCCCGAAGTGAAGGCCAACGCCTTCGACCGCTTTGCCGCCAAGAGCCGTTCCGGCCAGCGCGCAGGCGCGGGCCTCGGGCTTGCCCTCGTCAACCGCTTCATCGAGCTCCACGACGGCTGGGTCGAGATCGAAAGCGTCGTCAACAAGGGAACGACGGTCAGGGCGCACCTGCCCCGGCGTGTCAGCGACGCGGATTTGACCGGCGACGTGCGCCGCGCCGGATAAAAGCCTTTCGCCCGGACTCCGCAACAAACCACGATCGTCGGAATCGTCCGTACACGCATCGATCGCGGAGGCGCGATTCCCTGCTATCAGGGACAATATCAGGGCGCGGAAAAAACGCGGATGCCTCGCGCGCGCAAGAAAGCCCGGCGCCATAAGCCCCAGACACAAACACACGTCGAAAAGCGTGGCGAAAAACAGGGAAGACCAGGGAAAATTCCGTCCGTGTACGTATGCCGGAGCGCGGGCGCACCGCCCGCTCGCGCGTGCGCGCGTCAAAAAAGATGCGGGCGGGGCGCCCGCGCTCCGACGTGTCTCATTTTCCATCCAAGGAGTCTGCACCACGATTGTCCGGCACTGTTAGCGAAAGGTTCGGCAACAAATGTCGAACCTTTGGCGACAGGCACGATTTGCGGCAACGAACGGCGGACGCGCCCGGTTAAGTGGAATTCGGCGACACGATTCCCCAAAATCTTGCTGTTCCGTCAGTGACGCGAAATTGGGGGCGATAGGTGTGGCGTCGCCCGATTCGGGAAGCGATAAGATCAAACATCGCGGTGGCCATCTTTGTAAAATTCGAGGGTCATCCACGCACTATCGCGCGCCTGACGCCAACGTGGATGTTTTGTGTCCACCGGGTCGCGCGAGTCCCGAATTTTATTCAGGACGGGCAAAGCCCTTTCCGGCACGCGCTTCAGCAATTGTGCGCCGGCAGAAGCGCGCACAGCAGGGTCAGGATGGTCGAGAAGCGGCATAAGCGCCAATCGCCCCTCTGGCGATCGCGCATCCAGGGTCGCGACAATCGCGATCCTCCTGTTGGAGTACGATCCCGCCCTATGCCGATCTTCTTCCCGTTCTGCGTCGGCCGACTTGATCGCAAAGTCGGCAAATTTCTCGATTAAAATCTGCTCGTCGTCGTCCAGTAACGTCACCGCGGTTTTCGCGGCCTCTTGGGGCGGCGAAACGGCGCCCAGCGCGAGATTGCCGTCTTCATACATCCACAGCGTTTGCTTCGCGTGAATAACGGCAATGTATGCGCGATCTTCGTTTTCCTCTTTCGTCCAATGGGCGACAGCGTCAAAAAGCACCGGTAGCGCCAAGTCCGGAGCTGACGGCAGAAGATAGGTCGCGGCCGAAACGCGCACGCCGATATCACGATCGTCCAGCAAAGAACGAAGTTCCAGCACGGCACCAGGACCGAGAGCTTTCAGCTCTTCGAACGTACCCTGTTTGTCGCGGACGCCTCCGAGAGAGGACACATCGCTTTCTCGTTCTTCGCCATCATATTGCAGTACGGCCTGATCCCTGAAGCCGCGTATTAGCTCAGCGACCTCAGGTCTAGTGCTCACGCTTTCCAACCCCGAGGAAGGGCGAGTTTGTGTGCCCGCAGTCGGCATGCTGCCTGCCACATGTTTGCCGCCGGGTACGTCGCTTGCTTTCAAAACTCCGAACAGCGAAAGAACTCTTAGCGCCCATGTGCGAACGAGTTCGGCCGGTTGTTTGTCCAGCCATTCCCCAAGCGATCGATCGGGAATTTCGTCACCCGGTCGTTCAAGATGCGCTTTTATGGCGAGGTTCATCGCAGACGGAAGCCGGATGATATTATTTGCCGTGTCCGCAACTTCCCGCGGGACGAAGCGCGTCTCCGGCACGAGATAACGATAGCGATATCCCTTGGGCAACGGGCCAAAGCGATCGGAAAGCTCCGAAATATCGTCGAACGGCCATGGCTCTTTGCTGACGAGAAGCTCGTCCAGCGTCCGTGCGCTGCCATCTGTGAATTTTTGTGCAGCCGATAAGTCGGTGCCGAGCTGCCTGAAGATTTCCGCAGCGGCTCCGGCTTGCTCATCATACTTCTTCAGAATGGCGACCTGCTCCTCACGAAGTTTCTCGCTGTCAACACTGCCATTGTCGTTCTTCCCCGATGCGGCCAACAGCTCTTCGACAAGGCTCTGCTTCACGCCTTCGACGAGCGGCAAAGTCTTCTTGGATTTTTCGTCATCTGCCATGTTGCCTATCCACAATTAGGTGCAGATCGCGCAGCACCTTGAGTCCCCACATGCGCCTTATGTCGTCCGGCTGCGTTTTTAGCCACTCGCGAAGTGACAAATTTCCGGACTCCTCTGCTGGCTTCGCATATACGGCATTGATGGCCTGATGGAGGATGGTTGGTATCCGGACTATGTTATCTGTAGTCTCCGTGACGGCCTTTGAAGCGCCGGAGCTTTGTTCAATGATGTGATGGTACTCCATGCCGTCACCGGCCGGCCCAAATCTTTTCTCCAGATCGTTCGGCAGAACGTAGCCGACTTTCAGGAAAGCATCGTAGTTGTTGAAGCCTTGGGATTCTTGGCTTACTCTAAGATCAGCAAGCTTGTGTGCGCCTTCATCGACGAACCGCGTCGCAGCCCTGATATCGGCTCTGAGCTCGATGAACTGCTTTGCAAATCTATAGACATCATAGACCGTCGCCAGATCGGCCAATTCGCCGATAATCGGTATTTCGCTGAGAGCGAGCTTCTTTCCGGCACTCTTCAGCGCGTCGAGAGCGGCTTCGCGAAATGCCCGACGAGCTGCGACACGAATTTCTGCCTTCTCCGCGGAAACAGCTGCGTCCTCAACTGCAGTACGAATGGCCGCTCGGGAAGCCTGCCGCTCCGCGGCCTGTTCGGCTGTTTCGGTCGCCGCCGTCGTCGCTCCCCTAGCTGCGCGCCGTTCTCCGAAGCCCTTATCTCGCGGAAGGTCGGCGCTACTATTCGGAGCGTCCGGAAGATCGCTATCGCTTTGCGCGTTCTGTTCCGTGTCAGCGTCCTTCGGCGCAAACTGACCGCCTTTGCCGTCCGGTGACTTTGCCGGCCAGTGACGCGTGTTGACTTTCAGCAATCCGGACCAATCCAGAGCAAGCGCGAGACAGATGATTTCGATTTGCGTTGGTACTGCTTTCGCGAGCAGCGGTGGATTCGGAAGCTGCAAAAGAACTGTAGCGATCTGCGCGCGCGCAACGTCGCCGCCGTTCAGCGCACGTGCAATCACTGCGAAACCATCCCGTTTCGGCGATACATCTACGGGCAGACCGTATGCTTCACCTAGTTCTTCCGACAGTTCATCGGTTTCGCGGGGCTTCCATGCATTCCTGACGCGTTTGAGCAGCGGCACATCGCCGACGAACGCGCCGTCGACATCGCAACGAACGCCGACACCCGCCTTTGATGAAAGGCGGAATTCATGAAGCAGTGGAATGTTCACGTAGATTCTCCTGCCCGACAAAAAGAACATAACGGGAACGCTCGAATTCGTCAATGAAAATTTGTGTACACTGTTGGTTTCCATTTTCGCAGATCGATATGCACGCAGGCGCGCGCAGACATGTTGCGATCAAATATTTGCAGTGCCAGCATCGCATTTCGAAAACACGCTGCTGAATGCAAAGCGAAATGGCGAAGTGCAACCGGCTCGCACGAAATTGAGAAAGCCCGACCCCATGACCACCCGCCTCGCCTCCTGTTTCTGCGGTCAGCTCTCCGCCGCCTGCACCGGCGAGCCGTTTCGCGTGTCCGTCTGTCACTGCCTCAATTGCAAACGCCGCTCGGGGAGTGCATTCAGTTTCAATGCGCGGTGGAAGACGGAGGACGTCGTGATCACGGGGCGCGCCACCGAGTTCACGCTGGTGGGCGACGAGGGAAGCCACGCCACCTTTGCCTTCTGTCCCCATTGCGGCACGACCGTGCATTACCGGTTGGACACGCAGCCTGGCGTCATAGCCATCCCCGCGGGCACCTTTGCCGACCCCGCATTCCCCGCGCCGTTCGTGTCGGTCTATGAGGAGCGCCAATGCGCCTGGGTCGGGATCCACGCCGATCCGCTCGAAAGATTCGACTGATCGCCCCCGAAAATCCGTATGCGGAAGGCCCGACACTCCCGGTAGGTCTGGCAAATTCGCACCAAATTTTAACGACCGGGGCCCCAAACTGCCCGTTCGCTGCTTTCCCAGGCCGTGTGCATGAGCAACGAGCGTGGCACCCCCGGTAACGCGCCCTTCGGCCTCGACCTGTCGATGCCGGTGTTTGATCGTGCGACGCGGCTGACGCGCTGCATCTTCCCGACCGGCTTTGCGTCGATCATCCTTTTTCACAAGGGCGAAATCTGGCGCAGCCGCCATGCGGAGGATCTGCCGGACGACGGCGACACGATGACCGAGACGATCCTCGCGGGCGGCGAACTCGTCTGGGTCGAGGACGGGAAAGCCGATCCGAAATACGCCAACCATCCCTGGGTGACCGGTCCACCCTATCTGCGCTTCACCGCGGCCGCGCCCATCCGCGCGCTCGACGGCTCGACGCCCGGCGTCTTGAGCGTGTCGGGGCTCGAACCGCATCCCTATGACGCGCGCAAGGCCGCGCGCCTGCAGGACATCGCCGACTTCGTGGCGGACGAATGGGAACGCGCGAGCACGATGGCAGCCCTCGTGGCGTCGCTCGGCGAACGCGACGAGGCCTTGAAGCGCGTGCGCCATTCCGAAGAGATTCTGAAAGTCGCGCTCAACCTCGCCGACATTCACGTGTGGGAGCTCGACTACAAGCGGCGCGAAATGATCAAGACCGGCGCCGAGGACACCTTCTTCTGCCTGCCGCACACATTCGAAAGCCTGCACCGGGACATCTATGTCGCCGTTGACCCGCGCGACCGCGATGCCGTCCGCGAGGCGTGGAAGAACCAGGTCGAAAACGGCTCGTCCTATCAGCCGGAATTCCGGGTCAACCGCCCCGACGGCCGTGAGGTCTGGGCGCGATCCGCTGTGCGGATATTTACCGACGAAACCGGGCAGCTCGAACGGATGGTGGGCGCGCTCAAGAACATCACGGCGCGCAAATTCGCCGAGCGGTCGCTTCTCGAAGCGAAAGAACAGGCCGATGCCGCCAGCCGGACAAAAGGCGATTTTCTGGCGACAATGAGCCACGAATTGCGCACGCCGCTGACCAGCATCCTCGGTTTCTCCGAACTCCTGCGCGAACAAACCGACATCAGCGAGACCTCGAGGCGCTTCATCGACCGCGTCGTCGGCGCGAGCCGGATCCTGCTCGCCGTCGTCAACGACATTCTCGATTTCTCGAAAATCGAAACCGGCAATGTCGAGATCCACCGCGCGCCGATGTCGGCCGTCGCACTCGGCCAAGCCGTGCTCGAACTCGTCCAGCCGCAGGCCGACGCCAAAGGCCTCGAACTCGCCTTCCAGTCCGACAGCGATGTTCCGGCACTCATCCTCGCGGATACGGACCGGCTTCGCCAGGTTCTGCTCAACCTCGTCGGCAACGCCGTGAAGTTCACAACCAAGGGCGGCGTGGTGCTGAAGCTCGGCTATTCGCCGGCCGAGCAGCGCCTGCATTGCGTCGTATGGGACAGCGGCCCGGGCATCGCGGCCTCGGACATCGACCGGCTGTTCCGGCGGTTTTCCCAGATCGACGGATCGACGACGCGATCGCATGGCGGCACGGGCCTGGGGCTCGCGATCTGCAAAGGCCTCGTCGAATTGATGGGCGGGAAGATCGGCGTGAAAAGCGAGGAAGGGCGCGGCTCCGAATTCTGGTTCGAGATTCCCGCGCACACGACCCACGAAACGTCGAACGCAGAACGGCCGCATCATTCCGTCCGCGCGGTCGGAAGCGCGCATTAGCAGGAGCAAATCATGTCGAGCCTGACCAATCCGAAAATCTTCATCGCCGAAGACGATGACGCGATCCTGGAGCTTCTGAAGATCAGGCTCGAGGACGCCGGCTACGAAACGTTCCACGCCACCGACGGGCTCACCGCCGTTTCGGAAATCTACAAGATCGCGCCCGACGCGGTGATCCTCGATATCGGATTGCCGAAGCTGGACGGCTTCGGCGTTCTCGAACAGATCCGGAGCACGCCCCGATACTGGAAGACGCCGGTTCTGATGCTGACGGCGCGCCACGCCGCCGCGGACGTGAAGAGGGCGATCGATGCGGGCGCGCAGGACTATCTCGCCAAACCGTTCGAGGTGGGTGAGCTGCTTGTGCGCCTCACACGGCATCTGCGCGGCCGGGCGCGGCCGGCGAATACGCCTTGAGAATGATGCCTTCGGCCTAGTCCGGCTGCTTCCACCAGCCCGCCATGCTCTGGAACACGCCGTCGCGGAAGATGAGCGCATGCATGAGCGCGGCGCCCAGATGCGCAAGGAACGTCGCGAACAGGAGGAGAGCCAGAACCGTGTGCAGCGGCCGGAGGAACGCGAACAGCGCGTCGCTGTGCGGCAGGATCGGCGGCAGATGCCACCCGCCCATGAACTGGATCGGATAGCCCGCCGCCGACAGCATGCCCCAGCCGACCAGCGGCACCGCGAACATCAGCGCGTAGAGCGTCCAGTGCGAGGCGTCGGCCGCGAAGCGCAGCACGCCGGGAAAATTCTCCGGCAAGGGCGGTGGCGGATTGACCAGGCGGTTGATCAGCCGGATCGCGACCAGGATGAGAATGAGAATCCCGAGCGGCTTATGGATCGACACCAGCGTGTGGTAATCGGAGAGCGACGACACCATCGCAATGCCGATGAACAGCATGGTGAGGATCAGGACCGCCATCGTCCAGTGGAGGATGCGCGACAGCGCGGGAAACATCTTTGCCATGGTCATGGGCTCGCACTCAGTTGAACCGGGCTCGGCGTTTTGGGCTCGCTCGTGCGTTTTATGAAATCGGCCGAATAGACGGCGGACCGCGCCGACAGCAGCGGATCGTCGGACGTCCTGATGCCGGCGGGAAGAATCGTCGGATCAAAATTGATGTCGCGGCAATTGCCGGGCCCTTCCGTCTGGAGGGCCGTGACGGTCATCGTTCCCACGTCCACGCGCGTGCGGTCTTCCGGCCAGGGCAGCGTCGCGTCCCTCGTGGGATCGCCGGGCCTGCCGAGGGTGACGATCATATGCCACTGCACGGGACCGCTGCGCACGCGCTGGGCCAGCGCATCGAACAGATAGTTTTCGTCGGCAGACGGCGCTTTCGCGGGCGCCGGCGCGAACGCATCGACCGCCGCCATCGACCAGCGCACCGGCGTGGACGCGCCGTTCGCGTTGACGAAGCGGAATGCGTCGAGGCTGTTGTACGTGTCGTTCGCGAAACCCGATGAGAACGCATGCGCCTTGATGAGGCCGAAAGCGCGCACGGTTTCGGGATGGGCGGCGAGGAACGCTTTCATCTTCTCAGGGTCCGGCTTTCCCGTTTTCGGATCCGGGATCGATGCGACGAGCATCTGGTAAAACGCGTGGGCGTTGTTCACCGGGAAGACCGGGAGCGGCACCATCGCAGTGCGCCAGACTTCGCCGTCCGCCAGCGTGAAATTGATCGCCATGCTGTGCAGGCCCGCGGGGCTGTCCGGCGCCATGCCGCCCGCGATCGAGAAGCGGCCGAACACGGGTATGCGTCCCGTCTTGAAAACGTCCGCATGGGAAAACGGCGTGCCTGCGCCATTGCCTTCGAACCAGCCGGAGAAACAAACACCTTTCTCGTGATTGCGGCGGAAGCCCGGATGATCGCCGTTGGCTTCCTTGAACGCATGGACGATCCGCGCCTGATCGAGATGGTGGGGCGAAAGAAATCCTCCCGCCCAGGCGAAGGCGGCGACGATGACGACCACGATCGCACCGATGATGGCGACACGCGCGAGCGACGCTGGCCTCGTAATCGAAGCGAGACTGTAGCGGCCGTCAGGCGGGGAACCGGAGTTCGACATGGGCTGTCATCCCTGGAGCGGCATGTTGCAGGAGTTTCGAGAATTTCACGGCGTTTTCCAATGATCGCGCCCTCGTATCATTGGGGACTGGGCGCGCGCGCATTCGCTTCGCCGACGCGGCGACCCCAGGCGATGAGATCGGGCGTGCAGTCGTCGCGATCGATGATGCATTCGATCAATGTCGGGCCGTCCTGATTGGCGAGCGCGACCTTGATGGCAGCGGCAAGTTCCCCGCCATTGGTGGCACGCAGGCCGCGGCCGTGGCCGTCTTCGGCGTTGAACACCGAAATGAGCCCGGCGTAGTCCCAATTCTTGATGTTGTTGTAGGGACCGTCATGGATCTCGATCTCGATCGTGTAGCCATGATTGTTGATCAGGAAGATGATGACCGGGAGCTTGCGCCGGATCATCTGCGCGACTTCCTGCGCGGTCAGCTGAAACGAGCCGTCGCCGATCAGCGCGACAACGCGCCTTCCGGGCGAGCCGACCGCGTAGCCAAACGTCGCCGGAACGCACCAGCCGATCGATCCCCATTGCATCTCGATCTCGAACCGCGCACCGCCCGGAAGCGGCATCCGCATGCCGTTGAACCAGGCGTCGCCCGTCTCGGCCGTCAGCGTGGTGTCGGAATTCAGAACGCCGCGGATCTGCCGCATGACCTCGGCGCGCATCAGCTTTTCGTCCGGATCGGCGGCGGGCTCGAGGCTGGGCTCGGAGCGGATGCGATTGTATTCGATCATGGTCGCGTCGCGCTTCTGCACTTTGTGGGCAAGCCCTGACAGAAAATCGCGCAAATGGATCTCTTCGAAATCGTTGTCGCCGAAATGGACGCGACCCTGATCCGCGGTCAAGACCCGCGCCCCGTTCGGCATCGCGGTCCAGCCGACGGTCGAGTAATCGTTGAAGATCGTGCCGATGCAGACGATGCCATCGGACCAGTCGACCATCTCCTTGGCGCCGGGCGAGCTCACTTCGCCCCAATAGATGCCGGCGAATTGCGGATGGTTTTCCGGGAAAAAGCTCTTCGCCGCCGCCATGACCGTGACCGCGCATCCCAGCGCCTCTGCAAGCGCGATCGCCTCTTTCTCCGCGCCGGCGGCACGAAGCTTGCTGCCGATGAGCAGCACGGGTTTCTTCTTGCCGTTCAGGAATTCGGCTGCGGCTGCGATTGCCGCCGCCAGCGTTTCCGGATCGCTCGGCACTATGTCGAGGACCGCGCTGATCGGGCCCGGTGCCGCGCAGGGCAGCGACGCCACGTTGCAGGCGATCTCGATATAGCCCGATTTCTTTTCGCGGAGCGCCGTGCGCAGCACATGGTCGATCTGCTGCGGCGCCTCGTCGGCCGAGGTGATGGCGACGGCGGCGCACGTCACCTTCTTCGCCATCTCGAGCTGATAGGTGAAATCATGCGTCGCGAGCGTGTGATGCACGAGATGCTCGGTGGCGCGATCATTGCTGTTGGGCCCGCCGGACACCAGGATGACCGGCAGGTTTTCGGCATAGGCGCCGCCGATCGCGTTGATCGCGGACAGCCCGCCGACGCTGAAGGTGACGACCGCCGCCGCCGCACCTTGCGCGCGCGCATAGCCCTCGGCGCTGTAGCCGCAATTCAATTCGTTGCAGCAATAGACCTGTTCGAGGTCCTTGTTCTTCAGCAACTCGTCGAGCAGGACCAGGTTGAAATCGCCCGCGACGGCAAAGACATGCTTCAGCCCGATTTGCGAGAGGCGCGCGGCGAGGTAGCTGCCGACGGTGTATTGCATAGTGCGCTCCATTTGGAATTGCGCTGGGTTCCAGCGCAATTTGGCCGCGCGGACGCTAGGCTGCACTTGGCTCAAATGCGATTGGACTTAGGGCCAACGGCGGACAAGCCGGACGCGGACGCTTCGCTTGCGCTGGACCAAAGTCCAATTTCGCGATTCCTGCCGAACGCCTATCTGCACGCGCCATGCACTGGAAGGAAGGCAAAGAGATGCGCCTCGTCCATCGTCCAGATCATCGATTGATCACCGAAGTCTCGCTCGGAATCATCTGCGCATTGCTCCTGATCGGCTCGGCCATCGCGCAAACGCCGCCCGCGACGCTGCCGGGCGGGCTCGAGCGCGTGCAGAATTCACAGGTGAAACTCGCCTATGTGCGGCCCGGCACCGACTTCAGCAAATACAAGACGATCGAGCTCATGAAATTGAGCGTGCCCCCTTCGGCCCGCAACGGCGCGCCGCCGGGCGCAATGCCCGAATTCGGCGAAAGCTATATTCTGGGGAACGAACAGGTCGCGGCTCTTCAATCCGCTTATGAAGACTCGATGCACCGGATCTTGGGCAATGCCGGCTTCAAGTTCGTGAACACCCCCCAGGCCGACACGCTGATCGTGATCGCGAGGATCACATCCATCCGGCTGAGCGCGCCCATCAGCAACGACTATGGCGGAATGGAAACGACCTTCTCGCGCGGCGCCGGCGCAATGGCGATGGCGGCCGTGTTCGGCGACGGCGCAACCAATACGGTGATCGCGGAGGCCGCGGACGCCCAATATCCGTCGAACATGTGGACGATCAACAACAGCGTCACCAATCTTGCCGACGCCCGCCAGGCCTTCGACACCTGGGCGCGGGACCTGCGCGACAAGCTGAAACAGAAATAAGACGGCGCGGCGGCGGCGAAATCGCAAATGCCATCCATATTGCTGCCGCCGGCGCAGGCGACTAGCATGACGGATGATGTCGCTCCCTTCCGCATTCGCGTTGGCGTTTTTCGTCGCGGTCGCCCCGGCCGCGCAGGCGCAGGAATTCGGCTCGAAATGGATCGCGGACGCGCATTCGGGCTGCCGGATGTGGGATCCGACGCCGCTTCCCGATGAAATCATCCGCTGGAGCGGGCGTTGCGTCGGCGGTTATGGCGAGGAGCGCGGCACGCTCGAATGGTATTCGCGGGGCGTGCTCTTCGAAACCGATGTCGCCGACTTCGTGCGCGGCAAACTCAACGGTCATGGAAATCTGCGCTTCACCGAAGGCGGTGAATTCGACGGACAGTTCCGCGATCAGAAACCGAACGGTCCGGGCACCTATCATACGGTGGACGGGCGAACCTATTCCGGCGACTGGAAAGACGGCTGTTTCCGCGACGGCAAACGCCGCGCGAATTTCAACGTGGCGCCGCAGGATTGCAATCTGTCGAGTTGAATGCCCCTCGCACGGCGGAGATGAATTACGCGTGCGACGGCTTCGTTCGGCCAACCTGGGCGTTCGCCTTTTTGGCGACCAATTCTTCGGCCGGATCCGCCCGGCGTTCGGTTTCAAAGGCCAGATTGTGCCAGCCGGCTGCCATCTCGAAATATTCCGCCCGCAGGACGCTGTCTTGCGCGGAGTCCGCGCGACCGAAAGCTTCCGTCGCTGCCGCCCGGTAACGCCTGGCCCGCTCTTCGGCGGACAGCAACTCGGTTGCGCTGCTCAATTTGCGCTTCCCGTCTGTCATATAGTCGACCCTGCGGCTTCAGGCCCTAAACGCGAACCAGCCGCCGGCCGTTCCCGGAACGAGACATCCGGACGCGCGTAAATTGTTAAAAGAATCAACGATCTGCTAACGCGCCGCGTACGGGTTCGCGGCGCGCCCGAAAGCCCTAGTGCTGGCTCTTCGGCATCCGCACGACGAGCCCGTCGAGTTCCGGCGTCACCTTGATCTGGCAGGACAGGCGGCTGTTCGGCTCGAGGTCCTGGGCGAAGTCGAGCATGGTCTCTTCCATGTCCTGCTTGGGTGTGAGCTTCGAAAGCCACGCCGGATCGACATAGACATGGCAGGTCGCGCAGGCGCAGGCGCCGCCGCAATCGGCATCGATCCCGGGCACCAGGTTCTTCACCGCGCCTTCCATCACCGACCACCCCGCGGGCACTTCGATCTCGTGCTCTTTTCCGTTGTGCTCGACATATTTGATCTTCGGCATGGATGCTCCTTCGAAAGCCCCGGCAGGCGATGGTGTTCAGGCAATGTTTTTCATGGGAATGGACAAATCCGCAAGCTTTTCGGCTGCGACCGCCTTGCCTTCCGCGATCAGCTTGCGGCCGACGAGATATTCCGGCGCGGCGTTAACCGACTCGACGGCGGCGACGCGGCCTTCGCGCAGATGGAATACCGCGAATTTGCGGGCTGCAGGATCGCCGCGCAGCACTGTTCGGTCGTCCGGCCAGGCAAGCCCCGCGATCTGGAGTTTCAGGTCGTACTGATCGGACCAGAACCACGGCACTTCCTTGTATGCGGTGTGCTTGCCCTGCATGGCGAGGGCAGCGTGCTTTGCCTGGTCGATCGCGTTCTGGACGGATTCGAGGCGCACGGGATGGCCGTCGCGGCCGATATGGCGCGTGCAGTCGCCGGCGGCATAGATGGCGGGATCGCCGGTTTCCGCGAATTCGTTGACGACGATGCCGTCGTCGCAGCCGAGCCCGGCTTCGCGGGCGAGCTCTTCGTTGGGCACGACGCCGATGCCGACCAGCGCGAAATCGCATTTGTGGGATTGGCCGCCCGCGCGCACGGCTTCGACTTTGCCTTTGCCTTCGAATGCCTCGACGCCCGTGCGCACATGAAGGCGCACACCGGCCGCCGCATGCACGCGCGCGTAGAATTCGGAGACGGTGGGCGATACGGCGCGCGCCATCAGCCGGTCCATTGCTTCGAACACATCGACTTCGAGCCCGTGCTTGATGGCGACCGCTGCCACTTCCAGCCCGATATAACCGCCGCCCACGACGGCCAGCCGCTTGCCCTTCACGAAAGCCGGACGCAGACGATCGACGTCGGCGATGTCGCGAAGGTAGTGAACGCCGTCGAGGTCGGCGCCCGGAACCGGGATGCGGCGCACCCGTGTGCCGGTCGCGAGAAGAAGCTTGTCATAGGCGAGCGTGCGCCCGTCGCCGAGCGTCACCTTGCGCGCGGCGCGATCGATATGGGTCGCGCGGACGCCCAGAATGACCTCGCACTTGGCTTCCGCGTAGAAGGCGTCGGGTTTGAGGAACAGCCGCTCGCGCTCGAAGGTGCCGGCGAGATAGGTCTTTGACAGAGGCGGGCGCTGATAGGGCGGATAGGCTTCGTCGCCGACCATGACGAGTGCGCCCTGAAAGCCCTCGGCCCGAAGGCTCGCCACGGCCTGGGCGCCGGCCTGGCCTGCGCCGATGATGACAATTCGCTCGCTCATGCAATCGCCCGGAAAAGCCCCGACAAATGTTGCGGGAACGCGCTTCTACCTTGACGGCCCGTCCCACCACAAGCAGTGGAACGCGTTGAGGCAGCCTCCTGCCCGCGCTAGAAGGTGCGCCGTGAAAGACGCGCCGTTTTCCCTGGAAATTCCGCTCTCGAGCCCCGCCGAAACGGCCGCTCTGGGTGCGCGGATCGCTGCGCTCCTGGCGCCGGGCGACGCGGTTGCGCTGGAAGGGGATCTGGGCGCGGGCAAGACGACGTTGTCCCGCGCGATCCTAGAGGCGCTCGGCTTCCGCGAAACCGTGCCGAGCCCGACCTTCACGCTGGTCCAGCGCTACGAGACGCCACGCCTCGCGGTTGCGCATTTCGATCTCTATCGCGTCGAACGGGAGGAGGAGATCGACGAACTCGGTCTCGACGAAGCCTTAACGGAAGGCGCGGCATTAATTGAATGGCCGGAGCGGGCGGGTTCGCGCTTGCCACCGGACGCGTTGCATGTGCAACTCGTTCTTGTCGATGAAACATCCCGGCGCGCGAGGATTTCCGGCCCGCAGCGGTGGGCCAAGCTGGCAGGGGCACAGAATTGAATTCGGAACGTGAAGAGGCGATGCGGGGCTTCCTTGCGCACGCCGGTTGGGACCAGGCCACGCTCTCGCCCTTGCCGGGCGACGCCTCGACGCGGCGCTATCTCCGCGCCGAAGACCGGGGCCGCAAAGCCATGCTGATGGATCAGCCGCAGGGCGCGGAAACGCCGGCCTGCCCGCCCGGAGCCACGGCCGAAGAGCGCCGCGCGCTGGGCTACAACGCTGTGGCAAGGCTCGCCGGTGCCGACTGCGCGCGTTTCGTGGCGGTCGCAGGCTATCTGCGCAAGCGCGGTTTGAGCGCGCCGGAGATCTATGCCGCCGATGCGGCCAACGGCTTCGTGCTGATGGAGGACCTCGGCAACGATCTGTATGCGGACGTTCTGGCCGACGGCGGCAACGAGAAAGAGCTTTACCGCGCGGCCATCGAGGCGCTGGCCTCCCTGCATGCCGAAGCAGCCCCCGCGACGCTGGCGCCCGGCAAATCGCTCTACGCCTATGACGACACGGCGATGATGGCCGAAACCGATCTGATGACAGAGTGGTATGTGCCGCTCGCGCTTGGCCGCAAGGCGTCGGACGAGGAACGCGAAGAACATCGGGCGTTGTGGCGCAAGGCGCTCGCAACGCTCCAGTCGGTCTCGCAGGTGTTCGTCCATCGCGACTATCACGCGCAGAACCTGATCTGGTTGCCGGAACGCTCCAGCAATGCCCGCGTGGGCGTCATCGATTTCCAGGATGCGGTGGCGGGCGCGCGCGGCTACGACATCATCTCGCTGATGGAAGACGCGCGGCGCGATGTGGCGCCGGAATTGGCCCACGCCATGACGGATCACTATCTTTCGGCGATGGCAAAAGCCGGCAGGCCGCTCGATGCGGACGCGCATCGCGCCGAGATGGCGCTTCTGGCCGCGCAGCGCAACGCCAAGATCGTCGGCATCTTTGCCCGCCTCTCCCAGCGCGACGGCAAGCCGCGCTATCTCGATTATCTGCCGCGCGTGTGGGGATATCTCGACCGCGACCTCGAACATCCCGTGCTCGGCGATCTGAAAGCATGGTATGAACGCCATGTTCCGGCGGGGAAACGCGCCGACGCGGAAAGTCTGACCGTATGAACATTACGCGCGCAATGATCATGGCGGCGGGCCTCGGCACGCGCATGCGGCCGCTCACGCTCGACCGTCCGAAGCCGCTCGTCGAAGTGCGCGGCAAGGCGCTGATCGACCACGCGATCGATCGCCTCGTGCAGGCGGGCGCCACGATGATCGTCGTCAACGTGCACTATCAGGCCGAGAAGCTGAAGGCGCATCTCGGCAAGCGCCGCGATGTCGAGATCCGGCTTTCCGAGGAGAACGACGTGCTGCTCGGCACCGGCGGCGGCATCGTGAAAGCGCTTCCCAACTTCGAGGGCCAGCCCTTCTTCGTCCACAATTCGGATTCCATCTGGGTCGAAGGCATCGGTCACGTGCTCGAGCGCATGCAGGTCCTGTGGAATCCGGACGACATGGACGCGCTGCTGATGCTCGCCTCCATGGTGACCGCGCTGGGTTTCGAAGGCACAGGCGATTTCAACCTCGATGCGGAAGGCCGTGTGTCGCGGGTGGCCGAGCAGCGCATGTCGCCCTTCGCCTATCCGGGCGTGCAGATCGTGCATCCGCGGATTTTCGACGATGCGCCCAAAGGCGCGTTTTCGATGAACCTTCTCTGGGACCGCGCGATCGAGAAAGGCCGCCTCTATGGCATGCGCCTCGACGGCGTGTGGATGCATGTCGGCACGGCGGATGCCGTCAAGGAAGCCGAAGACTTCCTCGCCGACCTCGCGCCGGCATAATCCTTCGAGACCATCCTCGGAGCGGAAATTTTTAGCGCAGTGGACGCAGAGGCTGCGCAGAGGACGCTGTGGACCTCGCGCGCGAAGCGCGCAATCGTCCTTTCCGTCGGCAAGGCAATAACTGTGCGCTGACGCGCACGAAGACGGCCCTGCGTCCTCTGCGCAGCCTCCGCGTCCACTGCGCTAAAATTGCTTCCCCACATCGCGGCATTTCCATCGCGTGCCGCGGCTTGCTAGCTTGAGCCATGCTCGGTTCACGAGTCGTGATCCCCAATGTCTTCACCATCGCCGCGGGAGAGCCTTTCGCGGAGACGCTTGCGCGCGGCTTGATCGAGACGCTGGGCCATGATCCGCTGGCGCTTGCCGATGCCACGATCTTCCTGCCGACACGGCGCGCGGTACGGACGCTCGGCGAAACCTTCGCGCGGCTTCTGGGTGGGGCGGCCCTCCTGCCGCAGCTTCGCCCGCTCGGCGATCTCGACGAAGACGGGATGTTCTTCGATCCGGCGACGGAAGATCTGGCGCTTCCGCCCGCCATCGCGCCGATCCGCAGACGCCTTCTCCTCGCCCATCTCGTCCGGCGCTGGAACGGCGCCAGGCGCGGCGAAGCGGAAGAGATTTCCTTCGCACAAGCCATGCTTCTCGCCCGCGCCCTCGGCCATTTCCTCGACGAAGCCGAAACGCAGGACGTCGATCTTTCGAAGCTGGAGTCGCTCGCGCCCGCGAACCTCGCGGAACATTGGGCGGAGGTGCGCGATTTCCTCGTTCTCCTGCGCGAGGAATGGCCCAAGCTTCTGGACGCCGAAGGGGCGATCGAATCTGCTGCGCGCCGCAATCGTCTTCTCGACGCGCTGGCGGCACGCATCGCGCGTGCGGGCGCAACGGCGCCGGTCATCGCGGCCGGCACCACGGGTAGCATCCCCGCAACGGCGCGTCTCCTCAAAGCCATCGCGCACAGTCCAAACGGCACCGTCGTGTTGCCCGGTCTCGACCGCGAGCTCGATGAAGAAAGCTGGCACGCGCTCGATGCGGGACACGCACAATTCGGCATGAAGGAACTGATCGCGCAGATCGGCATTGCGCGCGCCGACGTGCGCGACTGGCGCAGGCCGAGCACGTCGGAACGCGTGACGCTGCTGCGCGAGGCGCTCCGTCCGGCGCCCACCACAGATGCGTGGCGCGCGATCGCCGATCGCGGCAGCGCCGAGATCGCCAAAGGCTTGAGGAACATCAGCCTCATCGAAGCGGCGCATCCCGGCGAAGAAGCACAAGCCATCGCGCTCATCCTGCGCGAGGCGCTGGAAACACCGCGCCAGACGGCAGCGCTTGTGACGCCAGACCGCTCGCTCGCGCGCCGGGTGGCGGCCGAACTCGGACGCTGGAACATCCAGATCGACGATTCCGCGGGCAAGCCGCTCGCGCACACCCCGCCCGGGCAATTTCTTCTTCTGCTGCTGCAGGCGGTCGAAGAAGAATTCGCGCCGGTGGCACTTCTCGCCTTGTTGAAGCATCCGCTTGTGGCAGCCGGCCATGAGACGAGCGAATTCCGCCGCTTGGCGCGGTTGCTCGATCGTTTTTGTCTGAGGGGACCGCGTCCCGATCCGGGTCTTGCCGGACTCCGCAGCGCCATTGCGGGTTCCAGCGTCGACAGGACGCTCATGCCCTGGTTCGATGCTTTCGCCCGATGCCTCGCACCCTTGTGCGCCGCGTTCGCCGCGAACGAAGTCGCCGTCACCGACATCGCCGAAGCGCATGCGAAAGCGGCCGAAGCGCTTGCCGAAACGGATCAAGAAAGCGGCGCGGCAACACTCTGGCGGGGCGAAGCCGGCGTCGCGGCGGCAGAGCTTTTCGCGGCCCTCGCCGAAGAGGCCCGCAACCTTCCCGCCATCGAACCCGCGGCTTACGCCTCGTTCATCCGTACACTGATGGATGAGCGCGCGATCCGCCCCGTCTATGGCCGCCATCCGCGCCTGCAGATTTTGGGTCCGCTCGAGGCGCGATTGCAGAGCTTCGATGTCGTGGTGCTCGCTGGATTGAACGAAGGCACCTGGCCCGCGAGCGTCGCCGCCGATCCCTGGCTGTCGCGGCCGATGCGCGAGAAACTCGGCCTCGCCTCGCCCGAGCGCGCCATCGGACTTGCCGCGCACGATTTCGCGATGCTGGCCGCAGGTCCCCGCGTTTTTCTCACGCGTGCGTTGAAAGCGGACGGCGCGCCGACCGTCGCTTCGCGCTGGTTGCAGCGCCTCAATCAGCTGGCATCGGGATTGAAACTCGCCTTCGATCCCGCCAAGCCCTATCTCGCTTACGCGTCGCTGCTCGAACTTCCCGATGCCTATGCGCCGGAACCGCGCCCCGCGCCGACGCCCCCAGTCGCGGTGCGCCCGCGCGCGCTGTCCGTCACCGAAATCGAGACATGGCTGCGCGATCCTTATGAGATCTATGCCAAACACATTCTTCGGCTGAAGCCGCTCGATCCGCTGGACGCGCAAATTGGCCCGCTTGAGCGCGGCACGGCGATCCACAAGATCCTCGAACTGTTCCTTCTGGAATGGACCGGTGCGCCCGATTCCGAAGCGCGTCTCGTTGCCATTGCCGACGACGTCTTTGCCGAGTCCGGTCTCTCGCATGCAACGCTCGCGCTGTGGCGGCCGCGTTTCGTCAAGGCCGCACGCTGGTTCATCGACCTCGAACGCCGGAGGCGCCGCGATATCGCACAAGTCTTCGTCGAGATTCGCGGCACGCGGAGCTTCACCGCGCCCGGCGGCGAATTCGTGTTGCGCGGCCGCGCCGACCGGATCGACGTGCTGCGCGCAGGCGGCGGCGCCATCATCGATTACAAGACCGGAAGCCCGCCGACACCCAAACAGGTCGAGGAATTGCTCACGCCGCAATTGCCGCTGGAAGGCGCGATCCTCGCGGAAGGTGGATTTCCCGGCATCGGCAAGCTCGCGCCGAAGGATCTCATCTACATCCAGTTCGGCGGCGGCGCGCGCGCCGGAAAACTGATCGAGATGCTCGATCGGGAAGACCTCGTGCGCAAAGCGGCGGAGCGGCTTGCGGCCCGCGTGGCCGCGTTCGACCACGAAGAGACGCCGTATCTCCCGCGCGTCATGCCGTTCAGCATCGACAGCGTCGGCGATTACGACCATCTGGCCCGCGTGCGGGAATGGGCGGTCGCGGGCATACCGGAGGACGAGGAATGACGGCGCAGCACGAAGCCGCCGATCCGAAACGCTCCGCCTGGGTGTCGGCGAATGCCGGCGCCGGCAAGACCTACACGCTCGCCAATCGCGTGACGCGGCTGTTGCTCGACGGCGCCAAGCCCGAGCGCATTCTGTGTCTCACCTATACGAAGGCCGCGGCCGCCGAAATGGAGGGGCGTCTCTTTGCGCAATTGGGCCATTGGGCCATGGCCGACGATGCAGACCTGGCGCGGCGGATTGCCGAGATCGGTGCGGGCACGCTCGATGCGAAGGGCTTGCGCGAGGCGAGGCGGCTGTTTGCGCTCGCGCTGGAAACGCCCGGTGGATTGAAAATCCAGACCATCCATTCCTTCTGCCAATATCTCCTTGCGCGCTTTCCGCTGGAAGCCGGCGTCACACCTTCGTTTCGCGTGCTGGACGATGCGACGGCGCGCGAATTGCGCGATCAGGCGCGCACGCATGTGCTGGAGCGCGCCGGACGCGGCGATGCGCGGCTGGCCGCGGCCGTTGCCGCCCTCGTCACCGGAACGAGCGAAACGACGCTTCACAACGTGCTCAACGCAGCCTTCGGCAGCGACCGGCGAAAGCTCGAACGCTTTCTCGCGCGCGTGCCGGAAGCGGAGCTCGCGACCGCGATCCGGCGCGCCCATGGCGCGGGGGAAAACGAAACCGTCGAAAGCATCGTCGCGGACTTCGTCGACAGAGCGATGCGGGACGAAACGCTGCTCAGGGAGATCGTGGCCTGGCTCGCGGAGGGATCAGCGGACGATGTCAAAGCATCCCAGCGGCTCCTCACTGCCCTCTCGGAGTCGTCCGTCGAATCCTTCGCGGAGCTTTTCTTCACGCAGAAAGGTGAACCGCGGAGGAAACTCGCAACCGCGGCGTCGGCAAAAAGGCGGCCCGATCTTCTGGCGGCACTCGATCTGTTGGCGGCGGACTTTGCCGCGGCGGAAGAGCGCCGCCGGGCGGCACATGCCGCGTTTCTCGCCGAAGCGGCCTTCACGCTGATCCAGGCGTCGCGTGTCGAATATGAAGCGGCAAAACGCGCGCGCGGGCTGCTCGATTACGACGATCTCATCCTGACGGCACAGCGCCTTCTCGAACGGCGCGAAGCCGCGCAATGGGTGCTCTACAAGCTCGACGGCGGCCTCGATCATGTGCTCATCGACGAAGCGCAGGATACGAGCCCCGAGCAATGGGCGATCGTCACGCGGCTGACGGAGGAGTTCTTCGCGGGCGAAGGCGCAGACAAGGGCAAACGGGCTCCGCGAACGATCTTCGCCGTCGGCGACGAAAAGCAGTCGATCTTCAGTTTCCAGGGTGCCGAGCCGCGCGAATTCGAAATCCATCGCCGCCATTTCGCGGAACGTATCGGCGCTGAAGCCTTCACGGATGTGCGCCTCGATGTCTCGCGCCGCTCGGTGCCCGAGGTGCTCAGCTTCGTCGACGAAGTTTTCTCGCCCGCCGAAGCCCGCGAGGGCGTCGTCTCGAACGACGAGCCGATATCCCATCGCGCGCACCGCGAAAACGACCAGGGTCGCGTCGAGTTGTGGCCGTTGATCAGCCCGTCCGAAACGCCTGTGCCCGATCCGTGGCGTCCCGTCGACGCGCCGTCGCTTGCGAGCCCGGTCGTCGTGCTTGCCGAACAGATCGCGACCCGCATCAAGGACTGGACCGATGGGAAGAAACGCCTTCCCGGGAAGGATCATGCGATCCGTCCGGGCGATATCATGGTCCTCATGCCGCGGCGCGAGCCGTTTGCGACCGCGCTCATTCGCGCGCTCAAGATGCGCGGCATTCCCGTCGCCGGCGCCGACCGCATCAAGATCGCCAACCAGATCGCGGTGATGGACCTGATCGCGCTCGGCCGTTTCGCGCTCCTGCCGGAGGATGACCTGAACCTCGCGGCCCTTTTGCGCTCGCCGCTGGTCGGGTATTCGGAAGACGCGCTTTACGCTCTGAGCATCGACCGCGACGGCGCCACGCTCTGGCAGTCGCTCACCGCCGCGCGTGCGGACGATCCGCATGCTGCCGAGGCGCACGCATTCCTCTCGTCCGCGCTCGCCCGCGCCGACTACGCGCCGCCGCACGAATTCTACGCCGCCATCCTTTCGACGCACGGAATGAAGAAGCGCCTCCTCACGCGCCTTGGCGCGGAAGCCAGCGACGCCATCGACGAATTCCTGTCGCTTGCGCTGGGCTACGAAGCGCTCAACATCCCCTCACTCGAAGGTTTCCTGCACTGGATCGAGCATGGCGAAGCCGAAGTGAAACGCGACATGGAGCGCGCCCGCGACGAAGTCCGCGTCATGACGGTGCACGGCTCCAAGGGCCTCGAAGCCGATATCGTGATCCTGCCCGATACGGCCAGCCGCCCGGGCGGCGCGGGCAATCACGGAGATATTCTTTATACGGAAGATGGTCCGGTGTTTCCGGTCCGCGCCGATATCGCGCCGGAACGCGTGCGCTTGGCCAAAGCCGATGCCGAGCGCAAGGCGCGCGAAGAACATCGCAGGCTTCTTTATGTGGCGCTCACCCGCGCCCGCGACCGGCTTTATATCTGCGGCTTCCGGGGCAAGAACGCGGCCAATGCCCATTCCTGGTACACGCTCGCGGAACGCGCGGCGCAGGACATCGGCGTGAAGGTCGAGGAGCCGAGCGGCGCTTTGCATCGGCATGGCGACGGCGCTTTTGAGACGATCGCGCCCGCACGCGGCGATGAGGCGGAAACAATTCCGCTCGAAGCCTGGGCATCGCGGCCGGCGCCGGAAGAACGCGAGCGCCCACGGCTGATCCGGCCTTCGGATGCGGCAGGCGTGGAGGAAACCGGCGTTCACTCTCCCGTCGGTGCGCGCAATGCTGAGCGCTTCCGTCGCGGCAATCTCGTCCATGCGCTTCTCGCACAACTTCCCGACATCGCGCCTGCGCTCCGCCGCGCCGCCGCACAGCGCTATCTCGCAGCGCAACATGTCGCGCCCGAAGACGCGGACGCCTTGATCGCGGAAACTTTTGCCGTGATGGACGGAGGCGAATTCGCCGCCGCCTTTTCGCCCGGCGCACGCGCGGAAGTCGCCATCGTGGCCGATTTGCCGGAGATTGCGGAGGGCGCGCGCGTCAGCGGCCGAATCGATCGCCTGGCCGTCACCGACACGGAGGTTCTTGCGGTCGATTTCAAAACCAACCGGCCGCCGCCCGCGCGCGTCGAAGATGTTCCCAGGCTCTACGTTACGCAAATGGCGCTCTATCGCGCAGCGTTGTCGAAGATATTTCCGAAAAAACGCATCGTTTGCGCGCTCGTCTGGACGGACGGGCCTTCGCTCATGCCGCTGGAGGAAACAATCTTAGATACGGAATTGACAAACATCGGGGACCGCATAGCGGCACGATGACACTCGTGGACAATCGGAGAGGGGCAAATGGGGCTCTCGACGTCCGTATTATACGAGCTGATTGTTTTAGCGAATCTGGTGGTGTTGGCGGTCACGGCCACCATTGTTGTTGGTCTGTTGCGCTGGTCACTTCGTCGTTGGACGTCGATCTGGCCGAAAACGATCGCCATTCACGTCGTCAATTTGATCGTCGCGCTGGTAGGAGTTCCGACGGTCATTCGTCTTTTTCCGACCCTCTGGTTTGCGGGGTTGACCGTTGGCTCAATAGTAGACTTCTGCTTTTGGCTCATGCTCGCCGACGGCATGAGGGTCTGGACGAAAACGCAACCCGCCCTGATCCGGCCCGCTAAGGGTCTTATACCGTTGGCATTATTTTTTGCGATCTGCGGATTGGCGTTTCTGGCTGCGCGCGTGTCCGTTTCGCCTGGCGGCAGGGCCGCGCTTGAAGAAGCCCGTTTGACGGCCTCAATCTATCAGTCGTTCGCACAACAATCGCCGCAACGGGAAGTCGTCGATGCTATGCGAAAGGCATTTCCGAAAGAGCTCGCGGCTATCATGAAACCCTACGTGGCGCAGGCGGCGAGAGACGCCGCTCATCACGCGGCCTTTCTACCCAAATTTCCGATTGATAAAATCTCGGGATTTTTGAAGTCCAAAAGCTACGATCTAGTCCGAGCGCCCGACGCCGATCTGGCGCGATTCGCAAAATCCTTATCCGGGTATGGCGACTTCCTGGCGAGAAACCATGCGACTTGCAGCATCGAACCCGGGGGTGGCGTGATCATGCACATACCGGACCGCAATCAACCGTTACGGCAAACCGATAGCAGAGCTATGGGACAACTCTATGCCGCGCAGATATTTGCGACTCGCGCCGGCATGGATCATCCCGTCGACAGGGATATTTCTGACGCGAGAGTCGGAGAGTTCAACATGCTTTTCCGGAAGAGCCTTCCCTCGAATCTCCAAAGCTCCCTGGACGATCTGATCGTTGCTTCCTATCAGCCGAAAGCGTGCAATATCGAGGTTCTGACTGCGCATTATCGGTGGATCGGGACGTTGCCGCCGGCGGACGCTGCTGATTACTTGGCCGCGCAGCTTTCAGGGCGGTATGGCCTGTCATTGGCTGTGCCTTGATCAGCCTGCCGCTGGAGGACAATTTGCTGGATGTGGAATTGGAGCGGATCGGCGCGTGGCTTGACCCTAGGGGTGCGCATTCCTAGATTCAGTCCCGACAGTCACAACCCCAAAGGACACCCATGTCTGCTCCTATCAAAGTTTCTGACGCTTCCTTCCAGGCCGACGTTCTCAATTCGAAAAGCCCGGTTGTGGTCGACTTTTGGGCGGAATGGTGCGGCCCCTGCCGGATGATCGCTCCGGCGCTCGAGGAGCTGGCGGGCGAGCTCGAAGGCCGAGTCACCGTCGCCAAGGTCAACATCGACGAGAACCCTGGCATCCCCACGAAATACGGCGTGCGCGGCGTGCCGACCCTGATGATCTTCCAGAACGGCCAGGTGGCGGCGACGAAAGTGGGCGCGCTCCCCAAATCGAAGATCAAGGAATGGATCGAGTCGTCGGTCGGCCCGGTGTCGACGCGCGCGACGTCCTGACGCTTCAGCGCTTCAATTCCAGAACGCCATCATGGCCGGGTCGACCCCGGCCATGATTGTTTTTGTTGTCATGGCCGGTTGTCATGGCCGGGCCTGACCCGGCCACCTATCAATTGAATGAGTCATGCACGCGCTGACGCGTGTGGGATGGGTGGCCACCGCAAGGGCGGCCATGACAAACAGAGTGGGAAGCGCGTGCAGGTGGATTCATCCGGCGCTAGGGTGCGTTCGGAGGGGTCATGCTTACCAATCCTGATATCTGGGTCGCCATTTTCGCCGGGGCAGTCCTCCTCGGCACAGCCGCGATGTACATCCGGCACACGACGGAACTCGCGCGCTGCATCGACCAGCGATACCCGGATCTTTGGGACAAGTTGTATCTTCGCGATTTCTATCCGGCGCGCCCCAATTGGCGACACGCCCGCCGCCTCCAAATGCTGGTGCTTTTTAACGCAGGCTCTGCGGATCATCCGGACGATCCGGAATTCAGATGGCACCTCGAACAGGCGCGGTGGTCCGTCGCGGTTTTCTTTCTTTCTTGCAGTCCTCGCGATGACGATCGCCATTGGAGCGATCGATGGTCACGCGTGAGCATGACCTGATACCGGGACCGCGGACGTCCCGTCCGCAGCGATACAGACTTCTGCGCCGATGCGGACGGGACGTCCGCGGTCCCGGTGAAGTCTTACCCGTTCTCGCGCAATACGCGGCCTGCCAGACTCAATGATCCGCAGATGAGTATCCGCGGCGGGCCCTGGTCGGGACGGGCGCGGGACCAGGCTGCGATCTGCAGCATCGCGTCGTCGAGATCATCGGCCGGGCTTGCTTCGAGGCCGCTGGCACGCGCGGCGTCGTAAAGACTGCCGGCGCCAAGACTCAGTTCTTCATCGGGAATGGTGATCGTCGTCACGTGGCGCACGAGCCCGCGAAACGCGGAGAGGAAACCCACCGCATCTTTCGTCGCCAGCATGCCGCAGACGAGATAGAGCGGCTTCTCGGCGCGTTCCTCGAAATCGGCGACTGCGCGCGCGATGGCCGCCGCGCCGTGGGGATTGTGACCGCCGTCGAGCCAGATCTCCGCGCCTTCCGGCGCCATGTCGAATACGGGACCTTTCGTCAGACGTTGCAGCCGTGCGGGCCAATGCACGTCGCGCAGACCCTTCTCGACCGCCGCATCCTTGCCCCAGCCGCCGGCCCGCAAGGTGGCGATGGCGACCGCCGCGTTTTCGATCTGATGACGGCCGACGAGGCGCGGCAACGGCAGATCGAGCAGACCCGCTTCGTCCTGATAGACCATGCGGCCGTGTTCCTGATGCGCGAAGAAGTCCTGCCCGAAGACGGAAAGCGGCGCGCCGAGCGCATCGGCCCGTCGCGTGATCACGTCGAGCGGCGCATCGTCCTGCGGCCCGACGATCAGCGGCACGCCGGCGCGGATGATGCCCGCTTTCTCCGCCGCGACATCGGCAATACCCACGCCCAGATATTCCTGGTGATCGAGGCCGACCGGCGTGATGACGCTGACGCGGGGACGCGGCACGACATTGGTCGCGTCCGTTTTGCCGCCCATGCCCACCTCGAGGATCAGCGCGTCGGCGTGCTGACGCGAGAAGGCGAGGAACGCGGCCGCCGTCGTGATCTCGAAAAACGTGATGGGCTGGCCGTCATTGACGCGTTCGCATTCCTCGAGCGTCGCGCACAATTCGCCTTCTTCGATGATCTGGCCGGCAAGGCGGATACGCTCGCGGAAATTCACCAGATGCGGCGAGGTGTAGGCATGCGCCTTCAGGCCCTCGGCTTCGAGCATGGCGCGCGCGAAGGCGCAGACCGAGCCTTTGCCGTTCGTGCCGGCCACATGGATGACGGGGGGAAGCTTCCGTTCGGGATGGCCGAGCTGGGCGAGCAGCCGCTCGATGCGTCCCAGCCCCATTTCGATGCGGCTCGGATGCAGCGCGGTCAGGCGCAGAAGGATCGTATCGCTGCGGACGGCGACGGCGCTCAAACGCCGTGCCCGTTGGCACCGTGGCCGTTGGCGCCGTTGAGGCTCGATGTGCGCTCGACGCTGATGGTTTTCGGTTCCGTGCGCGCGCGCGGCCGCGGCTTCTTCATCAGGAGATGCAGAAGATTCGAAACCGTGCCGCGCAATTCGTGGCGATGGACGACCATGTCGACCATGCCGTGCTCCAGAAGATATTCGGCGCGCTGGAAACCATCCGGCAGACGCTCGCGGATCGTCTGCTCGATGACGCGCGGGCCCGTGAAGCCGATGAGCGCACCGGGTTCGGCGATCTGCACGTCGCCCAGCATCGCATAGGACGCGCTCACGCCGCCGGTCGTGGGATCCGTCAGCACGACAAGATAGGGAAGCTTCGCCTCGCGCAGCATGTCGACGCCGATCGTCACGCGCGGCATCTGCATCAGCGAGAGGATGCCTTCCTGCATGCGTGCGCCGCCCGACGACACGAAGAGAACGAAGGGACGTTTTTCGGCAACCGCCGCCTGCATGGCTTCGACGAGCGCTTCCCCCACCGCCATGCCGAGCGAGCCGCCCAGAAAGTCGAAAGGCTGCACTGCGATCATCACCGCCATGCCGTCGATCGTGCCGCGTGCGGCGACGAGTGCGTCGGACCGCCCGAATTTGGCGCGGGCATCTTTCAGCCGGTCGCTGTAGCGACGCTCGTCGCGGAATTTCAAAGGATCGAGCGGCACGTCCGGCTGCGGCAACTCCTCGAAGGCGCCGGCGTCGAAGATCGCGGCAAAGCGCTCCTGCGCGCCGATGCGCATGTGAAAGCCGCATTGCGGACAGACGCTTTGCGCCGCCTCGAGATCGCGATGGAAAATCATGTCGCCGCAAGCGGGACATTTCTTCCACAGATTCTCGGGCGTTTCTGCTGTGCGTCCGGCCATCAAACTCTTGATTCGCGGCCGCACGAAATTGGCGATCCAATTCATATCATCACTCTACCACGGGTTCCGTTCGCGCCGCATGCACGGATTTCGCCAGGCGTTCGCAAAATTCCACCACATCCTTTACCAGGTCTTCGCGGCGGCGGGCCTTCGCCTCGACAAACCGCGAGACCAGGGCCGATCCGACCACCGCACCATCGGCAAAACGCGCGATTTCGGCCGCCTGTTCCGGCGTTTTGATGCCGAATCCGACGCAACAGGGAAGCGTGGTCGCCGCTTTCAGCCGCGCCACCGCCGCACGAACATCCCCGGCCTCGAAACTCTTCGTGCCGGTCACGCCCGCCACCGAGACATAGTAAAGAAATCCTGCGGCACCAGAGAGGACCGTCTCCAGGCGGCGCGAATCGGTCGTGGGCGTCGCAAGTCGGATAACGTCGAGCCCCTGGGCTTCGGCGGGCGTGCGCAGCACTTCGTCTTCCTCCGGCGGCAGGTCGACCGTGATCAACCCGTCGACGCCCGCCTCCGCGGCATCTTTGGCGAAGCGCGCCGAACCGTAATGGTGGATCGGATTGTAATAGCCCATCAGCACAATCGGCGTCGTTTTGTCGGCGCGGCGGAAACGGCGCACGATCTCGATGACTTTCGGAAGCGCCATGCCGGCTTCGAGTGCGCGCAGCGACGACGCCTGGATTGCCGGGCCGTCGGCCATCGGATCGGAGAACGGCACGCCAAGCTCGATCAGATCGGCGCCGGCAGCGGGAAGTTTTTCCAGAACAGCGATGCTCGTGTCGGGATCGGGATCGCCGGCCGTGATGAAGGGGACAAACGCCGCGCGATTGGCCTTCTTCAGTTCCTTGAATCGTGCGGCGATGCGGCTCACAGCGTTTCGCCCAGACGTGCAGCCGCGGTGAAGACATCCTTGTCGCCGCGGCCGGACAGCGTCACCACGATGATCTTGTCCTTCGCCATTTGCGGCGCGATGCGCATCACATGTGCGAGCGCGTGCGAAGGCTCGAGCGCGGGGATGATTCCTTCGAGACGGCTGAGTGCTGTGAACGCATTCATCGCTTCCTTGTCGCTCGCCGCAAAATATTTCACGCGGCCTTGATCCTTGAGCCAGGAATGCTCCGGACCGACGCCGGGATAATCGAGGCCCGCCGAGATCGAATGCGCCTCGATGATCTGGCCATCGTCGTCCTGCAGGAGATAGCTCCGCGCGCCGTGCAGCACGCCGGGCTCGCCTTTGGTCAGCGTCGCCGCGTGATGATGCGTGTCGATGCCCTCGCCCGCCGCTTCCACGCCGTGGATTTCGACGTCGGTATCGTCGAGAAAGGGATGGAACGTGCCGATCGCGTTCGAGCCGCCGCCGACGCAGGCCACGACAAGATCAGGGAGACGCTTTTCCGCTTCGAGGATCTGCTTGCGCGCTTCGTCGCCGATGACGCACTGAAAATCGCGCACCATGGCGGGGTATGGATGCGGGCCGACCACCGAGCCGATGATGTAGAACGTGTCGTGCACATTGGCGACCCAGTCGCGCAAAGCCTCGTTGGTCGCGTCTTTCAGCGTGCGCGATCCGGATGTGACGCCGCGCACTTCCGCACCCAGGAGGTTCATGCGGAAAACATTCGGCTTTTGCCGCTCGATGTCGACCTCGCCCATGTAAACCACGCAAGGCAGTCCGAAGCGCGCGGCAACCGTTGCGGTTGCGACGCCATGCTGGCCGGCGCCCGTCTCGGCGATGATGCGTGTCTTGCCCATGCGCCGCGCGAGAAGAATTTGCCCCAGGCAATTGTTGATCTTGTGCGCGCCCGTGTGATTGAGGTCTTCGCGCTTGAGGTAAATCTTCGCGCCGCCCAGATGCTCCGTCAGCCGCTCCGCGAAATAGAGCGCGCTGGGGCGGCCGACATAATGGGTCAGAAGCCCGTTGAGTTCGGCATGAAACGCGGGATCGTTCTTCGCGTCTTCGTAAGCGCGCTCGAGATCGAGCACGAGCGGCATCAGCGTTTCGGCGACGAAGCGGCCGCCATAGGCGCCGAAATGGCCGTGCAGATCGGGACCGGTGCGAAAGGAATTCGGCGTATTCATGATTCCGCCTCGCGCACGAAATGCGCGTTGCGTGCGGCGTCCGTGAAAGCGCGGATCATGTCGGGACTTTTCGTCCCCGGTGCCGTTTCGACGCCCGACGACACGTCGACGCCCGGCGCGCCGCTCACGTGAATGGCGCGTGCGACGTTGCCCGCATTGAGGCCGCCCGCCAGCAGCCACGGCCGCGCGAATGTCCGCCCACGGAGCAATTGCCAGTCGAACGCCGCGCCATGACCGCCGGGACGCATCGACGCCTCCGGCGCTTTCGCATCGAACAGCAGCATGTCGGCGGCATCGCCATAAGCCGCCGCGCCGGCAAAGTCGGCCGAGTCCGCGATCGCGAGCGCCTTGATCACGGGAACGCCGAAGCGGCTTCTGATTGCGCCGACACGATCCGGGGTCTCGCTGCCATGTAGCTGCAGGAAATCGGGCTTCACGACGGCTGCAATACCCGCGATCTCTTCGTCGCCCGCGTCGGCCACGAGCGCCACCACCCGCAGCCGGTCTTTCAGGCGTTCGGCGAGCGAAGCGGCCTGATGCGGATCGAGATAGCGGGGCGATTTCCGGTGGAAGACGAGCCCTGCGAAATCGGCGCGCGCCTTCACCGCGGCGTCGGCCGCTTCGTTGCTCGTGATCCCGCAGATTTTAACCAGGACAGCCATCGGGCGCCGCTTATCGGCGGAGCACGCCGCGAAATCAAGCAATGCACTGTGAATTCGTTAAGCCGTTGATCTAGCTGGCCGCGATCAGGCCGAGGTCTTCGGCGATCGCGCGCGCGGCGGCGCCCGGGTCGGCGGCGGCGATGATCGGCCGGGCGATGATGAGGAGGTCGGTCCCGGCGGCCAAAGCGTCCGCAGGCGTGGTGACGCGGCGCTGGTCGGCCAAATCGGCCCCCACAGGGCG